>Ga0073934_10004298_pt1 | contig 24048 bp, 17 predicted proteins | sample LarsenN4metaG_FD_76834 | JGI IMG/M metagenome (GOLD analysis project Ga0073934, IMG submission 76834) | Hot spring sediment bacterial and archeal communities from British Columbia, Canada, to study Microbial Dark Matter (Phase II) - Larsen... ... | reverse complement strand
AGCCGCAGGCCCCTGGCGGTGACCGTGATCGGCTTGTCGCGGTCGATGCCGTCCGCCTCGAGCTGCGCCCAGTGGACCACAACGTTCAACCCGGAAACCTGTTTGACGTATTCCATTACCTGGTCCAGCGGCGAATCCGTGAACGTGATCTCCGGGATCCGCTGCTCCAGAACGCGGCGCGCGTCGCGGATCTCCGCGGTGCGTGCCGCGCCGGCGTCGGCGCCCGTCTGGGCCAAGAGCGGCGACGCCAGAAGAACCAGGCCGGCTGCGATCGTGGCGGCTGTTCTCATTGCTCACTCCCTTACTGGTAGGCCGACCCTTACTGGTAGGCCGACGGTGCAGATTACCAGGCTACGACCAATTATACAACCCCAACGCCTGCCTGGCACGGGGGCCTGTCAATGTCTTCGGCCGGCCTGGGCAGGGTTCCTGAAGCGAACCTGCCGGGATTCGCCCCCTGCTCATTGTACGATAAGCGCTTGCGAAGACGGGCAAGCGCCCCCCTGCGGTGGCGGGGCCGCCTTCACCCACCCCCCCGTCGGCCGCCTCCGGTATCAGTTCATGAGCGCCAGGGCCGCCTGCAAGTGCTCCAGCTCCCGCCGCACCTCCTTCGCCCCCTCCACCGCCGGCCAGCGCTCCAGGTAGGTGCTCAGGCACACGCACGCGGCCCGCAGCTCGCCCCGCTGGTACAGCACCGCCGCCAGCTCCTGCACGTGCCGCGGGTTGTTCGGCTCGACGGCGATCAGCCGCAGCAGCACGGTCTCCAGCCGCTCCCAGTTCCGTTGGCGCAGGTGCACCGAGCGCAGGTTGTTGAGGGCCCGGCCGAGGATGGCCCGCGTGTCGATCGGCGCCAGCAGCGACTCGGAGAACGGCACCTTGCCTTCGAACTGCTCGTTCAGCAGTCGTCGGCAGTCCTCCAACGACAGCGTGCGTCCGTCGCGGAACGGATCCACGATCACGAACCGCTCCGGGTCGTCGAAGCGGATCAGGAAATGCCCCGGGAAACCCACCCCACGCACCGGCCACTTCAGCCGCCGGGCCACCTCCAGCCACACGCACGAGAGGCTGATCGGGATGCCGCGGCGGCGGTCCAGCACACGGTTGAGGTAGCTGTTCTCTGGGTTGTAGTAGTCGTCGGCGTCGCCGCGGAAGTCCTCGCGCTCCACCAGCACGTCGCGCAGGGCCTGGTAGCGCAGCGGAGCGGCCAGCCCGGGCCGCTGGTCGGCCACGCGCCCGGCCAGCTCGTCGAGCTGGCGCAGGTAGGCGACCATGTCCAGGTGCGGGTAGGCGTCCCGCGACAGGTGCAGCGCGGCGCAGTCCAGCCGAATATCGGCCGTATCCAGCTCCATCAGCTCGTCGAACGGATGCCGGGCCATTCGAAAACCACCCCGCCGCGTCAGACAATCCTAGGCCGCCCGTCTGGGATTTCACGTGATTCGCATGCGGCGTGGCGGTCTGCCGAGGCAGGCCGTGCAAGCGGCTGTGGCGTGAACGCCAGGGCCTGGCTCCGCCAGACCGTGCCACCCGAAGACAGAAGCGTGCCGCCCGACGCGACTACGGCAGCGACTCCATCAGCTCGCGGAACACGGCGAAGTCCAGCGCCTGCGGGCCGTCGCTGAGCGCCTTGGCCGGCTCGGGGTGGATTTCAACCATCACGCCGTGCGCGCCGCCGGCCAGCGCCGCCCGCGTCATGGCCGGCACCCAGCGCCACGTGCCGCAGGCGTGCGACGGATCGACAAGGATCGGCAGGTGCGTCAGCTCGCGCGCCACCGGGATCGCGCTGAGGTCCAGCGTGCTGCGGGTGGCGGTCTCGAACGTGCGGATGCCGCGCTCGCACAGGATCACCTGCTGGTTGCCGTGCGCCAGCACGTACTCGGCCGCCGACAGCCACTCGTCGATCGAGGCCATCATGCCGCGCTTCAGCAGCACCGGCCGGTCGACGCGGCCGACCTCCTTCAGCAGTGAGAAGTTCTGCATGTTGCGGGCGCCGATCTGCAGCACGTCCGCCTGCCGCGCTACGCGCTCCACGTCCGCCGGGTGCATCACCTCCGTCACGATGGGCAGGCCGAAGGTGCGGCCGGCCTCCTCCAGCAGGTCCAGCCCCTCGTAGCCCAGGCCCTGGAACGCGTACGGGCTGGTGCGCGGCTTGAAGCAGCCGCCGCGGAGCATGTGCCCGCCCAGCTCCTTGACCAGCCGCGCGCAGGCCAGGACCTGCTCGCGCGACTCAACCGAGCACGGGCCGGCGATGATCACCGGCTTGGGGCCGCCGACGATCACGTTTCCGATGCGAATCTGCGTGTCCTCGGCCCGCTGGGCGCGCGAAACGAGCCTGTAGGGCTTCTTTTCCAGCGATTGCAGCACAATCGGCGGCGCCGCAGCCTTGCCGTGTGCCGCTGCTCGGTGAGCCGCGCTGTCCGAGTCATCGCGTGACGCCGCTTGTGAAAGCGCACTCGCGCCCGCAGCCACACCGGACTGGGCCGCGGCCGCCTTGCCACGCCGTGCGACGGCCGGACGCGGCTCGGCCGGCTGGGCCTCCTTCGTCGTGCGGGCCGCATACGAGCCGAGCACCTTCAGGTAGCCGGTCTGCGAGGCCAGCTCGCGCAACCCGGCCGCGACGTTCGCTTCCGCCAGGTTGCCCTCGAAGTCGACGTAGAACAGGTACTCCCAGGGCGTGTTCGGGCGCGGGCGCGATTCGAGCTTGGTCATGTTCAGCTTGTACGCGTGCAGCACGTTGAGCGCCTTGAGCAGGGCGCCCTCCTCGTGCCGCGTGGCGAAGATCACCGACGTCTTGCACGGGATGCGCGGGTCGACCCGCGCCGGCTCACGTGCCACAACCACGAACCGCGTGAAGTTCTCCTTCTGGTTCGCGATCCCCCGCCGCAGGACTTGCAGGCCATACAGGCGCGCGGCCTGCTCGCTGGCGATGGCCGCCTGCGAGAGGTCCTGGTCCTCGCGCAACTTGCGGGCCGCCAGGGCCGTGTCAGTGAACGACTCCACGTGGCAATCGCGCAGCGTGCTGAGAAACTCGCTGCACTGCTGGATCGCCTGCGGGTGCGAGTAGATGCGGCGGATGTGGCTGAGCGGCACGACCTCCAGCGCCAGCAGGCAGTGATCCACCCGCTGCACCTCCTCGCCCACCAGCGCCAGCTTCAGCCGCGCCAGCAGGTCGTAGGCCTCGTTGATCGAGCCGGCGGTCGTGTTCTCGATCGGCAACATCGCGTAGTCCGCTCCGCCGTCGCGGACCGCCTCCAGCATCTCCGCAAATGTGTTGAAGCCTTTGTACGCGACCTCGACGTGCCGCGGACCGAAGTGCCGCGCCGCCGCAAGCTGGCTGTACGAGCCTTCGGCGCCCTGGTAGGCGACGACGATCGCGGCCTGCGCCTTGCGGTCGGGGTTCTGCGCGTCGGCCAGATGCTCCTGCTGGCGGCGGAGGGAATGCTCGACGATTTCGCGGAACAGCCGTGCGACGTAGAAGCCGTCCAGGCCGGCGGCCCGGCCCCGCTCGACCAGCCGCGTGAGCAGGTCTTCCTCGCGCTGCACGTCGCGCAGCCCGCCGCCGGCGGCCTTCAGCTCGCCGATGCCGGCGATGAGCGCGTCACGTGCCGCCAGCGCGTCGACGATCTTCGCATCGATCTCATCGAGCTGGCGGCGAAGCTTCGGCAACTCCTGGCTCAACAGTTTGCCCTCCCCGTCGACGCCGGCCTCCGGTCAGCCGGCCGGCCGACGGCGGTGTCCATTCTATCGCCGAGGATGGCCAGCTTGCGCTGGCAAGAATGAGGTGGGGCCCTCAATCAAGCCGCAAACGACTCAGGATTGGGCTGGCCTCTCGGCAGCCGGTGCGACACTACTCTTCGCGGCCTGCCGCCAGCGCAGGGAGCCATGCCAGCGAGTCAAGCCGACCGGTGCGGCGTACAATGCGGCGTCGCGCGCCTCCTGGGCGCCGCGTGGTCGAACGAGGCATGGCTGCAGCCCCCAACACGATCGCTTCGGTCGCCGGCCGTCGTTCACGTCTGAACCGCTGGCTGCTCGGCCCCGGGCTGCCGGCCGCCGTCGCCCTGCTGTGCTATGCCAACAGCCTCGGCAACGGCTTCGCCTACGACGATCTCCCCATTGTCCAGGAAAACCGCCGCATCCGATCGCTGGTCAACCTGCCGGCAATCTGGCTCACCAACTGGTGGCAGCCGTCCTCGGACGCCGACGCCATCAAGCAGGACCCCACCCGCGATCGCCTCTACCGCCCGCTGACGCTCCAGACCTTCGCGCTGAACTACGCCGTGCACGGCGTGTCCCCCTTCGGTTACCACCTGGTCAACGTGCTGTTGCACGGCGCGGTCTGCGTGCTCGTGTGGCGTTTCGTGCGGCGTGTGCTCGGGGATGACGCTGTAGCGCTGCTCGCCTCAATGCTGTTCGCCGTGCATCCCGTGCACGTCGAAGCAGTGGCAGGCATTGTCGGGCGGGCCGAGACGCTCGCGGCCCTCTTCCTGCTCACGGGGCTACTCGTACTGGCGCCGTCGGCCACGCGCCCCGGCGCCGGACGAGCCCTCATCGCCGCCGTCGCCTTCCTGGCCGCGCTGCTGAGCAAGGAGACGGCGATCTGCTTCGTCCCGGTCGCGCTGCTCGTGCTGCACACGCTCTACCGGGCGGACCGTCCCTCGTGGCGCTGGTGGGCCGGGCACGCGGCTGCGTTGCTGCTGCCGCTGCTGGTCTACTTCCCGCTGCGCTACGCGGCCCTGGAGCAGCACCTGGTCCGCGATCCGATCACCTGGAGCTTGCAGAACCCGCTCCACGAGGCCGAGCCGCAGCAGCGCGCCCAGGGCGCGCTCACCATCCTGGGGCACTACACGCGCCTGATGCTCTTCCCGCTCAAGTTGAGCTGCGACTACGGCTATCGGATTATTGATCCACACGCGCCGTGGGACGCCATGACCTTCCTGGGGCTGGCAACCGCGGCGGGAATGCTGGCCGCGCTGTGGGGCTACCTGCGGCCGCCCGGACGTTGGCGGCAGGTCGCCGGCCTGACCGCCATGCTCCTGGCCAGCTATGCCCTCATCTCGAACGCGGTCATCCTGATCGGCGTATCGCTGGCCGAACGGCTGATCTACTGGCCGTCGCTTTTCGTGCTGGCGGCCATTGCGCTGGGGGCGGTCGAGGTCTGGCGTCGGCTCGCCGCCAGTATGCGTCCAGCGGTCGCCGGCCTGCGCTGGCTGAGCGCGGCGGGCGCCGTCGCGGCGCTGGGAGCGCTGTCGCTGCGCACGTACGCCCGCACTGGGGACTGGCACGACAACGTGCGGCTGTTCGAGGCCGACGTGGCCACGTATCCCGAAGGCTCGCGGCTGCTCACGTTTCTGGCCTCCGTGCGCATCAAGCAGGCGGACGAACTGGAGGAGGAGCGCCAGCGCGAGGCGCTGCTGACGGACGCCGGCGCGCTGCTGGACCGCGCCCTGCACGTCACGCCGCGCAGCCCCGAGGCGCTGCGCTACCGCGGGCTGGTCTACCAGCGTCTGGGTCAGCTTGAGTCGGGGCGCGGGAACGCGGCCCAGGCCCGCCAGGCCTTTGAGCAGGCGCAGCAGTACGCACAGGAGGCGCTGCAGGCCCAGCCCGAGGACCGCCTGTCGCAGCAGTTGCTCACCCGGCTGCGCCAGCAGCACGTGCGGGCCGAGGACCGCGCCCGGGTCAAGGAGCTGCGTGCCGCCGTGCAGCAGCGTCCGCGCGACTTGCCATTGCGGCTGGAGCTGGCCGGCCTGCTGCTCGATGTGGGCCGGCGGCGCGAGGCGCTGGAGCACTACCAGCGGGCGTACCGCCAGGCGCCGGAGAACCTGGACGCCATCCGCGGCTACGCCGAGGCGCTCCTGCTGGGCGGTAAGGACGAGGAAGCCCAGCAAGTTCTCCAGCGGCTGCTGAGCCGACAGCCGAACAACGCCTGGGTGCTGATCAATCTGGCCCGGCTGTTGGCCGACGACGACCCGGCCCTGGCGCTGCGCTACGCCTGGGAGGCCTACCAGATGCGCCCGAACGACCCACACGCCGCCCTGGGCCTGGCCGATGCGCTGTGTGCCAACGGGCAAGACGCGGAAGCACTGCGCGTGCTGCAGCGTCTCGAACAGAAGCTGCCGGCGTCCGACCCGACGCGCACCCACGTGACCGAGCGCATCCGCAGGCTGCAACGCGGCCGGCCGTAGGCAAGGTCAGCTTTGACTTGGGTGGGGTGGCACGGTCAAGTGAAGCTTTGGCCGTGGTCGTGCGCCAAAATACGGCCTGGCGGCGCCAGACTGTGCCACCCGAGCACTCAAGCTCAAGACCGGCACGAAACCTCCGCGCGGCGAGTCCGAGCCGCAAGTGCAGGGTAGGGCCCGTTTGCCCATAGGCGCCGCGGGGCGATGCAGGCATCAGCCCAGCAAGTGAGGCTGACCGCGGCCGGTGTACAATGCACCCTGACGCGCCCTGCTGGTCGGACGAGGCAACTTGGCTGCAAACCCTGACACGATCGGTTCGGCCGCCGACCGTGGTTCACGCCCGCACCGCTGGTGGCTCGGCCCCTGGTTGCCAGCCGCCGTCGGCCTGCTGTGCTACGCCAACAGCCTTGGCAATGGCTTCACTTACGACGATCACGCGCTTGTGCGCGAGAACCCCCGCACCCGCTCGCTGGCCAACCTGGGGGCGATCTGGCTGACCAACTGGTGGCAACCTTCGCAGACCGATGACCGCCTGTACCGCCCGCTGACGCTGCAGACCTTCGCCCTGAACTACGCCGTGCACGGCGTGTCCCCCTTCGGTTACCACCTGGTCAACGTGCTGTTGCACGGCGCGGTCTGCGTGCTCGTGTGGTGCTTTGTGCGGCGCGTGTTGGGGGAGGAGGCCGTGGCGGCGCTCGCCTCGCTGCTGTTCGCCGTACATCCCGTGCATGTCGAAGCGGTGGCGGGCATTGTCGGTCGGGGCGAGACGCTCGCGGCCCTGTTCCTGCTCACGGGGCTACTCGTACTGGCGCCGTCGGCGACGCGCCCCGGCGCCGGACGAGCCCTCATCGCCGCCGTCGCCTTCCTGACGGCGCTGCTGAGCAAGGAGACGGCGATCTGCTTCGCCCCCGTTGCGTTGCTCATGCTGCACATGCTCTACCGTGCGGATCGTCCCCCGTGGCGTTGGTGGGCGGTGCACGGGGCGGTGCTGCTGTTGCCGCTGCTGGTCTACTTGCCGCTGCGCTACGCGGCTCTGGAGCAGCACCTGGTCCGCGACCCGTTCACCTGGAGCTTGGCCAACCCCCTGCACCAGGCCAACGCGCTGCAGCGCGCCCAGGGCGTATTCACCATCCTCGGACACTACACGCGGCTGATGTTCTTCCCGCTCAAGTTGAGCTGCGACTACGGCTACCGGATCATCGACCCGCAAGCGCCGCCGGATGCCATCACCTTCCTCGGCTTGGCGGCCGCGCTGGCGCTGGTCGTGGGGCTGCTGGGCTACGCGCGGTCGACCGGACGCCGGCGGCAGCTCGCCGGCCTGGCCGCGATGTTGCTGGCCAGCTACGCCCTCATCTCGAACACGGCGATCCTGATCGGCGTATCGCTGGCCGAGCGGCTGATGTACTGGCCCTCGGTGTTTGTCCTGTCGGGCCTGGCGCTCGGGGCGGTCGCGGCCTGGCGTCGGCTTGCCAGCCTGCGGCCAACCGTCGCCGGCCTGCGCTGGTTGGGCGCGGCGGGCGCAGTCGCAGTGCTGGGCGCGCTGGCCGTGCGCACCTACGCCCGCAATGGGGACTGGCGCGACAACGCGCGCCTGTTCGAGGCCGACGCGGCCACGTACCCGCAAAGCTCGCGGCTACTCACGTTGCTGGCGTCGGCGCGCATCACGCAGTCAGACGACGTGCGGGACGACGCCCGGCGCGAGGCGCTGCTGACGGACGCCGGCGCGCTGCTGGACCGCGCCCTGCACCTCACGCCGGGCAGGCCCGAGGCGATTCGCTACCGCGGGTTGGTCTACCAGCGCCTGGGGCAGCTTGAGTCGGGGCGCGGCAACGCGGCCCAGGCCCGCCAAGCCTTCGAGCAGGCGCAGCGCTGCGCGGAGGAGGCGCTCCAGGCCCTGCCGGGGGATCCCCTGTCGCAGCAGCTCTTGACGTGGCTGCGCCAGCGCCAGGTGCGGGCGCTGCGGGCCGCCGTGCAGCAGCGTCCGCGCGACGTGCCATTGCGGCTGGAGCTGGCCGGCCTGTTGCTGGACCTGGGCCGACAGGGCAAGGCCCTGGAGCATTACCAGCACGCCTACCAGCAAGCGCCGGAGAACCTGGACGCCATCCGCGGCTACGCCGAGACCCTGCTGCTGCTGGGCGGCAAGGACGAGGAAGCCCAGCAGCTTCTGCAGCGGCTGCTGAGCCGACAGCCGAACAACCCCTGGGTGCTGATCAATCTGGCCCGGCTGTTGGCCGATGACGACCCGGCCCTGGCGCTGCGCTACGCCTCGGAGGCCTACCAGATGCGGCCGGACGACCCGCACGCCGCCCTGGGCCTGGCCGATGCGCTGTGTGCCAACAGGCAAGACGCGGAAGCACTCCGCGTGCTGCAGCGTCTCGAACAGAAGCTGCCGGCGTCCGACCCGACGCGCACCAACGTGACCGAGCGCATCCGCGCGCTGGAACGCCGCCGGCCGTAGCCGGCCGCCAACTCGTGCACCCGCAGGACAAGCCGCCGACGAAGACGGCGTAGGGTCAGGTTCTGCTTCGGGTGGCAGGGTCCGGCGCACCCAGGCCGTGCCAGGCCACGACCACGGCCAAGCCTCGCTTGACCGTGCCACCCTCACCCGAAAGAACAGTGACGAAGCACGAGTGGCCCGTCAGCGCTCAGCTTCGGGTTCGCGGTTGACCGGGAGAGCGAGCCTGCCCGGCGAGCCACGGCTCGGCAGGAGCGTCGCCCTCCCGCTGGGGGACAGCAGCCAGGCCATCGCCATTGTCCGGGAAGTGCGGACGGCGGGATTCGAACCCGCACACCTTGCGGTACAGGATCCTAAGTCCTGCGCGTCTACCAGTTCCGCCACGTCCGCGGCGCCCAATAGCATACCGCGCCGTCCGCGACCCGCAGAGCGCAGTATTGGCACGCGGCGCGCACGCGGATAGACTGCTCTCAGCGAGCAGCTCAGTACGCGGCAGGAGACAGCGATGCGCAGGTGCATGTGGGCGGCGGCGCTGGCGTCGGTTATGGCGGTGGCGGGTGCGGCCTGGGCGCAGGTGGACATCAAGCCGATCGGCAAGCCGGCGCCGAAGATTCCCAAACCCAAGGAAGGCCAGCAGGCAAACGAGCGTCTGGAGGAGTATTCCATCCAGGAGAAGCTCCCGGGTCACGTCGTGCTGATCTACTTCTGGCGGACGAGCGATACACTGTCGATCAACCTGTTCCCCAAGATGCGCGAGATCGCCGAGAAGTACCGCTCGCAGGGTCTGGCGTGCATCACCATGTGCCCCGATCCCAAGGAGAAATACGAAAAGGCCATCAAGGACAAGGGATTGGACCCCTTTGGGAATCCGAACTTCTTCGACAGCGGCTACCGCAACGTGCAGATGTCCTTCGGCTGCATGAGCCACCCCGAGGTCGCGCTCATCGACCCATGGGGCATCATCGTTTGGCGCGGCAGCGCCAACGACAACGTCGAGGAGCGCGTCAAGGACCTCATCGCCAAGACCAGCCCGCACGCCGGCGACGAGCGCTGGCTCAGCCGCCGCTTTCGCGAGGCCGAGTCCTACTACGACAAGAACGAATACGGCAAGGCGTACTGGCTGGCGCGGCGGGTGGCGACGGTAGCGGGCGAAGGGACCAGTTGGCACGGTCAGGCGACCGGCCTGATGGACAAGAGCAAGGGGGCGGCCGAGAACTGGCTCAAGGAGGCCATCCGGCTGGAGAGCGAGCAGAAGTTCGACGAGGCCGCCCGCATCGTGGCCGAGATCGCCGTCCGCATGACCGAGAAGAAGGAGGGCGAACAGTCGGAACAGCGCGGCGGCGGCTCAGGCGAACAGGCCGGCGACGCCGCCCGTCAGGCCGAGCTGGAGATCGGCCGGATGAGCGGCGACCGGCGGCTGAAGGAGGCGATCCGCAAGGCGCGGCTGAACACGCAGGGGCAGACGCGGATCGAGCTGGCGCAGGAGCTGGAGGAGGACAAGCGGCACGACGAAGCGCTGGAGATCTACACGGAAGTCGTCAAGACGTTCGAGGAGACCGACGCGGCTGCCGCCGCCAAGAAGGCGATCGAGCGGATCGAGAAGGACCCCGCCATCCGCGCCACGGTCGCCAAGCGCCGCGCGAACGACCAGGCCGACCGCTGGCTGTTCCTGGCTGAGCAGTACACCAGGGCCGAGCTGTTCCCGCAGGCCCGCGAGACGTTCGAGAGGATCATCGCCGAGCACGCGGACACCGACGCCGCCAAGAAGGCCAAAGAGCTGCTGGCGAAGCTGCCGGCCGGCGACGGAAAGAAACCGCAAACGCCCTAGCGGTTTTGTGACGCCTCAGTTTCGGGTGGGGTGGCACGGTCAGGCGAAGCTTGGCCGCGGTCCTGTACCCAGACACCGTCTGAGTGCGCCAGACCGTGGCACCCGAGTCTCCCGAGCGTGACGCAGCACGACCGGGCTGTAAGCACCTATCAAATCCCGTAGAGGAGCCGCCGACTTTCAGTCGGTGCGGCGTAACCGCGCGGGCTGGAGCCGCCGCTCGTTGTCTGCGTCAGAGCGCGCGAAGGGACGCGGTCTTGTCCGCTGCGTCGAGCACGACCTGCAATGCCTTGCGATCCAGGGTCGCCAATGGGACGCTGTCCAAGTCTCTCAGCGACACCCAGCGCGCCGCCCGATTCAGCCGCGCCCGCGCGCGGGCGTGGTGCGGCCGACACCGATAGACGTGCAGCCGCAGCAGCCGGTGCGTGAACGCGTGCCGCACGGCGCCCAGCTCCCGGCCGACGTCGACAGGCAGGCCGACCCGCCGCGCCACCTCGCTCGCAAGCGTGCCAGCCGCTGTTTGCCCGTTCGTCAGTGGGACGCTGGGCATCTCCCACAATCCGCCGAGCAGCCCACGCGCCGGCCGCTGCACCAGCAGCACGCGGCCGGCGCGTACAATGGCCGCCGCCGCTGCGTCGACCGGCGGCACCGGCCGCTTGGGGCGTCGCTTCGGCAGCCGCCGTTGCTCGCCGCGTGCGAACGCGACGCAGGCGCTGCGCAGCGGGCATGCACTGCAACGCGGCTGTTTCGGCGTGCAGACCCGCGCGCCGAGCTCCATGAGGGCCTGATTGAAGTCCCCCGGCGACGTGCGGGGCAATAGCGCTTCGGCCAACGCCCACAGCCGGCGCTGCGTCGCTGGCCGCTCAATGCTCTTGCGGATGCCAAACAGACGCGTCAATACGCGCCGGACGTTGCCGTCCAGCACCGGCGCACGCACGCCGAACGCAATGCTGGCAATCGCCCCGGCCGTGTAGCGGCCGACGCCCGGCAGCTTCCGCAGCTCTTCCAGCGTGCGCGGAAACCGGCCGCCGCGCCGCTCGGCAATTGCCCGGGCGGCGGCGTGCAAGTTCCGGGCGCGCGCGTAATAGCCCAGCCCGGCCCAGAGCCGCAGCACTTCGTCAAGGTCTGCCGCGGCCAGGTGGTACACAGTCGGAAACGCCGCCAGAAACCGCTCGTAGTACGGCCGCACGGTCTCGACCCGCGTCTGCTGCAGCATGATCTCCGAAAGCCAGATGCGGTACGCGTCGCGCGTCCGCCGCCAGGGAAGATCACGCGCGTGGCGACCATACCAGCCGCGCAGCACGCGGCGAATGGCAGCGAAGCGCGGCTGAAGTGAACGGGAGACGCCTCGTGCGCCGCTTTTCACGTCGCCAACCGCCCCGCCGCCCGCGCGAACGCCTCGCCCCTCGCGCGGTAGTCCAGGAACATGTCCCACGACGCGCACGCCGGCGAGAGCAGCACCGCGTCGCCGGACCGCGCCCGCCGCCGGCACGCCGCGACCGCTGCCTCCAGGCTCTCGAAGAACTCCGCCTGGCCGCCCGCCGCCCGGATCGCGTCGCATAGACCCGCCCCGGTCTGCCCCATGCACGCCGAGAACCGCGCCCGCTCCGCCGCCGCCCGAACCACCGGCCTCAGGTCCAGCTTCTTGTCGTAGCCGCCGAGAATCACGAGCACGGGCGATTCGATGGCATCCAGCGCGGTGAGCGTCGCGTCCGGCGTGGTGGCCTTCGAATCGTTGTAGTAGCGCACGCCGGCGGATTCGGCCACCAGCTCCAGCCGGTGCGGCAGACCGGCGAAGCTGGCCAGCGCGCGGGCGGCGGCAAGCGGCTCGACGCCCAGCAGATGCGCGGCGGCGAGCGCTGCGGCGGCGTTGAGCCGGTTGTGCAGCCCGGGCACGTGCAGGCGCAGCTCCGGCCAGCGAATCTCGCGCGTTGCGACGGCTTGCGGTGTGCCATCCGCAGGCCGGGCGAACGGCGTGCCGTCGGCCAGGCCGAACCGCCACGTGCGCGGCCGCAGCTTGCCGGTCGCGTCAAAGAGCCGCGCGAATGCCGGGTCGTGCGGCGCGACGATGAAGTCGCGCAGCGAATTCTGAAACGCGGCGATGTTTCGCTTGGCGGCCACGTACGCCTCGAATGTGCCATGCCAGTCGAGGTGGTTGGGAGCCAGGTTCGTGAGGACGGCGATGTGCGGGCTCCAGCCGACGGCCGGCGTGCGCAGAAGCTGGAAGCTGGACAGCTCCAGCACGACCAGGTCGTCGGCGCGGATGTGCGGCAGGTCGGCCAGCAGCGAGCGGCCCAGGTTGCCGCCGACCCACACGCGCCGGCCGGTCAGGGTGCGCTCCAGCACGTGGCCGACCATGGCGGTGGTGGTGCTCTTTCCGACCGAGCCGGTGACGCCGACGCAGCGGGCCGGGCAGCGCTGGACGAACAGGTTGATCTCGGTGGTGATGGCGACGCCGGCCTGGCGCGCGATCGCCAGGAAGTCCGACGTCTCGGACACGGCCGGGCTGACGACGACGGCGTCCGCATCGCGGAAGTCGGCCGCGTCGTGGCCGCCCAGGCGCAGCTCGACGCCCAAATCCGCGATCGCATCGAGCGAGTCGCGCAGCTCTTCCGCGGGCGCCAGGTCGGTGACGCGCACGCACGCGCCGACTTCGACCAGCCAGCGTGTCACGCCCACGCCGCCGCCGAAGCGCCCCAGCCCCATCACCGTCACGCGTTTGCCGCGCCAGTCGTTCATTTCGCAGACCACGCCGATTGGGTGGACGGATTGTACCGAGACGCTGCGCCTTGGTCCCGACGCGGTCGGCCCGACTTGGGGGAGCGGGCGCGCCCCGCGCGTATAATCGCCGCCGCAGGGGAACAACCGGAGGCGCGCGGCGTGGCGGTGCGGCTGACGATCCTTGGTTCGGGCACTTCGCACGGCGTGCCGATGATCGGCTGCGTCTGCCCGGTCTGCACGTCGGACGACGCGCGCGACCGGCGCACGCGGCCCAGCGCGGTTTTCAGCTTCGACGGCTTCCACGTGCTGGTCGACACGGCACCGGAGCTGCGACTGCAGTGCGTGGCGTGCGGCATCCAGCGTGTGCACGCGGTGCTGTTCACGCACCATCACGCCGACCACGTCACCGGGCTGGACGACGTGCGGGTATTCAACTACCAGCTTCGCGGCCCGCTGCCGGTGTACGGCGGGGCGGCGACGCTGGCGCGGCTGCGGGAGATGTTCCGTTACGCGTTCGAGGACGACCCCCAGTACCCCAGCGCCAGGCCGGAGCTGCGGACGATCGAGATCGGCGGGCCGTTCGCGCTCTTCGGGCGCGAGATCGTGCCCATCCCCTACCTGCACGGCCGCATGCCGGTGCTGGGCTTCCGCATCGGCCGCATCGCGTACTGCCCGGATTGCAGCTTCATTCCCGACGGGTCACGCTCGCTGCTGCGCAACCTGGATGTGCTCATTCTCGACGCGCTGCGCCGCCGCCCGCACCCCACGCACTTCAACCTCGAGCAGGCGGTCGAGGAAGCGCGGCGGATCGGCGCGGCGCGCACGTACTTTACGCACATCGCGCATGAGCTGAAGCACGCCGAGACGAACGCGGAGCTGCCGGCAGGGATGGAACTGGCGTACGACGGGCTGGCGCTGGAGGAGCGGTAGCAAGTTCAAAGTGGCAAGGAACTTGCCGACGTGCCCGCACGCGAAGCAGTGGAACATGCCCTGCTCGACCAGCTTGCGGTACTGTTGCTGCGTGAACGGCGCCCGCATCGCCCGCATCATCAGCGAGCGGCGGGCGCCGGCCGCCGCTATTATCCTCTCCATTCGGAGTGCGCCGTGCCGCTGCCGCTCGCGAAAATCCTGCTCCTGCTGAAGTTCGGCAAGTATCCGATCGTCGCCATCGCCGATACGCTCCGTGAGTACCGCCGAAAGGAGCGCATCCGCCGCGCCGATGGCGGGCACGAGACGCGCGAGCGCCACTTCTTCCACCACCCGGTCCGGGCGCTGCGCGATCGGCGGTTCTGGATCAAGGCCGTCACCAACTCCGCCGAGCTCCTCATCCACCTGCTCACGTTCTGGAGCTGGATTCGCAATGCAGCGCTGCGGCGGGTCAGCGACGCGTATCTCGTCTGGCGACCGCACCACAAGCACGAGCGGGCGCTCTTCGAGGAGGTCGAGCACGAGCCGTGGCGGGTCGTGTTTCGCCGCACCGGCCAGTGGCTCTGGTCGGCGGGCTGCTTGTGGCACTCGGCCGGCCACGACCCGCACGCGGCGCCGCCGCACGTCGCACCGCCGCCGGCCCAGGGCAGCGCAGTTGCGCCGGCGGCTGATTCCGCCGTCGCCTCCCGCGCCAGCGATCCGGCCGCAGCGCTGGTGATTCAACCGCACGGGCGGCGGCGCCGCTGGCGCGAGGTGCACTTCGACGGCGGCGTGATCGCCCTACGCATCGGGCCGAGGCCATGGCGACGGCCAGTCCTCACGTTCCGCCGCCGCGGTGCATCCCGCCTGCTGCGGCTGAACGGCTCGACCGCCGGCCGCGTGATGGCCGAGGTGATCGACGCCGCCGGCGTCGCCGTGCACACGTCGCTGATCGGCGCGGGCGAGCCGGCGTTGGCCGCGCAAAAAGCCGCCGCCGCTGAAAGGAATCCGCCGCCCGCGAACATAAGCACAACGGCGAGCAGGTAGATCGCGGCCAGACTGTGCTATGAGATTGCGCGGCGGCGCGTGCGCACGACGCCTTGCTGCCTGGACGGCCGCGTGCCTGGTGGGCGCGGCGCTGGCGTGGGCCGGCTGCAGCCCGGACGACCCGCTGGCGGAGGCGCTGCTGCAGCAGGACCGCGCGTGGCCCTGCGGCGAACTGACCTATCAGAGTTTCGGGGCCGATTTCTTCGCCCGCTACTGCCTGGCGTGCCACAACGAGCTGCTGGTCGGCGACCTGGCCCGCAGCGACGCACCGACCGACATCAACTTCAACCGCCTGGACGGCATCCGCGCGTTTCAGAAGCGCATCCGCATGCGGGCCGGCGTGCAGGGCGACATGCCGCCGCTGCTGCTGGCCGTGCCGCGGCCGGGTGAGCAGGAGCGCGTGCAACTCATTCAATGGATCGACTGCGGCGCGCCGAGCGAGAGCGACCTGGCCACGCCGTGAGCCGCGACCCCCGCCGACAACCCGCCGCTGACGTGACCCGACGCGCGACGCGAACCGCGTCGCTGCTGGCCGCGATGGCCGTTTGCACCGCAGTCGCCCGCGGCGACACCGTCACGCTCGACGCCCGTAAGGACAACACCCTGTACGAGAGCAGCAGCGGCGCGCTCAGCAACGGCAGCGGTCAGCACGTGTTCGCGGGCCGTACGGGCCAGCCCAGCGACTCGATCCGCCGGGCTCTGCTCGCGTTTGACATCGCCGCAAGCGTCCCCGCCGGCAGCACCGTCACCGACGTGCAGCTCGTGCTCAACCTGTCGCGCACGATCAGCGGCGACGCGACTGTAAGCCTCCGCCGCGTCCTGGCCGACTGGGGCGAAGGCGCTTCCGACGCGGCCGCGGAGGAAGGCGGGGGCGCACCGGCCGCCCCAGATGACGCCACCTGGCTGCACCGCTTCTATGACGCGACGTTCTGGGCGGCGCCCGGCGGCGACTTCGCCGCCACCGACAGCGCCTCCGCCACGGTCGGCGTGACGCTCGGCCAGTACACCTGGGGCTCGACACCGCAGATGGTCGCGGATGTGCAGGGCTGGCTCGACCATCCGGCCGGCAACTTCGGCTGGCTGCTGCTGGGCAACGAGGCCAGCGGCTTCACGTCCAAGCGCTTCGACTCGCGCGACAACCCCGATCCCGCCGTGCGACCGAAGCTGACCGTCACCTTCACGCCGCCGCCAGACTGTAACGCCAACGGCACGCCGGACGACCAGGATATTGCTGGCGGCTTCAGCCAGGACTGCGACGGCGACGGCGTGCCCGACGAATGCCAGAGTGATGGGGACGGGGATGGCGTGATCGATGCCTGCGACGGGTGCCCGGCGGATGCGGCGAAGGTCGCGCCGGGCGCGTGCGGCTGCGGCGTCGCGGACACCGATCGTGACGGGGATGGCGTGCCCGATTGCGACGACGGCTGCCCGGACGATCCAAGGAAGACGGCCCCTGGGCTGCTGGGCTGCGGCGTGGCCGAGACGGACACTGACGGCGATGGTGTGCCGGACGCCGTCGATCGCTGCCCGGGCGCGAATGACAACGTCGACCGCGACGCCGACGGCGCGCCGGACTGTCGGGACGATTGCCCCGACGATGCGGCCAAGGCCGGGCCGGGTGTGTGCGGTTGCGGGGTGGCGGACGCGGACAGCGACGGCGACGGCGTGGCGGACTGCATCGACAACTGCCCGACTGTCGCCAACAGCGACCAGCTCGACTCAAGCGGCGACGGTCTGGGCGACGCGTGCGCCGGATCAATGCAGGACGAACCGCCGCCGAGCGATTCGGACGCCGACGGCGTGCCAGACGAGCGCGACAACTGTCCGACCATCTCCAACGCGGATCAGCGCGACAGTGATGGCGACGGAGTGGGTGACGCCTGCGACGACTGCCCGCGGCGGGCGAACGCGGACCAAACTGACGCCGACGGCGACGGCGTCGGCGATGCGTGCGACAACTGCCCGGATGTCGCAAACGCCGACCAGAGCGATCTCGATGGGGACGGGGTGGGCGACGCGTGCGACAACTGCCCCGGCACGGGCAACCCGGGCCAGATGGACGCCGACGGCGACGGCGTGGGCGACTATTGCGATGATATCCACGGCTGCGCCGCCTGCGGCCCGCTGGGCGCGCTGCTCTTCCCCGTGTTTGTCGGCGCCTACGGCGCCACGGTGCTGACGGTCACATGCCGGCGGCGCGCGAGGTGCAGGTGGGGAATTGAAGGCCGCAATCCGAAGCCGGAGCGGCAGCGACGGGCCTTGATGCGGGATTGCGGACCGAATGCGCGCCGGAACGCCCTCGCCTGAGGGCACTCACTGCCGTTCGGGGTTCGGATTGTCGGTCGTACGGCCCAGCTCGTTGATCTTCCGCATCACCAGCTCGCTGACCTCGCGGGCCGCGTCGCGGTCCTTCTCGCGGCCGCGCCAGGCGGACAGGTCGACCGGCCTGCCGTAGCGCACGCGCACCTGGTGCCGCATCAGGTACGTCGCCGCCACGCTGTCGGAGTGCCGCACCCCGCCGATGTGGCAGGGGATCACCGTCGCCCCCGAGCGGAGCGCCAGCAGGCCGACGCCCTGCTGCGGCGGCAGGGGCGGTGCGCCCGTCCGGCCGATGTAGCCCTGCGGGAAGACGCCCAGGCAGCCGCCGTGGTGCAGCAGGCGCAGCGCGGCGGCCAGGGCGGACTTCTCGGGCGTGGTGCGGTCGATCGGGATGCAGTGCACCAGGTCCATGAACCAGCGCGCGATGCGGCTGGCGTAGTAGAACTCCTTGGCCACCAGGTAGCTGATCAGCCGGTGCGGGCACGTCACCAGGAGCACCATCGGGTCGATGCCGGCGGTGTGATTGACGGCCAGGATCACCGGCCCGCGGCGCGGCACGGTGCACGGCCCGATCCGCCGCATGCCCCACAGGAACTTGGCCACGAATTCCGTCGTCCACAGGATGAGGTTCACCACCGGGCTGCGCACTTCCGAGCGGAAGTACACGCGGCACGCGAGCGCGAACACCACGACCAGCCCCAGGCCTGCGAACAGCACGATGTACGGAACGTAGCGGTCGAGCATCGGGACGTTCGGCAGTCCGAGCGCGGCGGTCGCGGCGACCATCGCCGCCATCGTGGCCATGTCGCTGACGCCGAAGACGCGTCCGCGGCGCGAGTCGGGGACGAAGCGCTGGATGGCGGCCATGATGCTGACGAGCAGCGCCGCGCCCGCGCTGCCGACGCCGAACAGACACAGTCCGCTGAAGATTTTGGTCAGTGTGACCAGGCCGGTCATCTTCCACAGGTAGGCGGTGGACAGCAGCAGCACCCAGAACACGCCGCCCAGCAGCCCGGACATGACCCGCATCGGCAGCGGAATGGCCGGGCCGAAGATGGTCATCACGGCGGCCCCGGTCGCCAGCCCGATGCCGATCAACCCACGGTACAACCCCGCATCCGCGTAGTCGCCCCCGAACACGTCGCGCACCAGGGCCGGCACGACCGAGATCACCACGCCCGCGGCCGCCCAGAAGGCCGTGCCCAGCGCGATGAGCTGCAATACGCGGCGATGGCCGAGCACGTAGCGGAAGCCGTCGATCACGGGCGTCCAGACGCCGGTGAGCTCCACGTGGGGCGTCGGTCGGGCCAGTCGCATGGCGATGAAGAACACGGCTATGGCGCTGAGCAGGAACGTGACGGCGTTAAGGCGGTAGTTCCAGTGCAGGTCGAACAGGCCTTCGTCCGCGAGATCGACCAGCTTGCCGCCGACATAGGCGCTCAGGATGGTGCCGATCGTACCCAGGGCGCTGATCATGGCGTTCGCGCGGACGAGCTGGTCGTCGCGGATGAGCGTGGGCAACATGGCCTGCCGGCAGGGCGAGAAGGAGGCCGCCAGCGCGCCAACCAATGCGACCGGCAGCACGGCCGAGGCGACGCCGAAGCCGCGCACCGCCAGGAAAGGCACGAGGAGCGACAGGTTGAGGACGACGATCGCGCGGAGCACATCGGCGGCGATCATGGTCCATTTGCGGCTGAAGCGGTCGGCCCACCAGCCGGCCAGCGGCCCGAGCACGACAAACGGCAGGAAGAACCCGAACGTCAGCAGGGCCTGCACGCGGGTCACGTCCTGTCGTGCGAAGCCGCCCAGCTCGCGCAGCAGGGCCATCTCGCTCAGGTGGTCGCCGACGGCGCTGACGCCGTAGCCGAACCACAGCAGTACGAAGTTGCGGTTGAGCACCAGCCAGTCGGGCAGGCGGGACTGGTCACTTGCGTGGGTCATCATGGCTCAGAGCGCAGCGACGCGGGACTTTACGCAGCCCTCCACGGCACGTAAAGATGCGGCCTGCGTCCGGGCCGGCTGCGGCGGGTATAGGGCTTGGGGAGACAGGTCACACAGGAGCGTCGGTGACCACCGTGCTGCTTCGACGTTCGCTCGTGCCGACCATCGTCGCCCTTGTCGCGCTCGGCGGCTGCGAGGGCAGCGGCCGCGGGCCGGCTGCGCGCCCGCCAGCCGAACCGGAGCGGTCCCCAGGCCGCGCGGCCGGCGTGCAGTCCGACGCGAGTCGGGCCGACGCAGCGGCGCCGCCAGCGACGCGCAGCGAAGGCGCAGACGGCCGTGCTGCCAAGCGGCCGGCGTCTCCGCCGCCCGCCCCAGGCCGTCCGACCAGCGCTCCAGCCAGCCAGCCGTCGCGCGACGATTCGTCTTTCCACGTCACCCCCGTGCCGCCGTTCCTGGAGATACTGGAGCGCATCGACGTAAGGAAGAAGTCCCGCCTCGAGACCGAGCTGACGCCGCCCGACACGCTCGAGCTGTCCATGCAGAACGTCCGCCGCATTCGCCTGAAGCGCGAGCCGCCGCTGCCGCTGCGCGGCGGGATCGTGCTGCGGATCGACGGGCAGGGCATCGAGTGGACCGCAGACGTCGAGGTGGTCGAGCTGGAGCGCACGCCCAGCGGCGACTGGAACGTGTCGGCCCGCCTGCCGCGCAAGCCGTGAGCCCGCCGTCCCGCAAGTATGTCTCGCGCGGCGGCGAGAAGCTGGAAGCCGCGCTGCGGGCGTTCAACGTTGAGGCGACTGGCTTGGTGTGCGCCGACTTCGGCAGCCACGTGGGTGGGTTCGTGGATTGCTTGCTCCAGCACGGCGTGGCGAAGGTCTACGCGGTTGAGCCGGGCTACGGCGTGCTGGAGGCGCGGCTGCGGCGCGACCCGCGCGTGGTCGTCTGCGAACGTACCAACGCACTCGAGTTCACCTGCCGCGAGCCGTGCGACCTGATCACCATCGACGTCGGCTGGACGTCACAGCGGTTGATCTTGCCGGCGGCGCGGCGATCGCTCAAGGCGGACGGCCGGGTGGTCACGCTGGTCAAGCCGCAGTACGAGGCGGACAAGCGGCGGCTGCGGCGCGGCGTCCTGCCGGCGGAGCACCTGGGGCCAGTACTCGACCAGTGCCGCAGCGACGTGCGCGAGTTGGGCTGGGCGATCGCGGGTGAGATCGAAAGCCCGAGCACCGGCCGCGGCGGCAACGTCGAGTTCCTGTGGCTGCTGAAACCGGCGAGATGACCGCGCGGCTCGCCGGCCGCCATCGGCGCATCAGATGCGCACGTCGACGTGTTCACCGGCCGCGGCGGGGCGCGCAGCACGCATGCGGAACGCGCGCTTGTCCGCAAGCCCTCGCGCGTCGCTCGGAGACCGGCCCTCAAGTCGCATCTGCGAATGTGGATCCCAAACGCCGGCATCGCGTGGCGCGGCGTCGACGGCGTCCGGGCGGGCGTCGTTGTCGTCGTCGCGGTCGCAGGCGTCGCCGACGCCGTCAGCTTCCCAGTCGTCCTGATGCGGGTTGTAAATGGCGGGGCAGTTGTCGTGCCGATCGCACACGCCGTCGGCGTCACGGTCGCGTCCACGTGGCTCGCTCACAGCGAACGGTCCGCCGGATGGACGCGTCCCGACCGAAAACCCAAGCGCGTCGGTCGCCCCCGGGCGACCGGCCGGATCGCAGCCGCCGTTTCGTGGAAACCACAGCCGGCACACGCCCTGGACCGATGCCGGGTGCGTGACGTGGCGCACTGCTTTCCGCCTCCTCGCGCCGGCGCGCCGGCGGGCTTCTTTCCATGCACTGCGGCGTGCTATGTCACGATAGGCCAGGCGGGTGTGGTATGGTCAAGCGCCGCACGTGCCTTTGCACGGCGGGTCCTGAGAAACGTCGCGAGCGGAGCGGCGACGCGGTGCGTTACGCGCACGAGTCGCCGTAGGCTGCCAGCAGCAGGCTCAAGTCGGTGAGGTCCACGTCGCCGTCGCCGTCGACGTCGCCGGGGCAGTTGCCGCCGGTGCAGCCGTAGTTAGCCAGCAGGATCGCCAGGTCGGACAGGCCGACCACGCCGTCGCCGTCCAGGTCGCCGGTGAGGACGAACGCCCCGACGTAGTGCGTGGCGTCGTCCAGGTTGATCCAGCCGACGTTCTCGCCCCACACGTAGCCGCGCAGCCGGCAGTTGATCTGGTCGATGCGGGCCGGGTTGGACGGGCTGGCGAGCGCCCCGCCGTCGAAGTTGATCCAGCCGACGTTCTCGCCCCAGGCGAAGCCGAACAGCTCGCCGGTCGGGCTGACGTTGACGCCGAAGTCGGAGTCGTCGGCGTTGACGTAGCAGGGCCGGCCGGAGCAGTTGCCACCCGGCGTTCCGTCGCCCAGGTTGATCCAACCGACGTTCTCGCCCCAGGCGAAGCCCTCCAGGAAGGCGTCGTGGATGATGACGCCGTCGTCGACGTTCGGCCGGTCGTGCAGCCAGTTGGTCCAGCCGATGTTCTCGCCCCAGGCGAAGGCGTGGTTGGGGTCGATGTTGGACTGGGCCAGTGCCGGTGCGGACAGCAGGGGGCTGAAAACCGCCAAGCTCACGAGCGCGAAGCGTCGCATGATCGGACCCCTCCGGAGAAGCCGTGTGACACAACGGTCATTGCCGCGTGTCGCACCGAGCTAGATTAGAATGCAACACCATGACCAAGGTCGTCGAAGCCATCTTTGCGAACGGCCGCCTCGAGCCGGTTGAACCTCTCGCGCTTAGGAGCGGGTCGAGCTTGAACTTGCCCGCCCCCGCCGCAACGTCCAGCATTCCATCGCCGTCGCAGTCTCGAACCATGACGTTGCCCCTTGGGCAACTGCCAGAATCACTGCCGCGCAGCCTGCGTAGAGCACACCGATTCGCCCTTCCATCCCTCTCCTCCATATCCATGCCCGGGCGGCGCCCGCGGCGGATTGTTGACGGCCAATGTCGCGGTTCCAGCCGTGGGCGCCACGAGCGCCCGTGGGCCGAAGCGATCGGACGCACGTCATTGCCGCCCGCAATGGTCAATGCCGAGTGTCCTCTCACGGAATGCAGTCCGGCCCGAAGTTCGCGTGCGGGTTCTTGTCCGTGTTCAACGTCGTGTCGTTGGTCAGCGTTCCGAACCAGTTGCCGGCGACCACGACGTAGTTGTTGCATGGGTCGCCGGTGTTGTTGCGGGCGAAGTTCCCGCGGATCAGGTTCGCCCCGCCGGCGATGTCAAAGCCCACGTCGTTGTTCGTGCAGTTGTTGCCTTCGACGCGGTTGTCGTTGCCGAGCACGTGCACGCCCGACCCGGTCGCCGCCGCCGGCCCGTTGCCGTCGCAGGTGTTGTCCACCACGCGGCTGCCGGAGTTCACCTGAACGCCGTCGCCCGAATTGGACAGCGCCGTGCAGCGCTGGATGATGCTGCGCGAGGAGGCCGAAATCCCATCGCTGCCGTTCGAGCGCGACGTGCAGCCGGTGATGTTCCCCTCCGTGACGGCGATGCCGTCGCCGGTGTTGCCGACGGCCTGACAGTCGTCGATCACGCAGCCCGAACCGGCGAAGATGCCGCGCCCCACGTTGCTCCGGCTCACGCAGCCCGTCACGGTGCTGTGGTCCCCGACGGCGATCCCGTCGCCGGAGGTGTTCCCCGCCGCCACGCAGTCCGTCAGCGTGCTGGTCACGCCGCAGGAGAAGCCCGCCCCGAAGTTGCCGACGGCCGTGCAACTCAGGAAGGTGCTGGAGCCGGACGAGGCGAAGCCGGTGCCGCTGTTGGACTGCGCCAGGCAGCGCTCGAAGGTCGCCGACGCGGTGTAGCCCACGGCGCCATTCTGGATGGCTTGGCAGTCGGTGAACTGGGCGCCGCCGAAGAACCCGCCGCCGCCGGCGTTGCCGCGGGCGATGCAGCGGGCGAAGACGGTGCCGCCGACCACGCCGCCGAAGTTGTTCACAATGTGCAGGTCCATCAGAACGGCGTTCCTGGCGTTGGGGCCGAGACCGATGCCATAGCCCGGCCAGTCGCGCACGCGGCCGTTGCGGATGACAATGTTCTCGTGCAGGTCGGCGTCGACCGAAACGCCGCTGACCGCGCCGCCCACGCCGATCAGGTCGAAGCCCATCAGGTCGAGCGTGACGTTGTCGCTGGCGATCTCGACCGCGCTCTTGCCGGCCGCGCCCGTGACGTTGCCGACCAGGTAGTACGAACCGGGTGACGTGATCTTGAACACCGAGTCCGCGTCGCCGGGCGTGTTTACGGCGGTGACCGCGATCCGCGGCTCGACCTCCACCAGCGTCTTCATCGTGGGCGTGATCGGCCCGACCGGCGGGTTCAGGTCGCCGGCGCCCGCCCGCCCGACCAGCACGCAGAGAATAAGCACGCCGATTCCCCTGCTGAAAGCGTACATCGGAGACTCCTTCCGCCCATGATGGGCAAAGCCCGGATCCGGCAAAAGCCGTTCGAAACTGGCAACCCAGCTTAGCGATTCGCCCGCGCCGCCGCCAGAGAATTCGCCGCGCGGTTTGTCGCGGGGTGAGCGTCAAGATCGTGGGTAAGACCCCGCGTGACCCGGCTGTCGTGTGGCACAGCCGCCCTCGGCTGTGCGGTCCCGGCCTCCCAGCCGTGGGCGGCTGGGCCACACCCACGATCT
>Ga0073934_10004297_pt1 | contig 24051 bp, 15 predicted proteins | sample LarsenN4metaG_FD_76834 | JGI IMG/M metagenome (GOLD analysis project Ga0073934, IMG submission 76834) | Hot spring sediment bacterial and archeal communities from British Columbia, Canada, to study Microbial Dark Matter (Phase II) - Larsen... ... | reverse complement strand
CCGTTGTGGTGGCCGCGGCGGCGGAGACGGCGCCGGAAAATGGATCGTCGTCTCCCGCAGGTCACGGTCGGTTTCCTCCGGGTATTCGAGCAGCACGCCCAACGACGGTTGCCTGCCGCTAATCAACTCGTAAGCCGTGGCCGCCTGTTCGAGCGGGAACCGATGGGAGACGAGAGGCGACACGCAAAGTTGGCGCGCCGCCAACTGGTCGAGCACGGCCTCGAAATTTCGCTGCTCGGTCCACCGCACGTAGGCCGCGGGGTAGTCCTGGCCCTGTTCCTCGTATTGCGGGTCGTATCGTCCCGGTCCGTACGAACAGGAAACCTGGAACGACAGCTCTTTCTTGTAGAAGTCGTCGCGCGATAATTGCAGGCCAGCGACGCCCGTCAGCACAATCCGCCCGCGCTTGCGGCATACGAGAGCCGCCTGATGCACCGGCTCGTCGCTCTTGGTTGCGGCGGTGATCAGCACGGCATCCATCCCGCGGCCGCGCGAGAACGCGGCGCACCGCGATTCGAGGTCTTCCTCGCCCAACTGCACCGTGTCGGCCCCAAACTCGCGGGCCAGTTCCAACCGGGCGGCATTGAAGTCCGCCCCGATCACGCGGACACCGTTCGCCCGCAGCAATTGCACAGCGATCAGCCCGATGAGTCCCAGCCCCGACACCAGCACGCATTCGCCAAGTGCAGGATTGATCAGTCGAATCCCTTGCAGCGCGATGGCTCCCAGCACGCCGAACGCGGCGGCGTCGTCGCTGACATCCGGCGGGATTGGGGCACACAGGTTCTGCGGCACGCACACCATTTCGGAATGTGGGCCGTTCGAGAGCACGCGGTCTCCCGGCTCGAAGCCGGTCACGCCGGCCCCAACATCCACCACGACTCCCACGTTGCAGTAGCCGAGCGGGATCGGCTCATCGAGCTTGTCAAAAACGGCATCGAGCGTGGCGAACAGGCCGTCGGTGCGAACCTTGTCGAGCACCTGGCGGACTTTGTCGGGCTGCTGCCGGGCTTTGCCGATCCAGCCCGCTTTGCCGAATTCCTGCAACATCCGCTCGGTGCCGGCAGAGATCAGCGTGCGACGCGTCCGAATGAGCAAGTGTCCGGGTCGGACCTGCGGGCAGGGGACGTCGACGAGGAGCGTTTCGCCGTCGCGCAGCGACTGAAGTATCTGGCGCATGTGCCATCCTGGCAGGGCAAGGACACTCGTTGTCCTTCACGCCCGGCCGGTTGCCCCCCGGCCAAGCCGCGGGGTTGTAACCGCCAAGGCCAGATTGCGCCAAGAGGGAGTCAGGGTAAATGCAAGGAACCAAGGAACCGGTCGCGCCCGGTCGCGGCTAACGGCATTCGCCTCTGGACACGTTTCGGGTGATTCGCTAATTTCCCGCCCTCTCTCCCACAATTCGGTCAAGATTCTGGTAATGGCAGCCGATGGCGCGGTCTCGGCAGGAGCCGGAACATGCCGTCTCGCGGTCGTTGCGTCGGGTGTCCATTCGCCGTGCGAAGGAGTCGGTCGTGCGAATTCCCTTTCTTCCAATCGCGCTGTGCACCGTGTTGCTGAGCTTCGGCATGACGGCGCCCGCCACCGCCATCGATGCCGTGCGGGGCAAGAACTATACGCTCACCAAAGACCACGGGCCGTGGATGGTGATGGTGGCCAGCTTCCGCAATGTGCCCAAAGACCGCCGGTCGGGCGAGGGGATGACCGCAGAAGACGCGGCGTTGGAGCTGGTGTACGAGCTGCGCGAGTCGGGCATTCCCGCTTACACCTACGCCCAGGGCGCGGTGGTGCAGAAAATTGAAACCGTGGACCGCCTCGGCCGCGAAGACGTCCGCGAATATGCCGCTCAGCGCGACATGGTGTGCGTGCTCGCGGGCAACTGGAAAGAAATCAACGACAAGGAAGCGCAGAAGGCGCTGGCCGCCATCAAGAAGTACCATCCCAAATTCATGAAGAAGGAGAAATCGGGCGCTATCTTCCGCGAAACGCCGGGACAGAAAGGCCCTCTTGGCGGGGCATTCATGACGATTAACCCGCTCCTCACGCCGGAAGAGGTCGCCCAGCGCCGCGCCGATCCCGAGCTGGCGCGGCTGAATGCCTCATCGATTTTCTCGCTCTCCGACAACAAGAAGAAATACACCGTGCAGGTGGCGTCGTTCATCGGCAAACAGACCATTCAGGTTGCCGCCGAGCAATTCGACCGGCGGCTGCAGGACCGCAACTCTTACGGTCTCAATCGCGCCGGGGAAGACGCCGTGCAACTGGCCAAAGTGCTCCGCGAGCAGGGTGTGGAAGCCTACGTGCATCACGACTGGTACCAGTCCATCGTCACGGTGGGCTCGTTCGACCATCCGAACGATCCAAAGATCGAACAGCTGGCCCGCGAGTTTGGCCCGCAAGTCCGTCCCGACCCGGAGAATCCCGAGCAGCAGAAGCTGTTGCCTTACACCGTGAACGTCAGAACCAGCAACAAGCCGGGCGACCTGCCGCTGGTGTGGGTGTTCGACATGCAGCCGAAGCTGCTGGTGCGCGAGGGACGGCTGTGGCGTCCGTGGGAGACCGTAGTCGCCGAGCGCTCCAACACGTTGCCGCGTGGGCGGTAGGCTCGCCGGACACATGAAGTGTGCAGCTACGCGTTCGGCGGTTGCCAATCTCCCCAGTGGGCGAGATAATCGGCATACGCCGGCACCGTTGCGGCTTGCTCCTCCAGCCAGCGCTTCGTCGCCTGCACCTGCGTTTGTTCGGCGTCGAGCGTCATCTTTCCCAAGAGGAGCCGCGTCCGCAGGAAGACGAAGTACGTGTCCAAGACGTCGCAGCGGCAGTAGTCGTTGATGAGGTCGACGCGGCCGGCATCATAAAGATCCTGCACTTGCGAGCCGTCGACATCGGTCTTGCCCGGCTTCCCGATCAGGTTCGCCAGCAGGTTGAGGCCCCCGGTCAGGCGGGCGGCGCCGAAGTTCGACAGCAGGTCGTACAGATCGAGGTGGGCGTCGGCGTTGTAGCGGTTGCGGGCCTGCTCGAAGCTGCGGGCCTCGACGTTGAACCACGCCGGCACCGAATATCCGTAACGAAACGCCGCCAGCTCCAGCACCGGCAGGTCGTAGCCGCGGCCGTTAAAGCTAACCAGTGTCGGCCGGCCGTAGTGGTTCCAGCCCTGCCAGAACAGCCGCGCGATCACCGGCGGGCGGTACTGCGGGGCGTCGAGCGTCACGACGTCCTGCAGCCGGTACTGCGCATCGACCTTCGCCACGGCCACAGAGATCGGAAGCATGAAGGTGGTAGGCAGCACGTCGCGGCCGGTCTCGGCGATGAGCTCGGCACGATAGCGGGCAACCGCGTCCGCCGCACTCAGGCCGTCCTTCGGATAGCGGATTCGCGACACCAGGTCGCCGTCGGCAACGGCCTCGATATCGAAGATGAGATACGCGACCTGGCTGCGGCGATCGTCGGGCATGGCAAACTCCAGTGCTCGCCATTCTACGGTTGTCCGCCTCCCGCGCCACCTGTGCCGCCGCTCACAAAGCTGAACGTGAACACGTCCGTGATTTCGCTGAAAAGCGGTAGCGCGGTGATGCGCACATAGCGGCGGTCGCCCGACACGGTAGCCATCGCCGTCATAGTAATCCCCGTGCTGAAGAACTGGATGACGGGCTGATAGCCGACGCCGCCGCCCACTGGCTGAGCGCCGATGTTGAAGGGGGCCGTTTGCCCGCCGGCGACCTGTCCCGGCGCGAGCTGCTGCAGCACCGTGGGACGCACCACCGGCCGTCCGCTCTGCCGATGATCGGCGGGAATGACCTCCGCCGCGCGCTGACGGCGGCCGTTTTTCAGAGAGATCCGTACCACCTGGTCTTCAGCTTCCACGCTGATGGGCACGACTTCTCGCACTTCGTCCGACGTCCCCGCCGCCCGGGTCACGATCAGCCGCGCGCGCTTGCCGACAATCTGCCCCCAGCCGTAACGAACAATGGCTTTGTATTCGCCCGAAAACGCAATGGGGCATACGTACTCGTCGTAGCAATCGGCCGGCTGAGGGCCGTGTCCGTCGTGGGCGAACACGCCGCCCCCCCTGGTGTAGGGCGTGTCGTGCGAGCAGGTCTCGCCGGTTGGCTCTTCCACCAGCAGATCGAGGTCCCCCGCGCCGCTGAATTCGAGGCGGATTTGCAAATCGCAGCGGCGGGCCTCGGCGAGCGCCCGATCGAATTCCAGCAGCCGTGCGACGTCGCCGGCCTTCTGCCATGCCGTGCGGACTTCGGCGACGGCGCCTTCGGCGCGTTGCCGATGTTGTTCGCGGTCCGGTCCCCAGCAGTACGTAAGCACGCCAATCGATGCCCACGCCATGCCGAGCGTGTCCTTCGCGCGCTCGGCGAACCGCAGCCCCTCCCCGTACGGTTCCGGGCGGTTCGGTTCGAGGTCGGCCGCCTGCCGGCAGCATTGCAACGCCTGGGGAAAGCGTTCGAACCGCGCCAGGTACGCTGCCAGGTACAGCAGCGAATGGACGTCGGCCGGCGTGACATCGCGACTCGATAGCAGGACGCGCTCGACTTGCGCCCGCGGCCGACCGGCCACTTCCATCGTGAGCGCCAGCACCTCGTACATCCAGGGCTGAGACTGTCCGGCGAGGATGGCCTGCTCCAACAGCGCGATCACGTCATTGTGCCGCTTCGCTTCGCTGAGCTCCTTAACCAGCAGGCGCACAGTTTCCTGGTCGACGCCGTCCCCTTGGAAGAGTCTGGCCCACGACTCGGGGGAATTGAAGCCGGGCGGAATTGCGGACGACTTTTTGGTTTCGCGACTTGGCGGTGCAGAAGTCGCCGGAGCGGCCGTGGTTTTGGAGCGCGGCCGATCCTGGAAGGCAACATGTTCCGGACGCTCGGAAGTGTCCGGGACACTGGTGTGCCCGCCATTCAGTTCAGATTTTTTTTTACGTCGGTGGTGGGAAGCGCCTCGGGCGGGACGCTGGGGAAGCCGCCGCCGAAGCCGCCACCACCGAGGCCTCCGCCGCCGCCGAACCCGCCGCCGCCGAACCCGCCGCCTTGGCCGCCTAAGCCACCGCCGCCGCCGAGCGGGTTGCCGAAGATGCCCGCACCGCCGCCGGCGCCGCCGATGCCGCCCGAGATGATCGGGATCACCAGGTCGGCGACGGGATAGACGCGCGTCTGCAGGACTTCGTCAGCCTTGGTCTGCGTGGTGATCTTCATGACCTCGTCTTCGATGACGTACGTCAACGCTTCCGGTTCGAGCATCAGCCGTAAGCCGCTCCGCAGCGTAATGCCCGACAGCTCGAGCGTGATCGGCTTGCTGGCGTCCACCCCTTCATCTGCCAGCGCGGCCTGGTCAATCCAGATCGAAATCTGATGGTAGTCCTTGAGGAAATCGAGCGCGTCGGTCAGCGGCGTGTCCAGGAATTGGAAGTCCGTCCGCTCGCCGAGCGCCGCCTCAATCCGCTGTTCGATCGGGCTGTTCTTCTTCAGGTCGACCGAGGCCCACTTCTTGCGACGCTGCGTAAGGGCATTCCAAACCTCCGCGGGCGGGAACCGGATGGGCGGCTCGTCCGGGAAAGGAATGTGCGACGTCTCCACCTGGTGCAGCGTTTCGAGGAACTGATCGGCCCGGCGGTTTCGCAGCCGGAAGGCCCGCAGCAACTGCTCGGCGGCCTCCGAATCGAATCGCGCCGCCGCCGCCGTACCGTCGCCCGGACGAAGGTTCACCGCTACGTCGGCCACGGCTTGGGCTTCGCCGTACGCCGCGTCGTCGCCGTGCTTGCCGGCGAGCATCAACGCCCGCACGCGGTCGATGAGGTTCTCCAACCGCTCCTCATCGAGAGTGGCTTGCTCCGCCAGCCGCTCCTGGGCCTCCTTCTGGGCCAGGCGCTCCTGGAGCCGGCGGCGGGTTTGATCGATCTGCTGCTTGCGGCTGGTTGTGGCGAGCAGTTCGCCTTCCAGTTGCTTGATCAGTTGCGAGCGCACCTCGGGGCTGATGTCGATCGCCGAGCGAATCACCGTCAGCGTCCGCTTCAGCTCGTCGATCGCAGCGTCGGCCTCCGTGGTGGCGCGCGTGGCCTCGATCACCTGGCTGACCTGCAGTTTTAGCTTCTGTTCCTTGATGAGCACCCTGCGCTGCTGCTCGGCAATGATGTCTTCCGGAGTCGGCGTCTCCTCCCCGGTTCCCGGTTCGGGCGGGGCCGGCTGCTTGCGGCTCACTAGGCGCAGTTGCATCTGCTCGGCTGCGGCCACCAGCTTGTGGGCTTCGACCAGTCCGCCATCCAGTTGTCGCACGTGCTCGCCGATTTTGGCGGCTTGCTCGGGATTCCGTTGCTGAAGGGCGAGCGCGCCCTGCTGCAGCATCTGTGTCAGCACGGTTTGAAAGTCATCGTTCGCCAGCTTCGCGAACCACAGTCCGGCGAGACCGTTGCTCAGTCCGGCGTCGGTCATCGCCCGTTGAGTGTATGCCGGCAGGAAAGCGGTCCCAACTTCCTCGGTAGGATCGGCCAATGTCCACCTTTGCCGATTGCCCGCCGATGCCAGTTCCAGCGTCACCTCGGCTGGAAGCACGCCAGGGGCTAGATAAATCGTCTCGCGATCGGCCCGGAGAGGCAGCGGATTGGCGGGCAAAAGTGTGATCTGCGGCGTCGTGAGCAACTGCGTCGGATAGAACACCGGCCCGGTGACCGAGCTCACCAGCCGCTGCACCTGCATCTGCGTGCGGCGGTCGTTGTTGCTGCGAGCGTCGAGGAATACGTTCCCGCCGGTCTGCACGGCAATCGCGCCGAGCAGTTGCATATTGAGCTGCGGGCCCACGCCATAACTGCTGACCGACACGTGCCGCGCACGGAATTCATCGACCAGCGACTTGAGTCCCGCGGCGTCCAGGGACTTTGCCGCCGTCTGGCCATCGCCGATGTACAGTACCGACGCGGGGTGGCCCTTCGGCAGCGCTTCGAGGACGGTCTTCAATCCGCCGGCCAGATCGGTCGCACCCAGCGGCAGCCGCTGACGGAGCGCTGCGACGGAGTTTTTGACGGTTTCACTTTGCGGCGTGGCGAGCTGGCTGCCCAACGGTTCCGCGGCCACGTCGATCGCGAACAACTGCACGGTATGGTCGGCGGGTAACTGCGAGAGCACCGCGTCCACCATCTCCAGGCTGTGCAGCCGATGGCCCCCCACCTGGCTGGCGGAGGTGTCCACCACGATGGCATGGACGCGCGGCGTGACCGCACCGTCTAACTGCGCGGGCTTGAGAATGATCGCCTGGTACGCCTGCCCGTCGGCGGCGACGCGTTGCCACACGCTGGCCGGGGCGTTTTCACCCGCCCGACCCAGGTCGCTGCCGACCACTGCCAAACACGTCAGAACGCTCAGACTACGAACGACGCGCTCAAACATAGGGGACCTTTCCCGCGCGAGTCCTCGGTACGAAAAGCGACACCGCCAGCCCGGAACGTCCCACGACGTCCAAACAGCGTCCGCTCTCCATCCGCCTGCGATTCTATCGGTGCCCGTTGGGGCGATTGAAGCAAAATCCGGCACGGCGTTTCGGTTTCCGTCGAATCGCGGAAGCCGAATCGACGGCAAACTGAACAGGCATCCCGGCCTTCCGACCGCGATGCGGCAAATCGTAATGTCGTCGCCACAGGACCGGCAAGCTGACGCAAAGTTGAAACGGACTCGCAACGGGCAGAACGCATCCGCGCGTCACAGGCCCAACAACGGGCACCGTGGGAACGACCCGCAGCTAAAACGTGGCCGCCACGGCTAGGTCAACAGGTTCCGCCCTCAGTTTGCCCGACAGCCTGTCATGCCAAGCTTAACAGCGAATGGTCAGGACTCTCCGAGTTCGAAGCCGCGGTCGATTCCCTGATCCATTGAGGCAAGCTGGACGAAATCCCTAAAGACAAGCTCGACGAATGGTTCCGCATCAAGCTGGCGGCGACACCGGTGCATCGGCATTGCACGTGGAAGGCCCTCACGCGCACGCCCAGCGGACGGCGATTCCTGAGAGAACGTCTCGAATCGTTGGCGTCGAAACCGGACATCCAACGCGACGTTGCACAGATGCTCTGCCACCGTGCGACCGCGACGCTCGACATGGAGCGGTTCGACTTCATGTCCGAAGAGGAGTGCCGCGACACGCTCCGTCTCTGTCGCCCGCTGGCCGGTCTGCCCGCTCCGTGACGGAATGTTCGCGAGGGCAAGGAAGCCAGGCTTTCGGAAAAGCCTGGCTTCGGGCTGAAGCTACGGCTCGCGGTCGGCCTTTGTGGGCTGCACTTCGCCGGTGAGGATGGCCCGCTGGGCGTACAGCTTTTTCAGCCGCGTAATGGGATAGATGCGGATCACGCGGTTCTTGTAAGTCAGGCGGCCGTCTTCGTCTTTGGAAAGATGCTGCGCGACCTCATCCGTGGCCTCGCCGGCGTAAAGAGCGGCAAACGTCTCGGGATCGACACCGCGGCCGCTCTCCAAGTCGTCCACGGCATCGACGCCGCCCACCATAATGGCGAACACGTTCATCGATTTCGTGGCCAGGTTGTAGCGGGACTCGTTCTTGAGGGCGTCCACCACCGTCCGCAGCAAGTCATTCGCGGCCTGGATCTTCTTAGACGTCTCTTCCGAGGGGAGGGCCGACTGCTCTTGAGCCTTGGCTGTGGCGACGCCGTTAGCGTCCAGCCGTCCCCACACGTAGCCGAATGCGACCAAACAGCCTACGGCGCCAACGTGCCACAGCCTCTTCATGATCGGTCCCCAGTGCAGATGGTTCAGAGTGCGGTGTCCATCGATCGGAGGGATCAATCGTGACACTGGTTCGCACCCTTTGCAAGCGCTTGCTGCGGGCACGACCTGAAGTCAGTTTGCCGCAACTTGCCGAGAAGCGCATTGCATCGATGGATCGTTTGCACCGTCCGATCAGGCCGCGCGATCGTCGATGCTGCGAATCGGTTGCGCCGCCAGCGACCGCGAGTTGGCCGATCCGGTCGCGTCTTGCCGCCGAGCCGGGCTGAGGTAGTAGCTCAACGACAGGACCAACCCTGCGGCCAATAGGGCGGCAAGGCAGCCTAATAAGGCTTTCTGATCATCCGAGGCCGATTGCAGCAGGCTCAACATGTGGCGTCTCCAGAAAGCGCAGCACGGGCAGTCCAAGGATTTTCTCGGCGAGGTCGTCTCTTGCTCTTGACCGCTGGAACGCCCAGAGTCGGGGAATGTGCGACCGTGGCCGGTTGGAGACAGCCACAGCAACCTTGCCGACGACGGGCCTGTTCCCGGTTCGCAACCGGTTCCCTGCCAAACCGTTAGGATGCCGCGAATCGAAGCGCGCGCCGCAACTGGCTCTTGACGAAACGGCAGCCTATCCCCTAAGACTTGCCGCGTTTGACCGCGCATTTCCTGCCGCAAGGATGCCCAGCGCCGATGCGCCTGCTCGAACGCTACATCTTCGCTGAGCTGCTGCGCGTGTTCATCGTAGTGCTCAGCGTGACGACCTGCCTGCTGGTGTTCGTCGGCATCTTTGGGCAGGTCAAGCAGAACGGTCTCGGACCCTGGGAACTGGTGCAGATTCTTCCCTTCGTAGTGCCGAGTCTCTTACCCTACACGGTCCCCGCGACGCTGCTGCTGGCCGTGTGCGTGGTGTACGGTCGGTTAGCGGGGGATCAGGAGTTGATTGCTGCCAAGGCGGCGGGCATTCATGTGTTCGCCTTGTTGTGGCCGTCGTATTTTCTCGGCGCGCTGTTGAGCGTGGGGGCGCTGCTGCTGATGGATCAGGTGATCCCCTGGTCCTACGGGAACATCGAGCGCGTAGTGACGCTGTCGATGGAGAACATTTTTCTGGACCTCTTGCGAACGCAGAATCAGGTGCACCTGAAGGACCGCGGCATCACGATTACGGTGATGGACGTCCGCGGCCGCACGCTGATTAACCCGCTCTTCCGCTACTCGCCGAACGGTCGCAACGCGGTCACCATGCAGGCCCGCGAGGCCCGCCTCGATTTCGACCTGGCGAAGCAGGAAGTGATCCTGCAAATGCAGCACGGCTTTGTAGACACGCCGGGCAAGAGCCGGTTGTACTTCGAGTCCGAGGAAAAGCCCTTTCCGCTGCCGAGCAAACGTGAACGCCTGCGCGGCCGCAACCTGCGAATCCGCGACATCCAGACGGAATTGCAGGAGGCGGAGGCAGAGCGCTTGCGGGCGGAACAGAACCAGGTCGTGTCCGCGGCGTTTATCCTGTCCACCGGGAACTTCGACAGGTTCACGCAGCCGGAGTTCACGACGTTCAAGCAGACACTGTCCGCATCCAAAGACAAGACCCGCAAGCTGAACACCGAGCTGCACAACCGTTTCGCCACGTCGTGCAGTTGCCTGTTCTTTGTGCTGCTGGGGAGCCCGTTTGCCATGGTGATGGCAAAGAAGCAGTTCCTGACGAGCTTCCTGTTCTGTTTTGTGCCGATCCTGGTGGTGTACTATCCCGTCTCGATGATGACGCAGAACATGTCCAAGGCGGGGCAACTCGACCCGACGTGGGCGGTGTGGCTGGCGAACGGATTGATGGGAATCGCCGCGGCGATGTTCATTCGCCGCGTGCTGCAGCATTAGCAGCAGGCACACTCCGTGTGCCGTACTTGGACTTTGATTTCCAACCGATACGAGCGGAACGGCACACGGAGTCTGCCTGCTGCTATTGGGATTGTGCCCCGGCGAGGGCGGGGTCGTCGAGGTCGAGGCGGTACAGCACCTGGTTGTAGTCGTACCGCGGCGTGGGTTCCGGGTGATTTGCAAACGTGGCCGTGTACGTCCCTTCAAAGAACAGCAGCCGCGGATCCTTCGCCGTGAACTCCGGATGCAGCCGCGGGTTGTAGAACGAATAGTTGTCGTGCGAAACCACCTTCACCGCGCGGCCCCACGGCCCGAACGGGGACTTCGCCTCGGCATACCACAACTCACCAAATGCCGACGGCTTGCCGAACTGCTGCATGAACACCGTCACCCACCGCTGACGGAACGGGTTCCATGCGATCGAGCCGCTGTGTGTTTTCACTTCGGCTCCGGTCGCGGCATCCACGACGCTCAGCTGGGGCGAGAGGCCCTTCCACTGCGACTGATCCTTCCAGGCTTCGTAGCTGGTGGGAATCTGCAGCGTCGGAAACGGGTTGCCGAACAGCAGCCACGCCTTGCCGTTTTCATCGGTCCATGCAACGGGATGCCCTTCCGGCACGGGCGGCGGCTTCGGCGAGGAATCCGACTTCGTCCAGATCGTCGCCAGCTTCTCGAACTCCTGGCGCTCGTCGTTCCACTCCGCCACGCCCCATTCGTAGGCTTCAAGAAACCCGCGCACCTTCATGTAGGACGTCACTAAATGTGCGGTTCCGTTGCGGTCGGGCAGGCTGGCGACGCCGGTGATCCACGTCGGCCCGCTACCAGGCATCTTCGCGATGCCGCGCGGCTGGCCTTTGGCATCGCGGAAATAATCGAGCCTCAACCGCAACGGGGGCTGCAGCGATGACAGCGGCTCGACGGCCGTCGTGGCGCCCGGCGCGTCGAAGATGCCCAGCGGATAGCGCGGCAGGTTGGTGTCCCCCCAGAACCAATACAGACGGCCGCGATGGACCACGTTCTGCACGCTGTCAGAGCCGGTGACGCCCGTCTCCTCGATGGACAGCGTTGGGTCGAGTTTCTGAGTTTCCGCGAGCAGCCCGCTCCCCGTGATCCGGCCGATCCGTTTCGCGACGATACTCCGCTGGACTTCGACCTTGAGCGTGCCGCCCGGCTGGGGCGTCAATCGCACGCCGCGGTAGCCGAAGCCGTCCGCGGGAACCGAATAGCCATGGCCGCAGACGTGGAACCACGTTTCGCGCCCCATGGCCTCGGGCAGGTCGAAGGCGATCACGCCGGCGTTGTCGCTCACGAACCGCACGTCGTTGGTGGTTCGCAGCTCGATCAGCGGCACCGGCCATCCGGTTTTCTGCTCGACGATCTCGATGCGGCATGGCTCGACGGCGCCGATCTGGAGCGCACGGCAAAGAACGAGCATTGCAGCAATCGCTCCCATGCGGGGTGCGGCGATCCAGTTGGAAAGTATTCTCATGAACGGGTTCCTTGCGAGCGGTCAGGCGGCGCGAGCCACGAAGCGGGTCACGCTGCCGGCGGTATCAATTCTTACGTCGCGAAACCGCGCGGCCAGCGCGGCATCGAAGTGGGCCCGGCGGTCGTGCAGGTTGTCGAAGATCTTCACGCGATTGTAATGCGCCATGAGCCGCCGCGCCAGGAAGGAATGTTGTACGCCGTCCACCAGCAGCGTCGAACCGAACAGGACACCACCGGGGTTGAGAGCTGCGGCGAGATGATCCAAGACAAGAGCCTTGGTCGCCATGTCGCCTGGCAGACAGTGCAACACGTAGTTCAGCCCGATTGAATCGAACTTGCCGAGTGCGGCCGGCAGCGGCTGGAAGATGTCGTGATGAATCGTCGCCGGAGCGTACCGGGCCACGCGATGGCTCGCGGCCGCGAGACAGTGCTCGTTCAAGTCGGCCAGCACGAGCCGGGGCGCCGGTGTGGGAAACCGGCAGCGGTCGAGAAAGAATCCGGTGCCCACACCAACCTCGAGATGGTTCGCCGTAACGTGCGCATCGTACAGATCGAGCAGTCCCTGCGTGGGGCAGTGCCAGATCCAGCGGTTGGTCACGTTCAGCACCAGGAAGTCGTACCACTTCAGCAGGCCGGGTGAATAAGCCGCATGTCCAGCACGAATCTGCTCGTCGGTGGGAAGTACCTGAGGGTCGAGGGTCATCGTTGCCGATCCGGTCCGTCACGCGGGCGCCACACTGTCGCGTATGAAGCGATGTAGTTCAATCGATGCCCGATTGACTTGCGATTGCGGCAGCGGTGATGATGGCAGTGCGCAGGCCGCGGCCAGTTTGGGAAACAGGCTGGGCCTGCCACTGGTACCCCTGAGTGACTCGTCCATCATGGCCAACCCCTCGGACCGGCCGCCGCTCGCGCACGACACTCGGATCGTGCCGCTCAATCAGAAAACGCGCCAGCAGGATCGACCAGGGATTCCGGTCGATGCGGAGGCCACGTCCGACCTGACGGCGAGCGGTCTGGAAGGACTGACCGAAGCGCGCGAAGCCGATCCCGCGCTGGGCACGTTCATTCGTCACTACCGGTTGCTGCAGAAGCTGGGGGAGGGGGGCTTCGGCATCGTGTACCGCGCGCAGCAGCACTGGCCCATTCGCCGCGCTGTGGCGCTGAAGATCATCAAGCCCGGCATGGACAGCCGGGAGGTCATCGCGCGGTTCGAGGCGGAGCGGCAGGCCCTTGCGCTGATGAACCATCCGCATATTGCGCGAGTGCTGGATGCGGGGACGACCAGCGATGGCCGCCCGTTCTTCGTGATGGAGCTCGTCGAGGGTGTGCCCCTCACGCAGTACTGCGACGACCGCCGGCTGACCATCCGGCAGCGTCTGGAGCTGTTCGTCACCGTGTGCCTGGCGGTGCAGCACGCCCACCAAAAGGGGATCATCCACCGCGATTTGAAACCTTCTAACGTGTTGGTGACGCAGCGCGACGGCCTGCCCGATGCCAAGGTGATCGACTTTGGCATTGCCAAGGCGCTCAGCCATCCGCTGGTGGACGAACTGGCGGTGACGTCCAAGACGCAGATGATTGGCACACCGCTGTACATGAGCCCCGAGCAGATCGGGGTGTGTGACGACGACATCGACACCCGCAGCGATCTCTATTCGCTGGGGGTGATGCTCTATCAACTGCTCACAGGCACCACGCCGTTCGACAAGCGTCTGTCGCAGTCCGACATGTGGGAGGTGCGACGGATCATTCGCGACGAGGAGCCGCCCCGGCCCAGCGCCCGGCTGACGTCGCTGCAGGACACCGCGTCCACCATTGCCGAGCAGCGTCAGGCGACGCCGCGGGAGTTGTCGCGGCACGTGCGCGGCGACCTGGATTGGATCGTGCTGAAGGCGATGGACAAGGACCGCGAGCGGCGCTACGAGACCGCCGGGGCGCTGGTCAACGACATCGAGCGGTACTTGCGCGACGAGCCGGTGCTGGCGTGCCCGCCGTCGCGGCTGTATCGGCTGCAAAAGCTGGTCCGGCGCAACCTGCTGTTGTTGACCGCGGCGTCCGTGGTGATTCTCGCGCTGCTGGCAGGCACCACGGTGGCCACCTGGCAAGCCATCGTGGCCTATGCCGAATGGACCCGCGCCAACGAAACCGCCGAAATTGCCGTGCGCGAGCAGCGCCGCGCCGAGCGGGCGGAAATTGGCATGCGCCGGCAGGCCGACCAGGCCGAATCGCTGCTGTACGCCGCTCACATCAAGCTGGCGAGCCAGCACCATCAGTCGGGGGACGACGAGCAGGCTCAAATTCTTCTCGACCGGTGGATTCCCAAACCCGAGGAGCCCGACCGGCGGAACATCGAATGGCGTCTGCTCCGCCAACTGCTCCGTAAGCCCGGTGACGAAATGATGCGGCTGCCGGGCGACGTCTCGTGCGTGAGAGTGTCGCCGCAGGGAAGTTACGTCGTCGCGGCGACCGACGGCGGGACAATCTGCCGGTACGATCTGCAGGCGCGCCGCGAACTGCCATCCTGGGAAACAAACCTGATTGACGTGCGTCGGATGAGCTTCAGCACGAATGGCAAGTTGCTGGCCGTCGTCAGCTACGAAGCGGAAGTCGCGCTGGTCGACACGACGACGGGCGCGATCAGCGCGCGCTTTCCCGAGCCGGCAGATCCGCGCGGCAACGCGGCGGTGGCGTTCCTCCCCGGCCAGCAGCGATTCGTTTCCTCGGGTTTCGGTGCTGTCTTGAAAAACTGGTCGGCCAGCCGCGGCGCTTCGCGGCGGTCGTGGACCGTTCCCTGCGACAAGATCGTCGATTGTGCGACCAGCCCCGGGTTATCCGGCATCGCCGTGTTGGCGTCCAACTTGGGCGCCCCAGATGAAGTCTTATTTTTCGACGAGCCGGGCGGACAGGTGCTTCAGAGACTTGCCGTGGATTTCCATAGCGCTTCACTCGCGGTGAGCCACGACGGGGAGTTGGTGGCGGTCGGCGGTGCGACAGGCGAACTGGAAGTGTGGAACCGCAAAGCCGGGCAGCGGGTCGCCCGACTCAGCATGATGGAGAAAATCGCCGATGTCACGTTTTCGGCCGACGACCAACTGATCGCGGCGGCAGAGCGCTCCGGCGTTGTTCACGTGTGGCGCTGGAGAGATGCCGCTGCGGAATCGGAAGCCGTCGCACTGCCTGTGTCCGCAGGAAGTCCAAGTCGTGCACCACACGAGCCGCCCGTTCACGTGCACTGGCAGGCACACGGCCGCCCGGCGCGAAGCGTGGTCTTCGCTCCCGACAACCTGCAATTGATTTCAGCCGGTATCGACGGCCGCATCATGAGCTGGAACTGGTCGGGGGCCGAGCCATTGATGGTCACGAGCGACGTCGGTCGCGCCGACAATCTCGCCTGGATCGACGGGCGCAACGCCGTGGCCATCTCCAATACTCGCGCGCTGCGCGTCGTCGACCGGCGCAGCGGGGATGTCCTGGCAGAAACGGCGGCGCCGCAGCACACGCAAGGCTGGTCCGTGGCCGCAGATTCCAGCGGCAAATGGCTGGCCTGGAGCGTCTTTCCAGGGCCGATTTTCCGCTGGAACGCGGACTCGCCATCGCCTCCAGAGCCGTTGCCTCAATCCGAATCGCTCGAATTCTCACTCGACATTTTGTCGTTCGAGCCGCACTCGCGGCGGCTGGTCGGGGTGGACAAGGAGCCAGAGCTGCGGTTGCGGTCGTGGGACGTCGCATCGGGCCGCCTGTTGTCCGACCGGCCTTTGGCGGTGAACGACCCGCGCCAGGTTGCGGTGTCGCATCGTTCGCGGGAATTATTCGTCGTCGCCTACGATGCCGTGATCGTGTTCGACCTCGACACCGGAGTCGAACGCCGGCGGTGGTCGTTTCACGGCGGCGACGTGTCGTCTGTCGCGCCGTCGTCCCACGCCGACCTGCTGGCCGTCGGCCGCAAGGACCGTTGCATCGTCCTCCTCGACGCCGCCACCGGACAAGTCCGGCAAACGCTGGTAGGACACTTGGGCGCAATCTCCGAGTTACAGTTTTCTCCGGACGGGCAGACGCTGCTGGCTCTCGACGACCGCGGAAGCGTGAAATTCTGGCACGTGGGACAGGGCGCCGAAATGCTCACCTGGCATTCGCCGCGGCCCATCGATAGCCTGCGGTTGTCGCCGGACGGCAACTGGCTCGCGCTGACGAACGGCCAGCGCGCGGAGATTTTGCACATCGCCCCCGCCGAACAGCTCGAGTAGTGTGGCGCGGCGAGCCCCCATCTTGCGTAGGACAAATCTCCAATCCGTACGGGCAATTTGAGAATCGCCCGCGACGCTACTCGTTCTGCCGATGCCAGACCGAGCACCCTTGGAGCGAAATGGGAGCGTTCACGTGAGCGGCGCTGATCGCCACGGGGCGATAGCCCTTGTCGGCCAGCTCCATGCAGCGTCGCAGATGTGCCTCGGGTGCGAGTCCGTGCAGTTCCGTCGACTCCCATCCCGCGGGCGCTTCCACCAGCGCGCACCACGAATACGCCGGTGCGCCGTTCAGCGGCGCCCGCGCCAGCGACACGTCCAGTTGGAAGCCCTTGTTATGGCTCTCGTAGTACGCCGAGTCGCCATACCAACCGTCCGACTTCTCTGCGGTCTTCCACCACAGCGTGCTGTGGAACGTTACCAGTCGCGACACGGCAAAAGTGTGATCTACGCGTTTGGAGAAGGCCTGCTCCGGCAGGTCATCGGGGACCGATCGCAGCGCCAATTGCCGCACGCCGGGAAAGATGCGCGCTTCTTCCGCCGGCTTTTGTGGCAGCCGCGCCAACAACGCAACATACTGCTCGCCCCCGGACGCCGCGTATCCGGCCACGTCGACCGGCCACCATCCGGCCGATTGCAACTGTTCGGCTTGCTTCTGCACGTCGCTCGCCGTGCCGGTGACCAATCGCCACTCGTGCCCGTCGCGCTGCCACAGTGCCGCGACCTGCGCGGGGCCGTTCTGGACCGTGTAGGGCCGGAGTCGGACCGGTCGATAACCTGCCTCCTGGAACCACTCCGCAACCTTCGCGAACTCGTCCAGCGGGAGCGTTTGCACGAGTGCAAACTCCTCGCGAATCATTCCGGCGGCCGAGCGCGTCCGCTTTTTTACGCCGGCGTTCGGCTCGGGCCAGGTGGGCTTGACGGCCACCGGCGCCGCGGGCCGCAGGTCTTCGATCCACACGTTGCGAAACACGAAGCCCGACTGTGCCGAAGTGCCGAGCGCGATCGGACCCGGCTCGGGTCGTTCGACGCCGGCCGAGACCGTGCGGAGCTCGACGTTGTCGTGCACAACGATGCCGTTGTGGCGAACCGTGCAGCGGGCGTTTTCGGTCTTGGCGCCGCTGGTGTCGAATTTCGCGGCCGCAAACGCGATGTCCAGCGTTTGCCACTGCGAAGCGGGAAGACTGGCGTTCACCGCGGGGGCCACGCCGCCGACAATCGCCGCACAACTCGCGCTCGTGGCGTCTTCGCCGAACGAGTCCACGAGCGCAATCTCGTGACATCCCAGCACTACACCACATCGCACCACGGGTGGAGCGCCTGCCGCCAGCCGATACTCCAGGTGCAACCGGAAATCGCGAAACGTGTCTTTCGTCAGGGCCCCGGGGAGCAGCACGCCGTCGACTGCTTGTGCACCAGAAACCCAGCGACCGACATCTCCACCATCGAACAGCACGATCGCGCCGGACGGCGCGGCTTGCTCCAACGTCGGACTGCGGCGATGCACGCGCTGTGCGGTGAACGGCTCGCCCACCGCGTTTGTGCCCACTAGCTGGTCCGCCTCGAAGGTCCCGGCCAGCCGCGGATTCTTCCCGAGCACAACCTTGCCATCCTGCCCACTGGCCGACAGCGAATGCACGGTCTGCCCGTCCCAACCATCGCCGGGCAGTCCCCCTTTCATCAGCCTCACGCCGAACGTGCCATCTTCGCGACGACGCACCTGCAGGCCCCACGGCTCTCCCGCAATGGTTGATCGATATTCGCCGGTGACGTCCGGCGCGGCGGCACGCTCGAGGATCGCTGGTGCTACCGACGCTGTCGTCGATGGAGCGACGCTGACCGCAGACTGGCTGTTCTGCGTCGTCGTCCCGGAATCGGTTGTGGAACTCGCGGCCGGTTGCACACTGACGACGGTGTTCGACAACGAAGGCACACCAGTATTCGCCTGAACCACAGGTGGAGCGACCGCAGTAGCGGAACCTGAGCCGCCGCGCGATAGCAGCCACGCCGAGACGCCCATTACCAGCACCACCGCCGCCGCAATGCCCGCGATCACCAATCGTTGCGGTTGACGCGGCGAAGCCGTATTCACCGGTTCGACAGTTGCCGCTGGCGTCGTCGATTGCAGCTCGCTCGTGAACGAAATGCTGGGTCGCGATTCACCCCCGCCCGGCGATGGCATCCCCGTTCCCGACAGGTCCACCGCACCGCCCGCCATCGCATCAGTGATGCCGCACTCCTGCAGCGCGGCGATCACCTCGGCCATCGACTGCGGCCGCTGCTCCGGCACTTTAGCCACCATTTTGCGAAACACGGCATTCAACCGCTCATTCGCGCCCGGCAGATCGGGGATCGCCGCCTCGCGGTGGGCCACCAACTGCTTCAGCACGGTATCGCCCGGGTAGATGGAACGCCCCGTCACCAGGAAGTACCACGAGCAGCCCAGGCTGTAAATGTCGGCCCGCTGGTCGGCGTGGTGAATGTCCAGTGCCTGTTCCGGCGCCATGAAGTCCAGCGTTCCCATGATGCGGTCGTTCTGCGTCAACCGCTCGGCTGGGTTCCCTTTCGCTTCGGCCGACGAATCGCGGATCCACGCCAGTCCCAGATCGAGCAGCTTAACGACGGTTTGCTGCCCTTCGGTCGCCAGTAGCAAGTTACCCGGCTTGATGTCCCGGTGCAGCACGCCGCGCGCGTGGGCGTATTCCAGTCCGCGGGCCGCCTGCAGGATGCAGCCCGCCGCTGTTTCGGGCGACAGCGGCCCCTGCTGCGAGACCAGCCGGTCCAGGTCGGTCCCCGGGACGAACTCCATCACCAGGAAGTGCTGGCCGCGAAATTCATCGGCGTCGTGCGCGGCGACGATGTTGCGGTGGTTCAGCTTCCCCACCGCTTCCATCTCGCGATGAAAGCGGTCGACGGAATCGGCGATCTTCATGGCGGCCGGGCTGAGCATCTTGACGGCCACGGTGCGCTTCAGCCGCCGGTGCTCCGCCTTGTAAACGGTCCCCATGCCCCCCTGGCCAATGACGTCCAGAAGGACGTAGTTGCCCATCACCAGCGCATCGTGCTTCCCCTGCCAGATGGCGTTGGCCTGGTATTTCGTCAGCTTGCCGCGGCGGACGAGATCGCTGGCGACTGCCTTGACGGCGTCGATGTTCGCCGAAGCGGGAGACTGGTCGCGGATCGCGCGAACGTCCTCGGCGGACAACAGCCCGCTGTGCTCTATGCGCTGCAAGTACTCGGCGACGCTGACCACTTGCCGGCTTCCATTTCCTGGCCCGCGAGGGACTATTCTTCTGCATCCAGGCCAATGCCGCAATCGATCTTTCCCCACGATCGGTTCGCGGATGCCGCGCGAACGTCCCTGGAGATCATTGACGCAGTCCATACCGACGGGGACAAGGCGACCGAGATTCGCCGCGGTTGGGAGCTGCCCCAATGACTGCCCCACCCATTCCCGAAGCCCGCGTTTACCGGCATTTGGGCTGCGGCAACGAGACCGTCATCTGTGGACAGGCGTTCGAGGTCGCGTCGAACCCGATGTCGGACATGACGTGAACGTGGTGCAACACCTGCAACGCGTTCTTCCCGATCGCCGAAATTGAGTGGTCGGACTCCGGCGAGAAAATCTCCGACTACTACGCCCGCCACAACGCCAAGGTCACCCGCTTCGAGCGGTTCCTGTGTTCCAAGAAGTTCATGATCGTCTGCGCCGTGGCGGGAGTGATCCTCGGCGGCACCGGCGGCTACTTCCTGTTCCGCAGTCAGCAACTGTGGCTACAGATCTTCATGGTCCCGTTCTGCGGCGTCCTGGGCGTGTTCGCCACCTGCGGGGCCTACGTGGCCTTGGGACATGTCATCACCAGGCGCGTCTGCGGCGCGGGTGATACGCGAGTGCTGACGTGAATCGAATGCCAATGGCCGGCTTCATCGCCACTGGTTCAGCACGTGCAAGGTGTCCGGCATGGGCACGGCAGCTTGCAGGAGTTTGCGGAGGGCGGTCACGATCCAGCGGGGCGACATGTCGCGGCGTGGATCGTTGTCGCGGCGCACTACCAGGATTCCTGGATGATGGCCGCCGGATTTAAGAACCAGTTCGTGCAGAAGCAGGAAATCCCGGTGGTTGCCTGTGATCAAGATGCGCCTATTTTCAATGGCGAACACCAGATGAACGGGATCGAGGACACCGGCATTGCCGACGTCAGACGGACTAGGACTCCATCCGCAGAATCGTCATCCAGGTACAGATTCATCGGGATGTCAGCCGGGCAAGTTCCTCCGCAGACAGCAATCGGGGCCGCGGGTTGTGCTTGTAATCGGGGTCGTTCATCCCCATCGCCTCCATCAGCGCTTCTTCGCGGCGCATGTCTTCGGCGACTTCCGGCGGGTTGCTGCGGCCATATTCGATGGCTTCCTGCACCGCGGCGAGCGGGAGGTTGAAATCGGCGGCCAGTACCTCCGCCGATCGGGGCATCTCGAGATTGATGTGATATCGATAGAGCCAATCCGCCTGGATCTTGGTGCCTTTCACGAATAACGCGCGGTACGCCGATTTCGGGCGCTGCTCAAGATACTGGTAGTTGACAGTGGTGGCGATGTAGATAGTGTAGCACCAGCGGGAGAGTTGGCCAATTGCGTCACGCCAGAATGCCTTCCGCCACATGGGCGCCGCCGACGCCGGTGAGCTTGTAGTCGCGGCCGCCGTAACGGTAGGTGAGGCGCTCGTGGTCGAGGCCCAAGAGGTGCAGAATGGTGGCGTGCAGGTCGTGGTGGTGCAGCTTGCCTTCGACCGCTTCGGCGCCGACATCGTCGGTGCTGCCGTAACGGAGGCCGCCCTTCACGCCTGCCCCGGCGAGCCACATGGTGAAGCCCTTGGCATTGTGATCGCGGCCATCGTCCCCCTGGCCGCCAGGCGTGCGGCCGAATTCGCCGCCCCAGATCACCAGCGTGTCCTTCAAGAGGCCGCGCTGCTTCAGGTCGGTGAGGAGCGCGCCGATGGGTTGGTCGGTGGCGCCGGCGTTCGCGGTCAGCCGGGCCTTCAAGCTGCGGTGCTGGTCCCAGCCTTCGTGGCAGACCTCCACGAACCGCACGCCTGCTTCCAAGAGCCGCCGGGCCATCAGGCACTGCCGGCCGAAGTCGCCCGTGCCGCCGCCGCTCGGCCTACTGGCCCCATCATTGCGGCCGATGCCGTACAGTTCTTGCGTTGCCGCAGATTCCTTGGACAGATCGAGCACGTCGGGCAGCGCGCCTTGCATGCGGAACGCGAGCTCGAACGATTCGATCACGCCTTCAATTTCAATATTGTCGCGCTGCTTCTCCAGCAATCCGCGGTTGAGGTCCTGCACCAGGTCGAGCTGCGCTCGCTGCTGGCTCGTGGTGAGATGTTCCGGGCGAATGTTGCTCAACTGGGCCGAGGCGATGGCCTGGCCGGACTGCCCGATGGCGGTGCCCTGGTAGATCGCCGGCAGGAAGCCGCTGCCGTAGTTCTGCGTGCCACCGAACCGCGAGGGCGGGCTGATGGTGACGAAGCCGGGCAGGTCGTGGTTCTCGGTGCCGAGGCCGTACAGCGTCCACGCGCCGAGGCTGGGTCGGGCAAAGCGGAATTCGCCCGTGTGCAACATCAGGAACGCCTGCGGATGGTTCGGTACGTCGGTGTGCATGCCGTTCAGCAGGCACAGGTCGTCGGCGTGCTTCGCGACATGCGGATACAGTTCCGAGATCGGCAGGCCGCTCTCGCCGTGCTGCTTGAAGTCGAACGGCGACGGAAACAGCTTGCGGTTGCCGCCATTTGAATAAGACTGCCCGGCGTAGTCGGCGAGCTTCGGCTTAAAGTCGAAGGTGTCCACGTGCGAGGGGCCGCCGCGCATGGTCAGCATCACCACGCGCTTGGCCCGCGCGGGGAAGTGCGGTTGCCGCGGATCGAGCGGGTTTTTCGACGTCTCTGCCCGTCCGGACTGCTCCGCACACAGCCCGGCCAGCGCCACCATGCCGAACCCCGGCAGCGTCTTGAGCATCTCGCGGCGGGAAAAACCGAAGGGCTGGAACATTGTGGATTCCTTTTGGTGGATTTGTTTAGCCGCGACCCGCAGGGGAGTGCTCTTCGTCGATGTCGCCGACGTGCGGAGCGCTCCCCTGCGGGTCGCGACTAAACGTTATTGCACATACCGAAATTCCGCGGATGCGATCAGCGCCTGGCACACCAGCGCCCAGGCTTGCTGATCGACGTCGCGGTCTTTCGATTTCGACACTGTCTCGCGTGCGGCAAGCAGATACGCCAGCGTGCGTTGTTGCTCGTTTTTCGTGGCGCTGCGGCCGAACGCGATCCGCCAGGCACGGTCGATGCGACGGGCGTCTGGCTCGTGCGTCCCGCCGATGACGCGGTCGGCAAACTTGCGGGCGAGGTCCACTACCCACGAGCTGTTGAGCAGGAACAGGCTCTGCGCGGGAACCGTCGTCACACTGCGGTCGCCGACCACCAGCTCGGTGTCTGGCAGGTCGAACGTCACCAGGAACTCCGGCTCGGCGTTGCGGACCATGGGCAGGTAAATGCTGCGGTGGTTCGATTCGTATTGCGAGAACTTGCGATCGATGCCGTTGCGGACTGCGATGGGCCCTTCGGCGCTTACGATGGAGCCATCGCCCGGAGATGGGTCGAGACTCCCGCTCACGAGCAGAATGGCGTCACGCAGCGATTCGCCATCGAGACGTCGGACGTCATGCCGCCAGTAGAGCGTGTTGGTTGGGTCGATCTCGGCGGCCTTGGCATCGGTGGCGGACGACAGTTGATAGGTGCGGCTGAGGACGATCGTGCGGATCATCTGCTTCACCGACCAGCCGTTCTGAACGAATTGCGTGGCGAGATAGTCGAGCAGCTCCGGATGCGTGGGTTGCTCGCCCAGGGCGCCGAAGTTGTCCACGCTGGGCACGATGCCGCGTCCGAACAGTTGTCGCCAGATGCGGTTAACGGCGACACGGGCGGTGAGCGGGTTGTGGGGGCTGGCGATCCACTGGGCAAGTTCGAGCCGCCCGCTGTGGTCCGCTGGGAATTGCGGCGCGCTCGCCGGTGCGACGACCGTCACCACGCCGCGGGCCACTTCGTCCCCCAGCTTCTGCGATTCGCCGCGCACCCGGATGCGGCCCTCGACCGGTTTGGCACGGTCGGTGACACCCATGGCGAACCCGTCGACCGGCTGGTTCTTGAGAAGCTCCTGCAATTCCCGGTCGGCCCGCTCGGCGGCTTCATTCAGTCGCTGCAGTTCGGCCCGCTGCTCTGCGGTCAACAGCGATTCGAGTTTCTCCTGTTGCTTCTGTTGCTTGGCTGGTTTCTTGTTACGTTTTGGGTCGAGATTGCGCTCCAGCTTCGTCTCAATATCGGCCCGGGCCTGCGCGGAAAACTTTCTCACCTGGACTCGCGCTTCCTCTTTGGCTTGCTCGGCGCGCTCGACTTTCGCCGCATGTTCGGCAGCCGCGGCCATCGTGGCCGCACTCGTGCCCTGCAGTTGATGCAGCGCTGAATTGACGCGTGCCGCCTTATTCTGGTTGACCGCCGGGCCGAACAGCATTTCGCTGCTCTCGAAAACCGCCGCCATGGCGTAATAGTCGCGCTGCGGAATGGGGTCGAACTTGTGGTCGTGGCAGCGGGCGCACGCTACGGTTAAGCCCATGAAGGCCACGGTGGTGACTTCGATCTGATCCGCCACCAGGTCCATCGCGTAATCGGGATTGTTCTGCGGACGCGGCTT
>Ga0073934_10004295_pt1 | contig 24054 bp, 15 predicted proteins | sample LarsenN4metaG_FD_76834 | JGI IMG/M metagenome (GOLD analysis project Ga0073934, IMG submission 76834) | Hot spring sediment bacterial and archeal communities from British Columbia, Canada, to study Microbial Dark Matter (Phase II) - Larsen... ... | reverse complement strand
TCGACGTCAAACTCCGCCCTGAACGTCACAACGCGGTCAAGCTGCTGCTCTTTCTCGACATCGGCGGCTCGATGGACGGCCACGTCCGGCTCTGCGAGGAATTGTTCTCGGCCGCCCGCAGCGAGTTCAAGCATCTCGAATATTTCTACTTCCACAATTGCATCTACGAGGGCGTGTGGAAGGAGAACCGCCGCCGCTTCGCCGAGCGCACGCCGACCTTCGACATCCTGCACAAGTTCGGCCACGACCATAAACTGGTGATCGTCGGCGACGCGGCGATGAGCCCCTATGAAATCACCCATGCCGGCGGCTCGATCGAGCATATGAACGCGGAAGCCGGCGCGGTTTGGATCGAGCGGCTGACCACCACCTACCCCGCTGCGGTGTGGCTCAACCCGACGCCGGAGCAATATTGGGGGCATTCGCATTCGACGCTGATGCTGAAGCAGCTGATGCACGAGCGCATGTACCCGCTCACCCTCGACGGCCTCGACGATGCGATGCGGGAGCTTAGCCGCAAACGTTAGGTGCCTTAGCTCAATTGCAGACATTTGGGTGTCGCAGCGCTAAAGATACTCTCATGTGCTCACGCGCATTCGGCTATCTCGCAATAGCAATCGGCTTCTGCTTGATGTTCGCTGCGGCGTACTACTTGTGGGCTATCATGGCGCTCTGGGAGCTATTCGCATTCCTGGGAGACAGCGCGCGCGTATATTCCTCGCTTGCGTTGCCGGTAATTTTGCTTTGCGGCGGAGTTATCGCCTACATTTGCGGCGTGCATTGCCTAACAAAGGCTCCCTCATCCCGAACCGACTAATATGATTGCAGGCCCTCGATCTCGGATCGCCACCGGGCTTCGTCCGCAGCCGCCAGCCTCTCCAAATCTTCGGGCTCCGACGCCGGATCATCGACCCATTCCCGCAAAGCCGTACCGCCGTTGATGACATCGATGGCGAGCTTGTCGAAGACATATTCGTACGGGAAGTCGCGCCACAGGTCGTAGCCGGGCTGCAGGTTGCGGATGGCCTTGAATGCGAGCGCCTGCAGCCGCCAGGGCTTGAAGGCTGCATGGTCGTAGAAGCTGCCCTCAGCGTGAATGTGGACGCCGTGGCAGAGCTTGCCGGCATGCTTGTGGAAGGTCGGCTCGAACCAGCTTTCCCGTAATTTGCAGCCGGCTAGCCACTCGGGCGCGAGCCGCTCCATCTCCCGAATCACCGCCAGCGCGTCGATATCGGGAGCGCCGAACAGCTCCAGCGGGCGGGTGGTGCCCCTGCCCTCGCTAAGCGTCGTCCCTTCCAGCATCACCGTGCCGGCATAGGCGCGGGCCATGTTGAGGTTGGCGGCATTGGGCGACGGGTTGATCCAGATACGGTCCTCGGGCCAGCCGAAACCGGGCGCCGCGTCGGGCCGCCAACCCTCCATGGCGATGACGCGATAATCGACGTCGAGGTTGCAGTGCCTGATGAACCAGTGGCCCATTTCGCCCAGCGTCAGGCCGTGGCGCATGACCATCGGCCCGGCGCCGACGAAGCTCTCCCAGCCGGGTTGCAGCAATGTCCCTTCGACCGGTCGGCCGGCAGGATTGGGGCGGTCGAGCACCCAGACCGCCTTGCTATGCTCCGCCGCGGCCTCGAGCACGTAGAGCAGGGTCGTCACATAGGTGTAGATGCGGCAGCCGAGGTCCTGGAGGTCGACGAGGATCGTGTCGAAGGTGCCCATCGACTGGCTCGTCGGGCGGCGGACCTCGCCGTAGAGGCTGAAGACCGGCACGCCATATTTCGGGTCGGTGAAGTCGGGCGACTCCATCATATTGTCCTGGAGGTCGCCGCGCACGCCATGCTGCGGCCCGAACACGGCGGAGATATTGACGCCGGCGGCGACCAAAGCGTCGAGGCTGTGGGTGAGGTCGCGGGTGACGCTGGCCGGGTGGGCGAGCAGCGCGACGCGCTTGCCCTCAAGGGGTTTGCGAAGCTCAGGATCGGCGAGCAGCCGGTCGATGCCGAACAGGATCATGGCGCCTGTCTAGGCAAGCTGCGCGGCGAAGCAATCGGCATGATGGAAGTCGGGCTTGTCTCCGGGCGGATGGGCCAGCGCCCAATAGGATTTGGTGCCGTCGGCCTCTTCGAGCACCGCGGATAGACCAAGCCGCCATTTGCAATCCCCGGGCACGGCGATCGTCGCGCCCAGCGCCCACCAGGTGAAATTGTCCTCCATGCGGATGTAGGGCGGGGCGCCGACCTCGGCGTTCGCCATGCCTTGGCGACAGGCGGCAAAATCATAGGCCGCCCACTGGCCGGACGGCGCGAAATTCCATTCGCGATAGGCTTCTTCGCCCTCGGCACGGAGGAAGGCTTCGAAGCAGGTCATCTTCCAAAGGCCGTCCGCGCGGCCTTCGGCGGCTTCCGGCAGGACGAAGCGCGATGCCGGCGCGCTGACGCCGAACCAGATATTGGTGGTCGCGACAGGCCCGAGGGAAGCGGCATGATCGATCGTCGCCCAGACCTTGAAGGCCGGATCGCCCGGTGGCGAGGTCGGATGGGCCATGAGTTCGAACTGCATCCCATCCGCTTATCGTCATTCCCGCGAAAGCGGGAATCCCGCTCTTCTGAGCCGGAAGTCCAAAAAGAAGCGGGACCCCATGCAGAAAACCAGCGCTCGCTAGGAGAGAGTGCGTTTTATGCATTTCGCGGGGGTGACGGGTTGAGTAAGCCATGCATATGTCGGCCTACCAATCCTCCCTCCTTCGGCTCCTCGACGAGCGCGGCTATATCCACCAGGTGACCGATGCCGAGGGGCTCGACGCGCTGGCGGCGAAGCAGGTTGTGCCCGCCTATATCGGCTTCGACGCGACGGCCCCGTCTCTTCACGTCGGCAGCCTGGTGCAGATCATGATGCTGCGGCGGCTGCAGCAGGCCGGGCACAAGCCGATCGTGCTGATGGGCGGCGGCACGACCAAGGTCGGCGACCCCAGCGGCAAGGACGAGAGCCGGCAGCTGCTCAGCCATGAGGACATCCAGGCCAACATCGCCTCCATCCGCAAGGTGTTCGAGCGCTTCCTGGAATTCGGGGACGGGCCGGCCGGCGCCGTGATGCTCGACAATGATGAGTGGTTGTCGAGGCTGGAGTATGTGCCCTTCCTGCGCGAAGTCGGACGGCACTTCACCATCAACCGCATGCTGACCTTCGACAGCGTCAAGCTGCGGCTCGACCGCGAGCAGCCGCTGACCTTCCTCGAATTCAATTACATGATCCTCCAGGCATTTGATTTCCTGGAGCTTTCCCGCCGCGCCGGCTGCCGCCTGCAGATGGGCGGGTCGGACCAGTGGGGCAATATCGTCAACGGCATGGAGCTGGCGCGGCGGATCGACGGCACCGAGCTGTTCGGGCTGACGACGCCGCTGATTACCACCGCCGACGGCGCCAAGATGGGCAAGACGGCGCAAGGCGCGGTGTGGCTGAATGCCGAGCAGCTGAGCCCTTACGATTACTGGCAATTCTGGCGCAACGCCGACGATGCCGACGTCAAGCGCTTCCTGAAGCTGTTCACCGACCTGCCTCTGGACGAGATCGCGCGGCTGGCCAGCGCCGGCGGCGCGGCTATCAACGAAGCCAAGGTGGCGCTGGCGACGGCGGCGACGGCGATGCTGCATGGGCAAAAGGCGGCGCGAGCGGCGGAGGAAACGGCGCGGGCGACGTTCGCGGGCGGCGGGATCGGCGGCGAATTGCCGACGCTGGCTGTCGAAGGCGACATCGGCATTGTCCAGGCGCTCACCGGGCTGGGCTTCGCGGCATCGAACGGCGAGGCCCGCCGCAAGATCGCCGAGGGCGCGGTCAGGATCAATGATGCCGTCGTGTCAGACCCCTATCTGGCCGTCGGGGTCTCCGACCAGCCGGTCAAGATCAGCCTCGGCAAGAAGAAGCACGGGCTGCTTACCCGCTCCTGAGCAATCCCACGGCGGCGTCGCGTTCGAACAGATAGAGGCAGGTGCGCGCCGCCTGGCCGCGCGGGCCGTCGAGGCCGCCATCGCGGTCGAGCAGAAGCTGGGCATCGGCCTGGGCGAGCGGCGCCAGGTCGGCGACCTGCTCGGGGCTGGCGAGCCTGAAGCCTGCCTCGCCCGACTGGCGGGTGCCGAGGATCTCGCCGGGACCGCGCAGGCGCAAATCCTCCTCGGCGATGCGGAAGCCGTCATTGGTCTCGCGCATCAGTGCCAGCCGGGCCCTGCCCGTCTCGCTGAGCTGGTTGCCGCGCAGCAGGAGGCAGACGCTTCGCCCTTCCCCGCGCCCGACGCGGCCGCGCAGCTGGTGGAGCTGGGCAAGGCCGAAGCGCTCGGCGCCCTCGACCACCATCAAGGTGGCGTTGGGGACATCAACGCCCACCTCGATGACAGTCGTCGCCACCAGCACGGCAAGCCGTCCCGCAGCGAACGACGCCATGACGTCATCCTTCTCCGGGCCTTTCATGCGGCCGTGGACGAGCCCGATCTTGTCCGCACCGAAGCGCTGGCGGAGGACGGCGGCGCGCTGCTCGGCGGCGGCGGCGTCGAGCTTTTCGCTTTCCTCGACCAGCGGGCAGACCCAATAGGCCTGGCCGCCGGAAGCGACATGGCGGGCGAGGCCCTCGACGACCTCCGCCAGCCGCCCCTCGCTGATCACCCGCGTTTCGACCGGCGTGCGGCCGGGCGGCATCTCGTCGATCCGGCTGACGTCCATCTCGCCATAATGGGTCAGCGTCAGGGTGCGCGGGATCGGCGTCGCGGTCATCACCAGCAAATGCGGCGGCCGCTCGGCCTTGGAAGACAGGAGCAGGCGCTGCGAGACGCCGAAGCGGTGCTGCTCGTCGATCACGGCGAGGCCGAGGTTCCTGTAGGCGACCTTCTCCTGGAAGATGGCGTGCGTGCCGACGAGAATATCGATCGAGCCGTCGGCGAGGCCCATGAGGACGGATTCGCGTGCCTTGCCCTTCTCGCGGCCGGTGAGGATCGAAACTCGCACGCCGATGCTGTCGAGTTGGGAGAGCAAGGTGGCATGGTGCTGGCGGGCCAGGATCTCGGTCGGCGCCAGCAAGGCGGCCTGGGCGCCGGCCTCGACCGCCGCCAGCATCGCCAGGAGCGCCACCAGCGTCTTGCCCGAGCCGACGTCGCCCTGCAGCAGCCGCAGCATCGGCGAGGACTGGGCCATGTCGCCATGGATTTCCTCGACGACGCGGCGTTGAGCGCCGGTCAGGCTGTAGGGCAGCTTCAGCTTGCCGGTCAGCCGGCCGTCGCCCTGGAGCGGCGCGGTGCGGCGCCGCCGGCTGTGCTGGCGAAGCACCAGAAGGGCAAGCTGGTTGGCAAAAATCTCGTCATAGGCCAATCGGTTACGATGGTCGTCTGAGAGAGGTTCGGAATGTGCCTCCACGAGCGCCGAGCGCCAGTCCCGCCAGCCCTGCCGAGCAAGAAGCGAGGGCTCGATCCATTCGGCGATTTCCGGCGCGCGCTGGACCGCCGCCAGCGCCAGCTCGCGCATGCGGCGGTTGGCGATGCCCTCGGTCAACGGGTAGACCGCCTCTCGCAAGGGCAATTCTGCGGCCTTGCCGGCGGCAAGCACGTCGGGATGGACGATCTGCCACTCCTCGCCATAGGCATCGAGCCGGCCCGAGACGATCCTCGCCTCACCCATCGGCAGCTGCTTCTTCGCCCAGCCGGGATTGTTGAAATAGACCAGAGTGATGGTGTTGCCGTCGCGGTCGGAGGCGAACACCCGCATCGGCCCGGTGCGGCCCTGGCGGCTTTCGAACGGCGTCAGCTCGAGAATGACGATGCGGCCGAGCAAGGCGGCGCTGGCAGCTGGCGCGTGGACCCGCTCGATAGTCCCGGTCGGCAAATGAAAGGCAAGATCGATGACGCGGGTGATGTCGAGCCGCTTGAGCGCCTTGGCGACCTGCGGTCCCACGCCGGGCAGCGCTTCGACCTCGGCAAACAGAGGGTTGAGCGCTTCCGGGCGCATCTAGGCCAGCGCCTCGGGCGAATAGGGATAGGGCTTGGCGCGGATCCACTGCGACAGCACCCATTTACGCCCGCGCGTCGGCGGCAGGGCGCAGTGCGAGGTCAGATAATCAGGCGACCCGTCGGGGAGGACATTGGCGAAGTAAATGGCATCGCCCGGCGCGCCGCGGAACTTGATGTCCAGGTCGGGAAAAACGGTCTCGGCACTATCGAAATCGTCGTTGAGGTAGGTGACGACGGTCGCCACCCGCTGGCCGAGCTGCTGCAATTCTGCCTGGAACTGGGGGATGCTTGGCTCAATGAAGTCGGCGTGCTGGCGATATTCCTGTCCGGGCTCGTAACTGATGGCATTGGGCGGCTCGTGACAGGCGATGGGCACGCCAAGCAGGCGGGCAGCGCGTTCCTGCAATACTGCGAGCACCAGGTCGCGCTGTTGCGGGCCAAAGGCACAGGTCGTGGCGGTGCGCACAGCCAAACCACTGGAATCGTTGACGAAAGCCTCTTCCAGCCTGTCCCTGGCCCGATCGATTAGCCATTCGGAAAAGCCCGGCGGCGCGAAACCGCGGGCAACGGCGACGCGGGCGCGCGGTGAAAAGCGTTCCGGCGGCGGCGGCACCAGCAGCTGGTCGACCGGCATTTGCGTCACCAGCCGAAGCTGCCGCTCCGCCTCTTCCTCGCCAGCGGCAGCCGCGTCCGCGAGCAGGCGCAAGGCCTCCTCCCAGTCCCGCCGGCGGCCCCAGCCGTAGGCGGCGCGCGCGGCCTGCTTGGTGAGCGGTTCGTCCATGACATTCGACTAGCGCGGATCGGGGCCAATGCCTACATGGCGGCCATGCCCCCGATGGACGAGGAACTGAAGGCGCTGCAGTGGCGCGCGTGGCACCGCGGCACGCGCGAGGCCGACCTGATGATCGGCGGGTTCTTCGATGCTCACCACCAGCATTGGGGTCCACCGGAACGCGCATGGTTCGCCGGCCTGCTGAACGAGCAGGATGTCGACATCATGGCATGGGCGATCGGGACCGCCGAGCCGCCCGCGCGCTATGGCGGACCGATGATGGAGGCGATGCGCCAGCTCGACTTTCTGAAAGCGCCGAAGTGAGCGACGCCCTCCAGCGCATCCTCGCCGCCTCGGCGCCGTTGACGCTCAGCGGCGTACCGAGCGGTTTCCTGCCCTGGCTGGCAGGCGACCTGGCGCGGGCAGCCCACGGCGGCGGCAAAGGCGGCCGGGCGGTCATCATCGCCGCCGACGAAGCGGCGATGCGGGCGCTGGCCGAAACGGTCCCGGTCTTCTCCCCCGATGTCGAGGTCCTGACCCTCCCCGCCTGGGACTGCCTGCCCTATGACCGCGCCTCGCCGGCCCTCAGGGTCATGGCCGAGCGCATGGCGACCCTCAATGCGCTGCAGGCGCCGCGCAATGGGCCGCAATTGCTGGTCGCCACCGCCAATGCCGCCAGCCAACGGCTGGTGACGCCGTTCCGCGTTCGCCAGCTCACCCGCCGGCTGGCCGAGGGCGAGCGAATCGAGCGCGACGTGCTCGCCGCCTTGCTGACCGCCAACGGCTACCAGCGCACCGACGCCGTCCACGATGCCGGCGATTATGCGGTGCGGGGCTCGATCGTCGATCTGTTTCCGGCCGGAGAGGCCAATCCCATTCGTCTCGACTTCTTCGGTGACGAGATCGAAACGATGCGGCGTTTTGACCCCGCCGACCAGCGCACCACCGGCACGGCGGAGGCATTCACCCTGATGCCGGCCTCCGAAGCCCTGCTCGACGAAGACAGCATCAAGCGCTTTCGCGCGCGCTATCGCGAACAGTTCGGCGCGACAGCCACCGGCGACCCGCTCTACCAGGCGGTATCGGACGGCCGGCGGCTGGCCGGGATGGAACATTGGCTTCCCCTGTTCGAGGACAGGCTGGCGAGCCTGTTCGAACATCTGGGCGACCATGACGTCATCGTCCGCGACGCCGGCGTCGATGGGGCCCTGGAAGGCCGCCAGGAGGCGATCCAGGACTATTTCGCCAACCGCGAGCGAGCGATGGTCACGCAGCCGGGCAGTTACCGCCCGCTGCCGCCCAGCGCCCTTTACCTGACAGCCAGCGAATGGCGCGAGCACCTCGCCGGGCGGCGCGTCCACCTCACCTCCCTGTTCCACGAGCCGGAAAGCGGGCTCGTCCTCGACTTCGCGGTCGACCCGGCCCGCGACTTTGCGCCGGAACGCGCGCAGAACGCCAATATCTACGATGAAGTCGTCAAGCACGTCGCCGAGCTACGGAAAAACAAGCGAAAAGTCGTGCTGGCAAGCTATAGCGCCGGGGCCCGTGAGAGGCTGGCCGGCCTGCTGGAGGACCATGGCCTCAAGGGCCTGAAGCAGGTCCGAACCTGGCAGGAATCCATGGGCGCAAGGACCGACGCGGCGCTGATGGTCCTGCCGCTCGACCATGGCTTCACCACTCCCGAAGTGGCCGTCCTGACCGAACAGGACATGCTTGGCGACCGGCTGGTCCGGCGCAAGAAGCGCCGCAAGAGCGCCGACGCCTTCCTCGCCGAGCTGGCGGCGCTGACGACCGGCGACCTCGTCGTCCACGCCGAGCATGGCATCGCCCGCTACGAGGGGCTGACCTCGATCCAGGTGGGCAAGGCGCCCCATGACTGCGTCGCGCTCGAATATGCCGGCGGCGACAAGCTCTACGTCCCGGTGGAGAATATCGACGTCCTGTCACGCTATGGAGGTGCCGGCGACACGGCCAACCTCGATCGCCTGGGCGGCGAGGCCTGGCAGCGGCGCAAGGCGCGGATGAAGGAGCGGATCCGCGAGATCGCCGAAGAATTGATCAAGACCGCAGCCCTGCGCGCCACCCGCCCCGGCCAGGTTGCCGAGGCCGACCCCGCCCTGCCCGAGTTCGTCAACCGCTTCCCCTATGAGGAAACCGACGACCAGGACCGGGCGATTGAGGAGGTGCTGGACGACCTGTCCGCCGGGCGGCCGATGGACCGGCTGGTGTGCGGCGACGTCGGCTTCGGCAAGACCGAGGTGGCGCTGAGGGCCGCCTTCGTCGCCGCCATGGCCGGATACCAGGTGGCGCTGGTCTGCCCCACCACCCTGCTCGCCCGCCAGCATTTCAAGAATTTCGTCGAGCGCTTCCGAGGTTTCCCGGTCGAGATCGGCCGGCTGTCGCGGCTGGTTCCGGCAGCGGAAGCCAAGCGGACTCGCGAGGGCCTGGAAAAAGGTACGGTGGACATTGTCATCGGCACACATGCGCTGCTGGCAAAATCCATCAAGTTCAAGACATTGGGCCTGGTCATTGTCGACGAGGAGCAGCATTTCGGGGTCGCCCATAAGGAGCGGCTGAAAGCGCTGAAGGCGGACGTCCACGTCCTTACCCTGACCGCGACGCCGATCCCGCGGACCTTGCAGATGGCGATGTCGGGCCTGCGCGAGCTGTCCGTCATCCAGACCCCGCCGGTCGACCGGCTGGCGGTCCGCACCTACGTCACGCCCTGGGACCCGGTGGTGATCCGCGAAGCCTTGCTGCGCGAGCATTATCGCGGCGGCCAGAGCTTTTTCGTCGTGCCGCGCATCGCCGATTTGCCCGAGATGGAGGAATGGCTGCGCGAGGAAGTGCCGGAGGTGAAAGCGGTGACCGCCCACGGCCAGATGGCCCCTTCCGAGGTCGAGGAGCGAATGAGCGCCTTTTACGACCGCAAATATGACGTGCTCTTGTCGACGACGATCGTCGAAAGCGGGCTCGACATCCCGTCGGCCAACACGCTCATCGTCCACCGTGCCGATCGCTTCGGCCTCGCCCAGCTCTACCAGCTGCGCGGCCGCGTCGGCCGGGCGAAGACCCGGGCCTATGCCTATCTGACGACGGGCGCCGGGCGGCAGGTGACCGAAGGGGCCGAGAAACGGCTGCAGGTGCTGGTCAACCTCGACAGCCTCGGCGCCGGCTTCCAGCTCGCCTCCCACGACCTCGACATCCGCGGTGCCGGCAACCTGCTTGGCGACGAACAGTCGGGCCATATCCGCGAGGTCGGCTTCGAGCTCTACCAGTCGATGCTGGAAGAGGCGATCATCGAGCAGAAGGCGGGCGGCCTGGAGCGCCGCGAGGAGTTTTCGCCCCAGATCAGCGTCGATGCGCCGATCCTGATCCCCGAGGCCTACGTTCCCGACCTCGACCTGCGCATGGGACTCTACCGCAGGCTCGGCGAGCTCGAGGACCGGCAGGCGATCGAGGCCTTCGCCGCCGAGCTGATCGACCGCTTCGGGCCCTTGCCGGCGGAGACGGAGAACCTGCTCAAAATCGTCGAGACCAAGCTCAACTGCCGCACCGCCTGCATCGCCAAGCTGGACGTCGGCGCCAGGGGCGCGGTGGTGACCTTCATCGACAATGGGTTCCCCGACCTTGCCGGCCTGCTCTCCTATGTCGAGCGGCTGAAGGGCGCGGCAAAGCTGCGGCCGGACAGCAAGCTGGTCGTCAGCCGCGACTGGCCGACCGGCGATGCGCGGCTCAACGGGGCGGTGCAATTGGCGCGCGGCCTGGCGCGGGTCATCGCCGCGGGCGAAGCGAAAAAGGAAGCGCTGGAACCGGCCTAGGCGGCGGCGACGAAACTCGCCAGCTTGTGCTCGTCGAGCGCGCGCGAGCCAAGGAAGCCCTGGTAAAGGTCGCAGCCCCAGTCGGCGAGCAAGGCCAATTGCTCGGGCGTTTCGACCCCCTCGACGACGACCGTGAGGTCGAGCTCGCGCGCCAAGCTGATCATAGCGCGGACGACGATCTGGTCGCGCTCGCCCTCGACCAGGTCGACGACCAGGCCGCGGTCAATCTTGAGCGTATCGAGCGGCAGGCTCGTCAAATAAGCGAGGCTGGCATAGCCGGTGCCGAAATCATCGACCGCGATCTGCACGCCGGCGGCGCGAAGGCGGCCAAGCCGTTCCGCGGCCACCGCTTCGTCGGCCAGGAGGCTGCTTTCGGTAATCTCGATGGTGACGCGCTCAGGTGTCAGGCCGGCAGCGGCGATTTCGGTGAGCAGCCATTGGTCGTAGCCGTCGCAGGCGAGATCCTCGGCTGAGAGGTTGATCGACAGCCTGAGGCCGGAAAGCGGCTTGCCCCAGGCGCCGGCGATGCGCAGCGCCTTGCGCTGGGCGAAGCGCGACAGGCGCTCGGTGAGGCCGCCGCGGGTCGCCCGCTCGAACAGGCGCGTCGCCGATTCCTCGCCGTCCCAACGGGCCAGCGCCTCGACCGAGACGATGCGTCCGCTGCCCGGCTCGAACTGCGGCTGGAAATGGATGGCGATGCGATCCTGGGCGATGGCTTCTTCCAGGGCCCGGTCGCGGCGGCGTGGCGCCGGCGCGGTCCGGCGATCCGATTTTGCCTTCCTGTGCGATGCTGAACGCCTGACCATGTGCAAGCGCTAGCTTGCCGGCCGGCCAGGCTCCAGCGGCCGTCCGGCACAGCCCCACAACGGGACAGTGGCGCTCAGGGCCGAAATCCCTATGTTCGCGCCTGTGACCGCCGAAGCGCCACGACCCCGACCTGGCGACCGCGACCTTGCCGCGGCCGGCATCGGCCTGCTTGCCTCGCCGACCGAGGCCGCGCAGGCCGCCGAGAAGCAGTTGCGCGAGCGCTATCGATGGGCGGACGCGCGGGACGCGCAATCCCTCGTCGCGCTGGGCGGCGACGGGTTCATGCTGCAGACGCTGCACGGCATGTTGGAAGGAAGCAGTCCCAAGCCGGTGTTCGGTATGAACCGCGGCACGATCGGCTTCCTGATGAACGAATGGCGGCTCAACCAGCTGCCGGAGCGGATCGCCGCCGCCAAGGCCATCCGGGTCGCCCCGCTCGACATGGAAGCGACGTGCGTCGACGGCAAGGTCCACCGGCACGCGGCGATCAACGAGGTTTCGCTACTCAGGGAAACCCGGCAGACCGCAAAGATCGAGCTCAGCGTCAACGGCCGCATCGTCATGCCCGAGCTGGTGTGCGACGGCGTCCTGGTGGCGACTCCGGCGGGCTCGACCGCCTATAATTTCTCGGCACGTGGGCCGATCCTGCCGCTCGCGTCCAAGGTGCTGGCGCTCACCCCCATCGCGCCATTTAGGCCGCGGCGCTGGTCAGGGGCGATCCTGCCTGACGACGTCGCCGTACGCTTTCGGGTGCTGGAAGCCGAAAACCGGCCGGTCTCCGCGGTCGCCGACCAGTTCGAGGTGCGCGAGGTCGCGACCGTCGACGTGCGGCTCGACAAGGAACGCTCGCTGACCCTGCTGTTCGACCCCGAGCATGCGCTCGACGAGCGCATCGCCATGGAGCAGTTTGCGACCTGATCCGTGCTCCTGCGAAAGCAGGAGCCTAGTGTCTGGAAAAGCGGCTTCGCCGGACTGGGCCCCTACCTTCGCAGGGGCACGCAAAGCGCTTGTCTTTGCAGGAAGCTTCGCTATTTAGCCGCTTCGCCAGCCAAGACGGCCAATCCCCGGTAGCTCAGCGGTAGAGCGTTCGACTGTTAATCGAATGGTCGCCTGTTCGAATCAGGCCCGGGGAGCCATCTTGCTCTCAGCCTTCCAGCTTCGCGCTTTGGGGCAGATCCCCCGGATCAGCCGTCGATCGAAGCCATCAGCGAGGCGTTGCCGCCCGCCGCCGTCGTATCGATGCAGGTGACGCGCTCGGTGGCGAAACGGGCGACGTAATGGGGGCCGCCGGCCTTGGGACCGGTGCCGCTGAGCCCCTCGCCGCCGAACGGCTGGCTTTCGACGACGGCGCCGATCTGGTTGCGATTGACGTAGAGGTTGCCGACCCGGGCGTGGGCCTCGACAAACTGCCGCGTCGTGTCGATCCGGCTCTGCAGGCCAAGCGTCAGGCCGTAGCCGGTGGCGTTGATCTGGCCGATTAGCTTGTCGAGCTCACCCGACTTCCACCGGACGACGTGCAGGATCGGGCCGAAATGCTCGCGATCAAGCTCGGCGAGGCTCTTGATCTCGTACATCGACGGCTTGACGAAATAACCGTGCACGGCGCTCTTCGGGAGCTCGATCTCGGCCAGCAGGCGGCCCTTGGCCTTGAGCTCGGCCAAATGCGCTTCGAGCGCGGCCTTGGCTCCCTCGTCGATCACCGGGCCGACGTCGGTGCGGATGTCGGCCGGATCGCCAATGGTCAGGGCCTGCATCGCACCGGCGATCATCTCCAGCATCGAATCGGCAACGTCGTCCTGGATGCACAGGACCCGCAGCGCCGAGCAGCGCTGCCCCGCGCTCTGGAATGCCGAGGAAATGACGTCGCGCGTAACCTGCTCGGGAAGCGCCGATGAATCAACGATCATGGCATTCTGGCCGCCAGTTTCGGCGACGAACGGGATGATCGGCCCGTCGCGTTCGGCCAGGGTGCGGTTGATGGTGCGCGCGGTCTCGTTCGAGCCGGTGAAAACGACGCCCGCGACCAGGGGATGCGCCGTCAGCGTTCCGCCGACGACCCTGCCCGAGCCGGGCGCGAGCTGGACAACGTGCTTCGGGATGCCGGCCTTGTGCATCAGGTCGATGGCAAGCGCGCCGATCAGCGGCGTTTGCCCGGCCGGCTTGGCGATCACGGCATTGCCCGCGGCCAGCGGCGCCGACGTCAGGCCGGTGAAGATCGCCAGCGGGAAATTCCATGGGCTGATGCTGGCGATGACGCCCCGGCCGTGCAGGCGAAGCTCGTTATGTTCGCCGGTTGGGCCAGGCAAGAGCAGCGGCCTGGTGAACTGCCGGCGAGCCTCGGCCGCGTAGAACCGCAGGAAATCGACTGCCTCGCGGACTTCGAGAACGGCGTCGATCAGGGTTTTCCCGGCCTCGCGAATGCAGAGCGAGAAAAACTCTTCCTTATGCTCTTCGAACAGGTCGGCGGTGCGGTCGAGCAGCCTGGCGCGGGCTTCCCCGCCGAGCGCGTCCCACGCGCCCTGCGCCGCATGGCCAGCGGCCACCATGCGATCGACTTCGGTGGCGCTTGGCTCGAACACCGTGCCGATTTCGATCCGCCTGTCGGTGGGCGAAGTGACGGAGCGTCCCTTGCCTTTCCCGAGTGTCGGCCTGGCGGTCCAGCTTCGGCTTTCGAGCGCCTTCAAGCGGACGAGCAACGGTTCTCGCACCAGCGGGTCGCTCAAGTCGACGCCGGTGCTATTGCGGCGCGCCTTGCCGAAAATGGCGTTGGGCAGCGGAATCGAGGGATTGCGCTTCGGTTCCAGCGCCGAAAGCTCGGCGACCGGGTCGCGCACCAGCTGGTCCAGCGGGATGTCCTCGTCGGCGATGCGGTTGACGAAGCTCGAATTGGCGCCGTTCTCGAGCAGGCGGCGGACGAGATAGGCGAGCAAGTCCTTGTGACTGCCGACCGGCGCGTAGATGCGCACCGGGGTGCGCGCCTCGCCGATGCCGTCTTCCAGCCTGGCCAGCTCGTCATAGAGGCCTTCGCCCATGCCGTGCAGGCGCTGGAACTCGAACCGGTTGTCGCCGGCCAGCGCCTTGATGACGCCGATGCTGTTGGCATTGTGGGTGGCGAAGGCGGGGTAAAGGACATCCGACGCGGCCAGCAGCCGCTTGGCGCAGGCGATGTAGGAGACGTCGGTCGCGACCTTGCGGGTAAAGACCGGATAATCCTCAAGGCCGGCGACTTGCGCGGCCTTGACCTCGGTATCCCAATACGCGCCCTTCACCAGGCGAACCATGAAGCGGCGCTTGTGCTTGCGGGCCAGCTCGGCGACCCAGTCGCACAAAGGCACGGCCCGCTTCTGATAGGCCTGAATGGCAAGGCCGAAGCCGTCCCAGCCGTCGGCGAACAGCGCATCATCCGCAGCCAGCGCCTCGATGATGTCCAGGGACGGTTCCAACCGGTCGGCTTCCTCGGCGTCGATGGTGAAATGGACGCCGGCGTTCGCCGCCTTGAGCGCCAATTCGCGCAGCACCGGCAGCATGGCCGCCTTGGCTTCGGCTGCGTGGCTCCATTCGTAGCGCGGGTGCAGCGCCGACAGCTTGACCGAGATCCCGGGCGAGGAGCGGACGCCGTCCTTCGCCTCCCCGGCGATGCGGTCGAGCGCCGAAGCGTAGGCCTTGGCGTAACGGGCAGCGTCGGCATGGGTACGCGCCGCCTCGCCGAGCATGTCGAAGCTGTGCGTGAGGCCCTGACGGCGCTCGGGCGCGGCGCGCTTCAGCGCTTCGTCGATCGTACGGCCGAAGACGAACTGCTTGCCCAAGATCTTCATCGCCTGGCTGACCGCGGCGCGGATCACCGGCTCTCCTAGGCGGCCGACGGCGCGGCCCAAGGCGGCGGTCCAGCCCTCCGTCGAATCCTTGGCGCTGTCGAGGACCTTGCCGGTCAGCAGCAGGGAAAAGGTCGCCGCATTGACGAAGGGCGAGGAGGATTCACCCAGCTTCTCGGCCCAATTGGGGCCCGCCAGCTTGTCAGCGATGAGATCGTCGGCCGTCTCGACATCCGGGATGCGCAACAGGGCCTCGGCCAGGCACATCAAGGCAATGCCCTCATCGCTGCCTAGGTCATAGGCGGCCATGAAGGCGTCGATGCCGGCCGGCTTGTGGGCGCGCACCGCCTTGGACAGCGACCGGGCGATGGCCGCCGCTTCCCTGCCCTGGGCAGAGGTCAGCGCCGCCTCGGCCAGCCGCTGCTCGACAATCAGCTTCTCGTCGGGCCGGTAGGCGCTGCGAAGCGCGGCGCGGTCCACGTCCAGCCCGCTCAAGCCAGGGCGCCGTGGCAATGCTTGAACTTGCGGCCCGAACCGCACGGACAAGGCGCGTTGCGGCTTTCGGGAACGGCGCCTTCCGGCAGCGGCGGCAAGGGCGCCGCGCGCGGCGGCAGTTCGCTTTGGCCGGTCATGGCGGCCATGTCGAAATCCATCGTGTCATCGTCGCCCGACAGCGGGTCGAAATGGGTGGTGATGAAATCAGGCAGGCCGGTGGGCAGCGGCGGCATTTCCTGGATCTGGATTTCGGCGCGCATCAAGGTGCGCGTCACTTCCTCGCGGATCGAGACCAGCAGCCGCTCGAACAGCAGGAAGGCCTCCTGCTTATATTCGTCGATCGGCTTTTTCTGGGCGAAGCTGCGCAGGTGGATGACCTGGCGCAGCGCGTCGAGCGTGTGGAGATGCTCCTTCCAGAAATGGTCGAGCGTCTGGAGCAATAGGTTCTTCTCGATCTCAATCCAGCGCTGGGGATCGGCGCCTGCGACCTTTTCGGCCATCACCGCATCCGACATCTGCTGCAGGCGCTCGATGATGATGTCCTGCTCGACCGCTTCTTCCTGCAGCCAGTCGTCGATCGGCGGCTGGAGGCCGAGCACCGCTTCGATGCTTTCCTTGAAACCCTCGACATCCCATTGTTCCGGGTAGGTGCCCGGCGGGCAGTGGACGGCGACGAGGGATGCGACGGTCTCGGCGCGCATGTCGGCAATGACGTCGCTGACATGCTCGGAGCCCATGATTTCGGCGCGCTGCTCGTAAATGACCTTGCGCTGGTCGTTCATGACGTCGTCGAATTCGACGACCTGCTTGCGGATGTCGTAGTTGCGCGCCTCGACCTTGCGCTGGGCGGTCTCGATCGCCTTGGATATCCAGGGGCTGATGATCGCCTCGCCATCCTCCAGGTTCTTGTTCATCAGGCGGGCGAAGGCGGTCTGCGGCCCGAAGATGCGCAGCAAATCGTCGTCGAGGCTGAGGTAGAAGCGGGACAGGCCAGGGTCGCCCTGACGGCCCGAGCGGCCGCGCAGCTGGTTGTCGATGCGCCGGCTCTCGTGGCGTTCCGTGCCGAGGACGAACAGCCCGCCGGCATCGAGAACGCGCTGCTTTTCCTCGGCGATCTCGGCGACGGCCTTTGCCGCCTGGGCTTCATATTCGGGAGTTCCCGCGACCAGGTCGGGGAACTCGTCGAGCATCCTGAATTCCAGGTTGCCGCCCAACTGGATGTCGGTGCCGCGTCCCGCCATGTTGGTGGCGATGGTCACCGCCCCCATCCGTCCCGCCTGGGCGACGATATGCGCCTCGCTCTCGTGGAAGCGGGCGTTGAGCACCGAGTGGCGGATGCCTTCCTTGTCTAGGTACTCGGACAGCATCTCCGATTTTTCGATGGAGACGGTCCCGACCAGCACCGGCTGGCCCTTTTCCTGCCGGGCGCGGATTTCCTTGGCGATGGCGCCGAACTTGTCGGTGATGTTCTTGTAGAATTCGTCGTCCTCGTCGATCCGCTTGACCGGCACGTTGGTCGGGATCGAAACGACGTTCATCTTGTAAATGTCGAAGAATTCCGGCGCCTCGGTGGCCGCCGTGCCGGTCATCCCGGCGAGCTTCGGGTACATTCGGAAATAGTTCTGGAAGGTGATCGAGGCGAGCGTCTGGTTCTCCGGCTCGACACGGACCCCTTCCTTGGCCTCGACCGCCTGGTGAAGGCCATCGGACCAGCGGCGGCCCTCCATCATCCGGCCGGTGAACTCGTCGATGATGATGACCTTGTCGTCCTTGACGATGTAGTCGATGTCCCGCTTGAACATCTTGTTGGCCTTGAGGGCCTGGTTGAGGTGGTGGACCACCTGGGTGTTGGCGATGTCGTAGAGGTTCTGGCCCTCGATCAGCCCGGCGGCCTCGAGCATGCGCTCGGCCTTTTCGGTGCCTTCCTCGGTGAGGACGATCGACTTCTGCTTCTCGTCCTTCTCGTAATCAGCCTCGACGAACTGCTTCACGATGGCGTCGACACTGGCGTAAAGCTCCGACTTGTCGTCGGTCGGGCCGGAAATGATCAGCGGGGTGCGGGCCTCGTCGATCAGGATCGAGTCGACCTCGTCGACGATGGCGTAGTGGAACGGCCGCTGGACCATCTGGTCGCGGCTGTATTTCATGTTGTCGCGCAGGAAGTCGAAGCCGAGCTCGTTATTGGTCGCGTAGGTGATGTCGGCGGCATAGGCCTCGCGCCGCTCATAATCCTGCAGGCCGGGAACGATGACCCCGACGGAAAGCCCGAGGAAACGGTAGATCTGGCCCATCCATTCGGCGTCGCGCTTGGCGAGATAGTCGTTGACGGTGACGACGTGGACGCCCTTGCCCGGTAGCGCATTGAGATAGACCGCAAGCGTCGCGACCAGCGTCTTGCCTTCGCCGGTCTTCATCTCGGCAATCTCGCCTCGGTGGAGTGCGATGCCGCCGATCAGCTGGACGTCATAGTGCCGCTGGCCGAGCGTCCGCACTGCCGCCTCGCGGACGGTGGCGAAGGCTTCCGGCAGCAGGTCGTCGAGCTTGGCGCCATCCGCAAGCCGCTGGCGGAACAATGCGGTCTGGCCCCGCAGCTCGTCGTCCGTGAGCGCGCTGATCCTGGGCTCGAAGGCATTGGTTGCCTCGACATATTTGCCCAGGGAACGGACATAACGGTCGTTCGCCGATCCGAAGATGGTCTTGGCCAGTGCGGCGATCATGAAAAATCCTCAACAAAACCGGGCGCGCTTTTGACTGGGCGAAGGCCCGCCCGCGCGCGAGCGGTGACGTGCGGCGCGATGTAGGATTGGGCCTATGGCAAGTCAATTGAACTGGACAGGACGGGCATTTGCGGATTGGTCCTTTGTCCTGAGGCTCAATTGCTGCGGCAATCGTTACACCACCAGGAAAACAGGATCCGACCAACATGCCGTCATTCAAGAACCCCACCTTCCAGGACCGGGTCGGCCAAGCTGCGGACGCCCGGCAGAAGGCCCTCGAGCAACTGCGGAAAAGGCCGCCGCGCGACGAAAAGATCGTCGCTGAACGTGTGGCCGCGGCGCAGCGGCGGGACACCGCCAAAGCTGAAAGGGCGGTGGCGAAGCAGGCAGCCGAGGCCGAGGCCGCCAGCGCAAGAGCCGCCGAGGCGGCGGCGAATGCCCCTGCCACCGAGGCGGAAAAGAAAGCCGCGCGCGACGCTCGTTACGCGGCGCGGAAGAAACGCCGCTAAGTCTACATTCTTAGCCTGATAGGCGATGGCCGAAATCAAACCTACCCCGCCAGCTGGCTTTCCAGCCATTGCTGGATCTGGCTGCGCGGGGCGGCGCCGACCTTCTGCGCCACCGGCTGGCCGCCCTTGAACAGCAGCATGGTCGGAATGCCTCGCACGCCGTAGCGGCCGGGCGTGTCGGGGTTCTCGTCGATGTTCAATTTGACGATGTCGACCTTGTCGCCGATCTCGCCGGCGATCTCCTCCAGCGCCGGGGCGATCATCCGGCACGGGCCGCACCATTCGGCCCAGAAATCGACCAGCACCGGCTTCGACGCCCCCAGCACCTCGCTTGCAAAATCCTGGTCGGTGACGCTGCGGGTGGCCATGGTCGAGTCTCCTGATGCTAGTGGCTTGAAGGCCATATGGGGGCTTGGGCGTCCCGGCTCAACAGTCGAGCGCGACGAGTAGCGGGCCGGCAGTGTAGAGCAACGCAGCCTCGACCGACCGTCCGGGGAAGATCACCCGCAATGCTTCGGCATAAGCGGACATTTGCGCCAGGTGCGCGCGCGGCACGTCCGACGCCGATGCCGGCAAGCGGCTGCCGGTCTTGAAATCGATCACCCGAACCATGGTATCGCTGACCAGCAGCCGGTCGACGGTGCCGGCAATGACCCGGCCGTCGGCAAGCGTGGCGGCGATCGGCGCTTCCGCCAGCGAGGCCGGCCCGAACAAGTCGGCAAAGGCCGGATCGGCAACGATTGCGCAGGCCGCTTCGGCAATCTCGATCCGGCGCGCCTCATCGGCAAGGCCAGCCGAAGAGGCGAGCCAGCGCAGCGCCGTATCGCGGCGTTGATCCGGCGCGACCCCCGGCAACCGCTCGAACAGGCGGTGCAGGAGGATGCCGCGGCTTGCCGCTTCCGCCTGGGCCGGACCCGGCGGCGGTGCCGGCAATCCCTCGTCGGCAATCGCCGAAGGGGCGAGCGGCCGCGGCGGGCGTGCTTCGGGCGGAGCGGGCTGGCGGACCCAGTCGGGGACGACCACGGCCGGCAGGGCGACCCTGTCCCGACCCCGTCTTGCCCGCGCCGGGGCCGCCGGGCTGTGACGCATGGCGACATGGCCCTCGCCGGGCTGTGCGCCCATTCCCGTCATCGCCTGCTCGACGATCACGTGCCAGCAATTCGCCGGACGGGGGTCGCTGCCGTCCTTCTTTTCCTTCGGCCTCACGCCACTGACGATCAGGCGATCGGCGGCACGGGTCAGCGCCACGTAGAGCAGCCGCAGATGCTCCTCGCGGTCGCGTTGCTCCTCGGCAAGGATGAACTCCTCGAACGGCGAACAGCGTTCGTCCTTCCTTGGCCGCAGCAGCGGCACGGCCCCGGCCCCGCCGACCTCGATCTCCAGGGAAAGCGGCGTGCGCCCCAACCGGGCCGGATCGGCGGTGGCATCGGCGAGGATGACGACCGGCGCCTCGAGGCCCTTGGCGCCGTGGACGGTCATCACCCGCACCTCGTTGCCGGCCTGCCCTGGGTCGCGCTGGACATCCACCGTGCCGCGCGAGAACCAGGCGAGGAAACGGTCGAGCGAGGCGGTCTCCTGGCGCTCGAATTCCAGCGCGCTGTTCATCAGTTCCTCGATGGCGTCCCGGGCCGCCATGCCGAGCCTGGCGTAGAGCTTGCGGCGCCCCTGCATCGGGCCGGTAAGGATCGCCTCGAGAAATCGCGACGGCGTCGTGTAATCGGCCATGTCGAGCAAGTCCGACAAGGTCTGGTGCGCCGCCGCGAAAGCGTCATTCTCCCCGGCCCGGCGCCGCAATTCGCGCCACAGGCCCGCCTGGCGGCCATAAGCCAGCGAACGGAGCTGGTCCTGGTCCCAGCCGATCAGCGGCGAGACCAGCAGGCAAGCCAGGCTGAGGTCGTCACCAGGCTGCACCGCGAACTTGACCGCGGCGACCAGGTCCTGGACGGCCGGCGGTTCGTGGAGGTGAAGACGGTCGACGCCGGCGACCGGCACGCCGGCGGCGAACAAGCGGGCGACGACCAGCGAGGCGAGCGCACCGCGGCTGCGGACCAGGACAAGGATGTCGCCTGGGGTCAGCGGACGCCCGGTCGAGGCCAGCACTGGCGCCTCGGCGAGCATCTGCCGAATCCGCTCCGCCAGGGCGGTGGCATAATGGCGGTCGCGCAACTCGATCCAGCGCTCCTCGCCCTCGTCGGAATCGTCGGGCGATTCCTCGACGGCGAAAGGCAACCATAATTCGACCTCCCCCGGGCGGTCGGCGTGGAATGCGATATGCTTCTGCGGCGGCTCGGCAAGCGCCATTGCCGCATGCCCGACGCTGTCAATCACGGCGTCGACGACATCGAGCACCGGTTGGGCGGAGCGGAAGCTGGCCGCGATCGACAGGCTGCGGAATTCCCTCGCCAGCTGGTCGCCGGCGGCAGGTTCCTGCGCCTCGCGAAGCGCGTCGGCCTGCCGCTGGAATTCGCGGACGGCGGCGACGAACGACTGGGGGTTGCTGCCCTGGAAGCCGTAGATCGACTGCTTGAAGTCGCCGACGACAAACAAGGTTCGCCAGCGTTCTTCCGCCTCGCTCGAGCCGCTGAAGAATTCCTCCACCAGCCGGCGGATGATCTCCCACTGGGCCTCGTTGGTGTCCTGGGCTTCGTCGACCAGGATATGGTCGATCTGGCGGTCGAGCTTGAAGCGGACCCAATCGCCCATGCCGGGCTGGCGCAGCAAAGTGCGGGTCCAGTCGATGAGGTCGTTGAAATCGGCGACGCCAGAAGCGCGCTTGGCCTGCGTGTAGGCGGCGGCGAATGCCTGCCCCGCGCGCAGCCCGGCGGCCATATCGGCGGCCAGCTTGGCGCCGCGCTGGACGCGCATGATCTCGGCAATGTTCGCCGCCAGTCGCTCCGCATGAAGGCCATAGCCTGGGTCGGCCTTGAGCAGGCCCTTCTGGACCTGCCTGAGCTCGCCCTTGCCGGTGAAAACGATGGTGGCGAGGTCGGGAAGCACCGCCGCCCGCTCCGCCGGCGTCATGGCCAGCCATCGTTCAATCGTCTCGACGACGCCAGTGCCGGTCGGCGTCCCCCAGGCGCGGTTGGCGTCGGCCACAGCCCGCAACAGGTCGCAGTCGAAGCCGTCGTCGGCGCAGCTCGCGGCAAGATAGTCGTCGACTGAGTCCGGCAAGGCCAGCAACGACCGAACTGCCGGTTCGATCGAGCCGCGCGGCCCGATCGCCTGCAGCGCCTCGGCGCGCCGCGCGCAGGCCTGCAGATATTCGACCGCCCCGCCCTCGCCCAGCCGATGGCTCAAGGCCTGGACGTCGCGGATCAACGCCTCGTCGCCGGCCGCTTCCGCATCGGCCAAGAGGTCGGCCAATGTCATGCGCACCAGTTCCTGCTCGGCCCGCCCTTCGATCGGCTGAAATCCGGGCACGATCCCCGCCTCCTCGGGGAATGCGGCAAGCAGCGACTGGGCGAAGGCGTGGATGGTCTGGATCTTCAGCCCGCCCGGACAATCGAGAACGCGCGCGAACAATTGCCTGGCCCGATCCTGGCTCGGCGGGTCATTGGGCTCGCCGAGCGCGAACAATTCCTTCTTGAGCAGTTTTTCCGGCAGCCGCACCCAGGCAGCGAGGCGAGCGCCGATACGGTTGGCCATTTCCGCCGCCGCCGCCTTGGTGAAGGTCAGGCAGAGGATCGCTTCCGGGGGCGCCCCCTGCAGAAGAAGGCGCAACACACGGGCGGTCAGCACCTGCGTCTTGCCGGTTCCGGCGGATGCCGACAGCGCCGCGTGGACGGCCGGGTCCGAGGCCCGCGCCTGCTCCCCCTCGAGCTCCGGCAAGGCCCTGAAGCGCCTGCTCATGCGGCTTCCAAAGCGGCGGCGAAGGCCATAGAGGGTGGCGCATGACGAACAGCAATGACGACAAGGACGACAAGGCCAGCGAGGAGCGCCGCACCAAGCTGGTGAAGGCGGGAGTGGCGGTTGGCATCGGCTCGGCGGCGATCGTCGCCGCCTTGCTTTACGCCTCCAAGGTCAAGAAGAAGCCGCGCGCCTAGCCGGGTCATTTGCGGCCGTACCATTCTTCCAGCCGCATCAGCTGGTCATAGTCGCCATAGGGCGAATAGGCCGGGTTGAGCCTGGCGGTGAATGGCTCGCTGCCGGTCAGCCAGCGCGCTACAGCCTCGGCGAAGTTCACATAGGCATGTTCGAGGAACTCGTCGGCGGCCATGTCCTTGCCGGGGCGCACCGGGTTCCTAGGAAGCAGCCGCCGGGACAGCGTCCAATATTCGAATAGCTCCGGATCGCCGCCGACGCCTTCGAATCCACCGGCGCGAGCAATCAGGGCCAGCAGGCCGAGCTGCAATGCAAAGCCGTCCTCGACCGCCTTCTTGCTAGGGGGTGCACCGGACTTGTAGTCGATGATAGCCAGGCCACCACCGGCAAGCCGGTCGATGCGATCGACCCGCCCATGAACGATGATCCCAGCAAGCGGCGCCTCTCCCGTCACTTCGGCGGCAAGCGGCCGCCGCCCAGACTCCTGGTTCTCGCGCTCGAGTTCGGCCAGCGAGTCGATCGCCTCGAGCAGGCGCGGCGCCCAGAGGGCGCGCAGCATCGGGTGGATGGTGTCGTCCTTCAGCAATTGCTCGGCACGCGGCCTGAGGCTTTGCGGATCGCAATCGTCGTGCTGGAGCCATTGCTGGAAGACCTCGTGTACCGCGGTTCCCTTCCACGCAGCGGTATGGTCCTCGTCGACGGAATCGAGCGCCCGCAACTTCAGGATCGCCTGGGCGTAGAACGCAAAGGGGTCTGCCTTGAGCCGATCGACGGCGGTGACCGAAATCCGGTCCGGGCGCTGACTGGCCGGCGGGCATGGCGCGGGCCGGGATACCGGTTGGGGAGGACCAGGATCGTCGATCGCCCGCACCAACCGTTCCAGCCGATGGTCGCGCGCCAGGCCGCCGGTCATCGCTTCCAGGCGCAGCCAGAAGCGCGAGGCGACGGTCGGCGACCGGGAATCCCGCCGCGCCCGTGTCACCAGCACTTTCGGGGCGCCGAGCGCGCCGGCGAAATCATGCGCCGACAGGCCGATTCGATGTTCAAGCCCCGGCAGTCCGAGCTCGGCGCGAATCCTCGGCGCCAGCCAGGG
>Ga0073934_10004294_pt1 | contig 24056 bp, 15 predicted proteins | sample LarsenN4metaG_FD_76834 | JGI IMG/M metagenome (GOLD analysis project Ga0073934, IMG submission 76834) | Hot spring sediment bacterial and archeal communities from British Columbia, Canada, to study Microbial Dark Matter (Phase II) - Larsen... ... | reverse complement strand
TATCTTGACAATGTTAAGTTAGATTTCTAATGTCATTGCGAGCGCTTCTCAGCGAAGCAATCCTTTGAAAGCCCAGAGATTGCTTCGGCAAAAAACGCCTCGCAATGACGGTAATTTTTAACTTAACATTGTCGAGCTATATGTTGGGGTTAAATGAGTATAGTTTTTATGCCGAGCCGAGGCTATTCGCCCCGGCTTTTTTATTTTCTTGATTTGACGGTACATTAAATTTTTTCCGCTGTAAGCGCGTCTGCTTGTAAATACTATCAAATAAGAAGCGTACGTTAATCTTGTTTAAAGTCTTAAGTTAAAAATTAGTAAAAATTCGAAGCCGAGTTCGGCCCGGAACGGTCGATTTCAAATCAGCGGTTTAGCCGGTTGAATCGTGACGCGGCGGAAATTTTTTTCCGCTAAAATGGTGTCTGCTTGTAAGTATTATGCTAGAAAAAAGCATGCGTTACGCTATCGTTAAGTTCTGTGATGCGCGTCATATAAATAACTTCCGATTCAATCAATGAATTTAGCCGGGACAATCCATTGGCAATGTTTAACATGATCGATACACGCCGTGCAAGTTTGGCTGCTGGGATTTTGGCAGTTTTGGGCATCATGTTGTTTGGCTGTGTTGGAACGCATTCATCGCGATCCGAAAGCGATGAGGATTTGAACGCTGGTGCCGGCGCGAAGGATACTTCGGCCGTTGCCAGCAATAATTCTCCTGCGCCGCCGCCGGAATATCGCATCGGCACGCTTGACGAGCTGGAAATCCGGGTGCGCTATCACGAGCGGCTGAATGTCATCGTGAAAGTTCGGCCGGATGGGCGCATCACGCTCGAAGATTTGGGCGATTTTCTCGTGTTGGGAATGACGCCGGCGGAATTGGACAACGCGATTACCGCCGCTTATTCGGCGGCCATTCACGAGCCGGAGGTCACGGTTTTCGTGCGGAGTTTTGCCGGGCTGTCGGCTTACGTTTTGGGCGAGGTGCGCAATCCGGGGATTGTAGAAATGAAACCGCAGATGACGGTTTTGCAGGCGTTAGCGGCGGCCAATGGTCCGATTCGCGGCGCCAAAATGAGCAGCGTCATGATGCTGCGCCGCGATGCCGCCGGACAACTCCAGGCCAGGCGTTTGGATTTGAATTCTGCGGCAGTTAAGAATGCGGCCCATGAGGATATTTACGTGCAACCGGAGGACATCATTTTTGTTCCGAAAACTTTCTTTGCCAGCGCCAATGATTTTCTTACGCAAGTGTACGATGGATTGCTTCCGCCGCTTGATGTTTATCTCCGAGCTTTGCGAATACAAGTTCGCACCAATTAATGAGACGCGTTGCAACACTGTGAGCATGATGGAATGGACGTAGCATGACACTTCCGAAACAAATTCCGGCTGACACGACGGGAAATCACGAGCTGCAATTGCGGGAAGAACCTCTTTTGCAGTCAGCGCGTCCCTCGCTTTCTTTTAAGGATGTCGTGACGATGATTTATCGGCGCCGCCGGCTGGCCATGGTTTTGTTTGGCGCCATTTTCCTGATCGTCGTGGCGGCAACAGTGACGCAGCCCTCCATTTACATGACGCGCGCCAAGCTGTTGTTCAAAAAAGACCGCGCCAAGACCATGATTTCGGTGAGCGAGGGCGCCGCGGCCGATGACAAGCCGCAGCTCTCGGAAGAGGCGCTGAACTCCGAAATCGAAATCTTAAAGAGCACGACCTTACTGCGGGAAGTTTTGCGCAACGACATGTTGTACAAGCAGATCGTCGGCCCGGAAAGAGCCGCGACGTTGGATAGCGCCCAGGCGATCGAGCTGGCCGTGACGCTTCTCAAAGCGGACCTGGACTGCCAGATCGTGCCCAAATCCAACATCCTGCAAGTGACATACGAATCGAAGGATCCGCTCCTGGCGACAGAAGTGGTGAATGAGTTGTGCCAGCGTTACGTGGTGCGCCATCTCCAGGTTCACGAAAGCCCGGGCATTTATTTGTTTTTTCAAAAGCAGGCCGAAGTCTTGCGCGACTCGATGGAGGTGATGGCGGCGGAGTTGGAACGTTTTGAAGCCGCGCACAGCCTGATCGTGCCGGCTCAGCAACGCGAATTGTATTTGCAAAAGCTGGCCGAGTATGAAGTGCAGCTCAATACCCTGCGTGCCAGCGGGCGAGCCGCGGCCGAACAGGTTGAATTTCTCGAAAAGCAAATCGCGGCGGAGCCGACGCGCCTGCAAGCGCAAAATCTGCAGGTGTCTTCCACGATTATCGAGGGGTTGACGGAAGAGCTGGCCTCGCTAAAAGCGAAATATGCGGAAGTGGCTGCCGGCGGCGGCAATTCCTCCGAGTCTCGCGGCCAGATCATCCGCAGCCTCAAAGCCCGAATTGCGAAAATTGAAGAGGCGATGCAGCAGCACGAACGCGCGCAGGTGCCGGAGGTTTCCACGGATATCAATCGCTCGATGATGGAATTGTCCACCGAGCTGACCCGCGCGCGCTTTGACTTGATCGGCTATCAAACCAAAGAAAAGGAATTGAAGACGGCCATCGCGCTGCTGCGTGAAGATCTCAAAAATCTCGAGCACGCCAGCTTTACCCACGAAGCCTTGTCGCAGCAGTTGCAATTGGTGCGGAATAATTATTTGCTCTACGCCAAAAAGCAGGAAGAAGCGCGCATTTCCGAAGCCCTCGATCGCGAGAAAGTCGCCAACGTGAGCCTCTTCGATCCGGCGAGCGTGCCGTTGGAGCCGGTCAGTCCGAACCGGAAGCTCAATATTGCGGTGGGATTCTTTTTGGCGCTGTTTGTCAGTTTGGGCACCGCGTTTGGCCTGGGCTTTTTGGACAACGTCGTTCATTCGAGCGCCGATGTCGCTCGGCAACTGGATGTTCCCGTCATCGTGTCCATTCCCGATGGCGAGTGGCCGCCGAATTTGCTGCCGGACACCATGTTTGAAACGGGAAGTTTGCCCGCCGAGTCAAGATGAGCAACACATTGACGTGTGGGTTTTAATAAGCCCGATGTCACGATCAGTGGCCATTCAATAGAGAAAAGAATGAATATCGCTAAGGACAGTTTTTTCGGCGAGGAAGCAAACGCGCACGGCCAAACCTCCGGCTTTGCAAAAACTTCGGAACTTTCTCAACCGCGGTCGGCGCGCGACGTTCCACGCAACGGCGCGGAGCCCGGGACGTTCTCGGAATATTCGGCGCGGATGATTCCGGAGCTGAGCCGCGATCAATTGAAGCTGAGAAACAATTTGTTGTTCGCCCGCGAGCAACAAGGCGTGCGCTCGGTTTTGATCACCGGCACCAGCGAAGGCGTTGGCGTGACCGCCGTGGCCACCACGCTGGCGCTCGGCTTGAGCCTGGATCCGCGCAAGCGCGTGTTGTTGATCGACGCCAATGCCAAGCGGCCCAAATTGCACAAGCTGTTCGATTTAAAAAGCAGCCACGAAATGGCGACCGAAGACACCATCGGCTTTTTTGACATGGCGGTGGTCAACGGCATTCCCAATCTGCGCGTCATCCCGATCGATGGCGTGCCGTCCGGAGCGACATTTGAGACCAAGCGTTTTGTGGCGGTTTTGCCGGCGCTGCGTGAAGCGTTTGACTTCATGATTATCGATGCGCCGCCGTTGACGCTCAATTTTGAAGTGCTGATGTTGAGCTTGCATCTCGACGGCGTCATGGTCGTCGCCGAAGCGGATCGAAGCCGAACTGATGAAATACAGGAAGTCTTAAAAGAATTGCGGCGCGCCGGCACCAATACCCTCGGCCTGGTGCTCAATCGCACCAGCGATGATTTGCCGCGGGTGATGAGAAATTGGTTTTAAGCATTTGCCGGCGCGAATTTGATGCGGACGGAATAGGTGGCGAACCCGGCTTTGGGGCGCGATGATGATATCCAATACGACTAACGAAGAACTGATGAATTTTCTTTTCCAATCATGGGTAATCGGCCTCATCATCATCGGAGCAGGATTTTTCGTGCTCGGGTTGATTTGGCGCCGGCGAAAGGTCAATTATGCGGTGACCAAAGGCCTTTATGGCAATTGGCATACGGCGATTCCGCGCTTTCGGCGGTCTTTGCACCGGATGATCGCGGAACTGGAGCGCGCCCGGCGTTACGGCAATTCGCTGACCATCGCCGTTCTCTCGGTTGACCAGGAGCAGCTCAAACAGAAAAAACGCAATCTGCTCCAGGTCACGGAAAACACCGAGATCGCCTCGTATTTCTTTTTTTCGCTCATCAGCGCCCTTTTGCGCGACAATCTGCGCGCCTGCGATTTTTTGACGTATGACGTGACCAATGATTATTACGTGGTTTTGATGCCTGAAACCTCGGCGGCTTTGGCCGAGCAGGGCGTCGTTCGTTTGAATGAGTTGATCGCCGATCGCGTTAAAATAACTTTGCGATCCGGCGTGGCGGAATTTCCTACTGACGGCTTGACGATTGAAGATCTCGTCAGCCACGCCCACACCAGAAGCCATCGGAAGGCGACTGACAACCTACCTCAAAAAGACGCTGCCAGGTCCAGCCAGGGTGTGCAGCGCAAGGAATCTCTGGCGAAATAATTTTTTACCTTCGACGATTCAACCCGAGCTTGTGAAGGAGGTTGTCCATGCAAGGATTATCCAGCGTGTATCAGTTGCCGGAGGCAGCCAACCACGCCCCCCCGGCGCGCCTTGAAAAACCTTGGTATGAATGCGGGCCTATCGTTAAAATTTTTGGCCAGGGCGTTATCTACCAAAGGATCAAGCGCTCGATCGATGTGGCGGTTTGTCTGGCGGCGATGCCGGTCATTCTGCCCATTCTTTTGCTCTGTTGTCTGGCGATCAGAATCGATTCGCCCGGGCCGATTTTTTTCTTTCAGCTTCGCACCGGGCGCGGCGGAAAACGTTTCAAGATGTACAAGCTCAGAACGATGGTGAAAAATGCCGAAGAGCTGAAAGAACAATTTATTCATTTGAACCTGCTTTCCTATCCCGACTTTAAAATTGTCAACGATCCGCGCATCACCCGCGTCGGCCGTTTTTTGCGCAAGACCAGCCTGGATGAGCTGCCGCAAATTTTCAACGTGATGAGCGGCGACATGACGCTTGTCGGGCCGCGTCCGACCTCGTTTCATGCGTCCACCTACAGCCTATGGCACACCGCGCGTCTCACGCTCAGGCCGGGCTTGACCGGGTTGTGGCAGGTTAACGGACGCAACGAACTCGATTTTGACGAACGCGTGCGCCTGGACATTGCCTATCTGCGAAATCAATGCTTGTGGTTGGATCTGCTGATCATGTTCCGCACCATCGGCACGGTTTTTACCGGACGCGGAGCGAACTGAAATGCCGCAGATTTCCATCGCATGGCTGGCATTTTGGCTCGCCGTGGCCTTGATCATTTATTCCTACGCCGGCTTCTCGCTGCTCGTCATTGCCGTCGCGCGCCTGCGCAATCGCCGCGTGCAGCAAAAACCGGTTACCCCGCACGTCAGTTTGATTATTCCCGTTTGGAATGAAGAGAAGGCGATTGCGGAACGCCTGGAGAATGCCCTCGCTCTCGATTATCCCGGCGACCGTCTCGAAATTATTGTGGCGTCGGACGGCTCGGATGACGATACCCATCGCATCGTTTCCGGTTACGCGCCGCAAGGCGTCCGCCTGCTGAGTTTTCCGCGCCGGGGCAAGATTTATGCGCTCAAAGATGCCGTGGCCAAAAGCGCCGGCGAGATTCTGGTTTTTTCCGACGCCAACTCGCTGTACAAGCGCGAGGCGCTGCGCATGCTCGTGCGCAACTTCGCGGATCCGGAAGTCGGCGGCGTGTGCGGCAATCAAATTTATCTGAAAGCCCGGCAGGCCGACACCACCAGCGAAGGCGAGGGACTGTACTGGTCTTTTGACAAATGGCTCAAGAGTCTCGAAAGCTTGACCGGCAGCATCGTCTCGGCGCACGGCGCGATTTACGCGATTCGGCGCGAGCTTTATCAGCCGCCTGCCAGCGCCGCCGTGACCGACGACTTCGCGATTTCCACCGCGGTGATCGAACAAGGCCGCCGGCTGGTTTTTGAGCCGGAGGCCATCGCGTACGAAGAGCCGACGCCGTCGGCTTCGCTCGAATTTGGGCGCAAAGTGCGGATCATGACGCGCGGGCTGCGCGGCGTGTTGCTGCGCCGGCGTTTGTTGAATCCGTTTCGATACGGTTTTTATTCGCTCGAATTATTTTCCCATAAAGTGCTGCGCCGTCTCGTGCCTTTTTTCCTTTTGGTGTTGCTCGCGGCGAGCTGGATTTTGAGCGGCACCGGCCGTTTCTATTTTGCCGTCGCGGTGGCGCAGACTCTTTTCTACCTCCTGGCCGGCGCCGGTTATTTGCTGCGGCGCCGCCAAATCGGCCGGCTCAAATTTTTTTACGTCCCGTTTTTTTATTGTCTCGCCAATGCGGCCGCCTTCATCGCCGTCATCCGCTTGCTCAGAGGCAAACGGGTCGAGTTCTGGCAGCCCCAACGCCATGGTTCGGCGGCGTAATTCATTAGAAAAATTTCAAATTTTAAATTGAAAATTTTCAATTTAAAATTTTTTCATGACGAGAAGATCGTCTGCAAGCTGAGGAAAATTTAGATGTCAAAAAATAACGGCGCCTTGTCGCCGGCTTCAAATCACATCGACTACGATATTCATGGTCTCGTCGGCGTGCGGCTGCTGAATCCCTCGACGAGCGATGCCGAGGCGGTTTTCAAACAACTCGGGCCGTTGCAGCGCGTGTTAAACCGCGAGCCGGACATCATCGTGCGTTTTGTCGAGCATTTGCCGGTTTCCGGCTTGCGGCATTTGACGCTGCACGACAACGGCTTCACCGACGATAGTTTTTTCATTTTGCGCAGCAGCAAAAAAGCCGCGCGCATTCAAATTCCTTTTGAACAGATCGGCGGCAAACAATGCGAAATCGTTTGTGAAAGCGGATTGCGCTCCGTGCCGCTGCTGTTGGCCATCGTCAATCTCACCATGCTGCGAAAAGATTGCGTCTCGCTGCACGCTTCGGGTTTTGTTTATCAAAACACCGGCGTGGTGGTGACCGGTTGGGCCAAAGGCGGCAAAACCGAGACGCTGCTCTCGTTCGCGGCGCACGGCGGCCGCTACGTCGGCGACGAATGGATTTTGCTCAGCGGCGACGGCCAAAAAATGTACGGCATTCCCGAAATCATCCGGTTGTGGGATTGGCATCTGGAAAATCTGCCCCACGTGCGCAGCCAGATCAAGCGGGAAAATCTCATGATGTTCAAAGCCATTCACCGCCTCGATCGCTTGCAGCAAAATCTCAACGGCCGGCTCGGCAAAATGCTGCCGGTCAAGCTTTTGCGCGAAGGCATGCCGGCGATCAAGCGCCAGCTCAACGTTCGCGTCGAGCCCAAAATGGTTTTTGGCGACCGCTTCGGCCCGTTCGTCGCCCGCCCGGATAAAATATTTCTCGGCCTTAGCCACGCCGATCCGGACATTCGCATCAAACCGCTCGACCCGGCGCTCATCGCCAAACGCATGATCGCCTCGATTCGCTACGAGCAACTGCCGTTCATCGAACATTATTTGTCTTTCAAATTCGCTTTTCCCGATCGGAAAAACGAATTTCTCGACAACGTTCACGAGCTGCAATACGACATTTTGCGCCGGGCTTTGTCCCGGAAAGAGGCTTACGAAGTCCGGCATCCGTATCCGGTTTCGTTTCAAGAGTTGTATGCGAAAATGCGGCCGTATTGTGAGCATACGGTTTTCGAGCACTCGGCGGAAGTTGTTTAACCGGCGAACATTTTATTTTCTTACACGAAATTTAATTTGTAAATTAGATACAACATGCAAGCACTCATCCTGGCCGGCGGATTGGGCACACGACTTCGATCCGTCATCAATGACAAACCGAAGCCGATGGCCGGCATTGCCGGAAAACCTTTTCTCGAATATCAAATCGAGCTGTTGAAACGCAACGGCATCGGCGAAGCGATTTTTTGCGTTGGCTATCTTTACGAGCAAATTCAAAATCATTTCGGCAGCGGCGAGGCCTGGGGAATCAAGATCAAGTACTCGATTGAAGAAGATTTGCTGGGAACGGCCGGCGCGGTGAAATTGGCGCAGCGTTTTATTCGCGAGACGTTTTTGGTTTTGAACGGCGACACCTATCTCGACATCGATTTGCGCCAATTCGCGCAATTTTATAACGAGGAAAAAGCAAAAAGCGGCGGCATCGGCGCGATGGCTTTGACGGAGATCGAAGACGCGAGAAATTACGGCTCGGTCACCATCAACGCCGATCATGAAATTTTGAGCTTCAATGAGAAATCCGAAAGCGCCGGCGCCTCCAGGCTAATCAACGCCGGCATTTATGTTTTGGAGCCGGAAATCTTGGCGTTCATTCCTCCGGCAAAAAAAACGTCGTTGGAAAAGGAAACGTTTCCAGCCCTTTTAAATAACGGGCATCGGCTGTTTGGGTATGAGACCAGGAGTTACTTTGTCGACATCGGCACCCCGGCCGGATACCAGGGATTTCAAGAATATGTCTCAGGGAAGGAGCGATTATGATCATACGCAGCAAGGCGCCTTTGCGCATCAGCTTTTCGGGCGGCGGCACCGAGGTTTCGCCGTACAAAGACGAATACGGCGGCGTGGTCCTAAGCGCAACCATTGACAAATACGCTTACGGCTCGCTGCGATTGCGCGACGACCGCAGCGTCAATGTGACTTCGCTTGATTACGACATCGTGGCCAAATATAATCTCGACGACGAGATGAAATACGACGGCGAGCTGGATTTGGTGAAAGCCGTCATCAAGAACAAACATTTGAACAACGGCTACAAACAGGGTTTCGAATTTTTCATTCACAGCGACGCGCCGCCCGGCTCGGGGTTAGGCTCGTCTTCGACGATGGTGGTCGCGCTCATCGGCCTGCTCAAACATTTGCAGCGGCTGCCGCTGACCAATTATGAACTCGCCAATCTGGCTTATCATATCGAGCGCGAGGATTTGGGCATCAAGGGCGGCATGCAGGATCAATATGCGGCAACTTTCGGCGGTTTTAATTTTATCGAATTCGGCATCGGCCCGGGGCTGTCGAATGTCGTGGTCAATCCGCTGCGGATCGACGCCGGCGTGATCAACGAGCTCGAATATCGTTTGCTCTTGTGCTACACCGGACGAACCCGCCTGTCCGCCAACATCATTTCGAGCCAGGTCGAATCTTATACGAAAAAAGAAGTCGACGTGCTTGCAGCAATGGATGAGCTGAAGAAAATCACCATCGAACTGAAAAACGCGATGCTGCAGTCGCGTTTGGATGATTTTGGCCGGCTGTTGCACGAGGCCTGGATCAACAAAAAGAAAATGGCCAAGCAGATCACCAACGAATCCATCGACGCGCTGTACGAAGCCGCGCGCAAACACGGCGCGCTCGGCGGCAAAATTCTCGGCGCCGGCGGCGGAGGGTATTTGCTGGTGTATTGCGAGTTCGACAAAAAGCACATCGTCGCCGAGGAACTCGAGAAGTTAGGCGGCCAGGTGGTGGAGTTTACCTTCGATCATCACGGGCTGCAAACGTGGGAAGTGCGCGCGTGAGGCCATAAAACAAAAGCGCACGCAAAGACGCAGAGACGCAAAGAATCCGCAAAGATGTTCTCTGCGTGAATTCTTTTATGAGGCGGCGGATTCAAACCCTCGCGTGTGTTTGTCAACATAAATGTTGAATTACAACGATGCCCAACTGTGGTGTCTTTCTCGATCGTGACGGCACGATCAACGAGGAGATCAATTATCTCAGCCGGCCGGATCAGCTTCGTTTGCTGGACGGCGCCGCCGAGGCGATCAAATTGCTGAATCAAGCCGGATGCAAAGTCGTGGTGACGACGAATCAAGCCGGCGTGGCGCGGGGTTATTTTTCCGAGCAAACGGTTCAGGAGATTCACCGGGCGCTGGAAAATATGCTTGGTGAAAACGGCGCGCGGCTTGATGCGATTTATTATTGCCCGCATCACCCGGGCGCCGGTCTCGGCGCTTACAAGGCGGATTGCCAATGCCGCAAGCCCAAGCCCGGCATGCTGGAAAAAGCGGCCGATGACCTGGGCCTCGACCTGCGCCAGGCATTCGTCGTCGGCGATAAAATTTCCGATTTGCAGGCCGGCCGGGCCGCGGGTTGCCAAAACATTTTGGTCCGAACCGGTTACGGTCTTGAGTCCGAAAAGGAATTTTCTGCTTACGCTTGGCAACCGGATTGGATTGCGAATAATTTGCTGGAGGCGGCGCGTTGGATTTTGCAATATGCGTAAGCCATAAGGCGCTAAAACTCAGAATAAAATTCCCTGCAGGTTTAGCCTACGGACGTCGTCTGAAAGTTTACCCGCAGATCAAAAACACACGCGGATTCAAAGCTTTTTCCGTGTGAGTTTTTGATCTGTGTGGGTTTCAATTCGGTACGATTTTGACTTTTGTTATTCGACGCAGTTTAATGATGACAGATGCTTCGCGGAGTAAGTTTAAAATTAGTCATCTCCGTCACGATTGCCGTCGTGACGGCGCTGGGAGTTGCGAAAGAAGTTTATAAAATTCCCAAACCTCTGCTCGCGTTTATCGGCGCGATGTACGTGGTTTGTTCGGTCGTTTTTTGGGGCTTGCAGCGAAGGGGAAAAGTTTCGACCTTTAGCCGGCTTGCGATATGGCTTTTGAGTTGGAGCCTCGTCACCGGCCTGGCGCTTGGCGCGGTTTATTATTTTGACAAGGCCGGCTGGTTGTGGTTCAAGCTGACCGGATATAACGTGACGTTGGCAGAGAATTTGTCGGATCGTATTCATTGGCCAGTCGCGGAATTTGTGGCGCGCTATCCGTTCTTTGTGCGCGATCGGCACGATTCGACGCGGCTGATGATTCGAAGCGGCCATTATCAAGTCGATGAAACCATCGTCGTGCCGCCGGGCTTGGTGGTGATCGTTGCGCCTGGCACGGTGCTGAAATTTGGCGTCGGCTGTTCGTTCATTTCTTACAGTCCGATCATTGCGCGCGGCATGGAAAACGCGCCGATCGTGTTTACGGCGCAAAACAAATGGCGGAAATGGGGCGTCGTCGGCGTCATTCGCGCCGGGCAATCGATCTTCGAGCACGTTCGCTTTGAGCACGGCCGCCAGGCTCTGGTGAATGATATCGACTTTTTGGGCGCGCTATCATTGATTGAAGCCGAGGCGGAGGTGACGCAAAGCCGGTTTGCCAGTTTGTTCGGCAAAGATGCGGCGCAAGTTACCGGCGGCCAGGTTTTTTTTCGGCACAACACTTTTCGTGATTGTTTTAAAGACGGTTTGGATTTTGACGGCGGCACGGGTGAAATCAGCCACAACCGCTTTGAGCATTGCGGCGATGAAGCGATCGATGTGGGCGAAGACAGCCGCGTGATAGTTTTTGGCAATGTCATCATTGACGCCAAGGATGTGTCGAAAAAGGGGGAGGCTAAATTAAGCGAGAAAACGGTGAATACTACCAACTGAGGATCAGTTTATGGTACGAGAGTATTTAAAAATGACGGCGGTGAGCTTTTTGTTGTCGGCGAGCCTCATGCTGGCTCAAACCACCAATACGATCACCGTGAAGTCCCGCGTGAGCACTTCCCAGGTGACCTCCGATGCCGACGATGCGGCGGTTTGGATGCATCCGACGGATCCCTCGAAAAGTCTCATCATCGGCACGGATAAAGGCGGTTCTTCGAATGGCGGTCTGTTTGCCTGGAATTTGGACGGCACGCAAAAACAGCGGATCAGCCTGAACCATCCGAATAACGTTGATATCAGGTTTGGATTTAAACTGGGCGGCCAAACAGTTGACCTCGCGGCGGTGAGCATCCGCGATAGCCGCCAGGTCCGCATTTTCAAAATTGATTCGGGTTCGCGCAAGCTGTCGGATGTCACCACCCTCGACACCACGAATGTGCTCAATAAAACGTTCGAATCACCTTATGGTCTCTTGATGTACAAGCGTCCTTCGGATGGATCTGTCTTTGTGATTGTCAGCAGCCGGCACACCAGCTTTCGAGACAAACTTTGGCAAATCCGGCTGGAAGATGATGGAATCGGCCGGGTCAAAGGCGTTGTCGTGAGAAAGTTTGGCGATTACAAAAATGTCGTTGAAGGCATGGTTGCCGACGATGAGCTGGGTTTTTTTTACGCATCTGAGGAAAGAGTTGGTATACATAAGTATTACGCGGATCCACTGAAGGGCAATGCGCGGCTGGCATTTTTTGCCACGGAAGACAGCCTTGTCGGCAACAACGAAGGGTTGGCTCTCTACAAGTGCACGAACGGCACAGGGTATCTTTTGGTGGCTCACCCGGAAACGCGCAGCATCAAAGTTTACCGCCGGGAAGGCGAGAAAGGCGCTCCCCACCAACATCGCCTTTTGACTCGAATCAAGGATGACAGTTCCAAGGCTGGAGACGGGTTGGAGGTTAGTAGTCGAGCTTATTCGCCGATCTTTCCATATGGCGTTATGATTTGGCACGATCAGGCCGGGCGAAATTTCCGCCTCTACGCGTGGGAAGATGTGGCTAAAAAAATCCTTTCGATCTGTGATAGCGGCACCACTTCGGTTGAAACGGATGCGACCGGCATGAGCGACCCCGCAAGCGGGGCGCTGGCCCTTTTGCAGCAAAACTCTCCCAATCCGTTCAATCCGGAAACGGAGATACGCTTTGTTTTGAAAAAAGCCCCGCAAGGCGGGGCTGCGCCCGTCTGGGTGAAGTTGACGATTTATAACCTTTTGGGCGAAGAGGTGAGAAATTTGCTGAACGCGCCGCTGACGCCGGGAACTTACACCGTGCGTTGGGATGCGAAAGACAACAAAGGCCTCAGCGCCGGCAGCGGCATTTATTTTTATCAGCTCCGCGTCCCGCCAAGCGGGATCGAAACCCGGCGCATGGTGCTGTTGCGATGAAACGCGGTCAATTTAGACGCCACAACAAACACGGATGAAAATGAACCAACAAGGATGAAAACGAAATGATCACGTAACAACAAAGATGTTGTTGACTCATTAAGATCACCTCTTCTTGACCTCATTTAATTTACGGCAACGCGAACGACAACTGGGAATTTCGTCATGAGAGACATCGGAAGAGGTTTCGTTAAAATTTGGCTTTATGCGATGCTGTCAAAGACGCTCCGGCGGGCAGCGTTTTTCCACGCCGGAGTGACGTTGGCAATTCTTGGGGTCTTCTCTTCTTTATCTGCACAAACACCTGTTACCGCCGGCTATCGCGATTTTTATTTTACCAAAAGCGCCAACAGCACGCCGACCGGAGAAAAGCCGCAAAGCAAACTGTGGTGGAACGACGGCATTTGGTGGGGGAGTCTTTGGGATCCGGTTCTAAAGACGCACACCATTCATCGCTTCGATTTGGCGACGCAGAGCTGGACGAGCACCGGCACGGCGATCGACAGCCGCCCCAACGCGAAAGCCGATGCGCTGTGGGACGGCCAACGCCTTTATATCGTGTCGCAGGTTTTTACACATAGTCCGGGTCCGACCACACCTTCGAATGGCGGCCTGCTTTATCGCTACATCTATAATGCGGCTTCGAAAAGTTACAGTTTGGATGTCCCGCCAGGCGGGATCAGCGTAAACAGCTCAATCTCCGAGACCCTGGTTTTGGCCAAGGACTCGACCGGCAAGTTGTGGGTGACATGGACCGAAGGCGGCAAAGTCAAAGTTAACCGCAGTCTCGGCGACGATTTGACCTGGGGCACACCGTTCGATTTGCCGGGGCAGGGAACCGATACAAAAATCGATGATATTTCCTCCGTTCTGGCGTTCGGCGGCAACAAGATCGGCATCTTATGGTCGAATCAAAACGACAAGATAACTTATTTCGCCGTGCATCACGACGGCAATGCCGATGAGGTGTGGGAACCGAAAGAACAGGCACTCGTCGATCCGGCGCTCGGCCAGGTTTCTTATGACCACATCAATCTCAAACCCTCCTGCGATAACGACGGCAATGTTTACGCCGCAGTGAGGACAAGCCTGTCCCAAGGTTCTGCACCGCACGTTTTCGTGCTCAAGAGAGATGCGGCAGGTGTTTGGACACGTTATCTGTTTGGGATCGTGAGCGACGACCACACGCGTCCCATTTTGTTGATTGATGGCGAGCATCGCAAGGTCTACGTCTTTGCCATGAGTGAAGCAGCCGGTTCCGGCGTCATTTACATGAAAAGCAGCGACCTGGACAACATTGTCTTCGAATCCGGGCTTGGCACGCCGTTTATTCAGAGCACCACGGACACCACCATCAGCAATCCGACCTCGACCAAGCAATGCCTGAACAGCGCCACCGGCCTCCTCGTTCTGGCCTGTGATCAACGAACGCGGTATTATTTTCACAATTATCTTGATCTGAGCGGCGGCGCCACCAGTTTTACGTTGACGGTGAACACCACCGGCTCAGGAAATGTGACGTTGAATCCGCCGGGCGGCGTGTATAATGCCGGCACGAGTGTGACCTTGACGGCGATCCCGCAAGGCGGGACTTCAGGTTATCAGTTCAGCGGCTGGAGCGGCGATTTGACCGGTTCGACAAATCCGGCGACGATCACGATGGACGCGAATAAAAACGTCACCGCCACATTTGCGGCTTTGCCGTCGCAATACACGTTGACCGTGAGCACCGTTGGTTCGGGAAGTTTGACGATGAATCCGCCGGACGGCGTTTATAATGCCGGCACGGAGGTGACCTTGACGGCGACGCCGGCGTCAGGTTATCAGTTCGACAGTTGGAGCGGCGAGGTGAACGGTTCGACGAACCCAACGACGATCACGATGGATGCGGACAAAAACGTCACCGCCACATTTACGGCTTTGCCGCAATACACGTTGACGACGAACGTGGTTGGTGCGGGAAGCGTGGTGTGGGACCCGCCGGGCACCGTGCATGATGCCGGCACGATGGTAACCTTGACGGCGACGTCGAGCGCAGGTTATCAATTTGATGGCTGGAGCGGCGATTTGACCGGTTTGGAAAATCCGGCGACAATCACAATGGACGCGAACAAAAATGTCACCGCCACTTTTACGGCGCTTCCTTCAACTTCTTCCATTGTTCATAAAGAAACTCGCACCGGAACGGCTTTGAATTTGACCACGGTGACAACTTCGACGAACCTCGCCGGCGTCAGCGGTCACCTCTATTTGGCGGCGATTTCAATGCGGCCCAAAGTCAGCGTGCTTTCCGTATCCGGTCTCGGGTTGGAATGGAAGTTGGTGAAAGCAAAATGCGCCGGACGAAACACGACAGCCATTGAAGTTTGGATGGCGCAAGGCCCCTCGAGCGGCAAAGGCGTGGTCACGGCCACATTAGCCAGCGCTCCGCAAACTGCTGTTATCGCGGTTTCGCGTTATGCCGGCGTCGATCCTGCGAATCCAATCGGCAACGTGATTGCCGGCAATACCAATGGCATGAACGGGCAGGGCGTTTGTTCGGGCGGCGTCGACCAGAATACCTACTCCTTCGGCCTTAACGTCAACGTTGATAATGCCAAGGTTTATGGAGCGGTGGCAATCAAAGCGCGCACGCACACGCGAGGAGAGGGTTATACCGAACGCGCAGAAGTTCGGGAACTCAACAGCGCCAACCCCAGCGGCGTTGCCGTGGAAGATAAAACCGTGGCGACAGCGGGAACCGTGACGGTGAATGGTTCATTTGGCGGCGTGGTGGATTGGGCGTTTGTCGGCATTGAAATCAAACCGCAGCTTTCCGCCGGCAAGCGCCACGCGATTGAACACGCGACGCCTCCCGAGGCTTTTCAACTCGAGCAGAATTATCCGAATCCATTTTCGCAGATCTCCCGCCTTAGCGGGGTAAATCCGAGCACACTGATCAGTTTTTCTCTGCCGGCGGACGGGAAAGTCACGATCAACGTTTATAGCGAAACCGGCCAGTTCGTGCGCACGCTGGTGGATGGTGAGAGATCAGCCGGGCGCCATTCGTTGTCTTGGGATGGCCGCAATCAATTCGGCCGCGCCGTCGCCGCCGGCGTGTATTTGTATCAGATTGTCGTGCGGCGCCAAGACGGCCAGACTGTTTTTATGCAGACGCGGCGTATGACGTTGTTGAAATAGTAAAACGTAAAAACGTAAAACATAATGCGTAAAAAATTACGTTTTACGTCTTACGTTTTAGGCAGCCGGTCGATCACCTCTTCTTCACCTCATTTTTAATTCGCTTTTAATTTTCTACTGTGCCTTACATTTTCTGGGAGCTTAACCATGAGCGAAAGAAGAGGCGCCCGCCAAGGCGGGGCCGCTTGCTTAGCGAAAACGATGACCCACGACGGCAGCCCGACGGCCCCGCAAAGGCAGGGCTTCTTCTTCGTCGGCATATTCATCGCAATTCTTGGCATGGTGAGTGGGGCTACGCCCGTAGGGGCGCAAGCGCAATCCGGGCCGGTCACGGCCGGCTATCGTGATTTTTATTTTGGCACTTCGGTGTCTTCGGAGCCGACCTACGGAAAACCGCAGAGCAAACTCTGGTGGAATGACGGTTTGTGGTGGGGCATTCTGTGGAATCCCTCGAACAACCGGTTTGAAATTCATCGTTTCGATATTGCCTCGCAAGGCTGGACTTCCACCAACACCGCGGTTGACACCCGCAGCGGATCGAAAGCCGACGCGTTATGGGACGGCCAGCGCCTTTATGTCGCCTCGCATTCCTATACGACCAATCCAGCGCCCACGACCACGGCGTCGGCGGCGCGGCTTTATCGATATAGCTACGATCCCGCCGCGAAACTCTACAGTTTGGATGTCCCGCCAAGCGGGATTAACGTGAACAGCTCCAAATCCGAGACCTTGACGCTCGATAAAGATTCGACCGGCAAGCTGTGGGTGACCTGGGTAGAAAATAATAAAGTCATGATCAATCGCAGCCTCGGCAATGATTTAACCTGGGGCGCGCCGTTTGTTTTGCCGGTGCAAGGCAACGACACCGATCCGGATGATATTTCCACGCTGGTGGCGTTTGGCGGCAACAAGATCGGCGTGATGTGGTCCAATCAAACCGATTCGACGAATTATTTTGCGGTGCACGTCGATGGCGACGCCGACGAAACCTGGCAGCCGCGCGAGGTTGCGATTTCGGGCGAGGGTATCGGTCGCGTTTCCGATGATTATCTCAATGTGATCGCCTCGCGCGACGGCAGCCAGACGGCCGCAGGCGGAAATCTTTATGCGGCGGCGCTGACCAATCTTTCCGGCTCGCAAGCGACGAGCATTTTCATTTTAAAGCGCAGTCCCTTCGGGATTTGGACGCGCCAATCTTTTGCGACCACCAATTTGAATCACAGCCGCCCCGTCGTGGTGCTCAATGAAGAAAATCAGCGACTCTATGTTTTCGCGCGCAGCACCGACACCGGCCCGGGGATCGTGTATTTGAAAAGCGCGAGCTTGAGCGACTTGGTTTTTCCGCCGGGTCTCGGCACGCCGATCATGCAGAGCGCGACGGATTTGGACATTACGAATCCGACTTCTACGAAGCAGGTCGTGAACAGCGCGACCGGGATTTTGGTCGTGGCTGCCGACAAAGACAGCCGGTATTATTTGCACAATTACATCGATCTCGCGAGCCGCGCGCCGAAAATCACCTCTTTCGCTCCGGCGCACGGACCGGCCGGCACGACGACGACGATCACGGGCAGCCAATTTACCAGCGCGACCAAGGTGATGTTCAACGGCACACCGGCGGCAAGTTTTAGCATCAATTCGGACAACCAGCTTAGCGCCACGGTACCCAGCGGCGCCACCAACGGCAAGATCACGGTCGTCAATTCATTCGATGCCGGTTCGAGCGCAACCGATTATCTCCTCACCGCGCCGCCGATTGTTTCGTCATTTACGCCAAACGACGGGCCGGCCGGCGCCGAAGTCACGATTTCCGGCAGCAATTTTATCGGCGTCGTGAAAGTCGCTTTTAATGGAATCCCGCCAAGCGGGACGTCCACCTTTTCCGTCGATTCGGATACACAGCTTCGGGCCAATGTTCCGGCGGGCGCCACCACCGGCAAAATTACGGTGACCAATGTTGACGGCGCCGGTTCGAGCACGAATTCTTTTATCGTGACAAAGCAGCCGATCATTTCGTCATTCGCGCCGATCCGAGGCGCGGCCGGAACCGAGATCACCATCACCGGCAGCCGTTTCAGCGGCGCAACGAGCGTAATTTTTAACGGAAAAACCACGACGTTCACTTTGGATTCGGATACGCAAATTCGCGCCAAAGTTCCGGCCGGCGCAACCTCCGGACCGATCAGCATCACCAATTCCGCCGGCACCGGCGCGAGCGCCGCGAGTTTTATCGCGCAGCATACGTTGACGGTTTTAATCAGTGGTTCAGGCAACGTAACAGTGGATCCGGCTGGCGGCGTGTACGATGAGGGCGCGGTCGTCACGTTAACGGCTATTCCGGCGGCGGGCTGGCGATTCAATGATTGGGACGATGATCTCGAAGGCACCGATCCCACGGCGACCGTTACGATGGATACCGACAAAAAGGTGACAGCGGATTTCCGCGCCATTGCGCAATACAGCGTGACGATCAATGTGGTGGGCGCGGGCAGTGTGGCGGTTGATCCGCCCGGCGGTGTTTATTACAATGGCACGGTGGTGACGCTTACCGCGACGCCGGCGGCAGGAAGTGTGTTCAGCGGTTACAGCGGCGGTTTCAAGGGGTGGATGAATATCGAAACCATGACGGTCGATAGCAACAAGATTTTGACCGCAACATTTTCGACGCTGCCAACACCGCGTTTTGCGGTGGGAATTTGGACGAGCGCCACGGAAGTCAGCAAGCTCCCCGCCTCCGGCTTGGGCTGGGATAATTTGATGGCCGGCGCCGACGAGCCCATTGGCCCGCCGAATTTATCCGATAACGAGGATTCGGTGAATGTGGCGATATTGGCCAAAGCGTTGGTTTACGCGCGCACCGGCGATCAAACCTACCGTCAGGCGGTGATTTCGGCGTGTATGGCGGCGATTGGAACCGAGGGCGGTGAAACGCTGGCGCTCGGCCGAGAACTTTTGGCCTACGTGCTCGCGGCGGATTTGGTCGGACTGCCGCCAACCGAAGACGCGACTTTTCGCGCCTGGCTTCGCAACATTCTCTCGACCCCTATCAAAGGACAAACGCTGCGTTCGTCGCAAGAGCAGCGGCCGAACAATTGGGGCACGCATTGCGGCGCGACCCGCGCGGCGATTGCGCGTTATCTCGGCGACGCCACCGAACTGGAACGCACGGCGCGCGTTTTCAAAGGCTGGCTCGGCGATCGCAATACGTACAAGGATTTTTCTTATTCTGCCAACGAGCTGGCCTGGCAGGCCGATCCCAACGCGCCGGTGGGCATCAACCGGCTCGGCGCAACGATTCAGGGCTATTCCGTTGACGGCGTCTTGCCGGACGATCAGCGCCGCTCCGGGCCGTTTACCTGGCCGCCGCCAAAAGAAAATTATGTTTATGGCGCGCTGCAAGGCGCCTTGATGCACGCCATCATTTTGTATCGCGCCGGTTACAACGTCTGGAGTTGGGAAAATCAGGCCTTGCTGCGCGCGGTGAAATGGTTGTACAACGAAGCCGATTACCCCGCCGACGGCGACGACGAGTGGCTCATCCACATCATCAATTATTTTTACAAAACAAATTTTCCGGCGCCATTTCCCTGCGAAGCGGGAAAAAATGCGGGATGGACGGATTGGCTCTACGGCTCGAAGTATGCGCTGACGGTGAGCGAGAACAACGGCGATGTCGAAATTCACTCTCTCGGCGGCGCCAATGATTCTTCGATCGCCATGAAATTGGCCGCGATTCCCAGCTCCGGCTATTTGTTCAACGGCTGGAGTGGCGATTTGACCGGCTTCAAGAATCCCGACACCCTGGTGATGAACGCCAGCAAAAGTGTGACCGGCAATTTTGTGAAAGCAGGCCCATTCACCATCACGGTAAGCACGGTTGGCTCGGGCACGGTGACGTTGAATCCGCCGGGCGGCGTTTATGCCGGCGGAACCGTGGTCACATTAACCGCGACGCCCGCGCCGGGATTCAAATTCATCAACTGGAGCGGCGGTTTGACCGGCTCGACCAATCCCGCGAGTCTGATGCTAACCGGCGACAAGACCATCACTGCAACGTTCAAAGCGGTTTATAATTTGACGGTGAATGTCGTTGGCTTGGGTACTGTCGCCCTCAATCCGCCCAGCGGCCCCTATGAGGTTGGTAAAGTGGTGACGTTGACCCCGCAAAGCGGGGCCGGTCATCAGTTTGTCGAATGGAGCGGCGATTTAACCGGTGTGACGAACCCGGCCACCATCACGATGAACGCCAACAAGCAAGTGACCGCGACGTTTACGGCGATTGGCGTGGTGCACGAAGAAACCCAGACCGGCGGTTCGAGTAATTCCGCCACCGTGACAACAGCCGCCCCGCTAAGCGGGGTCACCAGCGCCAATGGGCATCTTTATTTGGCGGCGATTTCAACCCGCTCGAGAACGAAGGTAAATTCGGTTTTAGGACTCGGCCTGACTTGGACGTTGCTCAAGTCGCAATGCTCCGGGCGCAAAAACATTGGCGTTGAGGTGTGGATGGCGCAAGGCACGCCGTCAAGCAACGGCTCGGTAACCGCGAATCTGGCTTCAGCGCCGTACAATGCCGTCATTGCGGTGTCGCGATATTCAGGCGTCGCCGCCAATCCGATCGGCGGCTCCATCGCCGGCAACACCAACGGCGTGAACGCGACGTGTTCCGGCGGCACGGATAACTCTTTTTATTCTTTTAATCAGAACGTCGCGACGAGCGGCGTCGTGGTGTATGGCGCAGCCGGCATGAGAGGGCGATCGCATACGCCAGGTGCGGGGTATCGCGAGCGCGCTGAAATCAAACAGGGGACCAGCACTCAGGTGGCGTCGATTGCGATACAGGATAAGGTCGTGGCAGTCGCTGGAAACGCCTTGTTCAACGGCACACTCAGCGGCAGCACTGATTGGGCGGTGATCAGCGTGAAGATCAAACCGCAAGTCAGCGCCGAGGCCGCGACCAGGTTTTCAGAAAGTCGCGATTCCACGACAAGTTCGCCTCGAGCGTCGGGTGTTGAGCTTTTGCCCAATTATCCGAACCCGTTTAATGCGCAGACGAGCATCAACTACATCCTGCCGGAAGAAGCGAAAGTGCGTTTGTTCATTTATAACATTCATGGCCAGAGAATTCGCACGCTCGTTGACAACGTTCAAGCGCCGGGCCGTTACGGCATGCATTGGAACGGCCGGGATGATTTCGATAGAGATGCCGGTTCGGGCGTTTATATCATCCGCCTGGAAACCGGAGCGCAAAAATTGACGCGGCGGGTCATTCTGGTGAAATAGGTATCCAGCACCCAAAACTCAGGATAAAATTCCTCGACGCAGTCTGAAAGTTGCGTGTTGATTTAATGCCCCTATTCAACACAGAGACGCGGAGCACACAGAGAGAGCACGGAGTTCTATGTGTGGTTTTAAAAAGCTTTTCTCCGTGATGCTCCGTTTACTCCGCTGCTCCGTGTTTGAAAAAAATTTTTAGGAAAATTTGACCAGTGAGAAATTTTATGAAAACAAAATCTTTCGCCGCAAACTTTTTTGTGCTGATTTTGTTGAGCCTGGGCCAAATGGCGTGGGCGCAAGGCCAGCCGGTCACCTTCTCCGCGACGGGCGATGTTCCTTACGGCTCGAGCCAGGTTCCGGTTTTCCAAAAACAACTTGATGACCACAACCTTTACAGTCCCTCGGCGTTCTTCGTGCACGTGGGCGATATTTTCAGCGACAGCGAGGCGTGCACCGATTCCCGCTATTCGGGGATGGCGACCATGCTGAAGGGTTTGACGGTGCCGGCGTACATTGTCCCGGGAGACAACGAAACCGTCGATTGCAAAAATCCTGCGGAGGGACTTGGCTTTTGGCTGAACTATTTTAATAATTTCGAACAAAATTTTTGCGGCGCGCCTCTCAGCGAGCGTCAAAGCGGACGTCCCGAAAATTGGGCCTTCACGATGAACGGCGTGCATTTCATCGGCATCAATTTGGCCGGCAGCAGCACCCATCAGCCCGCCGCCGATTGGGTGAAGCAGCAGTTACAAGCGCAGGCTTCGCAAGTTCGCGCTGCCGTCGTTGTCGCGCATTATCGGCCAAATTATAGCGCTTCATTTGGCAATCAATTTCGCGCGGCGGCCGCGGCCTTTGAAAAACCCATTCTTTTTCTGCATGGCCATGGCCATTCGTGGGTGATGGATCGCCCTTTTCCCGAACAGAATGTTCTGCGCGTGCAGGTGGATAACGGCGCGGGAGAACCGCCGGTCGAAATCACTGTGACGATGAATCCGGCGGATATGTTTACCTTCAAACGCAATCCCTGGGTTGGCGCTTCGCCGCTCAATCTGCCGCCGTGTTCCAACGCCGATCCCATGTTTTCAATCACCGATGTCACAATTAAGGAGGGCGACGCCGGCACGGTTGAAGCCATTTTTACTGTAACGCTTTCGAAGCCGTTAGGCGAAACCGTCACCGTTGATTATCAACTTGCCGATGGCACGGCCTCCGTCGTCGATGATTATCTTGCCGCGTCCGGAACGCTGACTTTTGCCAGCGGCACGACGACGCAAACCATCGCGGTCTCGGTTAGCGGCGATCTGAGTGACGAGGCGGACGAAACATTTTTTGTGAATCTGGCGAACGCGACGGGTGCGACGATTTTAGACGCGCAAGGTCAAGGCACGATTCTCAATGACGATGGGCCAAAACCGCCGGCCGCGCCGAGCCAGCTCGCCGCCACGGCGACGGGCGCTTCGACGGTGGATTTGCAGTGGAATGACAATTCGAGCGAGGAGAGTGGCTTCAAGATCGAGCGCAAGAGCAATAGCGGCAATTTCAGCCAGATCGCGGCAGTTGGCGCCGATATCAGCTCTTATCAGGACGCCGGATTAAGCCCCAGCGTGACGTACATTTATCGGATTCGGACTTATAATTCAAACGGCGATTCGGATTTCAGCAACGAGGCGACGGCAACGACGGCCGGCGACGGCAGCGACCCGAACACAAACGTGGCGCAAAATAAAACGATCGTGGCTTCCGCTTCGTATGTGGGCAAACCGGCTGAAAACGCCGTCGATGCGGACACCAAGACTTATTGGCGCAGCCTGGGCATAGGCAAAAGCAATCCGATTGCCTGGCTGCATGTGGATTTGGGCACGGAGCAAACGCTTGGACGCGCCGTCATCCGCTGGAAAGAGTCGTATTATGCCAAGAGTTATGAGCTACAAATTTCCACTGACGAGTTGAATTGGACGACGGTCTACAGCACGACCAAAGGCACGAGCAAAGTTCAAAACATCACTTTCGCGCCGGCGCCGGCGAAGTATATTCGGCTTTATTTGAAGAAGAACAATCAGGGCACCTATCGCATTATCGAGTTTGAAGCCTATTCGGGCGCCGCGCCGAAAGCGGCGAAAAAAAGTGCTGGCGACGCCCGAATGGGTTCAATCGAATCGCCGGCGATTCCCGCGATGGATGCCCCGCTCGGCGGGGTCTCGGCCAACGAGGTTTTTCTGGGCCAGAATCATCCGAATCCCTTCGGGCGTCTGCCGTTTAATCCGGCGACCGCGATTTCATACGCCTTGCCGGCCGCGATGCAGGTCAAGCTCCACGTGTATAATCTTACCGGGCAAGTGGTCGCCTTGCTCGTTGACGGTTATCAAGAAGCGGGCAGCCACGAAGTTGTCTTCGAGGCCTCCCATTTGCCGAGCGGAAGTTATTTTGCGGTTTTGCAAGCCGGCGGCGAAAAGCGCATCCGGCGGATCGTTTTGATGAAATAAGACTGGTTGCTGGATGCTGGTTGCTCGTCGCTCTTACTCCTACTCTTACCTCGACAATGTTAAATTAAAAATTACCGTCATTGCGAGGCGTTTTTTGCCGAAGCAATCCTACGGACGCAGTCTCTGGGCTTTCAAAGGATTGCTTCGCTGAGAAGCGCTCGCAATGACATTAGAAATCTAACTTAAC
>Ga0073934_10004293_pt1 | contig 24056 bp, 21 predicted proteins | sample LarsenN4metaG_FD_76834 | JGI IMG/M metagenome (GOLD analysis project Ga0073934, IMG submission 76834) | Hot spring sediment bacterial and archeal communities from British Columbia, Canada, to study Microbial Dark Matter (Phase II) - Larsen... ... | reverse complement strand
TTTAGGAATATTGTCGGTAGAATGTTGGAAGCCCACGGGCGGGGTTTTTGGCAAGCTAACGAGGACAAGTTACAAAAGTTACGGGAATTATATGAGTTGACAGATGAAGAGTTAGAAGGAGTAACAGTTTGAAAGTCCACAACCCTTGAGTAGAGATCTCCAATTATTGCATATTAGTTAAACAATCATCTCTTACACAGATTTAAAGGCGCCAAAAAACACCTAGCGCCTTTCTTAAACTTACTAACCACAACTCAACCACCAACGAAAAATCTATCTGCGTTCATCGGTGTCCATCGGTGTTCGATTTCTCAAAATATTTTCGTCGGCAGAGTGATTTCATACAACCAGGAAAATAAGTGATATCATGTCCGTTTAAAGACTTATCATATCTGTGAAGACCGGTAATTGGTAATTGGTAATTGGTAATGGGAAAAATCAATGCCCAATGCCCAACTGCATCACAATAATATCGTAAGTAATTAGCCGGACTTGATATGATATTTCCAAAAGGCAACAAATGACATTGGCTGGAGTAAAAATCATACTGGTAGAACCAGCTGGCCCCTTGAACGTGGGGTCTGTAGCACGGGTGATGAAAAATTTCGATCTCAATCAACTAGTGTTAGTCAATCCCCAATGTGACCCTTGGGGAACACAAGCAAGACAGATGGCAGTTCATGCCCAAGATATTTTAGATGGGTTGGTATCAGTGGAGACATTACCCGCAGCCTTGCAGGGATGTAAAAGAGCGATCGCTACAACTGGTGTTATTCATGATTGGGATGCACCTCTAGAAAGCCCTCGAACAGCACTACCTTGGTTATTAGAAGAAATTGGACAACCCGCAGCGCTAATTTTTGGCAGAGAAGACCGCGGGTTAACTAATCAAGAATTAAACTATGCTCAACGATTTGTTCATATTCCCACTAGTTCTAGCTATTCCTCATTGAATTTAGCTACAGCTGTGGCCATTTGTTGTTATGAATTGTCACAAATTCAGGACATAGAACAGAAGAGTAAAGGGGAAGAGGTAAAGGAGAATGGGTCTTCTGAAAATACATCTGATTCCGAAATTGCATCTATAGAGCTTATGGAAGGATACTATCAGCAATTAGAATCCCTACTGTTAAAGATTGGCTATCTTTATCCCCATACAGTGGCTAGTCGGATGGAAAAATTCCGGCAACTTTATAACCGCGCTCAACTACAAAACCGTGAAGTTGCTATGTTACGAGGTATCTTACGACAAGTAGAATGGGCGCTCTCAAGTCATAAAAATCATGAAAACTTGTGATTTTTAAGTACTATATACGCAATTACCCCACAATTACTAATTATGCCTTAAACTAAACACAAAAACATGTCTCACAATAGAGGAGGACACAATTAGTTAGTACTTTCTGGTAGACCAGTGTCCGTATATACTTGTTTTTCGGTAAAAATTGGGAGTAAAGTTTGACTTGGAATCGACAGAACAATTTATACTGTCTATCTCTGGTAACTGGTCATATTAAAAATCACACAACCAGGACATGAAAATTCTTACCCCTTCTGCCGTTTGCCTTATTTTCAAGATAAAGAACAAATAAATACTCTGCCCTACTTAGTTAAACTTTCATTGCTAATTGCTAGATTATACACTTCCTATCATCATCATAAAATCTTATGGAAACCAGAACACAAATACCAGGTTTCTCACGACCTCAACCTGTTAGCGGACGCCAAAAACCTCCCCGGAAAGTGCAGAAGTCGAGCCAGCAACAACGTCCCTCTGCTGTCGGGACAAAGCTGACACGTGTCAAAGCTAGTTCTACTACTACCACTGCGACTGTGGCAAAAAAACGACCCAGTATAGTAGTACCAGCAGCCATCAAACCTCTGCCTGCGAAACCGGGACAAATTCCACCTTTTAAGCCAAGCAATGCCAAAGTCAAAACTGTGAAATCCCCCAAGCAGGTACCGCCTAAAAAAGTCAGAACATCCCGAAAAACAAGGTTAAAGCCTATGGCTAGAACCATGCTCTACGCCTTACGGTTATTAATAGTGGGAATTGGTATTGGTGCGATCGTGGGAACTGTTTTGTCGGCACTAGATCCTGCTAATCAAATGACCACAACAGAGACATCTCCTCAGGATGCCAAATCAGGGCAAGGACAAATCCAGGCTATCCCCACTCCCACACCTGCTGCTGTTTTATCTTTATCACAGGAAATCACTTCCTTAAAAACTAATTTGCAAAGCTTAACGTCTGCTAACGCAAATCTCACACCAGGAGTTTTCGTGGTGGATTTGGACAATGGTAGTTATGTAGATATCAATGCCTCTGCCAGTTTTCCCGCAGCCAGTACCATTAAAATCCCCATCCTCATAGCTTTTTTCCAGGATGTCGATGCAGGTAAAATCCGCCTGGATGAAATGCTGACTATGCAGAAAGAAATGATGGTTGGCGGCTCTGGAGATATGCAGTATAAACCCGTCGGCACTCAATTTAAGGCGCTGGAAGTTGCTACTAAGATGATGACTGTCAGTGATAATACAGCAACAAATATGCTCATAGCCCGGATGGGTGGAATTGAAGCTTTAAATCAGCGTTTCCGGAGTTGGGGTTTAAATACTACAGCTATACGCAATCAACTGCCTGATTTGCAAGGTACAAACACAACCAGTCCCAAAGAATTGGGGAACTTGATGGCGATGGTTAGTCAAGGCAATTTGTTGAACATGACATCGCGCGATCGCATCTTGGATATTATGCGTAATACTGTCAGAAACCATCTGTTACCAACTGGGTTGGAACAAGGTGCAACCATTGCCCATAAAACCGGTGATATTGGCACTATGTTGGCAGATGCAGGTCTAGTAGACCTCCCCACTGGCAAGCGTTACATAGTTACGGTCATGGTACAACGCCCCAATAACGACCCCCGTGCCGAAAAACTCATTGCGTCTATATCCAAGGCTACATACCAACAATTTACCCAAACAACCCCCACTATACAAACTCCTGCACCAACACCTGCACCAAGTATTACTCCAAACCCAGCCCCGACAACCAGCTATCAGCCACAGGTGATAACTCCTGCACCCCTACCAACAAATACTCAACCCACAATCAACTATCAGCAGTATCCTCTGATCAGTCCGCCTCTGCCGAACAGTATGAGCAATCCTCTACCTGCAACTGGTTATCAATACCAACCACCCCTAACCAATCAGCCACAGTATTATTATCCTCCTTACACCTATCCCAGGTAATAGATCATGGCATCTACAACACCCACGATTCAATTTTTTAGTGGTATTTACGAAGAACTAGGTAACGTCAGCTTGCGACGTGGTCGTTCTGGCAAACGTATTATCTTGATGACATTTAACAAGTTGCAAGCCTTAGAAGGATTCAATAGCTTCACAAAACAATCCTTAAATACCATGCTGTTAAGTGACGAAGAAGGCAAAATCAGTATCACACCTGCGTCTGTGCAATTTATTTTTGGGGGTGCAGAAGGTGATGAGTTACAGAGGGTAGAGTGCAAATTGGAAATTGAACAAGACGATCATTGGGAAAGAGTGATGAGATTTATGCATTGCTACGCTCAGGCCAATGGTATGGCCTATGGCGAATCTTAATTTTGATAGTGATTAGATACGGAGATTTCCCCTCAGCGTTGGGCAACATTAGAAGGAGAACTGCTACCGACATTAGAGGAAATTGCCCAACAGGAAAGACAAAGAGCAGAACAAGCAGAGTCTAGGTTATCTACAAATATCGCTCTAATAACCCAATCACCACCTCTGGCTGCTCTAGATGTGGTAGCACTCCCGTATTTGGAATGACATGAAAATCTCGAATTGCCGTGGAATTCAATTTTGCCAATCGTTGCCCTAATTTCACAGTGGTAAATTGTGCCTCTTTGCCCCAAAAAATTACTGTGGGAATATTTAGCTGTTGAATATACAAACTTAAATCAAAATAAAGGTCGCCCCGCAAAAATGCCAAAGCTGCAAATTTGGCATTTGGCTGTTGAGCAGAAAATAAATATGCCTCTACTATTTCGGGTGAAACTCGTTCTGGTTTGGCAAACAAAAAACTTCGCAAAAAGTTATTTACTGCAATTTCATTCTCAGCACCCAGAGCGTAAATTAAATTATCCAACAGTGGAGTGTTAATCACCTGAAGCGGTAGCCTGCGTCCTGCACCTTGCCCAAAGTCATCAAAACCAGAAGGACAGACTAAATACAACTCTTGAAATAAAAAAGGTTGAGCAATAGCCAGTCGAATCATCAAAGCAGCAGTTAAGGAAGACGCCACCACTTTTACAGGTGGGCAACAAGTATGTCTGATAAATTCTGTGATCGTTGTTAAATAATCATTAATTCGATAATCCCGTACTGGATGAGTAGAATCTCCCCAACCAATTAAGTCTGGCGCGAGTATGCGGTGAGAAGCTGCAAAAGCAGGATAAACTTTTGACCATTCATAAGCAGAAGACCCACCACCAAAACAGTGAAGAAATATTAGTGGTGGTAAATCTTCGGTCTCGACATCACACCAAGGTGCAGCAGTTTGGGTGTAGTAAACCATTGACCCTAAAGAGGTGTTAATTGTTTTATGCCCGAAGCCTGGAGGTTGAAACTGAAGCATATTCATCAGTTATTAGTCATTGGTCATTAGTCAATGGTATTCTTTACAATTAACCATTCCTTTTTATTACCCTTTATCTTTTCCATTCTCGCTTTTCCCTTATTATTTCCGCTAGTAAACATTTTGTCATCGTGTGGCAAGATGAATAAAAACACTCCATCAGCCCACCATGTTAGGAAAGCTACTAGACGGTCGTTACAGAGTTATCCAAGTCCTGAGTGCCGGAGGATTTGGTGAAACTTATATTGCTGAAGATACCCGCCGACCAGGAAACCCTAAATGCGTTCTTAAGCTGCTGAAGCCTGCGAGTTCCGAACCTTATTATTTGCAAACTGCCAGACGCTTATTTAATAGTGAGGCTGAGATACTTGAACAACTGGGAAATCATGACCAAATTCCTCGTCTGTTAGCTTATTTTGAAGCCAGCGAAGAATTTTGCTTAGTGCAAGAGTTGATTGTTGGACACCCACTCAGTGCAGAAATGCGAAGTGGTCAACCTTGGACAGAAAGCCAAGTTATTCAGATGTTACAGGATGTTTTGGGAGTGTTGGAATTTGTTCACGGATACAATGTGATTCATCGTGATATCAAGCCTGATAATTTAATTAGACGTGATTCGGACGGGAAATTAGTTTTAATTGACTTTGGTGCTGTGAAACAAATGCGATCGCAACTCGCAGTTTCTCCTAGTCAAATGACTGCGACTGTTGCAATTGGCACTCCTGGTTATATGCCGGCAGAACAGGCCCAAGGCAGACCACGCCCAAATAGTGATATTTATGCTATTGGGATCATTGCCATCCAAGCACTAACGGGAATGTTACCAACTCAGTTGCAAGAAAATCCTGAAACTGGGGAAATTCTCTGGCCCAACCAAGCCAAAGCTTCCCCCAGACTCATAGCCATTTTACAGAAAATGGTGCGCTACCACTACCGCGATCGCTATCAATCTGCGACAGAAGTCTTGCAGGATCTTCAGCAGTTACAACATCCGTTTCCATCAACACAACCACAAATTTCATCTGCCAACGCCCAATCAACTATGCCGCAGATGATGAATATGTACCCACAAACATCAGTACCTCCTTCTGATGTCACTGACTACTCCACACCTTCTTCTCAAGTTACACCGCCACCCCTTTGGATCAACAAAACTCTTTCTGTAGCTAGATTCTTACCTTTTGTCGGTGCGGCAGGATTATTTTTATTTAAAGCACCCACCTGGATTATCTTGTTAGGTATTGGTTTAGCAACTTTTGGAGTTGGTTTGTTCTTCCTGCGTTCTTCATATCCAAGATTAGCAAAAGATTACGACGCTGTTTTTGCCGTAGTTTTCTGTTTGTGTGGCATACTGCTGCTATTTCAAGAATATCAATCCTATGGCAATCAAGAAATACCAATTACCCAGTTTTTACTAGCAGGAGCAGGTATATTTTCTGCTGCGGAGTGTATTCGTTCACGTGGCATCAATAAATAATCAGTAGTTAGTAGTTGGTAGTTAGTAGTTAATTTTGTTGTATTTTCAGTTTGTTACTGATAGACAAGCCAAATACTCGACTACCTTCTAATAACCTAAATTAAAACTAATGAATAAAAATCTATTCAAACCCATACTAACTACTAACCACTCACCACTAACCACTCATTAACTTATAGATAAATGTTTAAAAACCCACTTAATCTAATTGGCACAATTTTAATTATTGCAGCCCTTGCTTTGTCGGCTATGCCTTTTGTACGTCCCAATTTATTTCGTCGTCAAGATATAGTATTAATAATAGTGTTTTTTATTGCTGGTTTTATTCTGTATTTTACAGACAGATGGTATGGCAAAGAATTAATCCAGTTTAATTTAATCCTTCTGACCATATCCGCTATTTTTTACACTGTTGAAAGTATCCGATTACGAAGTAAAAATCCACAACAGTAAGGATACAATTATGGCAAATAAAAATCGCTCTCAATGGGACTTAGGAAGATTTATCGAAACCCTTACTTATTTTGAAGTTGTACCTTTGATCAACTGGATACAAGATTTATTCCAAGGTCGTACCAAGGATAATCAAAATCAACCAAACGGAGCAAAGCAAGTGGGTGTAATACTAGTAGCAGGTGCAACGGGTGGTGTTGGGAAGCGAGTAGTACGGCGACTAGCGGAACGAGGTTATCGAGTGCGATCGCTTGTACGTGATATTGAGAGAGGGCGGTCAATTCTTGGTGATAATACTGAATTAGTAGTTGCAGATATTACTAATCCAGAAACGTTAACACCCCTAGTAATGGCTAACATCCAAGCCATCATTTGTTGTACAGCAGTGCGGGTGCAGCCAAAAGAAGGAGATACACCAGAACGAGAAAAATACTATCAAGGTGTGAAATTTTATCAGCCAGAAATAGTCGGCGACACTCCAGAAAATGTGGAGTATCGAGGCGTGAAAAACTTGGTAGAAGCAGCTGCGAAATATCTACCTGCTTCCGGAGAAAAAATATTATTTGATTTCACCAACCCATCCACAGAAATGAAAAATATCTGGGGTGCAGTAGATGATGTAGTCATGGGTGGAGTCAGTGAAAGTAATATTCAATTAGTAGAAGGTACAGCTCTATTTGCTGGTAATGTTTCCACTGCTAACTCTGGTGGCTTTGCTTCTGTCAGAACTAAAAATTTCTCTCCTGCTTTTAATTTATCTGGCTACGAAGGTATAAAATTACGTGTGAGAGGCGATGGCAAGCGTTATAAATTCTTTCTCCGTGCAGACACAAAATGGGATGGTATTGGTTACAGTTATTCCTTTGACACCATAGCAAATACTTGGATAGATGTTCGCATCCCGTTTGCGGATTTAGTTCCTGTCTTTAGGGCAAAAACTTTACAAGATTGTCCACCAATTGCCACGAATCAAATTTCCTCATTCCAGTTAATGTTGAGCAAGTTTGAATATGATGGTGAATTAAATCCACAATTTTCTCCTGGTGGTTTTGCCTTACAAGTTGAATCAATCAAAGCTTACGGAGGAGAAACTTTACCACAATTTATTCTTGTTAGTTCCGCAGGGGTGACTCGTCCAGGACGTCCAGGAATTAATTTGGAGGAAGAACCACCAGCAGTCAGATTAAACGATCAATTGGGAGGTATTCTGACTTGGAAATTAAAAGGCGAAGACAGTTTACGGGCAAGTGGGATTCCCTATACAATTATTAGACCTTGTGCATTGACCGAAGAAGCAGGTGGCAAATCACTGATATTTGAGCAAGGCGACAATATTAGGGGAAAAATTAGTCGCGAAGATGTGGCAGAAATTTGTTTGCAAGCGCTACAACAACCGCAGGCGTGTAACATTACTTTTGAAGTCAAAGAGGGAGAAGATCGCGCTAATTCTATAGAGTGGCAAAAATTATTTGCACAACTACAACCTGATTCAGCAAGTCAAAGGCAGCTATAGCAATTCTATTTGATTTGTGACAATGAAAAGACTTAACTCTTGGCGTTCTTGGCATCTTGGCGGTTTATTCTCCATCTTTAATCTTATACAACGCCAGCTCCCGGACTTTTTTAAAAAAGTCGGAGAGCTTATTTGTTATCAATTAATCTGCAATCAGTTCAACAGCATCTCTTCCATCTATATCTTGTAAATAAACCTTGACAATTTCTTCTTTGGCAGTAGGTAGCTGCTTACCAACAAAATCTGGATGTATTGGAACCTCACGATGACCTCTATCTACGAGTACAGCTAGACGAATTACCTCTGGTCTGCCATACTCATTGACAGCATTTAAAGCAGCACGAACTGTTCTTCCCTTAAAGATCACATCATCCACAAGTACAACAATCTTATCTGTCAAATCAAAAGATATCTCGGTCTTTGCTGGAGTTCGTAGCCCTATTTGGTCGAGGTCGTCGCGATAAAATGTAATATCCAAGGCCCCTACTGGTACAGATAGACCTTCTAGTGCTTCAATTTGACGTGCCAGTAGTTGTGCTAAGGGTACTCCTCTGGTATATATACCAATTAGTACTAACTGAGATAAATCGCGCGTCTTTTCCACAATTTGAGAAGCAAGACGATTTACAGTTCGACGAAGTTCCTCAGATGAGAGAATCTCAACTACTTTAGCTTTGGTAGAAACGGTAGAAATAGTCATATACCAGTATCCCCTGAGCGATTTTTATCCTAAACAACCGAGTCATAGGGAATCAGGAATTAATCAGAAGTAATCAAGCTATCAATTTCCAACTCCCTACTTTCATGATTACCTGTTTATGGCAAATAACAACAGAGTCATTACCCCTAACCATAACAAAAAGCAACATCGAGTTATTTGCAATGCTTGCTCAATACTAGCCGGGGTGATTGGATAAGTAGCATCTCCCAACAAAGGTTTATGTTTAGCCACGCCACGATACCAATTAGTTCCTCCGAGCTGTACACCCAAGGTAGCAGCATAAGCACACTCACTCCAACCAGAATTGGGACTAGGATCATTAGGTGCATCGCGCTGACAAATGTGGATTACATGCAAAGGTTTACCCGACAGCAGTGCTATGGTTATTACTGTTAATCGACAAGGAATCAAAGTTAAACCATCTTCTAAGCGTGCACTAAACCAGCCTAAATAGGTATAGGGTGCATGTCGATAACCCACCATTGAATCTAGGGTACTGCTGGCTTTATATGCCAAAGCCAAGGGAACTGGGCCAATAAATGGCAAAAATGTACCAACTATTGCATAAAAAAGAGGAGCCGTGACTGCATCAGTTGCATTTTCTGTAACTGTTTCCAGAACTGCTCGTAAAATTTCTGATTCTGTGAGATGTTCTGTATCTCGACCAACATAGTTACTCAGGGTACAACGAGCATCCTGGATTTTTCCTAATGTTAAAAGTTGTAAAACTGTTTGGGCTGCGGCTCGCAAACTTTTAGCAGCAAAACAACTAGCTAGGAGAATAATTTCTATGGCAATTCCCAACAACGGGTGTAGGGATTTAGTAGTTTGTATTATTAAATAGCCAACAATCCCACTACCAATGACCAAGAAAATACCTAATAATATTCCTGCTAAACGTTGTGTGAGAGGATTGTGACAATATTTTAAAGCAAATTTGCTGAAGCGAGAAATTATCCACCCCATTACTCGTACAGGATGAGGCCATCCCCAAGGATCGCCAATGATATAGTCTAAATAAGCTGCAAGGATTAAAACAATCACAGAATTCATTTGTCATTTGTTATGTTGTATGTTGTTTTGTGTTCCAACCAACAACCAACAACCAACGAATAACTAATGACTAAATAATAAAACTGGCTTCTTCACCAAGGGAGGCTTGCCAACTGCGAGCATCGTAATAAAGGTCTGCCAAAGTAATACTGTACAATGCTTCTTTCAATTTTTGGTGCAGCCTTTGCCAAAGAGTAAATGTTACCCAATCTTCTGCTTGTCCTGGGGAAGCTTGATGATGAGGTAAAGGTTCTATTGTTTCACCAACTGCTTCTAATATTTCGCCTAAAGATATTTGTGCTGGTTTCCTTGCTAGTTGGTATCCGCCGATGCTACCGCGAATAGATTTTACTAACCCAGCACGACGCATTTCTATTAGCAGTTTTTCTAGGTAAGGAGCTGGGATATCTTGACGAGAGGCGATCGCTTTCGTGGAAACAGGCCCATAATTCGGTTGTAAACTCAAATCTAGCAAAGCTTTGACACTGTAATGTCCTTTGGTAGTTAGTTTCATTTTCGTAAAGTTTTTATTTGTTGTTTGTTGTTTGGTGTTTCAACCAACCACCAACCAATAACTAAGGATCAGTTTTACTTATCGTTCTGTGTGCCAATAATCAAACAAGTGTAAGTAGACTAATTTTAGCTATGCTTTAGGAAACTTAAACAAACATAGATTACAGTGTAGCAGTCTTTCATAAACTAGAGATATTTATCAGCTTCAGCCATATTATTTAAATTAGATTGCATAGTAAATATTAATAGACCTGCAAAAATTTGCTGAATTGTGTAATATACTTTGCGGTAGCTGATATAAAAATAAAAGGATTGTGTTATCACTTCCTCAAGGTCAGCTAAAATAAAATCGATTCAACTCACTCAATCGTTCGTTCATTTTCGCTCTAAGTTGATGGCTAAACAGAAAAAAATTGAACCCCTAACCGGCGAAGAGTTGCTCAAGAAAGTCAAAGAACTAGAAAATCTGAGCAAAGAAGAAAAAGCTAAACAGTGTGGCTACTATACTGTGACTAAAAATGGTATAGAGCGCGTCAACATGATGAAATTCTTGAATGCTCTAATTGATGCCGAAGGCATTCAGTTAGATAGCGCACCTAGCGCAAATGGCCGTGGAGGACGCAGTGCTAGCTACAGAATTAGTGTGCAGTCTAACGGCAATTTGTTAATTGGTTCTGCTTACACCAAACAGATGAATCTCAAACCCGGAGATGAGTTTATCATTACTTTGGGTAAAAAGCACATTCGTCTGAGACAGATAGACTCAGATGAAAGAGAAGAGGCCGAAGTTCTAGAAGCAACAGCATAATATAGTTAATGGTCAAGTGTCCAGAGTCCATAGTCAATAGTCATAGTCAATAGTATTGACCATTGACTATTGACCATTGACTAATAACTAATGACTAGTGACTACATCTGTTATTGTTACCGATGGTAGATAGTGACAAAGAGCTTTACGGGTGACTGCCACATTACAGGTTAAAGCAATTTGTTCCCGTTCTAGTAATCCTAAAATTTGTTCGGGGTCATCTGACGCTACTACTGGTAACTGATGCAAGCCGCGAAGAGACATGCGATCTAAGGCTTCAGATAAGGGTTCATCTTGATGAGCATAGAGAATATCAGTGGTACAAATATCAATTAGGGTTTGATTGGATAGATCGCCTTGATTTGCAGTTGATGAATCTGGGTAAGTTTGCCAAGCAGAAAGGGTACGGTTGATATCTTCTAAAGAGAGGATACCAACTAATTGCCCTAATTCATTTACTACTAAAGCACTGCGGGTGCGATCGCGTGTCATTTCTAAAGCTGCTTCGATCACTGTCATGGTTGCTGGCAGTTTTTTCGGACAAGGATGCATAGCTTCTTGGACAAGAATTTGCTGTAAAATTTCTGCTTGTTCGTCTTTCAATTCCGAAAGACCTATTTGTTGAAGATTGGAGTTGGAGTTTGAATTGGGCTTTATCCGCTCCACTAGCCAAACACTTAAACCGACAGCTGCCATTAACGGTAACACAATGCGGTAATCCCGCGTTAATTCAAATAATAATAAAATTGCCGTTAATGGCGCTCTCACACTAGCAGCAAGTACGGCAGCCATTCCTACCGTTGCATAAGCAGGGGGTGCTGCCATAAAACCACTGATTGCAGGTGCTACATTTGCCAAAATTTTTGCATAGGCAGAACCTAAAGAAGCACCCAAAAACATTGCTGGTGCAAATACACCACCAACAAAACCACTGCCAACACTAATTGCTGTGATAACCAGCTTTACTAGCAACAACAAAATTAACAGCTGCAATGAAAACTCCACATCTTGCAGCATCGCTTCTACTGTTTCATAACCAATACCTAAAATTTGCGGTAAATATAAAGCGGTAACACCAACAATCAGTCCACCGATAATAGGATGAATAGGTAATGGTATTTTTCCCAATATAGAAAAACCAGGAGCTTTACCTGCAAAGCAAGCTTTTGCCAGGCGAATTAATTGCGTATAAGTCAAAGACACCAAACTCGCCCATAAACCCAAACCAAGATAGAGTGGTAATTCTAATGGACTACGGACTTGGTAAACAGGTAAGGCAAAAGCCGGTTGTCCTCCCAAACCAATATGAGAAATTAACGCTGCGACTACTGCTGCTAGTAGCACTACACTTACCGCAGAAGTAGCGAATGATGTTGCTCCCAATACAACTTCTAATGCAAAAAAAACACCTGCGATCGGGGCATTAAATCCAGCTGCTAAACCAGCAGCTGCACCAGCACCTAATAATAGACGCTGACGTTCTTGTGATACTTGTAACACCACAGACAGCAGCATCCCAAAATTGGCACCAATTTCTACACTAGGGCCTTCTGGCCCCAAAGAAGCACCACTTCCCAAGGAGACAGCTGCTGCTAACATTTTGGTGACTGGACGCAACTGTCGTTTGATTTCTCCCTTTTGAGAAGCAGCAATCAATGATGAAAGTCCAGGGCCAAAGTCTTGGGTTCGCCAGCGCATTAAACCAACAATTAGTCCACCTAAAATAGGAACGCAAGCTAAAGTCCAAGCACCCCAAACACCGATCACACTCATTAGATTTTCCAGCATCAAATGATGGATCAGCCCGATTAAATAATGAAAAGTTACCACACCCATACCACTACCACTGCCAATAAGCAAGGCCAGAAGTAACACAACTGTTTCTGGGGATGGTTGAAAACGATTAACTAAATAGGTTAAACGGAAGGAAGGGAAACCAAAGGTGGGTTTTTCAGTCACCTTCCTGAGTTCTGTCGGAGGCAGGAGAGTCATTGAGTGAGGAGTAAATCTAATAAAAAATTTAAATTTTTATGTCTTACTTTTCATTGTGAGTGATCATTTAGCAACCAGACAAGTCACGAAATGGGGTCAAGCAAAAAGGAAAAAGATTAAAAGTACAAATAATGACTTTTACCATTCCCCCTTCACCTTTACCCTACTACTGGAAAAAGTCAATTTGGGCAGAGTATCTACATATGTTTGAGAAATTTACAAAGCTTTGGTTAAAAATTTTTTAGTGTGCAACATTAATGTGGCGATAATGCTTAAATGAGAGAGAATTATGGTCGGGGAAATCTACACACTTTTTCAGCAGGAATTCAATATAGCTATTGTTATGAAGACAGTAAGTGGACTAAGCGGACGAGGTAGATGAATACACACACTTTTGATAATCATTATTTAACTTGCCCCATTTGCCAGAATTCTACGCCTACCCCAGTTAAAAGTTATGTTGGATTGTTTAGCTGCCCGTATTGTCACCAAAGGCTAGTTGTTTGTAAAAGTGGTCACTATGTCCGTGATCCGTTCATCTTAAGACAGATAATGGTTTCCTCGACATTACGCCGCCAAAGCCGACCTATAGCCAGGATCATTCGGGATTTTTTTGTCTTCAAAAGTCCTTTGCTTGCTGTGGTTGTAGGAAGCGCTATTGTTTTTGGTATGATTTCTATGTATCAGCAAAATCGTAACAGTGACACCTCGTCACCAAAAATAGAAATAGAGGAGGGAAGAAAACCCCAGTGAATGATGTCCCTGGGATGGATATCCTCTTCCACAGTTTTCAGTATTAATATATCAAAAAATATACTTGATGATTGTTGGTAGTTGGTTGTTGATTGTTGTTTGGAAAAACCCTACTCTACAACAAGCTTATGAGTGCGTCTACGTAACGGGAACTGCCTTTGGTAGTGGGCTGGACTCACCAACACCAAACAACAACCAACCAACAAACAACTATTTAATATCTTTTGTCACTAGTTTCCACCCTTCTGCTTGGTCAATAACCTTGAGTGAATCAAGTTGAAGAGCATAAACGGCGGACTTGTCAAGCAATAAATAAGGTTGTTTTTGATTGTGCCAATAATCTTGCAGTTCTTTAAAAGAAGCAGGAACAATATTGCGATCGCTATAAAAATTCAATGAGGGACGGTGTTCAGGGTTAGATGTATAAATTTTTGCGCCGGATGGTGTTCCTTCGCGGATCATGTTGGCCACTGGTTGAACTGGATAACGTTCTGCCAATTCCCAAACCCAGTAATTAGATTTCATAAATAAGAATAGCGAAACATAAGACCCCCAAAACAAAACTTTGAGAAATTGGCGATCACCTCGTTCTGCCAAAATCGCTGCGAGAGCCATTGTCATCGCTGCTGCTGCAAAAATCAGCTGTAACTGTAATTCAGATTTTGCTGTTGGTACGAAACTGAAATAAATACTACCAGCAGTCGCGACCAAAGCTAGCAAAGTTAAACTTACTACCCAAAATCGTGGGTAAGACGATAGCACAGGTAAATCTTCAATTTCCCCTAGTTTCGCTCCGATTACCAAGGCGAGACTAGGATAAATAGGAAATACATACCAAGGAAGTTTTGTTTCCATCAGAGAAATAGTAACTAAATAAACTCCCATCCATACCAACACAAGTTTTGCCCAACTGAGGTTACGGTTTTCTCTGGCTAAATGCAAGCTGGACGGTAAAAAAATTAACCACGGCCAAGTATATTTAAGAATTTCCAATAGATAATACCAGGGTGGGCCGGAATGGCCTTCAACCGATGACCAAATGCGATTGAGAGATTGGCTGAACATACCAACATTGGTAAAGGTGCGACCATACTCCCACCATTGAGCTAGATACCAAAAAGCCACGGGTAAACTACCTATGAGCATTCCTACCCACATATAACCACTAGTCAGCAGTCGTGGTGTATCCCAAAACAGAAATGCGACTACGACAGCAGCTAACAGTAGACCTAACATACCTTTAGTGAGGCAGATTAAGCCGAAAGCGATACCCACACCAAGGCAATAACGTAAATCGCGGCGCGATCGCAACACACACAACATCATTAATATAAAAAAACATACCACTGCCCCATCCAACATGGCTAAGCGCCCATGACGCACCACTGGCAGCATTGTTAAGTAAACTAGAGCGCTATAAACAGCACAAGAACGTTGACGAAATATTTCTCTACCCACACAATACAGCAATGGTACTGATAGTGCTGTTAAAATTGATCCTGGTAAGCGCGCTGTCCACTCGTTTACGCCACCCAAGGAGTAAGCCCCAGCAATCAGCAAATGCATTAACGGTGGTTTGTTGTGGTACGGTTCACCTCCCAGGGTTGGGTAAAGCCAACTCATTGAGCCAGCAGGGGCGTGCAAAATCTCTTTGGCAACCTGTGCCACGGTTCCTTCATCCCAATCTCGTAGCGGTAATCCGCCTAGATTTATGGTAAAAAGTAATACAGCTGCTACCAGCAGCACTATTATCCATGTCCAATCAATCCATTTGTTTAGCGATCGATATTGCTTTTCTAGACGACCCCAAGTAAAGCTTCCTTCTTGCATATTCTAGGATAATAATTTGACTTGCTGGTTCGATGAAAAAAAGACGTTCGTGCATCTTGATGTGTTGCCATTTCGCAACAAATAGAGTCTGAAGTTCCTCCTTGTTTTTAAATTAACTCAATTTTTGCTAATTAATCATAATATTTTTTGACAACTTTTCTGACGTTACTCTTAAATTGATTTCAAGAGCATTGATTGAAAAAAATTGACACGAAAAACACTAACTATAAATCTTGATTTGGTGAGCGTGGAGAAAATAAATGAATCTACCTTTTATTTTAGATGTAGCAATTGGTTTAATCTTTATTTACTTAATTTTGAGTTTATTAGCCTCAGAAATACAAGAACTAATTGCTACTGTGTTTCAATGGCGTGCTGAACACTTAAAAAAATCAATTGAAATTTTATTAGCGGGCGATGTTGAAAGTGCAGAAGAAGCTCATGTCATCCAACTTGCAAATAGAATATATGATAATCCCTTGGTTAAAAATATTAATCAAGAAGCAAAAGGATTATTTGTCACCATACCTCGTAAGATTACTTGAGCAATTGGTTCACTGTATCGGATTGTGAAAAAACCTAGACCCGGGACAGATAAAAGCACAAGTATTTTTGGAGAAAAGAAACATAGTGGTCCTTCTTATATTCCTGCTGATATTTTTGCAACAACTCTTGTGGAAACACTACAAATACCAGCATTGGTGCAAAAATTAACAGAATCCAGGTTGAAAAAATTTAAAGAAGAAAGACTAGCTGAAATCGAAGAAATTATTATTAAATTACAAGAACAAACAAGTGGTGATGAAAACCTTGCCAATTTTTTCAGTAATATTTATAAGGAATTTGCGGAACTCCGTTCAGAATTTGAAAAAACTTGTTGGAACTTTCAGCAAGAAAAAGCTAGCCTGCAAACAAGCCTCAATCGGATGGCAGAAAGTTTTGATAGATATATAGAATCTTTTCAAGCAGAGATGCCTGAGGATGAATTATGTGGCAAGGCGTTACGAAGACTAAAGTTTTTAAAAAAAGATATTTTTGATGATATTGAGCAAGCAATATTACTAGGAGGATTACAACCAAATATTAACGAAGTCGTACAAACAATAGATCAAACTAGTGATATATATAAAGAAATCAAAGCAGCAATCCAGGATCAAAACAGCGAAACTCACCAGGGAATTAAGAATGCATTCCAGACAATTGAAACTGCGGCCATTGAAAATTTACCACCATCTGTTGTTCAAAATCTTGCCGTTTTAGCAAAGCGCGCTCAAGCAAGAGCTAAAAACACAGAAGAAGGAATGAAAGCATTGCGTTTAGAAATTGAAAATACATTTGATAGTTCAATGGAAAGAGCATCTGGAGTATATAAACGTAATGCTAAAGGAGCAGCGATTTTAATAGGTTTAGCGATCGCTATCACTGCAAATGCAGATGCAATTCATATGATAAGCAGGTTATCGAAAGATTCTGCCCTACGGGATACTATTACCAATAGTGCTGGAGAAATAGTACTAAGGAATAGTACAGTTGATTTAGATCAACTTAGGCAAGAAGCAGACGAAGTTTTAACAAATATTTCTTTACCACTTGGTTGGGGTGATGCTAACTTAGAGCAACAAATTAGATGGACACGCCAATCAAAAACTACTTTCCCCTATCTCAAAATTTTAGCTTTGATTCCTGGCTGGTTACTTAGTGGTATTGCTATTGCAATGGGTGCGCCATTTTGGTTTGATTTACTGAATAAAATTGTGAATGTGCGTAATTCAGGAAAACGTCCTAATCATTATGTAAGAAATGTGGACGAGAAGGAAGAAGAGTAGGGAAGTTAAGTTTTTTAATTGTTTTTTTAAACGCAGAGTTGCTTTGTGGAGAGTTTGACAGGATTTTAGTTGGATTATTTATAATACCCCGGTTTGAAAGCTGGGGTTTTTTTTGTAATCCCAAAAGTATATCAACGGCTTGTAAAAGGGTTATCTTGTCCGCCATAATAATGCAGGTTAAATTTTTAAATTTTGGACTTACCAAAATGAAAAAAAGAAGCAACATTCTTCCTGTGGTGTGTTTAATCTTTGTGAGTTTATGGTTGAGGTTAATTAATTTAGGTTACTCGAATTATCAAGGTGATGAAATTAAAGCACTTTATAGACCACAAGTAGGGCAAAATATGATTGATTTTTTACTCAATCAAAGAAAAGGACCAATTCAATTTTTGATTACATATATTATGAGTATTTTTAATCCTGAGTATGATAATGAATTTCTACTTAGGCTACCTTTTGCCATAGCGGGTATATTGGCCATTTATTTTTTTTACAAGTTTATCAAACTAGAATTTAATAAGAGAATAGCTCTTTATTCATCTTTATTTATTGCAATTAATGGATTATTTGTAGCTTTGACAAGAATTGTTCAGTATCAATCATTTGTAATCTTATTTTCTGTGTTGACTTTATATCTAATCAGTTTGTCCACAAAGTTTACAAAATGGAGAATTTATGGTTTGTATTTAGGTATGTTCTGCTGGGGAATTTCTATTCTTGCACACTACGATGGTATATTTATTACACCATTTGTAATTTACTTTATTTATAGATGGTATCTTGATTGTAAGCCTTCCCATAAAAATAAGCAACTGCTGTATTTACTTTTAGCAGGGACTATTTTTTTAATATCAATATCTATATTTTATCTACCCTTCTTTTTCTCCGTCTCAGAATCTACTAAGGCTTACTGGTTGGAAAGAATAAGTAAGCAATCGGTTAGTTCTACCCGAACATTTATGACTTATAATCCCTTATATCTTATATATTTATATGCTGTTTTGGGTTTATTAGGTCTATTGAAAATTAAACAAAATCTTCCAGTAGTCTTGTGGTTATTGTTTCCTCTCTTAGTTTTGGAAACTCTAGTTAGTAATCCTGGTACGCATATCTATACCTATATTTTGCCTTTCTCTGTTTTAATGGCTTTTGGGCTGGAAGTTTTTCAAAGTTTTATCTACAATAAATTTCCTGTAAAATCTCAATATATTAAGAATTTTTGCATAACGTTGGTATATGTGCCCTCCTTTTTACTATCTCATGTATTATTTATAGATAACAATAAAGAATATCCTTGGGAAAATAAAAGGATCTTATTTTTAGAAATAAAAAGACAAAGTAGACAAAGTTTATTTGGATTTCCCTATTATAGGCATTGGGAAAAAGTAGGCTCATTTTTAGAAAATACGGGCAGAAATGGTTACTTTATTACTAATGAAAAGCCAAGTATCACACGATATTATATTCCGACAAATTATAAAAATATAGAATTACATCCATATAATGACAAAGATCCTGGTGATATCTACATAATATTTATACAAAATCCTCAAAATGGTAACAAAAAAATATTAGATAAAGACCAAAGTTATTGGCAAGAACGATATCAGCCTGTAAAAACTTTTTCTAATTATGGAAGAGTTGTCACGACAATTTATCGCTTATCATCTGCTGATTGGCAAAAAATAGTCACTCAATAGTAGTGGTTAGTAGTTAGTAGTTGTTCACTACTCCTCATACTCCTCATACTCCTCATACTCCTCATACCTCTCCATCACTTCACCACTTCAACTTCACCAATCACTTGTCCTTTGTTGAAGGAGAACCCCTCCACCTGTAGCTGATAGTGTTGCGGTGATGTACTGGGAGAAATTTTCAGCTTATGGACATCTCGTATTGTTGTACCTGCGGTGATCTTTTCTGGAGTTATGTACCCATCTATTAAGGGTGTGCTGGAAAAATTGGAAATATGATTTTGGCGATCGCGCAAACTTATTTTAATGGAAACATCTGCTGGCGGTGGTGCAAAAAATTGCCAGTAGAATGTGACTATCAATTCATCATTGGCAGATATTTTAGTTTTATTTAAGTCGTAACCTAACAAGCGTACTTGTTCGCCAAAAGACAAAGATAAGGGAAATTGGATGCGCTTTACATCTTCAGCTAAAGCTAATGGTCCAGGATAAACCCATGCGTAGTCAATATCTTGCAGCCGTACGGTATATAAAGGTTGCTGCTTAGCAAAGTAAGCCAACATCTTGGGTTCTGGCAATTGACGTTGCAATTGATTCTTGTAGAATACTACTCGATTAGCCCGTGTCCAAGGTTGAATTCCAGAGGGAATACGCTTGTCTATTGGTAAAACTGGACCGTGGAAATAACTAGAAAAATAGCGACTATACCAACTCGCTACTTTAATTTCCTTCACATTGGGAGACTGGTTCAACCATTGGGCGGCTTGTTCCAAACCCTCCCCTTGACCAATCATAAATATATTTTGGGCTGCCACTGCACCACCAAACAAAGGATTGTAGTAAGTCAAGTAGTGGGGATGGTAGGGGAAAAGTAAGACTAGTTGCAACGCAAAGATCATTAGACAACCCCACTCCCTACTCTTTTCCATTGAAACAGAGAGTTTATTTAGCCAAACTGTCACCCCAGCAATGATTTCCAACCAACCAACCGCCGCAAGTATCGCCAACATTGGTAAACAAAGATTGATGTAACGGTCGATTTTGTTGTCACTGGCTGACAATATCAGTACCACCCAGATAGATATTAAGGCGATCGCAGCGATAGCAGGCATATTTTTTTGCCGACGCCGTAGCTTGGGTATCAGCAATACTAGACTTTTAGCCACCAAACCAAATTGCAATATTGGTGAAAGACGATATACCAGCACTAGGGGATAAAATAAAATTCCTGGGGAGTGGGTAAGTTGTCCTAAGAAAAACAGAAATCCCCGATCTGACTCTTGCAAAACACCATCACGTATCCTGTCAAGAACATATCCAGGTGAAACCCACATGGCTGGAAAAATCAGGATAAATGTAACTAAAATTGTCGCCAGCCAAAGTCGAAAACCTCGCAACTGCTGTTTCCAGCCTCTTGAAGGAAAAGTTTCTTGCCAAACTCCTAACTCAATCAATCCGATAATAATTGCAATCGCAGGTAATAAAAACAATGCTGTGATTTTTGCCGCCGTTGCTAGTCCTAGAAATACCCCCGAAGCTAAAGCAAATTTCCGTTTCCCATCTTTTTGCAAATAAAGTAGAAATAACAGCACAGCCAGAATAGCAAAATCAGCCTGTAGCGCATCAGTAGTAATAAAACGCTGATATGCCAAAAAGAACGGTTCTAATAATAAAATAATAATCGTGTACAAAGCGATCGCTTGCCCTAACAACCGCCTTATAAGTAAATATATACACACCATACAAGCAGAAGTCACCACTGCTTGTACTAAACGAGGAATAATATACAAATTAATCGGAAATTGTTCTAAATTCAGACAACCCCCAACATCCAGAGGTAAATCCACGCCCAGAAAACCAGGAAAAAAATTGTTTAGCCAACAATTCACCAACATCCCACTACCAGTTAGCCACATATTGGGAACCCCTGGATGATGCTTGAGAATTGTATGAGTTAAATCTCCCTCAAACAAACGTCTAATAAACTGACTACCACGATAAATCCATAATCCCTCATCAGTATTAAGAGAAGCAGTAATTGCTAAAGTACGTGACACCAGTGAAATTAGGAAGATGACAAGCGACATTGTTATTTGTTGGTGGTTGGTAGTTGTTGGTTAGTGGTTATTTAACACTAATCGCCATCTACGTTAGATTAACTGCTTTGATAGTTTAAAGCTATAGTAGAAATCATAAAAGATATCCATTGGAGGGGGTGAGTGGAACGGGGATGAGGGAATAGTGCAGATATTTCTTAATGGTCTCAAAGCCGACTTATTATATAGAGAATAAAATGGTGCGATCGCATCGAATCAAACTATGTTGCCAATGCAAGCAACCTGCATCAGTTCTTTATCGTATCAAACACAAAGAAGGCGGTGAATGGGTGTTTGTTTGTCCTGAATGTTGGTTTTCTGTGAGTGCAAATAACCCATTTTATGTTTATGGTGGGACATGGAAGGCTAATAAAAAGCGGTAGTAGAGGTTTGTAATTTAGTCCAAGAGAGGAGAAAAAACGAACACAGATGGACACAGATTAACACAGATGAATATTGATAAAATTACTATATTTCTAACGTTCATATATCTCTAAAGGTAAAGCATCGGGGTCTTGAAAAAAAGTAAATTTCTTCCCTGTAATCTCATCAGTTCTAATCTCTTCAACTTCAACACCCTTAGCTTTTAACTCACTGACAACTTCATCAATATTCTCTACTTGAAAAGCTAAATGTCTTAAACCACAAGCCTCCGGCTGACTAACTCTTTGCGGAGGATTCGGAAAAGAAAATAACTCAATTTGATCATTCTCCCCCACCCGTAAATCTAACTTATAAGAATTCCTCTCCCTCCGAAAACTCTCATTAATAATAGAAAAACCTAAAACTTCCGTATAAAACCTCTTAGAACATTCATAATCAGAACAAATAATCGCCACATGATCAAACCCTGTACTCTTCATCCTCTTCTCTTTGCGTCCTTGGCGTCTTGGCGGTTAAATACTCTTCAAAAAATTGGGTAGGCAAAAAGCCCACCCCCATAAACAACTAATCCTGCAAAACCGTCTTCGAGACAATCCTGGTTTTCTTGCGATCGCTTTCCGATAACTCTTCCCCAGATTGTAACCTGGTCGCAGAAGTTTGTAACACCGTCGCTGCACCCACATCTCCCATTTGCAAAGCCGTTTTAGCGGCAGTTTGCAACATTGTTGCAGCCCCAGCGCGATCGCCTTGTTGTAATTTTGCCTCAGCCAACTGTGTTTGCCGATACTTAGCTAATGCCAAAATATGCTGTTGTACCTCTGGATTCGCTTCACCTTGATAAGCTGGAACCACACTCACCTCTACAGGTATATTTTCTGAAAGTAACCCAGTCTGATTTTGTGCGGGATCATCATAGCGTACCTGCACACGAGCAATTATATGTTTACCAGCAGGGAACTGTCCCAAATACATATTTGCTAAAACTACTCTTTCTGTGTCCTTCATCAAGTCTCCCAAACGCACAGCAAAACGCCCATCAGCTTCTTGTTGTACTGGTAATTCAATCGTATCTGGAGACACTTGAGCTACAGGTTTGAGTTCTGCTAGCCGCACTTTTGGCATGAAAGAAAACAGCAAATAAGCATTAGTTAATGCCACAGCTTGAACCCGATTAAAAAGGCGGGCAAACTCATCTACAGCCTGTTCTGGACGTTGAATATAAGATAAAGTTCCACCACCAGCATCGGCAATTTTTTCCAGAATATCTTGGTTCCAATTGTCACCAAATCCCAAAGTATTCAAAGTTAAATTGTAGCCTGCGGCTAACTGAGCAAATTTCAAACAACGTTTGTTGTCTCCATGTTCATTTTCGCCATCTGTTAATAAAAAGGCTTGAGAAACAGTTTCTTTTTTGCCCTTTGCTAGTTCCTCAATACCCAAACGTAATCCTTCATCAATTGCAGTACCACCATCCGCAGCCAGGCGATTTATTTTCTGTTTAATAGCCTCCCGATCACTAACAATTTGATTAGGTACTAATACTTTAGCGCGGTGATCAAAAACAACCACACTCAGGCGATCGCCCTCCTTAAGGCGATCAACAATTTGGTTAGCCGCTTTCTTGACAGTTTCTAGCGGTCGCCCACTCATCGAACCACTATGATCAAGGATTAGGCATAAATTCAGTGGTACATTACGATCACTAGCTTCTGCGATCGCAGATAGCGAAATTGCCAACTGACGTTGGCTGTTCATTTGATTGGCATCCAAATTGCCATCATTTAGTGTCGGCAGCAAACTAACCTTCATAACCTCAGGTTTCCATCCAGGATATACATATTTATAAATAACTTCAGGGGACAATATCCCCTCTACGGAAAAGATATTTAGCAAAATAGTTATTTGTTAGTGTTTGGTAGTTGGTGGTCATTCCAAACAACAATAAGGACTAATAACTAACTTAGTGAGAAATCCACACCTCCAACAAGGCTAGCATCGCGTTAGGATGTATTACAGTTAACGGCATTATTTCAAGCAACAGTTCCTATGGACGTTTCTCCCATCAAGGCTGTGCAAGCCCCCTACTACGGCGATAACTTCTACCGCACGCCGCCACCAGATTTGCCCTCTCTACTATTAAAGGAGCGAATTGTCTACCTGGGAACTCCCCTATTTGCAGAGGTGACAAAACTCATCATTGCCGAACTGCTGTATTTGCAGTCTGAAGACCCAGATAAGCCTATTAAAATTTACATTAATTCTACGGGTACTTCCGATGGTAGTTCCGGTCAAATGGCA
>Ga0073934_10004291_pt1 | contig 24060 bp, 19 predicted proteins | sample LarsenN4metaG_FD_76834 | JGI IMG/M metagenome (GOLD analysis project Ga0073934, IMG submission 76834) | Hot spring sediment bacterial and archeal communities from British Columbia, Canada, to study Microbial Dark Matter (Phase II) - Larsen... ... | reverse complement strand
AGGCGATCACGCGCTCGATCGCCGACCAGGCGCGCACCATCCGCATCCCGGTGCACATGATCGAGACGATCAACAAGATCGTGCGCACCTCGCGCCAGATGCTGCATGAGATCGGCCGCGAGCCGACGCCAGAGGAGCTGGCCGAGAAGCTCGCAATGCCGCTCGAAAAAGTGCGCAAGGTGCTGAAGATCGCCAAGGAGCCGATCAGCCTCGAGACGCCGATTGGCGACGAGGAGGATTCGCATCTGGGCGATTTCATCGAGGACAAGAATGCGGTGCTGCCGATCGACGCGGCGATCCAGTCGAACCTCCGCGAGACCACGACGCGCGTGCTCGCCTCGCTCACGCCGCGCGAGGAGCGGGTGTTGCGCATGCGCTTCGGGATCGGCATGAACACCGACCACACGCTGGAAGAAGTCGGCCAGCAATTCTCCGTCACCCGCGAACGCATCCGGCAGATCGAAGCCAAGGCGCTGCGGAAATTGAAGCATCCGAGCAGAAGCAGGAAGCTGCGGAGCTTTTTGGATAACTAACGACCACGTCATCCGGGGCGCGGCGCAGCGCGAAGCGGATGCGCCGCAGACCCGGGATCGCTATCGGCGTTATTCTGAATCCCTGTCGTCATGGCCGGGCTTGTCCCGGCCTTCCACGTCTTGCGGATATTCCCTTCGTGGATGGCCGGGGTGACGGCGCTCTCGCGCCGGCCCGGCCATGACGGATGGGGTGGCCTGCGCGGAGCAAATGAGCGCACGACAATTGGCAGAATGCGGGAAGCCTGTCGTGCAGGGAGCGCAAAGGATCGCCGATCCGGCCAATGTGTTCATCCAGATAGCCGCGCTGCACGAAGCCGAGCCGGCAGGGAAAAGGCAGCCACGAAATCTGGTGCCGCCCGACGGTAGACGACTTGGAGAGGTTGGTGCCCGGTCCCTCCGCCGGGGCGACTTTGCCGGGCCGCTGCGCTAAACTCGGCCCGTCTTTTCAAGGAGCGCGCTCATGTCCGTCGACGGCACCTGGCATCTCACCCTGCAGACGCCCATCGGGGAGCAGAAGACGTCGGTCACGCTGTCGAGTGCCGGCGGGGTGCTTACCGGCCGGCAGAGCCAGGGCCCGGCCTCGACCGACATCCGGGACGGCACGGTGAACGGCGACACGGTCGGCTGGAAGGTGTCGATTGTCGATCCCATGCCGCTCACGCTCGCCTTCAGCGGCACGGTCAGCGGCGACACCATCTCCGGCACGGCCGATGTCATGGGGCTCGGCTCGTGGAAATTCACCGGGGTGCGGGCGGCGTAGGCGCGGCTTCGCCGCAACATTGTCGCGCGAAAGACGCGGCGCGGGAACGCCTGAATCTGGCCGAATTACGGGGTTCCGGCGCATTCGTCGAAAATCAGAACGATCCGTTTCACCGAACGCTGAGATGTGGCCGATAGGGTGGCATTCCCCTGGGAGCGGCGAGGAGCGGGCGTTGCGGGGCGAGGCGGATATCAAGGCGGGCGGGCGGCCCTCGACCGACGCTGCCGACTCGGCGGAGCGGCGCATGGAAGTCATCGGGCGGGTCGTCGCCATCAACGGTTATCAGGCGAGGATGCGAATCGTGCCGGCCGCGCATGGCCGGCTCGACACGTCGCGCGTCACTGTCGGCAAGTTCCTCGGCATCGATACGGGGCACTCGCTGGTCATCGGCGTGCTCACTTCGGTGAACTCCGAAGGACCGGGCGGCGAGTCGATCGCGCAGGTCGATCTTCTCGGCGAGATCAAGCGGAACGGGCGGACCTATTTCCAGCGCGGCGTCAGTCTCTACCCCGCCATCGGCGATCCGGTCGGGCAAATCTCCCAGGAAGAGCTCCGGCTGGTCTACGATCTCGGAGGGCCGGAGACCATCACCATCGGCACGTTGCAGCAGGACGATTCCATCGGTGCCTATGTCCATGTCGACGAGATGATCCGCAAGCATTTTGCGGTGCTCGGTACGACCGGTGTCGGCAAGTCCTCCGGCATTGCGCTCATCCTTCAGGAGATCATGCAGGCGCGGCCGGACCTGCGCATTTTCCTCATCGACCCGCACAACGAATACGGCCGCTGCTTCGGGGAGCGGGCGGCAGTGCTCAGCCCCAAAAATCTCAAATTGCCGTTCTGGCTCTTCAATTTCGAGGAGATCGTCGACGTCTTCTATCGGGGGCGGCCGGGTGTGGAGGACGAGGTCGAGATCCTCTCGGAAGTCATTCCGATCGCCAAACAGCGCTTTGCCGGCGGGCTCGGTGCGCCGGACGCCACCCCGACGCTCCGGAAAAACGAGTCGCTTCGCGGTCCGGGGTTCACCATCGATACGCCAGTGCCCTACCGCTTGACGGACCTGCTCGCCCTCATCGACGAGCGGATGGGCAAGCTCGAGAACAAGTCGGCCTGGTACCGCTATCACCGGCTGATGACGCGCATCGAAACGGTAAGGAACGATCCGCGCTACACTTTCATGTTCGATAACGCGAATGTCGGCGGCGACACGATGGTCGACGTGATCAGCCAGTTGTTCCGGCTGCCCATCGACGGGAAGCCCATGACCGTCATGCAGCTAGCGGGATTTCCCGCCGAGGTCGTCGACTCGGTCGTCTCGGTGCTGGCGCGGATGGCGTTCGATTTCGGCCTGTGGAGCGACGGCGCGGCGCCGCTTCTCTTCGTTTGCGAGGAGTCCCACCGCTACGCGCCGGCCGACCGCACCATCGGTTTCGGTCCCACGCGGAAGGCGATCTCGCGCATCGCCAAGGAGGGCCGGAAATACGGGGTTTTCCTCGGTCTGGTCACGCAGCGTCCGGCCGAGCTCGATGCCACGATAATCTCCCAGTGCAGCACGCTGTTCGCGATGCGCATGGCGAACGAGCGCGACCAGAACATCGTCCGCTCGGCAGTTTCGGATGCGGCGGCGAGTCTTCTGGCCTTCGTGCCGTCGCTCGGCATCCGGGAGGTGTTCGCCTTCGGAGAAGGTGTGGCGCTGCCGACGCGGCTCCGCTTCAAGGAATTGCCGGCGCATGCGTTGCCGAAGAGCGAATCGATTGCGCTCGTGAAAGTCGATTCGGCCAACGCGATCGACCGCAACTTCCTGAACGCGGTGGTCGAGCGTTGGCGCGAGGCGACCATGAGCGGCCGGCCGAAGCTCGACGATCCCGCCGATTTCGAGGCTTTCCGCAAGGAATTCGGCGTGGTCGGGGAAGCGATCATGTCGGAGTCGGAGAAGTATCGGCTCCAGGCGATGAATGCTCTCAATCAATCCGGCAAAACGAGAACGCTCCCCGGCCAGCCGGTCAGCCGTCTGCGCAAGTAGCCCGACGCGTCAGAGCGGCGCTATCTCATAGACAATGCTTGCCGTTGCGGAGAGGGTTCGCTCTCCTTGCAGTATCGGTACGTCCTTCGCGGGGGCGGCTGCAAGGCGCATGTCGAACTCCGGACTTGGGAAGGGGGCATTGGTCGAGATCGAGAGAATGCGGACAAGGCGGACGCCGGCAGCATGCGCCATGAGATCCGCCTTGCGACGTGCGTCGGCGATGGCGTTTCGCAGTGCCTCGTCGTTGAGCCGCCCGGGTTCGGCGATGCCGAATTCGATGCCGGTCACACGATTGGCACCGGCCGAGACGACCGCGTCGAGGACCGCGCCTGAATTATCGATGTTGCGGATGCGTACACTCACCTGGTTCGACACGCGATAGCCGACGATCTGCGGGTTCTCCTGACTGCCGTCGGGGCGGAGCGGGGGCCGCGAGTAGACCGGCTCGACGTTGAAGCCGGTCGTGCCGATGTCGCGCTCCTCAACGCCCGCCGTTCTGACCGAGGAAACGACGTTCCGCATGTCGGCGTTGTTCGCGTCGAGGGCGGCGCGCGCGTTCGCTGCCTCGGAAACGACACCGATCGTCACGGTGGCGATGTCGGGCCTGGCAATCACGATCCCTTCTCCCGTGACGACCAGTTCGGCGATCCTGGGCGATTCCTGGGCTGTCGCAGGAAGCTGAAGTGCAAGCAACAGCGCAACGGCGGGCGTCACGGCGGCGGCGAATATGCGCATGGCGACAATCTCCATCAGCGGGTGGGCGAAACTCTCCGGGTATTGTGCCGGCATTGCGGCGCGCGGAAGCCCGCCATGGCAGACGGCAAACGACACACAGCATGGCGAGCGGCGGATCTGGTTGCTGTGTTGCCAGGATACAACTTTTCCACGAAAAAGCTCTGTGCGGTCGCAGTTATCAAGGCAAAGCCTGACGACAGACGCTGGACAGGGCCTCTATTCTCTTAATAGTTGTGTAACCATGAATATGTGATTCATGGTTGTATACGGAGGGGAGCCCCAAGGCAGCTTTGCCTGCGGCTCGTCGGAAAATGGGGGCCGGCATGTCGTCTTTTCATGACCAAATTATTGCGCATTCCGATCCACGCTGGCCCATGCGCCGCAGGGTGGCACCATTCACGGTGCTGCTGTTTGCGGCGCTCGCGGCGCTGGCACCCGAACGGGCGGCGGCGGGGGCGATCAACTGCTCCTTCATCACCATTTCCCCGGGCAACACGGCGGTGACCTGTACCGACGGCGCGGGTGTGTCGCCCGACGGCGGACTGGAAATCGATCTCGAAGACGAGTCCGTGTTTCTGGACGGTGTCGACATAACGCCATCGCCTTTCGATACCGAGGAGACCGACGTCATCGTCAATCTCGGATATTCCGACCAGGCAGGCGAGGGTCTCTATCTGGAAACGATCGATTCCGACGGCGTGACGATATGGACCGACGATACCTTCACCACCACGATCAATTTCGGGGAGGACGGCAGCATCGTCGCCGAATATGATGGCATTCAGGTTACCGCGAATTCCAACTATGACGGGCGCGGCGATGTCGTCATCAACTCGCGCGGCGATATTACCGCCGGGCCATATGGCGAGGGCATCCAGGTCTGGCGCACCGAGGGCAATACCGACGCAGATGTAACGATTACAAATGAGGGCACGATTCTCGCCGGCGGCGACGGCATTCGGGTATCGGCCGACGGCACGGTTACGATAACCAATCTCGGCAGCATCGGCACCCAATACGATCCGATTGGCGACGCCGGCGTTGCGATCTACGGTTCGGGCTACGGGGCGGCAATCGTCGATAACCAGAGCCTCCTTTCGATTCATGCCTACAGCAGCGGCATCGTCATCGAGGGCAAGGGCAGCGTCGGGATCGACAATGACGACGGGCTGATCGATGCGGGCGACGAAGGCATCTCGCTCACCTGGATCGACGGGCCTGTGCAAATCCGAAATCACGGCGGTTCGATAACCGGCTACTGGGACGGGATCGATGCGAGCGAGGTGGAGGGCACCTTTGTCGTCCGGAACAGCTTCGGCGGCTCGATAACCGGGCTCTATGGGGACGGCATCGACCTTTACGACATCGACGACAACGTCACGATCTACAACATCCTCGGCGACATTCATGGCGGCGACGACGGCATCAAGATCGTGGATGTGTGGGACGGCAACGTCACGATCCACAACAGCTTCGGCGACATCACCGGCGACGGCGGCAAGGGCATCCGAATCGACGAAATCGACGGCAACGTAACGATCAACAATGCATTCTTCGGCGACATTCGGGGCTATTGGGACGGCGTGAAGATCACCGAAGTCGAAGGCCGGGTGACCATCCTCAACAGCTTCGGCGGCGAGATCGAGGGCGAGGAGGGCGACGGCATCGACATAGCCGACATCGACGATGACGTCACGATCTACAACCGTTTCGGCGGCCGGATCACCGGTGAGGACGATGCAATCCGCATTCACGACATCTGGCGGGGCGACGTCACCGTCTACAACGACGGCGGCACGATCCGTGCATGGCACGGAGATGCAATCCGAATCACCGATGTGGACGGATCGGTCTACATCCACAACGGCGAGGGCTCGATCCGCGGAGCGGAACACGCGATCTCGGTCGAGGCGGAATGGGTCGAGATCAATTCCGAAGGCACCATCCGCGGCGAGGGCAGCGAGGATTATCCGACCATTCGGCTCGCAACCGAGGACGGCGCGGTCATCAACAACGATTCCGGCGGCGTCATCCGCGGCGACGATCATGCGTCGACCGATCTGATCGTCGCCGCGAGCGGAGGCGCGGTCGAGATCAACAACAGAGGCGACATGGTCGGACGGATCGACCTTGCCGATGCGGGCGACACGGACTCGCCGAACGTTTTCAATAACATGAGCATCGACAGCTGGACGTTCACCGGTACGAGCGAATTCGGCAGCGGGCTGGCGGATGCGCTCAACAACACTGGCACGATCCACACGACCGATCCGGACGATCCGGAATCCGGGGATGCGACCGTGTTCGCCGGCCTAGAGTTCTTCACCAATGGCGAAGAAGGCGAATACGGCGGTTCCGGCATACTCAGCATGCAGGACGGATTCACCGGCGACGTGACCACGATCCGGCCAAGCGACGAAGGCAACCTGGTTTTTCACGGCGTCGAGGGGCGGAGTTTCGTCGCCATGGACGCGTTCCTGGCGGGACCCGGCGACGACACGGCCGATCTTCTCGTGATCGAGGGCGAAGTAACCGGCCGCACGCAGCTCAATTTCGTCAATTTCAACCCGGATGGCGCATTCTACAATCCCGATGGCGTCAAGGTCGTCCAGGCCAATTCGAGCTCCGGGGACGGCAGCGAGTTTTTCCTGGCCGGTCCGGTCAAGGCGGGGTTCTTCGACTACGGACTCTTTTTCGAGCAGGACGAAACGGACGACTGGTATCTCCGGAGCGATGTGAACGGCGACGGCAACGCGCTGTCGTCGATCCAGACGGGCATGACGACGCTCTTCCACGACAGCATGGGCACCTGGAACCAGCGGACGACGGAGCTTCGGGATGCGTTCACGGGGAGCGTCGTCGCCACGCACGGTTCTGTCAGCCTGCCCCCGACAAGCGGACCGGGCCACGGGTCCTGGATCGTCGCATTCGGCGGATCGCAGAACCGCGAGGCGACATTCACCTCCCTGATCGATACCTACGACACGTCGTACAGGCAGGGCACGCTGGGGGCGATGGGCGGGATCGATACGCGGCTCGACATGGCGGGCGACGGCGTGGTGCTCGCAGGCCTGATGGCCGGCTATCTCAGCTCGTCGCTGTCGTTTCCGTCGGAGTCCTCCAGCGGTTCGATGCGCGGGGGATCGGTCGGTGCGTATCTCACTTACATGAACGGCGGGCTGTTCGCCGATTTCCTCGGGCCGATTTCCTGGCCATCCGCCATACAGCCGACGGGGCGACTGCGACGACGAACGGGCGGGCGATCGGCGCAATTGCGGACATTGGATACCGGATGAGCGGTGGCAATGCATTCGTCGAGCCGATGGCGACGCTCGCCTATGTCAATACGACGACCGGGGCGTTCACGCTGCTCGGCACGGATGTGAGCTTCCCGGATGGAAACAGCCTTCTCGGCCGACTCGGGATTCGGGTCGGGTCCGGGTCGGTCGTGAGCGCAACGCATCGGATCGAGACCTATCTCACGGCCAGCGTGTGGAACGAGTTCCTTGGCGGCGACACGGCAACGATCGTCGGCCTTGGCGGCGATCCGGTCACGGTCGCCAATGACGGGATCGGCCTCTATTTCGAGGTCGGCGCGGGCGTGGAGGTCGCGAGCCTGGTCAATGGCGTATCCGGCTTCCTGCGCGGCGACTTCCAGTTCGGGGATTCGGTACGCGGGGGCAGCGGGCGCGGCGGCGTGCGGGTGAACTGGTGAGCCATGCGCACGACATCGCGCCGGACGGAAGGCATCCGCTTGCGCGACATCGACGAACTGATCGCGCAATGGCCACGGGTCGCGGAAGGGGAGGCGGTGCGCGAAGCTCGCCCACCAGGCGAACCGCATGCGGGGTATGAGCCGCGGCGGCGGGTCGGCGCGCGGTGGGAGGAAGCGGAGCCAGATCCCCGATTTCAGGAACGCGATTATCCCCGTGGGACAGGAAGGAGGAAGCGGATGCGCTGGATCGTTGCCATCGTTCTCGTCGCCATAGCGGCCGTTCTTGCCGGGACGCTGGCAATCGCCCAGCAGGGGGGCAAGGTGCGGACCGAGGCGGCGGCGACCGGGGAAAACCCTCAGACCGGTGCAACGGCGGACAATGCCAAGGTCATCGACCGCGCTGTGATGGGCGACTGGGTCTACGGTTGCGTGGTGGGGGAGAGGCCCGCGACGAAGCTTTGCTTCATCCGGCAGCAGCTTGCCGATAGCAAGACGAAGACCCCGATCTTCTCATGGACGGTGGGGCAGGATACGAAAGGCAACCTGGTCGCGGTTTGGCAGACGCCAACGGGCGTGCTTCTGGCGCAGGGAATGCTTTTCGATATCGGTACCGAGAAGCCGATCCCGGTGCCTTACCGCGCGTGCACGCGCGGTCAATGCCAGGCGGTCGCCAACCTGGCGCCGGATTTCGTAGAGCGGCTGGCGAAGGCGGAAAAGGCGCGCGCCACCATCGTCGCCGCATCGGGGAACGGGCTGGCGTTCGACTTCAGCGTCCAGGGACTTGCCGAGGGGCTGGCAGCGCTGAGGAAGAAATAGGCCCGACCCGCCGCGCCGCCGTGCTTCCTCCGCGGCGGCGCGGTTTTCCCCCGGGCGCCAATCCATTATATCGGAGCACCGCTTCGGCGGGCCCGTAGCTCAACGGTCAGAGCCGGCCGCTCATAACGGTCTGGTTGCAGGTTCGAATCCTGCCGGGCCCACCAGCGGTTCCCGCCAGTTCCGCTCAGCCTGCAATGCCGGGGCGGCGGCCGAGCAGGCGCTTTGCCTGGGCACGGAGCCAGGCGATCCGGGCCGGCTTCAGTTCGGCGATGGCCATGCCGATGGCGATGGCTATGCCGAAGATGATGAACTGGACCGAAGTCGGCAGGCCGAGGACGCGCAGCATCTGCCCGAGATGCGTCAGGAACAGCGCGGCGCCGCCGACGGCGATCATGCTGCCGACACCGCCGGATATGGCAGTCCCGCCGAGGACGGCGGCGGCGATCGGTGCGAGCAGATAGGGGTCCCCGACCAGCAGCGTCGGGTTGCGGATGAAGGCCGACAGCAGAATCCCGACAATGCCGTAAAGGAAGCCCGCCACGGTGAAGGCAGCGATCTGGTACAGCGGCACGTTGATGCCGGCGATCCATGCGGCGCGCGGGTTGGCGCCGACGGCGGAGAAGCGTCGTCCGACCGTGGTCTTTCGAAGGACGACCGTCAGAATGGCAATGAGGATCGCTGCAACCCACACCGATACGTTCAGATGCAGGATGCGCGAGCCGCCCCAATCGGCGAGCGCGGCGGGCACCCGCGATTCCGGCGGCAAGGTCTGCCGGTACCAGAGCGTGGCACCTGCCGTGATGGCGCCGACGGCAAGCGTCACGATCAGCGCGTTGAGACGGAGCACCGCAACCAGGAGGCCGTTTATCAGGCCGACGGCGCTGGCATAGGCCAGCGCGGCAACGATCGCGAAAACCATCGCGTCATTGCGACCGCGCGAGAAGCCCAGAAGGACGGTACTCGACACGGTTATGATCGCCGGCGTCGAGAGGTCGATGCCGCGCGACATGAGAACGAGCGCCTGGCCGGCCGACGCGATCGCCAGGAACGCGGCGAGCGGGACGATGGCGAAGATGGTGTTCGGCAGGAGGCTGCGCGGCGCTACGACGGCGCTGAAAAGGACGAGCGCGATCAATGCGAGCCAGATCGCGGCGAAGCGCATCTGAATTCGAAAAGGCGGTTCTGTACCGGAGGTCACAGTCACTGCCTCCAGATGGGCTGGCGTCTCCGTCTGGACAGTCATGACGCGCGCACCGCCTCGCGCGGTTTGACTGCATTGCGGATCCACGTCCAGATCCGGGCAATCGGTTCCCATCCGGAATACAGCAAAACGGCAAGCAATGTCAGCGACCCGCTGATAATTATCCCGGCCGCGGCGTTGAGGCCGAGCAGGGTGATGATGTTGAGGATCATGGTGAAGAAGAGTGCGCCCAGCATGGCGGCCACAAAGGACCCGCGGCCGCCGGTCAATGCGGCGCCGCCCAGTACGGCTGCAGCAATGCTGGTGAGCGTGTAGCCGGAGCCCACCGTCGGCGCGCCGAAGCCAACTTCGGAGCCGAGGAAAAGCCCCGCGACCGCGGCCAGAAGACCGGAAAGGACATAGGCGCGCAGGTGCACGAAATCGATGCGGACGCCGTTCCGTTTCGCCGCCTCTTCCCGGAAGCCGACGGCACGGAGTTTGAGTCCGCTGCGGGTGGCGTAGATCCACCAGTCGCCGGCGATCGCGAGGGCCAGTATGACGAAGAACGAAATCGGGACGAAGCCGATCCGGGCGCGCAGCACATCGAGGAAATCGGTGCTGATGGTGCCGAAGGGGGAGGGGCGGAGATAGAGCGCGAATCCCTGGAGTACGCTCAGCATCGCGATCGTGGTGATCACAGGATTGACGCCGATGAAGCGGACGATCGACCCGTTCACGAGCCCGACAAGGATGCCCAGTATCAGGCATGCGATGGCGCCGACGGCCAGAAGGCCGGGCCCCATCCCCGGAACGATAATGAAGGTGGAGAGCACGACGATCAGACTCATCAGCGCGCCGACCGATATGTCGAAGCCGCGCACCATGAGCACGTTGAATTGCGCCATGGTGACGAGGGCGAGCGGCGCGGTGGCGAGCAGGATGTGCTGTATGTTGAGCGGCGACAGGAAAACGGAAGACCGGATCTGGGCGTAAGCGCCGACCAGCACAGTAAGAACGGCCAGGAAGGCCAGAGGCACCCACCATCGGGCGCTGCCCCCGGCAGCGAGGTCGCGCAGGGTCGCGAGGGAGAACCGCTGCTTCGGCCTGCCACCGGGGGCCGCTCCGTTCGAGGCGGACGCCGCTACTTCCCTGGAGGTAAGGAATGAGGAGACAATATTCTCCTCGCTGACGTCGCCTCCCTTGAGTTCCCGGATTACGCGACCGCGGGAGAACACCAGCACACGATCGCAAATTCCGGCGAGCTCAAGCGCATCGGAGGAGTTGACGATGCACGCCATCCCCTCATCCACCCGGGCGCGGATCGCGCGATAGATATCGAAGCGGGCCTTAGCGTCGACGCCTTGTGTCGGCTCGTCGATAAGGATGACCTGTGCCTCGTTGAGGAAGCTCCGCGCCAGTACGGTCTTCTGCTGATTGCCGCCGGAGAGGCCGCCAACAGGCTTCTCCAGAGTCGGTGTCACGATGTTGAGTTGCCTGACCAGGGCGGCGGCGTGTGTCCTTTCGGCGGACGCCGATATCAGTCCGGCCGAGGCGAAGCGCTCGAGGACCTGGACAGTCATGTTCTCGCGCACCCCGAGCGCGGGGAATATCGACTCCTGCGAGCGGTCGGCGCTCAGCGACAGAATCCCCGCCTCGAGCGCCGCACGCGGGCCGCCGAGGGCGACACGCTTCCCGGCGCAGACGATCGTACCCGTGGCCGGTTCGAGGCCGCCGAGCGCGCGGATCGCTTCGCGTTGCCCGTTGCCCTCGGCGCCGGCGAAGCCGAGAATTTCGCCGCGGCAGAGGTCGAAGGTCAGATCGCGGAACCGGTCGCCGGTCAATCCGCTGACAGACAGCACGACGGCGGGGGCGCCCGTCGCCTCGGCGCGCTGCGGATACTCGGTCTCGATCGGCCGGCCGACCATCAAGGCAATGAGCCGTTCCTCGGAGATGTTCCTGTCGACCTCGTAGGTTCCCTGGCCTTCGCCGTCGCGGAGGATCGTGACGCGGTCGGCAAGCGCAAGAATCTCGGGCAGCCGGTGGCTGACATAGACGACGGCCGTGCCCGCGGCCTTGATCCGCCGGACGATCGTGCTCAGCTTCTCGACGCCGGAGAGATCGAGGCTCGAGGTCGGCTCGTCGAGCAGCAGGACCTTGGGGTTGGCGGAAAGAGCCTTGACGATCTCAAGAAACTGACGCTGCGCCGGGGTGAGCTGGCCGACTAGCGCGTCGGGTGAGATGCCGAGGTCATATGGCTCAAGGAGGCGCGCGGCCCATTCTCCCGGAGGACCGGACGGCGGGTCGAGCGCGCCAAGAAGGAGGTTCTCGGTTACGGTCAGCTCGCGAACCAGCGAGTCATCCTGGTAGACGGTGGCAAGTCCGAGGCTCCGGGCGAGCAGCGGATCGGCCGCGGTGAGCGGCTGTCCCATGATCTCGACGCGGCCGCTGTCGGGAACGACCGCGCCGCTGGCGATGCCGAGCAGCGTGCTCTTGCCGGAGCCGTTTTCGCCGAGCACCGCGTGAATTTCACCGGACTGGCATTCGAAGCTGACGCCGTTCAATGCCCGGACGCCAGGGTAGGTCTTCGAGATGTCCGTGAGCTGAAGCGAGATGGCCATCGATCCCGTCCGGAATTCGCGCATCGCGACGGGCGCGAACCGCAGTCCGCGCCCGTCCCGTTTCCTGAAAAGCCGCCCGAACGATTACTTCGGGTACATCGCCTTGAGCATGTCGTCGTCGAGCATGGTCGTGCCCGAAGCGAGATCCGGGAGGTCCGGGTTGCACATGCCTTTCGTCACCGGGCGCATCCGGAACGGCGGCGTGATGACCGTCGGGATGTCCTCGCCCGCCAGCTTCTTCATGCCAGCGGTGAGAGCCACCGCTGCCTGGTAGTTCATTCCGGCGGCGAAGAAGATCTTGAAGTTCGGGTCGTTGACCTTTTCCCAGTCGCAGAACAGGCCCTGTTCGTCGGTGCGGAGCGCCACGACGATTTCCGGCGCGACGCCGGCGTCCTGGAACGCCTTGAGGCCGCCGCGGAACCCGTCGGCGTACTCATAGATCACCGCATCGACGCCGCCCTGGGCGAGGAAGCCCGACATTGCCTGGAACGCGCCTTCCTGCGTCCAGTTGGTGTCGGCCTTGCCGAGGATCTTGATCGCCGGATGCTTGGCCGCTTCTTCGTCGGCGCATTTCTGCCAACCGGCGCTGAGGCCGTTGCCCGGCGTGCCGCCGAGCTCGACCATGCCGATCGAATCCTTGCCAGAATTCGCCGACACGGCCTTTACCATTTCCACGCCGAGCTGGCAGATGTCCTCGCCAACCGTCGCGGCGAAGTCCTTGCCGGGCTCGCCGCCGACATACGTGCCGTTGTGCAGAACGACGGTGACGCCCGCCTTGGTGGCTTCCTGAATCGCCGGGAGCAGGGCGGGGCCGTGATCGGCGAAGACCACCAGCACGTTCACGCCCTGCGCGGTAAGGCTGCGAATGTCGGAGATTGCCTTTTGGGCGTCGAGGCGGGCCGTCGTGTAGATGATCTTCTTGACGTTGGGATAGGTGAGCGCCTGCGTGATGAACTCCATCTTGGTGATCTCACGCCAGACGTTCTCGCCGAAGCCGTCCGCGAGCGCCACGGTCACGTCGCCCTGGCCGGTCTCGCAGACAGAGTCCTTCCAGCACTTCAGCGCCAGCTCGCGCTGGGCGGGGGTCAGATCCTGCGCCGCCCGCTTGAAGGTCTCCGCAGTGATCGGATCGACGCCTTCCGTCGTGCCGAGCGTCTTAAGCATCATTTCGTTCGCGTCTCTCGCGTGCGCGGGTGCCGAAATCAGCACGCTCGCCGCGATCGCCAGCACAGCCGGCGAGATCAGGTGTCGCAGAAGTCTCATGGTTTTCTTCCTCCCTAGCACTTTCACGTTTGGCGGCGCGTTCTCTATGCGCGCCGGCTCCACGGGCAATAAGCCGTGTTCCTGTTTCCCGCATAGCCGGGTTGAAGAATGCGGACTCGAAACGCCGCCGGGCCCATCCGCCACTCGCCGGTCATCGCTTGCGTTGCAGGCGCCATTCGCGTCGTTCCTCCACCGCTTGCCGCGATTCACTGACGGGCGATGCGTCGATGCCCGGACGGCTTCTCCTTGCTGCTATCTGACCGGCTGCTTGTTCGCCGATCGCGCCGCCAGATAGGCGAAGGCGAGAATCGGCCCGAGCGTTGCGCCACCGGCCCAGTAAGCGCGGGCGGACGGCGAAGCCACACAGTTGCCTACTCCGTAGAGTCCGCGTATCGGCTGGCCCATCGCATCCAGTATCTGACCGTCGCGATTGGTCATCGGCCCGCCCTTGGTATCGAGGGTGCCGCCGGCGAGCATTGCAGCGTAATAGGGACCCTCGTGACTGATCGGATACATCGTCGGGTTAAGCCCGGCGGGATCCGAGGCGGCCGGACCGTTGAAGAGGAGTTCGACCTGACGTTCGCCACGGTGGAAATCGAGATCCTTCCCCTGGCGGGCGAACTCGTTGAAGCGGTCGATCGTCGCCTTCAGGTTCGGGACGAAGTCGCTCGTGAGCTCCAGATTGCCAAGGGCGCTGCGGTACTTCCTGAGCCGGGCAGAGATGTTGGCCGCCAGCTCCTCGAGCGTCTTTCCCTTGATAACGTGCGCGTCATCCTTGCCCTCGGGCACGATGAAGCGGCCGTATTCGTCGCTCGCCGAGTGGTGCTGGCTGCGTTGATCCCAGATCGCGAACAGCACGAGATTGGGATATTCCGAACGCGCCGGGTCCCACTGGAAGAACGCTTGGGCCGACTCGTTGTAGGCGAGCTTCTCGTTTGTGACGCGCTTGCCCGTCTTGTTGACGTAGATCATCGAGTCGCCGGACGGAGAGAAAGTGCCGATGAGGCCCGGATCCTTGTTCAGCGCCTTCTCCAGCACGATCGGGCACATCCAGGCATAGTTCATGTTGCGCAGCGCAGCGCCCAAGGGAGTGCTGATGTTGATGAAGTCGCCTTCGTTCTCGACCGCCGCGCAGCCGCCGAAAACCGGCGCGCTCAGGAAGTTCTTCCGCATCTCCACATCGTGGGTAAAGCCGCCCGAGGCGAACACCACCGCCTTGCGCCCCTTGAAACGGAGCGTCTTTCCGTCGGCGGTGTCCGCCTCGACTCCGACCACTTCGTTCTGGTCGGTAACGATGACGCGCTGGACGCGATGGTTGACACGGATGTCGACGCCCGCCTTGCGGGCGGCGTCCGACATCGTGCGGATGGCGACCTCGCCGCCGTCCGACATCGATTCGCGCGCGCCTTTCGGAAGGAGGACACGGCCCGTCGCGGCCTTGTCCTCCGGAAGCTCGGCCCAATAGTCGGGCACACCTTCGCAGTGGCGGTATTCGAGCGCGCCTTTTTCGGCCAGCAGCTCGGTCGCCACGGAGGCGTAGTCGTAGATCGCCTCGAATGCGTCGAACTCCCGCTCGCTCATCCCGTAGCGCTTGTCGTTGGCGTCATACGCCTCGGGGCGCGAGAGGCGAGCGAGATAGCGGATGAAATCCGCTTTCTCGTCCCTGATGCCCAGGGCCTGCATCGCCTTGTTGTTCGGAACCCAGTACCAGAACGCGGCCTTTTTCGTGGTGCCGCCCAGCTCTCCTGCCTTTTCGAGCAGGAGGACCTTGTTGCCTTCCCAGGCCGAGAACAAAGCCGTCGCCAGGCCGGCAGCGCCGCTGCCGACCACCACCATGTCGAACTCACCGTCGAAACGCGTTGCTTTCACCGGCGCCGGCGAACGGCGACCTATTTGAGCCATCTATGCATTCCTCCCCGAACGGACCTTTTTGCAAGGTTCGTTGTCGTGTGGGCAGCAACATAGGCGGCTCGGGCTGACGCTTCTTTCAAGTTTCGGTGACTTTTGTCGATTCCTGCGCCCCGCGAATGCCGACGAGGGATCAAAGTCTTGCACCGGACGCAAAATCTGTTTGAATCAGTACAAATACAAATCCTGCCCCATGGGCAGCAGCCACAGGGCGGCGCCGAACGGGCGGGGCGATTCCGGGCAGTGCCACAGGCGACAGGGAGCAGCCGCTTGTCACTCGTCGAGACGACGCGTTCGTCCGTTTCCCGATTTCGCGGGCTGGAGCAGTTCCGGCTCGTGGCGAGTACCGACGGCGTGCAGTATTGCATCGCGGAAGGGCGCCCCTACGCCCTGGAGTTCTCCAACGATTACGACGTCATCTGTCTGCTGCTCGGCGACATCAATACCCGCAGCAGCTTCGAGGACGAGGCGGAGCGCGATCTGACGTTTCTGGGCGAGACGTCGGCCTTCCACCCGCGAGGGGGAAATGTGCGGGTGAATGCGGTGGAGGTGCATCACGGGTTCGTGGCGTTCGGCTATTCGCCCCAGTTCCAGGCGGCGATCGACGACCTCCCGCTCGAAAAGGCACGTGCGCTCGGCAGCCGCAACAATATCGGTCGTAGCGCGATCAGGCACCTGGCGCGCTACGCCCGGGCGCGGCTGCAGGCAGGCGGACTGGAGCCGTTCGAGGTTCAGTTGCTGGCATCGCTCGTGTACATGGAGACGATCCGCCAGCTCGGTTTCATGCGTGAGCCGGGCAAAGAGGTGCTGTCGGACCGCGAGTTCAGGGCAATCAGCGATTACATCGAGTCCGAGCTCGCCAACGAGCTGAGCTGCCAGCAGATCGCGGCCGCGGTGAACCTTCCCCTCCGGGCGATCTTCGACGGCGTCAAGCAGCGTACGGGCTTTTCGCCCTATCAGTTCGTGCTGTCGAAGCGGGTCGAACGCGCAAAGGCGCTGCTCGTCTCCTCGTCGATGCCGATCGCGGAGGTCGCACTTGCCTGCGGTTTCGCCTCGCAGCAGCATCTGACGTCGACTCTCTCCAAGAAGCTCGGGACGACCCCTGGGAAGTTGCGCGAGCGCGGCTGATCTCGTCCGGCGCGGTCGTTCAATTCCTTGATTCACGTCCTTGATTCACGCCGCGACCGGTACTTTAGTGCCGCGTTCCGTCCACCCACATTCCCACCGGTTTCCCGATGACCGATACGCCTTCCGGCAACAACGCACAGCTTCAATCGCCCTCCTACCGGTTGCCGGCGCTCGATCAGGATTTTCTCCTTGGCGACTCCATGCGGGGGGTTCGTTTCCTTCTCGAATATGCGAAAGCGGAGGAGCGTCTGCGGGCATGGGGTGTGCGCTCGACGATTGTCGTCTTCGGCAGTTCGCGGGTGCGGGAGACCGGTCCGGCGCGACATGCTGCGTGGTACGACGCGGCCCGCACTTTCGGGCGCATCGCCTCCGAGCGCGGCGGGGCACTGTCGAACTCGGGCAGCATTCGCGACAACGTCATCGCCACGGGCGGCGGACCGGGGCTCATGGAGGCTGCCAATCGCGGCGCATCGGACGCGGGGGCACCGTCGATCGGCTTCAACATCACCCTGCCGCAGGAGCAGCTCCCCAACCCGTACACAACGCCGGAGCTGACTTTCCAGTTTCACTATTTTGCGATGCGAAAGATGCACCTGGCAATGCGGGCGAACGCGCTCGTCGTATTTCCGGGCGGCTTCGGAACGCTCGACGAGCTGTTCGAGATACTCACGCTCCGTCAGTCGGGGAAGGCGCCGGAAATCCCGATCGTGCTGTTCGACAGGGGCTACTGGGACTCGATCGTCAAATTCGAGCGGCTGGTTGCGGAGGGCATGGCCGCCCCGGCCGATCTTTCCCTCTTCAGCTTTGCAGACACGGCCGAGGACGCCTGGCAGGCGCTGCTCGACGGCGGGCTTGTGCGCGGGCGGGCGGAGGGTCCGCAGGGACCCTGAAAAGACTGCGCCGCGATCCCGCGGGATCGCGGCGCGCGGTGCGGGCGTGGGTCAGCGCTGGCCGGGTTTGGCCGAGCCGCCACCCATGCCGGATTGCTGTCCCGATTTGCCGGGATTCTGGGCCTGCTGCTGCTTCTGGTGTTGCTGCTGGCCGGGTTTGCCGGGGCTTTGTCCCTGCTGCTGGCCGGGCTTTTCCTGCCAGCCGCCGTGGCGGTCCGAATCGTGCCGGTCACGGTCGGGCTGGTTCGGGTTGTTCGGCATGCTGAAACCTCCGCTGCTGGCGGTCGCACCCTGCGACCGTCAGGGCATTAGCGCCCCGGCCTCGTTGCCGCCTGCTAACGAAATCCGGCGCGTTTTTCGTCGGGTTTGCGACAAATTCGACAGGCCGGGACGAGAGGCCGCGGTTTGGTTTGCAAAATCGGTGTTTCCCGTGCCATTCCCGACGACGATCCCACCGCTGCCGGCGGCCGAGGCGAAGGGGCATTGATCTCAAGCAAGGAAAGGTGAGGCGCCGTGGCGGAGGATCGGCACAGTCAGGGGATGAGGGTCCGCCGGTCGGTTCTGGGCAACGCGCACGTGGATCGCGCGGAGGGGCGAAAGACCGCCTTCGATGCGGATTTCCAGAGGTTCATCACCGAGACCGCATGGGGTGCGGTCTGGTCCCGTCCGGGACTGGACAAGCGGACCCGCAGCCTTCTGACCATCGCCATGCTCGCGGCGCTTGGCCATCACGACGAGCTTGCGATGCATATCCGGGCGACGCGCAACACCGGCGCAACGGAAGAGGACGTGAAGGAGACGCTCCTGCACGTGGCGATCTACGCCGGCGTGCCGGCGGCGAACACGGCGATTGCCATCGCCAAGAAGGTCTACGCCGAGATGGCGGAGCAGGGAGGGCAGGACAGATGAACGTTGCGCAACGCAAGCAGACCCCACGCGACTGGGCGTCCAATCCGCCCTACATCTATCCGGATTACCGGTCCACGGCGCTGCGCGGGCCGAGGAAGCCCCTCATCGTCATACCGGAGACGCTGAGCGAGCTTTCGGGACCGGTGTTCGGCCACGAGCGCCTCGGGCCGCTCGACTGGGACCTGACCCGCAACAGTGCCGTCGCCGGGGGCGAAGCGCAGGGCGAACGGATCATCGTCACCGGGCGGGTGATGGACGAGGACGGGCGGCCGGTGCGCAACCATCTCATCGAGGTCTGGCAGGCGAACGCGGCGGGGCGCTACCGCCACAAGGTCGATCAGCACGACGCGCCGCTGGACCCGAATTTCAACGGCGGCGGCCGGGTGATGACGGACGACGAGGGGCGCTATCGCTACGTCTCCATCAAGCCGGGCCCGTATCCCTGGCGGAACCATCACAATGCCTGGCGGCCATCGCATATCCATCTGTCGATCTTCGGGCCGACCATCGCGAGCCGGCTGGTGACGCAGATGTATTTCCCGGGCGATCCGCTGTTCCCCTTCGACCCGATCTTCAACAGCGTGCCGGCGGAGGCGCGCGAGCGGCTGATCTCGCGGTTCTCGCTGGACATCACCAAGCCGGAGTGGGCGATCGGCTTCGAGTTCGATATCGTTCTGCGCGGCCCGAAGCAGACGCCGATGGAGACGGCGTGATGCCGAAGCAGACACCTTCCCAGACGGTCGGCCCCTATTTCCGGATCGGCCTTTACTCGGACAACGAAGTCTATCCGCGTCTGTTTACCGGAGAACTGGCGACGCCGGAGGTTTCCGGCGAGCGCATCCGCATCGAGGGTACGGTGTATGACGGTGCTGGCGATCCGATACCGGATTGCATGCTGGAGGTGTGGCAGGCGGACAGCGAGGGGCGGTACCGCACCCGCGAGGGGAGCTGGAACGACGGCTTTACCGGCTTCGGTCGCGTCGGCACAGACGAGGTAGGGCAGTACGCAATAGACACGATCATGCCCGGGCGGGTGCCGGGCCCGAACGGCGGCCTGCAGGCTCCCCACATTACGATGCTGGTTTACATGCGCGGCATGCTGCTCCACGCGTTCACGCGGATCTATTTCGAGGACCACGCCGCCGCGAACGCGGAAGATCCGATCCTCGCGCTGGTGCCCGAGGACCGGCGCGCGACACTTCTGGCACAGCGGCGGCCGGGGAAAGGGCCGGTCGCGCTCTATCGCTTCGACCTCCAGATGCAGGGCGACGACGAGACCGTGTTCTTCGACGTCTGAGTTCGGGCGCTTTCAGCCCGGCTGCTGCGCATGCTGGACGGAAACCGCCCGCCTGCGTGCCTCGAGATTTGCTATCAGGTCGGCGTGTCCCAACGCCTGCGCGGCATCGAGCGCGCGGCCGAAATGCGCCGCGCTGTCGGCCGTGGCATGCACCGCTTCGGCCGCTTCCCCGGCCATCGTGTAGTACTTCACCGCCTTCTCGTACTCGCCCGCCAGCTCGAAGTGCTGGGCGAGGCGGTGCGCGTGCTCCTCGAGCCGATCGGAAAACAGACTCTCCATCGCTTCGGCCACCCGCCTGTGAAATTCGCGGCGCTTCCGGTTCAGAATCGTGTTGTAGGCGGCGTCGCGCGCGAGGTCGTGCTTGAACATGTATTCAAGCTCGGGCACGCGCCCGGCTTCACGCAGAAGCTCGGCCCGTTCCAGAGACACGAGCTGCTTGTCGAGGGCCATGGCCGACTCGGAGATCGTCTCGAGAATGCGATAGTAGAAGGCGCGGCCAATGACAGATGCCGCCTGCAAAGTCGCCTTGGTCTGCTCGTCCAGCCGGTCGATGCGTGCCATGAGGAGCGCCTGCAGGCTGTCCGGAATGGGAATGTCCTCGACCCGGGTTCCTGCCTTCCACTGAAGTCCGCTTTCGGTCTGAAACACGACGCCCTGGTCGATCAGGGAGCGCACGACTTCCTCGACGAAATAGGGATTGCCGTCCGTCTTGCGAAGGATCAGTTCCCGCAGGTCGCCGGGGAGATCGGAAATATTCAGCAATGCCGAGATGAGGGCGTCGGTATTGGCGGCGTCGAGCGGCTCGAGCCGGATTTCGTCGTAACGGTGCGGGAAGTCGGTGTCGGCGCGCAGCTTCACCTGCCAGGCGGGCGACTGGCGCTCCGGCCGGAAAGCGCAGACGATCAGAACAGGCGCTTCCTCGACCAGCTTGAAGAGATGAACGAGGAGGTCGACCGACGCCTGATCTGCCCATTGGAGGTCGTCAAGGACGAGAACGCGCGGACCTGCGCGCGAGTGAGCGAGCCAGGCGGGATATACCGTCTCGAAGATGTCCCTGCGCACGACCTCGGCAGGGTAATCCGGCGCATCATGCAAAACCTTCGCGGCGATGATGCGCTCCAGGGCAACGCTGCACAATGCAACCACTTCGTCGGGCGCGCCGCTTGCCCGAAGTCCGTTGTCAACCTTGTGATGAATGACGTCGGGCGGATCGTCCAGCTCGATGCCGAGCATCTGGCGGGCAAAATTCTGGAAGAGGCCAAACGGGCGATTCGAATCATAGGGAACGCCGTGGGCTACGTCCCAACCCTGGGCAAGGCCGTATCGCTCGGCGTCCTTGAACAGCTCGGCAATGAGGCGACTCTTGCCGAGGCCGGCCTCGCCGATCAGGCAAACGATGCGACCGCGACCTTGCATGATGCCGTCGAGCGCCGCCTTGAGCACGGCGAACTCGCGTTCGCGTCCGATCAACGGCGCACTGACCCCGCGATGGGCGCGCGGGTCGGGCGATCTGGTCTTCAAGACACGATAAGATCGTACCGGCTCGCTCTTGCCCTTGAGCTCGACGCCGCCCAGCGGCTCACATTCGAAATACGGCTCGATGAGGCGATAAGTCTCATGCGAGATCTGGACGGTGCCGGGCGCGGCGGTCTGCTCCATTCGCGCCGCGACATTCACGGCATCGCCCATGGCCGTGTATTCCATGGCGCGTGCGGAACCGACGTCTCCCACGACAACGGGGCCGGTGTTGATACCGATGCGCACGTTGAAGTCGATGCCAAGTTCCTTGCGCACCTCTTCGCGGAACGCGCCGATGGCGGCGATCATGTCGAGCCCCGCAAGCACTGCGCGTTGCGGATCGTCCTCGTGGGAGACCGGAGCCCCGAAAAACGCCAGAACCGCATCGCCCATGAGCTTGGCGACGGTCCCCTCATAGCGGAGAATCGGACCGTTCAGGCGCTCGAAAGCGCGGTTCATCAGGTCCGTCCAGTCCTCCGGGTCGAGGTTTTCCGCGAGCCCCGTCGAATTCACGACGTCGCAGAAGAGGACCGTTATGACGCGGCGTTCGCCCCGCATGCTCTCCTCGACATCGACGCGTGGGGGTGACGTCTGGTTTCGGGGAGTAAGTAATAGCACACCCCGAGGGGGAGGCCAAAACGACCGCGGCGGTCCAGTCCCGGCCCGATCAGGCGCCCTAGCCCCATACCTCGTCAGCGATTTCGACGATTTCGGCGAGCTTCGCCCACTGGGCCTCCTCTGTGAGGATGTTGCCTTCCTCGGTCGAGGCAAAGCCACATTGCGGAGAAAGCGCAAATTGCTCGAGCGGCGCGAACTTCGCCGCCTCGTCGATACGACGCTTGATGTCGTCCCTCTTCTCCAGTGTGCCGCTCTTGGAGGTAATCAGCCCGAGCACCACGATCTTTTCGCCCCTGGGCAGGAACCGCAGCGGTTCGAATCCGCCGGCGCGCTCGGTGTCATATTCCAGGAAGTAGCCGTCGAGGTTAAGTCCCTGGAACAGGATCTCTGCGACGGGCTCGTAGCCGCCGGACGAAATCCAGGTCGATCGGAAATTTCCGCGGCAGACGTGCATGGTCACGATCATGTCCGCCGGCTTGGCTTCCAGCAGCCTGTTGATCGTGCGCGCGTATCGTTCCGGGAGGCGTTCGACATCGTCGCCGCGCGCCCGCGCGCCGGCCACCTGCTCTTCGGAGCACAAATATGCCCAGACAGTGTCGTCGAGCTGCAAGTATCGGCAACCGACATCGTAAAAGGCGCGGAGCGCCTTGCGATAGGCGATGGCGAGGTCGTCGAAGAACTCGTCGATGTCCGGATAGATCGACCTGATGGCGTTATATCCGGGCCGGAAATGCAGTACGCTCGGGCTCGGAATTGTCATCTTTGGGACGACGCGCGTGCGTTCCCTGAGGAAGACGAAATCTTCCAGCATCGGGTGATCGTCCGGAAATCCCACCTTGCCGACGACTGCGAGGGCCTCTGCCCGGGTCGCGGGAGCGCCGCGGAACTGATGGCCGTAATCGACCCTGGCGGTACTCGGTCCCCGTCAACCCGCGGAAGAAATCGAAGTGCCACCACGCGCGGCGGAACTCGCCGTCGGTCACGGCGCGCAGACCGATGTCCTCCTGCTTGCGGACAACCGTTTCGATCTCGCGGTCCGTGATCGCCCTGAGCTCCGCCGCACCGATCTCACCCTTCTCGAAGCGTGCACGTGCATCGCGGAGAGGTGCAGGACGGAGCAGGCTGCCGACCGTATCGGCGCGGAACGGCGGCCTGGTTCTCTGCATCGTCGGGGCCTCCGGCCTAGCTGCGGGCGGAATCAAACACGCGATACATGGGCTCTACAAGCAGCAGAAAAACGTTGGCGACCAGGAAAACCAAAGCGAGTGCCCACGCGCTTGCCCACTCGAATCCGGCGAGCGCGCCGAACAGCGCCGCGAGGCAGAGCAGCCCACCCAGGGCGTCGATGGCCATTTTCCGGCCGAGCGTGCGGGGAAGGTTCAGCACGGGCCGCAGGAGGGAATATTTGGCGACGGCTACGAAGAACATTGTCGCGGCAATGGCAATGAAGGGGACAACGCGCCCGATGGAAAGAGCGAGGCCGATGTAAAGCACGGTGAGGAGGCCGTCGATCGCCGATTCGTCGCGGTCGACCGGCGGAAGGCGGGAGAAGAAGCGGATCGAGAACCACGTGTTGACGACCAGCACCGCGTAGAACAGTGCCGTCGGCGCCCGGACGGACCAGTCGGCGTCCGACAGCAGCAGGCCGGCAATGCCGGCGGCCGTGAAGAGGCCGGTAGCGAGGAATTCCCTGTCGATTTCCTCGAGGCCGCGCATCGCCCCTAGACGTCCACGCGGATGTCCTTGTGGGTGCGTGTCAACGGGCGGCCGAACAAGGCGGGCCATATGAAATTGAGCATGTAGACGAAGTTCGTCTTCAGAATGCCCTCCTGCTTGAAGCGGCGGGCGGAGGAGTAGATGTAGAAGTCCATCCGGAAGAGAACCTTGCCGATGCGGCTCAGGCGGCGGGCGAGGTCCGTGTCCTCGCCGTAGAACTCGATATTGCGATCGAACCCGCCGATTGCCGCTATCGCATCGCGGCGGGCGATGAAATGCGCGCCGTATACCATGTAGCCGATGACGCGATAGGAGAGCGGTGCGGTCAGCCACCAGACGGCGTTCAGTATGGCACGGTGGATGAGCGGCGCGTCCCAGTATTTGCCGGGGCCGCTCAGCACGACCGCGCCGGGATTTGCCGCGAAGACGCGCT
>Ga0073934_10004290_pt1 | contig 24061 bp, 21 predicted proteins | sample LarsenN4metaG_FD_76834 | JGI IMG/M metagenome (GOLD analysis project Ga0073934, IMG submission 76834) | Hot spring sediment bacterial and archeal communities from British Columbia, Canada, to study Microbial Dark Matter (Phase II) - Larsen... ... | reverse complement strand
GGCATTTCGCTGTTCATCGTGCCGAAGTTCATCGTCAACGCCGACGGCTCCCTCGGCGAGCGCAACGCGATCCGCTGCGGTTCCATCGAACACAAGATGGGCATCCGCGCGAGCGCGACCTGCGTGATGAACATGGACGGTGCGACCGGCTACCTGATCGCCAAACCGAATGAGGGCCTGAACGCGATGTTCACCTTCATGAACAGCGCGCGCATCGGCACCGCGGTGCAGGGCGTGGCGCACGCGGAAGCGAGCTTCCAGGGCGCGTTGGCCTACGCGAAGGACCGCCGCTCGATGCGCGCACTGCGCGGCAAGCAGGAGCCGGAGCAGGTTGCCGACGCGATCATCCACCACGCCGACGTGCGCCGCATGCTGCTGACGCAGAAGGCGGTGGCCGAGGGCGGCCGCGCGATGCTCTATTTCGCCGCGCAATACGCCGACCACATGGTCAACGGCATCCTCGAGAAGGACCAGAAGAAGTACGAGCACTGGGACGACAAGCTCGGCTTCCTGACGCCGATCCTGAAAGGCTTCCTCACCGAGATGGGCCTGGAAGCGGCCAGCCTCGGCGTGCAGGTGTTCGGCGGCCACGGCTACATCAAGGAGCACGGCATGGAGCAGATCCTGCGCGACGCGCGCATCTCCACGCTGTACGAAGGCACCACCGGCATCCAGGCGCTGGACTTGCTCGGCCGCAAGGTGCTGCTGATGACCAAGGGCAAGGCGGTGCGCGAGTTCAGCGCCAACCTGCTCGCCTTCGGCCGCGACCACCTCGGCAATGCCGCCATGCGTCCCTACGCCTGGAAGCTGCTGAAGCTGGCCGCGCAATGGAACTACCTGACCACGCGCGTGATGCTCACGGCGGCGAAGGACCGCGAGATCGTGTCCAGCGCCTCGCACCACTTCCTGATGTATTCGGGCTACGTGACGATGGGCTATTTCTGGGCGCTGATGGCGGCAAAGGCCGCCGGCAAGATGGCCAGCGGCGACGGTGTGGAAACGAAGGAGTTCTACCAGGCGAAGATCGCCACCGCCGAGTTTTACTTTGCGCACATCCTGCCGCGCGCGCAGAGCCATGCCGAGGCGATGCTGTCGCCGACGCAGGCGACGCTGCAGCTGGACAAGGACCACTTCGCGTTTCTCTGAGGCAGCGCCTGCAGGCGGCAAGGCCCCGGTCTTCCGGGGCCTTTTCGCTGGCGCCGGGCCGGCAAACCGGGGCGTATGGTCAGCCTGTGGTTGCGCCTGCCGCATTCCAACGCTAAAACGGGCGCGCTGTTCCCCCATTCATTCGAGGCCTACCCATGAAAAACGTATCCCGCGTCCTCTGCGCCGGCGCCCTGCTTGCGCTCGGCAGCGCTGCCGAAGCCAGCATCTACGTCGGTGCCGGTGTCTACTCGTCCTCGCTGGAAGCCGCCACGGCTGCCGGCGCCGGTGCCGCTGACGGCAACGACGTGTCGCCGTCGCTGTTCGTCGGCTTCCGGCCCATCGAGCTGGTCGGCGTCGAGCTCGGCTACTACGACTTCGGCCAGATCGAGGGTGGCAGCGGCCTCACCGCCTACTCCGTCGAAGGCAGCGCCGTGACCGTTTCCGGCCTGGTCACCTTCGAACTCGGCCCGGCCGGCGTCTACATCAAGGGCGGCTATGCGCACAGCACCTTCGAGGCGGCCACCGCCGCGGTGCAGGCCGAGGACACCAGCGGTGACCTCTTCGGCGGCATCGGTGCCTCCGTGGACGTCTGGGACAAGGTCTATGTCTACGCCGAGCACGTGATGTTCAAGGGCGACAACGCCGATGCAGCGATGACCGGCGTCGGCATCCGCTACTCGCTGTAATTCCCGTGGCATCGCCGGCGCAGGCGCCGGTGGATGCGAACGAAACGGCCCCGCAACGCGGGGCCGTTTGTTTTGCGCCCGGGCGCCGTGCGTCCCGCGTGCGCGCAACCGAAACCGAAACCCGCGAGGGCATTCCCGTGGCTGTTCCCTTCCTCAACATCAACGACGTGCCGCAAGCCATCCAGCTGGCGATGGGCCCGGCCTTCCTGCTCACCGGTATCGCCGGCTTGCTCAACGTGCTGGCCGGCCGGCTGGCGCGGGTGATCGACCGCGGCCGCACGCTGGCGGCAGCCGACACCGACGCGTCCTCGCTGACGCCGGCAGTGCACGCGGAACTGCAGCAACTGGACAAGCGCCGCCATCTCGCCGGCCGCGCCATCACCGCCTGCACGCTCGCCGCGCTGCTGGTGTGCCTGGTGATCGCGGCGCTGTTCTTCGAGGTCTTCCTCGATGCGCCGCTGCGTGGCCTGATCGGCACCTTCTTCACCGGCGCGACGCTGGCGCTGGTGGTCGGCCTCACCTATTTCCTGCGCGAAGTGCACGCCGCCACCGCCATGCTGCGCATGACGACGGCGCACTGGCGGCGGTAATGCGGGCCCAGCGGCCCGGCGAGCGCGCGAACGCCGCCGGGCTCAGTGCGCACCCATGCCGGTGCGCAGCGGCGCCTCGCGCAACGCCAGCGCGATGAACGCCGCCAGCGCCGCACACACTGCACCGGCCCAGAACGCGGCCTGGTAGCCGCTGTTCAGCGCGGCCAGGGCGGCAGCACCGCCCGCCTGCGCCGACGACGTCACCGCCACTGCCAGCGCAACCACCACCGCCAGGCCCAGCGCGCCGCCCATCATGAACGACGTGTTCACCACGCCGGAGGCGAGGCCGGATTCGCTTTCGTCGACATCGCCCATCGCCGCCAGCAGCACCGGGTTGAACGCCAGGCCGGTGCCGATGCCGAGCAGCAGCATGCCCGGCAGCACGTGGCTGACGAATTCGCCGGCGACCGGCGCCAGCGCGAACAGCGCCAGCCCGGCGGCCGACAGCGCCAGGCCGAGCACCATCGGCACGCGCAGGCCGAAGCGCATCACCACCTTCGCGGACAGGCCGAGCGAGAACACCGCCATCATCAGGTTGGTGGGCAGGAACGCCATGCCCACCTGCAGCGGCGTGTAGCCGAGCACGCGTTGCAGGTACAGCGCGGCGTAGAAGAACCACGCAAACATCGCCACCGCCCACAGCACGCCGACGACATTCGCCACCGTGGTGTTGCGGCGGCGGAACAGCGACAGCGGCACCAGCGGCGCCGCCGTGCGCGACTCGATCACCAGGAACGCGGCCATCAGCACGATGGCCAGCCCGAGCACCGCCAGCGTCTGCAGCGACAGCCAGCCGGCGTTATTGCCCTCGACGACGCCGTACACCGCCAGCATCAGCGCCAGCGTGATGGTGGCGGCGCCGGCGATGTCCAGCGACACCACCGGCGCCGTGTGCGTGCTGGCCGGCAGCAGGCGCCGCGCAAGCAGGAACACGGTGATGCCGATCGGCACGTTGATCAGGAAAACCCAGTGCCAGCTGAACAGGCCGGTGACCAGGCCGCCAATCAGCACGCCGGCAGAGCCACCGGCGGCCATCACGAAGCCGTAGAAACCCATCGCCTTCGCGCGTTCGTCCGGCTCCGGGAAAAGATTCACCATCAGTGACAGCGCGACGGCAGACACGATGGCGCCGGTCATGCCCTGCAGCAGGCGCGCGCCGATCAGTTGCGCCGGCGTCTGCGCGAGGCCGCAGGCAAGCGAGGCGAGCGTGAACAGCGCGATGCCGGTGAGGAAGAGCTTGCGGCCGCCGAACAGGTCGCCGAGGCGGCCGCCGAGCAGCAGGAAGCCGCCGAAGGTGAGCATGAACGCGTTCACCACCCACACCAGCGTGCTGTCGGCGAAGCCGAGGTCGCTGCGGATGGACGGCAGCGCGACGTTGACGATGGTGGAATCCAGGACGATCAGCAGTTCGCCGAGGCACAGCGCGGTGAGGGCCAGCCAGCGCCGGCGTTGTTCGTGCATGGGTTCCGCCGTGTTGTCCGTGGTGGAGGCGCCGGCGACGACGGCGCCTCGGGGTAAGTTCAGTCCGCCGCGCTGCCGGCAGCAAAACTGCGCACCACCTGCACCAGCACCTTGCGCTCGTCGGGCGACAGCGTTTCGGCGAACGCCGGCATCAGCCCCGGCCCGCGCTCGATGGCGGCAAGGATGTCGGCGTTGTCGTTGCCCTGCTGGAACGACGGCGAGCGCAGGTTCTCCGCGAAGGTCAGCCGCCCGCGCCAGGTGTCAGCGGCGCCGCTCTTGCCGTGGCAGCGGGCGCAATGCGCTTCGTAGAGCGCGTAGCCGTCCAGCGCGCCGGCGGCGGCGGGCAACAAGGTCATGGCGACGAGCATCGCGCGCAGTGCGTTCATGGCAAGGTCTCCCCCGCGCCAGCCGGTTGCCAGTTCACAGTTGTTCAACCAGCGGTGCGCGCTTGAGCGCGTATTCCTGCTCGCTGATCACGCCCTCCTCCCGCAGTTGCTTCAGGACGCGCAACTGTTCGGCTACGCCGGCACCGGAAGCATTCGCCGCGTCACCGGCGGCCGTACCGCTGGCCGGCGGCGGTGCAGCATTGCCCGTTGCAGGCGCATCGCTGACGGCAACCGGCGCGAGCGTGGTGCTCACGTTGTCCTCGAGTTCCCACATGGCACCGGTGAGCGGGTCGACGATGGCGAGGCCGATGAGCCCGCCGAAGATGATGTTGCCGAAGTACCAGGGATCGACCATCGCCTGCAGCGGCGTTTGCGCGGTCGCGTGACCCTCCTTGCTGAACTCGAGTGAATAGCGGGCCTTCGAGAAGTAGCCGGCGCTGGCCGGTAGCGTCAGCGTGGTCGGCGTCTGCGCCTTGTGCATCTCGCGTGCGTTCGCGTCACGTACGATGACGGTGGCGCCGGGCGGCGTGCTGGTAATGGTCACCGGATACTGTGACTCGCTGACGATGCTGGCGCAGCCGGCCAGCGTGAGGGTGGTAGCGGCCAGCGCGAGGCCGAGCGAACGTTGCATGCGTGTATCCCTGCCGGAAGGAAAGCCGCCGGTGCGGCCGGAAACGGAGGTGCCGGACACGTACATTAGGAAACCCCGGCGCTTCCCGCCAGCGCGGCCTGCGCCGGTACCGGGGATCTCACCCGCAACGCCATTCGCCAGGGAGCCCGCCGTGGCCGTTCTACACCGTCTCTGCGCCCGATTGTCCTTTGCTGTTCTGCTGTTGTGGCTGGCCGTGCCGGCGCAGGCCCAGGTGCATGTCTCGCCGTTCGAGGGCTGGCGCACGCTAGCCACGCCGCGCATCAGCGTGCACCACCGTGCGCAGGACCGTGAACTGGCGGAGAAGTCGCTGGCCATCGCCGAGCAATCGCTGCCGCAGCTCGAGGCGCTGCTGCGCTGGCAAGTGAGCACGCACATCCACATCAATCTCGTGGACCGCCAGGACGACCCGAACGGCTGGGCGACGCCGCTGCCGTACAACCACGTCACGCTCTACACCACGCCGCCGACCGCGATCGGCGAACTCAGCGACTACAACCGCTGGATGCGCCTGCTGATCGCGCATGAGCTCACGCACATCGTGCACCTGGACAAGGCGCGCGGCGCGCCGAAGGGCCTGCGCCGGGTGTTCGGGCGCTTTCCGCTGCTGTTCCCGAATGCGTGGCAGCCGGATTTCTTCACCGAAGGGCTGGCGACCTGGGTGGAAACCGATCGCGCCGCCGGTTTCGGGCGCGGCCAGTCGGCGCTGTTCGCCGCGATGATGCGCGCGGAAGTGGCCAGCGGGCCGCTGCGCCTGGGCGAGGCGCAGCAGTACCGCAGCGAATGGCCGCTGAACCACGCCTATCTCTATGGCGTCTATTTCTACCAGTACCTCGAAAGCGTGTACGGCCGGCAGAAGATCCCGGAGTACATCGACAATTTCTCGACGCACATCGTGCCGTTCGTGATGTCCTCGACGTCCCGCGACGTCACCGGCAAGGGCATCGGGTCGCTGTGGCGCGATTACCTCGCGTGGCTGGAAAAGCGCTTCCGTCCGGAGATCGAGGCGCTGCAGCGGCAGGGCCTGACGCCGGCGGCGCGCATCAGCGCGCGCGGTTACCTCAGCGGGCGGCCGCTGGCGTTCGCGCCGGGCCTGCTGGCGTGGGTGGACGTCGGCCTGGAGGCGCCCTCGTACCTGGTGCTGCGCACGGCCTATGGCGTCGAGTTGCGCCTGACCCGCGTGCAGCCGGACGCGCGGCCGATCGCCGTGCAGGGCGGCTGGCTCTATTTCCTGCAGGGCGCGGCCTGCGGTGACGGGAAATATTTTTCCGACCTGTTCCGCGTGCGCCTCGATGCCGACCGCCTGCGTTCGATGACCGCGCATGCGCTCGGCAACGGGCTGGCGCTCGGCCTGGCCGAGCAGCTGACACAGTGCGCGCGCTACACGCACGGCAGCCTCGACGCCACCGGCAAGCGCTTTGCGTTCGTGCAGTCGCTCACCGGCCGTCAGCAACTGGTGCTGCGCGAGGTGTCAACGGCGGCCACGCGCGTGATCTGGCAGGGCGGCTTCGATGACCAGCTCGCGCAACCGGTCTGGCTGGATGAGGACACGCTGGTCGCGAGCATGAAGCGTGCCGATGAAAAGTGGCAGCTGGTGCGCGTGCGGGTGGCCGACGGCGCGCTGTCGCCGCTGCCGCTGGCGCTGCCGCGCGGCAACGTGCAAACGCCCGTCGTCGACCCCGCCACGCAGCGCCTCTTCTTCACCGCCGACCATGCCGGCGTGCCCGAGATCTACCGCAGCCAGGCGGATGGCAGCGGCGTCGTGCGCGTGACGCGCTCGCTGGCCGCGTCCGTCGATCCCTGGGTCGCGGAAGGCCGCCTCTATTTCAGTGGCTATACGGCGGACGGCTGGGACATGTACGTCACCGATGCCGCGCAGGCGCTGGCCGCCGATGAACCCGTGCTGCGGCGCCCGGCGGAGTCCGCCACCGGCATGTCGCTGCGTTGGCCGCACGCCGACGCGCGCCCGGCCGGCGCGCCGGTGGCCAGCGAACACCGGTATCGCGCGCTGCCGGCGCTGTTGCCGCGCAGCTGGTTTCCTGCCGCCTACTCCGCCGGCGACGCGCAGGAACTCGGCGCGATGTTCAATGGCAATGACCCGCTCTACTTCCACCAGTACAGCGGTGGCATCGCGCGCGAATTCGGTATCGACAAGAGCAGCGGCGTGTTCGAGTACGTCGGCTGGAACCACCTGCTGCTGGCCTACCGGCGTGACTACACCATCGACGGCAACGGGCTGGCGCCGGGCGACGCGCAGTTTGCCGTCGAGGGCTGGACGCAGCGCGAGGATCGCCAGGCGGCGTTGTTCCATGTCGTGCCGCTGCAGTTCAGCGACCTCACGCTGTTCGCCGGCCACAACGAGGCGCGTGACCGCTACGGCGACCGGCGCGCCGGTGCGCCGCGCCCGCTGCGCGACGTCGTGGTGGCGACGCAGGGCGCCGGCTTCATCTACGCCTCCAGCGCGCAGTTCCTGCACGGCGTCAGCGAAAGCCACGGTCGTCGCGTGAAGGTTTCGCTGGAGCACGACGAGGTGGCGGTGCGCGATGTCGCCGCCGGCGGCGGCAGCACGCGCGGCGAGGCCGGTGGCGACGTGGTGGCGGTGGACTGGCGCGAGTACCTGGCGCTGGGCCGGCGCCACGTGCTGGCGCTGCGGCTGATGGCCGGGCGCGGCGACGCCGGCGTCAGCCGCTTCCGCCTCGGCAACGAATCCTCGATGGCGCAGTTCGCGCTGCCTTACGTCAACGACCGCGAGATCGCGTTGCGCGGCTACCCGCAGGGTCTCGGCCAACTCAGCGACGTCAACGCGGAGCTGCTCAGCGCCGAATGGCGCATTCCGCTGCCGGGCATCCACCGTGGCATCGACGGCCTGCCGCTCGGTGCACACACCGCGTACGCCACGCTGTTCTACGACGCCGGCAAGGCCTGGGGCACGGCGCCGAATCCCTCGCGCGAAGCGGACGCGCGCCGTTTCGACAGCCTGGGCGCGGAGTTGCTGGTAGTGCTCGACATCGGCTTCTCCACGCTGCCGATGCAGGTGCGCCTCGGTTACGCGCAGCCGCTGGTGGATGACCCGCGCGTGGCGAGCGGCACGGTTTACTTCACGCTCGGCTCGGCATTCTGACCGCCCGCCGCCGCCGCCGGTTCACGCCAGTGCCGACTGCACGCGGATCTCGCCGGTCAACACCTTGTGCACCGGGCACAGGTTGGCGATCTGCAGCAGGCGCTCGCGCTGTTCGCTGCTCAGCTCGCCCTGCAGGGTGATCCGCCGCGTGATGTCGGTGCCGGCCGCCGGTTTCCCGTTCGGGTTGAAGGCGAGTTCCACCTCCACGCCGGTGAGCGGCAACTGCTTGCGTTGCGCGTACATCTGCAGCGTGACCACCGTGCAGGAACCCAGTGCCGACAGCAGCAGGTGCTTGGGCGAGGGGCCGAGGTTGCTGCCACCGTCGGCGAGCGGCTCGTCGCCGAGCCACTCGTGGCCGGCGTCGTCGATGCAGCGCACGATCCAGGGCGTATCGCCGTTGCTGACGCGAACGACGGGCACAGCAGCTTGCGCGGTCATGGGAGGATACTCCGGAAATGAAAACGGGCCGATTGTACGGCCCGTCCCGGATCGCGGTTCGCCGGGCGTGCGCCGGCGGGTTCGCTGAATTACTTGAACAGCAGCAGGATGCCGATAAACACCAGCATGCTGCCGAGCACCGTGCGCAGCACCTTCTCGTTGACGCGGAAGCCGAACTTCGTGCCCAGGTACATGCCCGGCAGCGAGCCCATCAACATGAAGCCGAGCATGTGCCAGTCGACGTTGCCGCTGCCGGCGTGGCCGAGCCCGGCCACCAGCGCCAGCGGAATCGCGTAGGCGATGTCGGTGCCGACGATGGAGACCGTGGTCAGGCGCGGGTAGAGCAGGATCAGCAGCGTGGCGACGATGGCGCCGGCACCCACCGATGACAGCGTCACGGTGACGCCGACCAGCGCGCCGAGGATCACCACCAGCGGTTCGCGCGCACGCCCGTGTGCCCAGTGCACCACCGGCACCTCCTCGTGCTGCGCGACTTTCTTCCACAGTGTTTTGAACACCGTGAAGCTGCCGGTGATGATGATCATCACCGCCAGGGTCTTGGTGATCAGCGAGAACTTCAGGCCGTCCTCGCCGAGCTGGTGCATGACGTAGAGGGTGGCCAGGCACATCGGCAGCGAGCCCAGCGCCAGCAAGCCGACGATGCGCCAGTTCACCGTGCCCTTGGTGCGGTGCAGCCAGACGCCGAAGCTCTTGGTGATGCAGGCGTAGAGCAGGTCGGTGCCGACGGCGAGCGCCGGCTTGACGCCGAAGCCGAGGATCAGGATGGGTGTCATCAGGGCGCCGCCGCCGACGCCGGTGGCGCCGACGATCGAGCCGACGATGAGGCCGGCCAGCGCCAGGCCGATTTCGGTCATTTCCATGCAATGCATATTCCGATGGCGGGAAAGCCCACGGACTGTGGTGGCATTGCCCCGGGGTGAGAAATACCGAATTGCACTACCGTTAGAACCTTACAGAATGACGGCCCTGTGCCCCTGCCCCGGAGACCGCCCGGCATGAACCGGATGGAGTTGCTCGATACCGCCCTGATTCCCGGCGACGGCGGCGAGATGAAGCTGTTCCGCCACGGCGATGACTTTTCCATCCGCGTCGCCGGCAGCCGCGCCGGTGGCGGCGGCGAATTGATGAACTCGCGCATGCACGGCTCCGAGGACAAGCTGGCGGAACTCGCCTGCGCGCGCATTGCCGGGCGCGCCGCCCCGCGCGTGCTGGTCGGCGGCCTCGGCATGGGCTTCACGCTGGCGGCCGCGCTGCGCCATCTCGGCGCCGCCGCCGAGGTCACGGTGGCGGAACTGGTGCCGGCGGTGATCGCGTGGAATCGCGGCCCGCTCGGCGCCTGCGCCGGCCATCCGCTGGACGATGCGCGCACCCGCGTGCATGAAGGCGACGTCGCCGGCGTGCTGCGCACACAACGCGACGCCTTCGACGCCATCCTGCTCGACGTCGACAACGGCCCCGAGGGCCTGACGCACAAGTCCAACGACTGGTTGTATTCGCCGGAGGGGCTGAAGGCGGCACAGGCGGCGCTGCGCGCCGGTGGCGTGCTGGCGGTGTGGTCGGCCGGGCCGGACCCGCGCTTCACGCTGCGCCTGCGCAAGTGCGGCTATCGCGTGGAGGAAAAGAACGTGCGCGCGCACGGCAACAAGGGCGCGCGCCACCTGATCTGGTTCGCGGAAAAAAACTGAGGGCTGGCGCATGACGGTGAAGAAAATCCAGGGCATCTACCGCAGCGGGCGCGGGCATTGGGTCGGCGACGGGTTCCCGGTGCGCACGCTGTTCGACTACAACAGCTTCGGCAAGCTGCTGAGCCCGTTCCTGATGCTCGACTACGCCGGGCCGATGGATTTCCCGCCGGCGCAGCAAAAGCGTGGCGTCGGCGCGCACCCGCACCGCGGCTTCGAGACGGTGACGATCGTGTACGACGGCGAGGTCGCGCACCGCGACTCGGCCGGCGGCGGCGGCGAGATCGGTCCCGGCGACGTGCAGTGGATGACCGCCGGTGCCGGCATCCTGCACGAGGAATTCCACTCGCCGTCCTTCACCGCGCGCGGCGGCCGCCTGCACATGGTGCAGTTGTGGGTGAACCTGCCGGCGAAGGACAAGATGACGCCACCGGGTTACCAGGCCATCCTCGCGCGCGACATTCCCGTGCTCGCGCTGCCGCAGGACGCGGGCTTCGTGCGCGTGATCGCTGGCGAATACGAAGGCACCCGCGGTGCCGCGAAAACCTTTTCGCCGATGAACGTCTGGGACGTGAAGCTCGCCACCGGCGCCGACGTGGCCTTCCGCGTGCCGGACGGCCATTCGCTGGCGGTGGTGGTGCTTGCCGGCGAGGTGCTGCTGAATGGCAGCGCACGCCTGCAGGAGGCGTTCCTGGCCGTGCTCTGGCAGGAAGGCAGCCAGTTCACGCTGCGCGCGGAAGCCGAGGGCGGTGCTTCGCTGCTGGTGCTTTCCGGTGCGCCGCTCAACGAGCCGATCGAAGGCTACGGGCCGTTCGTGATGAACACCGCGCAGCAGATCCACCAGGCCGTCGACGACTACAACAGCGGCAAGTTCGGGCGCATGCCGGCGTGAACTGAGTTGCGCGGTGCGCGATGACGTGCCGCGCGGTGTTGTCGTTCAGGTGCCCTGGTTGCGCGCCGGCAGCAGGCGCGTCAGCACGAACACCGTGGCCGCCGTGGCGACGATCGCCGGCCCGGTCGGCACGTTGGCCAGCCAGCTGGCGCTGACGCCGCCAAGCACGCTGGCCATGCCGATCAGGCTGGCCATCCATGCCATCTGCCCCGGTTCGCGCGCGTAGCGGCGCGCCGCCGCCGCCGGCACGATCAGCAGCGCGGTGATCAGCAGCAAGCCGACGATCTTCATCGCGAACGCCACCACCAGCGCGAGCAGCAACGCGAGCAGCAGTTTCACCGCCTCGGTGTTGACGCCTTCGACGCGGGCGAGGTCTTCCTGCACGGTGGCGCTGGTGATCGGCCGCCAGAAGCGCACCAGCACGGCCAGCAGCAGCAGCGCGCCGGCGACGATGAACAGCGCATCGCGCGCGGTGACGAACAGGATGTCGCCGAACAGCAGCGCGACCAGGTTCGGCCGTGCGCCCTCGATCACCGACACCGCGATCATGCCGAAGGCGAGCGCCGTGTGCGCGAGCACGCTGAGCAGGGTGTCGGTGCCGAGATCGCGCTGGCGCCGCTGCAGCAGGAACAGGCCGACGGCGATCAGCGAGGCGGCGAGGATCACCGCCGCCGTCAGCTGGATGCTCAGCAGCGCGCCGAGCGCAACGCCGAGCAAGGCGCCGTGCGACAGCGTGTCACCGTAGAAGGCCATGCGCCGCCAGACCAGCTGGCAGCCGAGCGGCCCGGCGAGCGCCGCCACCGCGAGGCCGGCCACGATGGCGGGCCAGAGAATGTCGATCATGGCAGCGGCGCTCCGGTGGCAGCGGCGAGGCGCGTCATTTGCAGCAATCCTTGCCGTGGCCGGCATGCACGTGGCCATCGAGCGCATGCGCGTGGTCGTGGTGGTGGGTGTAGACGGCGACGTGTTGCGTGGCGCGCGGCGCGTGGCCGTCGCCGAACAGGGCGACGAAGGACGGATGCACGCTGACCGCTTCCGGCGTGCCGTGGCAGCAGACGTGGTTGTTGATGCAGACGACGCTGTCGCTCTCGGCCATGACCAGATGCAGGTCATGGGAAATCATCAGCACGCCGCAGCCGGTTTCGTCGCGCAGTTCGCTGACCAGGCCGTAGAGCGCGTTCTGGCCGCTGATGTCCACGCCCTGGGCCGGCTCGTCCAGCACCAGCAGCTGTGGCCGGCGCGCCATCGCCCGCGCCAGCAGCACGCGCTGGAACTCGCCGCCCGACAGCGACTGCACGGCGGCAGCGGCCAGGTGGCCGACGCCGGTGCGCGCCAGGGCGTTGTCCACGTCGGTGGCGGCGGCGCCGGACAGCGACGCGAACCGGCGCACGCTGAGCGGCAGCGTGTCGTCGACGTTCAGCCGCTGCGGCATGTAGCCCACCACCAGGCCCGGCGCGCGCACGACGGAACCGCCGGTGGGTGCCAGCAGTCCGAGCACCAGGCGGGCGAGCGAGGTCTTGCCGGCGCCGTTGGGGCCGACCAGCGTGGTGATGTGGCCGCTGTCGAGGGCGAGGTCGATGCCGGCGAGAACCTCGCGGTTGCCGAGGCGCAGGCTGACGCCTGTCAGTGTGACGAGCCGCATGGTGATTGCGTGAACTACCCGGATTGCAGGCAAGGGACGGTATGGTATAACGCAACCGTGCCGGCCCGGTTTGTTGGCCGCTTTTCTTTGTGACACAACAACATGCAGAACCTTCTTAAAGTAACGGCGGCGCTCTTGGCGCTGGTGCTGGCGGGGGCCGCCGGCGCCGGTGTGTCCGCTGACGCACCGCTGGTCACGCCGGTGCATGCCGGTGCCATCGAGCGCGAGCCGCTGGTGGCGCCGGTGCCGGGGTTGTCGGCAGCGCCGCTGTCGCCGCACACCTTCGCCCCGAAGATCACCCTCGGCGACCTCGCGCGCCGGCCGAACGTCCAGCTCAAGTCCAAGTCCGTGCTGGTGGTGCGCGCCGACAACGGCGAGGTGCTTTACCGCAAGAACATCGACCAGGACCTGCCCATTGCCTCCATCACCAAACTGATGACGGCGATGGTCGTGCTCGACGCCGCGCAGCCGCTGCACGAGACGCTCAGCATCACCCGGGATGACGTCGACAAGCTGAAGAACACGCACTCGCGCCTGACCGTCGGCGCCCGCCTGACCCGCGGCGAGATGCTGCTGCTGGCGCTGATGTCCTCGGAGAACCGCGCGGCCTCGGCGCTTGCGCGCAACTACCCCGGCGGGCTGGCGGCAGCGGTGTCGGCGATGAACCGCAAGGCGGCGGACATCGGCATGACGCACGCGCATTTCGTCGACGGCACCGGTCTCTCCAGCGGCAACCGCGCCTCGCCGGTGGACCTGGTGCGCCTGGTCAAGGCGGCGGACGGCTACGACACCATCCGCGAATACTCCACCACCCAGGAGCGCGCCGTCCGCGTCGGCAAGGTGACGCAGATGTTCCGCAACACCAACTCGCTGGTGCGCAGCCCGGACTGGTCCATCGACCTGACCAAGACCGGGTTCATCAACGAGGCCGGCCGTTGCCTGGTGATGCAGGCGCGCATCGCGCAGATGCCGGTGATCATGGTGCTGATGAACTCACAGGGCACCAAGACGCGCGTGGGTGACGCCAACCGCGTGCGCCAGTGGCTGGAAGCCGCCGTGCGCGCCTCGGCCTCGGCCGATTCGGGCACGCAGAGCGCGCGCCGTTCCTGATCAGGCCGCCGTGCAGCGGTGGCAGATGCCTTCCACTTCCAGCGTCAGCTTTTCCATCCGGAACGCATGCCGGGCCGCCTCGCGGCCCACCGCCTGCTCGATGGCGTCGGCGGCGATTTCCTGCGCGCGGTGACAGACGCGGCAGATCAGGAACAGCGTGCGGTGCCGTTCGCCGGGGTGCGTGCAACCGACGAAGGCGTTCAGCCGGTCGATGCGGTGCACGAGCCCCTGCTCGAGCAGGAAATCCAGCGCGCGGTAAACCGTCGGCGGCGCCGGGCGGTGCCCGTCCTCGGTGAGCTGTTCCAGCAGCGCGTAGGCGCCGACCGGCTGGTGGCTGTCCCAGACCAGTTCCAGCACGCGCTTGCGGATCGGCGTGAGCCGGGTGCCGTCACGCGCGCAGGCCGCGGCGGCGGCCGCGAGCGCGTCGTGCTTGCAGCGCTGGTGTTCGCCGGCGTTGCAGGCGAACGGGTCGTGTTCGGCGTGGTTCGACATGGCGGGGGCGGCGTTCCGGGCGCTGCAATTGCGAGCGTTACACTATAACATCGGCGCCCCGGCAGGATACCCTGCCGCCGCCTCGCGAGACCTGTGCCGTGCCCCTGCTGATCCGCCGCCTGACCTGCGTGCTGCTGTTCCTCGCCCTGGCGCCGCTGGCGTCGGCGAACGTGCGCGTCGTTGCCAGCATCTACCCGCTGGCGATGATCGCCACCACCGTCGCGCGTGCCGACACCGAGGTGAAGCTGCTGGTGCCGACCACGGCGACGGTGCACAACTACCAGCTGACGCCGGGTGACCTGAAGACGCTGGCGGAAGCGGACATCATCGTCTGGAGCGGCGCCGAGGCAGAGCCCTACCTCGCCGGCGCGATGCAGAACCTGCGCCCGTCGCAGCGCGTGGTCACGCTGTCGCGGCTGCCGGGCGTGGTCTGGCGCGAGCACCGCCTCGATCCCGGCAGCAGCACCGCCTTCGGGCGCGACCCGCACCTGTGGATGTCCACGCGCAATGCCGCACTGCTCGCGCGCGCGCTCGGCGCGCAACTGGGCAACCCGATCGCCGCCGAATTCTTCGATGCCGAAATGCAGCGTTTCCGGGCGCGCCAGCTCAAGCGCTTCGCGCCGGTGGCGAAAGTGCCGCTGCTGGCCGCGCACGATGCCTACGGCTACCTGTTTGACGAAATCGGGCTGGCCAACGCCAGTGCGGTGGTGATCGACCCGGAAGTGCCGGTGGCGCCGCGCCGGGTCGCCGAGTTGCAGCAGCGCATCGAGCAGGAACGCATCGCCTGCATGATCGGCGAGCCGGGCTTCGACGTGCGCATCGGCACGCTGCTGTTCCCCTCCGGGCACGGCAACCTCGTGGTCATCGACCCGCAGCTGGTCGGCACCAGCATCAACCGCAACAGCTACACGCTGGCGATGACCAACCTCGCCGAAACCCTGTACGGCTGCATCGTCACGCGCTGATTTCGCGCAGCGCCCGCCACAACTGCTGCATTTCCTCCGGCGCCTTGCGCTGCACCGGGGCTCCCGTCGCGGCCGGCCGTTGCGCCGCGAGCAAGCGCGAAAGCCAGAAGCGTGCCGCCGCGGCGCGCCGCAACGCCGGCAGCCACGCCTGCTCGCCAGTTTCCAGCGGGCGGATTTCCCCGTAGCCGGCGATGAACGCCTGCGCGCGCCCTGCATCCGGTTCGCCTGCGCCGGCCGCCCAGTCGTTCAGCGCAATCGCGATGTCCCAGGCCAGCACGTCCTGCGTGGCGTGGAAAAAATCCAGCACCGCACTGATGCCGCTGCCGTCCACCAGCACGTTGTCGCGGAAGTAGTCGCCGTGGATGACGCCCTGCGGCAACGCGCGCACTTGCGCGAAGGTGCGCGAGGCATCGAGCAGTGCGGCACCGAGCTCGTCGTGGGTGGCCGGCGGCAGCAGTGCGGCAACGGATGCGAACGCCACCGGCCACCAGAGATGGTCAGGACGCTCGCGCCGGAACGCGCAGGCGCGGCCGTGCCGGTGCAGTTGCGCCAGCATGTTGCCGGCGACGCGGCACAGCGCCGGCGTCGGCGTGTCGATGTGCGAGCCGGGCATGCGCGGCACCAGCAGCGCGGGCCGGTCCTGCAGCAGGAACTGGCGCCGGCCGCCGGCCAGGCGCAGGGCCATGGGCACCGGCAGGTCCGCCTCCGCGAGCGCATCGGTCAGCGCGATGAAGAACGGCAATTCGTCCGCCGGCACCGCCTCGACCAGCGTCAGCACGCAGGCGACGCGGCGCGTGCCGTAGCACAGCGTCACGAACCAGTTCGAGTTCTCGATGCCGGCGGTGATCGGCTCGCAGGCGGCGATGGCATCGGCACCGCCCAGCGCGCGGATGTGGTCGAGGTCGGCGGGCGTGAGGTCGCGGTAGGCAGACATGCGGGCAAGTCCAGGGAGGGGCACGGCTGACCGGATTGGCCAAGCCGTGATCATTCCGGAAATTGACCGCGCCGTCGCGTGCGTGGCACGGTCAGGCGTCTGCCACGTCCGCCCGCGGCGGAACGCCGGCAGCCCACGGACGCGACGCGGCGCGGCAGCGCCGCCCGACAACAACAAAGGCCCGGACGGGCCGACACGCACCGGGAGTCATCGCGCATGAACGCACCCGCCAGCCTCGCCGCCGACCCACGTGCCGCCGGCAGCCGGAAACTGCCGAAGGCCTGCATCATCGGCGCCGGCTCCAGCGGCATCGTCTGCTGCAAGGTGTTCCGCGACCACGGCATTCCCTACGACTGCTTCGAGGCGTCGAGCGAAGTCGGCGGCATGTGGGTGTTCAAGAACGACAACGGCATGTCCAGCGCCTACCGTTCGCTGCACATCAACACGTCGCGCCGGCGCATGGAGTACCAGGACTTCCCGATGCCGGATGACCTGCCGCACTTCCCCAGCCATTTCGAGATCGCGAAATACTTCAGCGACTACGTTGACCATCACCGGCTGCGCAGCAGCATCACGTTCCGGACGAAAGTCGAGCATTGCGAAAAACTGGCCGGCGGCGGCTGGCGCGTGCGGCTGTCCACCGGCGAGACGCGCGACTACGACACCGTCGTCGTCGCCAACGGCCACCACTGGGACCCGAGCTGGCCGAACCCGGATTTCCCCGGCGAGTACACCGGCATCAAGCTGCACAGCCACCACTACATTGACCCGACCGACCCGCACGACCTGCGCGGCAAGAACGTGGTCGTCGTCGGCTTCGGCAACTCGGCGATGGACATCGCCTGCGAGCTCGGCCAGAAGACCAACGCGAACTCGGTTTACCTCTCGACGCGTTCCGGCGGCTACATCTACCCGAAGTTCCTCGGCAGCAAGCCGTTCGATGAAATCCTGCGCCACCCCAGCGAGAAGCCGTCGTTGCTCGAGCGCTTCATCCGCAACTTCGTGCCGGAAAAGGTCGTCGAGGTCTTGTTGCTGCCGGTCTATCACTGGCTGATCCGCTCGCGCGTCGGCGAGCCCTGGGACTACGGGCTGCCGGTGCCGAAACACCCGTTCGGCCGCACGCACCCGACGATCTCCAACGAGATCCACATCCGCATGGGCAGTGGCGACGTCATCCCGAAGCCGAACATCGCGCGCTACGACGGCAAGACCGTGCATTTTGCCGACGGCACGCAGGTGGAGGCCGACGCGGTGATCTACTGCACCGGCTACAGGATCAGCTTTCCGTTCCTCGACAAGACCGTGATCGAAGCCAGGGACAACGACATCGCGCTGTACCAGCGCATCTTCGACCCGAAGCACCCGGACCTGCTGTTCCTCGCGCTGGTGCAGCCGCTGTGCGCGATGATGCCGATCGCCGAGGAGCAGTCGAAGCTGATGGCCGCCTACCTGACCGGCCAGTACCACACGCCCTCGCCGGCGGACATGGACAGGGCGATGCGCGCCGAGCATGAGTACATGAAGTCGAAGTTCACCGACAGCAAGCGCCACACCATCGAGATCGACTGCCAGAAGTACACCTACTACCTGTGGAAGGAGCTCGCTGCCGGCCGCCGGCGCGCCGCGCGCGCAGGGCATGCGCTGCCGGTGCCGCCGCGCGTGGCCTGAACCGGCCGCGCCCGCTTCGCGCTACCATCGCCGCACCCGGCGCCATCCCGGCGCCCTCGTGGATGCGTGAGCCGCGATGAGTGCGAACATCGAGCGTTTTCTCCTCAAGAACGTCATTTCCCGCCTGCCGGCGCCGTTGCTGGTGCGCATCGCCGGTGGCAAGCCGGTCACGGTGGCCGGGCGCACGCTGCACCCCCTGTTCCAGTTCATGATGTTTGCCAACCGCAACAAGCCGGGGATGGAAATCCTGTCGCCGGCGCGCGCGCGCAGCGCCTACACGCAGGTGATCGCGATCGCCGAGGCGGACGAGCTGCAGATGGCGCGCATCCGCGACGACCGCGTCGCCGTCACCGGCGGCCACATCCGCGTGCGCACCTACACGCCGCCGGGCCTTGGCGCTGCCGACGGTGCGCAGACGGCAGCCATCGTCTACTTCCACGGTGGCCGCCACGTCGTCGGCGACATCGACAACTACGACCGCACCGTGCGCTACATCGCCGCGCAGGCCGGCTGTCGGCTGGTCAACGTGGACTACCGTTGCGCGCCGGAACACAAGTTCCCGACGGCGGCGGAGGACGCCATCGCCGCCTTTCGCTGGGTGCAGGACAACGCCGCGCCACTGGGCATCGATGCCACGCGGCTGGCGGTGATGGGCGATTCGGCCGGCGGCAACCTCGCCGCCGTCGTCACCATGGCGGCGCGCGACCGCGGCTTCGCCCCGCCGAAAGTGCAGTGCCTGGTCTACCCGGTGGTGGACCTGCGCCTGGTGAGCGAGTCGCTCACCACGCTCGGCAGCGGGTTCGGCCTGACCAGGCCGCTGATCCAGTGGTTCGCCAACCATTACGTGCGTGACGCCGCCGACCGTGAGGACGTGCTCGGCTCGCCGTTGCTGGCCCGTTCGCACGCGCAGCTCGCGCCGGCCATCGTCACCGTCGCCGGCTTTGATCCGCTGCACGACGAAGGCGTCGCCTACGCGGAGAAACTGCGCGCCGCCGGCGTGCCGGTGACGCTGTTGCGCCACAACGACCTGACGCATGCCTGGGTCACCATGACCGGCGCGGTGCCGCCGGCGCAGGCCGCGATGGATGAAACCTGCGCGCGGGTGAAGAAGGCGCTGCAGTCATGAGCGACGATGCACGGCACGGCGCCGATGCAAGCGCCGGCGGCAAGGCATCGCCGCCGCTGGTACTGGTTGACGGCTCCTCCTACCTCTACCGCGCCTTCCACGCGCTGCCGCCGCTGTCGAATTCGAAGGGCCAGCCGACCGGCGCCGTGCGCGGCGTGCTGAACATGCTGCGCAGCCTGCTGAAGGAATACGCGCCGACGCACGTGGCCGTGGTGTTCGATGCGCCGGGCAAAACTTTCCGTGACGACCTCTTCGCCGAGTACAAGTCGCACCGGCCGCCGATGCCCGATGACCTGCGCGCGCAGGTGGAGCCGCTGAAGGCGGCGATCCGTGCGCTTGGCCTGCCGATGATCATCGAGGAAGGCGTCGAGGCCGACGACGTCATCGGCACGCTCGCGGTGCAGGCGAAGGCGCGCGGCATGCACGTGCTGGTGTCCACCGGCGACAAGGACATGGCGCAGCTGGTCGATGCGCAGGTCACGCTCATCAACACCATGACCAACACGAAACTCGATCGTGACGGCGTCATCAACAAGTACGGCATCCCGCCCGAGCGCATCGTCGATTACCTCGCGCTGATGGGCGACGCGTCCGACAACATTCCCGGCGTCGAGGGCATCGGCGAGAAAACCGCGCTGGCGCTGGTGGCCGGCCTCGGTGGCGTCGAGGACATCTACGCCAACCTCGACCGCATCGCGGAGCTGCCGCTGCGCGGCGCGAAGCAACTCGGCGCGAAGATCGCGCCGCAGCAGGAGATCGCGTTGCTGTCGAAGCGGCTGGCCACCATCCACACCGACGTCGCGCTGAAGGAAACCGTCGATGACCTGGTGCCGCGCCAACCCGACCGCGAGGCGCTGGCGGCGTTGTGGCGCGAACTGGAATTCCGCCAGTGGCTGGACGAGTTGCTCGCGCAGGCGCCGCAGGAACAGGCTGTCGTGCCCGCCGGCGACATCGACCGTTCGGGCTATGAGGTGGTCCTCGACGAAGCCGCGCTGGCGCGCTGGCTGGAAAGGTTGCGCGCGGCGCCGCTGTTCGCCTTCGACACCGAAACCACCAGCCTGGATTACATGCAGGCAGAGGTGGTCGGCGTGTCGTTCGCGGTGGCGCCGGGCGAGGCGGCGTATGTGCCGCTGGCGCACGACTACCCCGGCGCGCCCGAGCAGCTCGACCGCGCGCGTGCGCTGGCGATGCTCCGGCCGCTGCTGGAAAGCGACGCGCACCGCAAGGTCGGCCAGCACATCAAGTACGACATGAACGTGCTCGCCAACCACGGCATCGCGCTGCGCGGCGCCGCCTTCGACACCATGCTCGAGTCCTACGTGCTGGATTCCACCGCCACGCGGCACGACATGGACAGCCTGTCGCTGAAATACCTCGGCCACCGCACCATCGGCTTCGAGGAGATCGCGGGCAAGGGCGCGAAGCAGCTGACGTTCAACCAGATCGCGCTGGACCAGGCGGCGCCCTACGCCGCGGAGGATGCCGACGTCACCCTGCGCCTGCACGCGTGCCTGTACCCGCAACTCGTGCGCGAGGCGCCGCTGTTGCGCGTGCTCGAGGACATCGAGATGCCGCTGGTGCCGGTGCTGTCGCGCATCGAGCGCAACGGCACCTACGTCGACGCGGCGATGCTGCGCGAGCAGAGCGCGCAACTGGCGAAGCGCCTGGTCGAGGTGGAACAGCAGGCCTACGAGGCCGCCGGCCAGCCGTTCAACCTCGGTTCGCCAAAGCAACTGGGTGAAATCCTCTACGGCAAGCTCGCCATTCCGGTGACCAAGAAAACCCCCGGCGGCGCGCCCTCGACGGCGGAAGAGGTGCTGGAGGAACTGGCGGAGGAAAACTACGCGCTGCCGCGCCTGATCCTCGAGCACCGCTCGCTGGCGAAGTTGCGCAGCACCTACTGCGACAAGTTGCCGGAGATGGTCGACCGCCGCAGCGGCCGCGTGCACACCTCCTACCACCAGGCGGTCGCGGCCACCGGGCGACTGTCGTCGACGGACCCGAACCTGCAGAACATCCCGGTGCGCACGGAGGAAGGCCGGCGCATCCGCCAGGCGTTCCGTGCACCGGAAGGCAAGCGCATCCTCGCCTGCGACTATTCGCAGATCGAGTTGCGCATCATGGCGCACCTGTCCGGTGACGAAGGCCTGCTCAGTGCCTTCCGCCACGGCATGGACGTGCATCGCGCGACGGCGGCGGAAGTGTTCGGCGTGCCGCCGGAGCAGGTCACCGACCTGCAGCGCCGCAACGCCAAGGCGATCAACTTCGGCCTCATCTACGGGATGAGCGCGTTCGGCCTCGCGCGCCAGCTCGGCATCGGCCGCGCGGAAGCGAACGCCTACATCGAGACCTACTTCGAGCGTTACCCCGGCGTGCGCCGCTACATGGACGAAACCCGCGCGCTGGCGCGCGAAAAGGGGTACGTGGAGACGCTGTTCGGCCGCCGCCTGTACCTGCCGGAGATCAGGGTGGCGAACGCGCAGCGCCGGCAGGCCGCCGAGCGCACCGCCATCAATGCGCCGATGCAGGGCTCCGCCGCCGACATCATCAAGCGCGCGATGATCGCCGTGGACGCCTGGCTGCAGGCCGAGCGCGTGCCGGCACTGATGATCATGCAGGTGCACGACGAACTGGTGTTCGAGGTGGAGCAGCGCGCGGTCGGCATGGTGCGCGGCAAGGTGCAGGAGCTGATGGCCGCGGCGGCCGACCTGCGCGTGCCGCTGGTGGTCGACGCCGGCGTCGGCGACAACTGGGACGAGGCGCACTGAGGCGGGCGCTGCCTTGCTGCCGGGCACGGCGACTCACTCGGCTGGCGGAAAGCACGGGGGCGTACGCCGGTCCGCCGCCGCAATAGCTCATCCATGATGAGTGCGGGCTAGAATGCCGCCCGCTTTCCAACGCCCCTGAAGGAGTTCTCACCATGCTGGAACACATCGGCCTGATGGCCGCAGGCCTTGCGATTCTCGTTTTCGGTGCCGACTGGCTGGTGAAGGGTGCTTCGCGGCTGGCAATTGCCGCCGGCATCGCGCCGCTGGTGGTGGGCCTGACCATTGTCGCCTTCGGCACCAGCGCGCCGGAGATGGCCGTGAGCGTGTCGGCGGCGTTCTCGGGCGCGAATGACATGGCGGTGGCGAACGTTGTCGGCAGTAACCTGTTCAACGTGCTGTTCATCCTCGGCGTCGCCGCGCTGGTCGCGCCGCTGGTTGTACACCAGCAACTGGTGAGGATGGACGTCCCGATCATGATCGGCGTGTCGGTGTTGTTGCTGGTGCTCGCCGCTGACGGCAGCCTCGGGCTCTGGGACAGCACGCTGCTGGCAGCGCTGATCGTTGCCTACACGATCTTCCTGATCGTCGAGTCGCGGCGCGAGAAGTCGGCGGAAGTGCTCGCCGAGTACCAGGAGGAAGTCACGGATGCGTCCGGTGGCGAGTCCGGGTCCATGCCGATGAACCTGCTGCTGATCGTGGTCGGTCTTGCCGGACTTGTTTACGGCTCGCAGTTGATGGTGGAGGGCGCCATCAACCTGGCGCGGGCGCTCGGCGTCAGCGACGTCATCATCGGGCTGACCATCGTCGCCGCCGGCACCTCGCTGCCTGAGCTGGCCACGTCGGTGGTGGCCGCGTTCAAGGGCGAGCGTGACATCGCCATCGGCAACGTCGTCGGCAGCAATATTTTCAACATCTGCTCGGTGCTGGGATTCAGCGGCCTGGCGTCAGGCGGCGCGCTGACGGTGGCGCCGGCCATGATCAGCATCGACATCCCGTTGATGATTGCGGTTGCAATGGTCTGCCTGCCGTTCTTCCGCAGCGGCTACACGCTGACGCGTGCCAACGGTGCGGTCTTCCTCGCCTCCTACGTGCTCTACGTGGTCTATCTGATCCTGAAGGAAACGCAGGACCCGGCACTGCAGACCTACAGTGACGTGCTGCTCGGGCTGGTGGTGCCGGCGATCATCATCGGCACGATCATCGTGGCCGTGCTGGCACTGCGTAACGAAGAGAAAGAGAAAGCGTCCGGCTGAGTGTCAGCCCACGCCGTTCACGCGATACAAGAAGGGCGCCATCCGGCGCCCTTTTTCTTTTCCCTGCCGTGGCCTCACACCTGCGGCGCGATGTCCAGCCACTCGCCGATCTTCTGCCAGGCTTCATCGAGCCCGGTCTTCGCGGTGGCCGAAAACGTCTGCGCCGTGGTGCCCGGCCAGCGCGTGGCCTGGCGCCGGACCGCCTGCAGCGCATTGGCGGCGGCGCCGCGGCTGAGCTTGTCGGCCTTGGTCAGCAGGCAGTGCGCCGGCAGCCCGCGCGTCATGCACCACTCCAGCATCATGCTGTCGAAGTCGGTGAGCGGGTGGCGGATGTCCATGACCAGCACCAGGCCGGTCAGCGCCTCGCGATGCTCGAGGTAGTCCTCCAGCCCTTCCTGCCAGCGTTCGCGAATGCTGCTCGATACCTTCGCGTAGCCGTAGCCCGGCAGGTCGACCAGCCGGCGATCGTTGTCGACGGCGAAGAAGTTGATCAGCTGCGTGCGCCCCGGCGTCTTGCTGGTGCGCGCCAGCGCGCCCTGCTGCGCGAGGGCGTTCATGGCGCTGGACTTGCCGGCGTTGGAGCGGCCGGCGAAGGCCACCTCGCGGCCGCGGTCCGGCGGGCAGTCGGCGGTGCGGGTGGCGCTGGTCAGGAAGCTGGCGCGCTGCAGCGCCCGGGAGGTTGCCCGGCTGCGCGAGGGGCCGCCGGAGGGCGGTGTGCCGGGCGGGGTGGTCATCGGCAGGTTCCTGATTTCGTGGCGGATTTTCCGGGGGGAGAGATTCTAGCCAGCATTGGGGCAGTGAAGATATAATCCGCGCCCGCGACCAAAGCCCCCACGCTGGTTGCGCGTTTTCCGGGAACCGGGCGCCGTCCGGGCTGTCCCTGTCATACCCCTCCCAAGCACCCGAAGGTGTGGCCATGAAGAAGATCGCTGTCGCTGTAGCTGTCGGCCTGCTGTCCCTGTCCGTTTCCGCGCACGCCGTGGACCCGAAGATCAAGGCCAAGTACGACAAGTCCTGCACGTTTTGCCACG
>Ga0073934_10004288_pt1 | contig 24064 bp, 20 predicted proteins | sample LarsenN4metaG_FD_76834 | JGI IMG/M metagenome (GOLD analysis project Ga0073934, IMG submission 76834) | Hot spring sediment bacterial and archeal communities from British Columbia, Canada, to study Microbial Dark Matter (Phase II) - Larsen... ... | reverse complement strand
TGCGGCCTGATCCGCGCCCACTGCTTGTCGTTGAGCCAGAACAGTCCTTTGCGCATGATCCCCTCGCGCGGCAAATCACCTGCGCACGAGTGAATCAGCATTCGCTAATTAGGTACAGGCCCTCTAACCTGCAAGCGCCTACAGGCCGATGAAATCTGGGCCTATGTCGGCAAGAAGCAGCGCCGCGTCACACAGGCGGATGATCCCTCGCAAGTCGGCGACTTCTACACATTCGTCGCAATGGACGCCGACACAAAGCTCGTCCCCAGCTTCTACATCGGCAAGCGCGACGGCGCGAGCGCCAACGCGTTCATGGCAGACCTCGCCAGCCGCCTCTCCAATCGCTGCCAGCTTTCGACGGACGCGTTCGGCGCTTACGTGACGGCCATTGAAAAGGCGTTCGGCGCGGATGCCGACTACGGCCAAATAGTCAAATTTTACGACAGCGATCATAGCGCCGGGCGCTACAGCCCGCCCCAATGCATCGGCGCCCAGCGGGCGGTCATCTCAGGCCGACCGAACATGGCGCACATCACGACCTCGCACATCGAAAGGCAGAACCTTACGATGCGTATGTCCATGCGCCGGTTCACGCGCCTGACCAACGGCTTTTCCAAGAAGGTCGAAGGGCTAAAGGCGGCGGTCGCGTTGCACTTCTGCCACTACAATTTCGTTCGCCTGCACTCGGCTACGCGCGTCACGCCGGCCATGGCGGCGGGCGTTACCAATCGCGTTTGGGAGTTGGAGGAGGTCGTGGAAAAAACCGCGTGGACCGGTCACTGACTTAGGACACTACCGGGGCGCCGTAGCCCGTTGTGCGGCGCAACGGGGCGGGCTAGAGGTCAGGGCTCGCTCGGGACCGACGGACGCTAAATGGTTAATTTTGCAGAGGCAGCGGCCTTCGCGCCGGAGGCGGCGTCCCGCCTGATGCGCCTGCTTCCGCGCGAGTTCCAGGACGCGTTCGTCCAGTCTCCGAACGTCTTCATGCTGTTCATGTCGATGGGCCTCGCGGCCGTACTGGTCGCGGCGTTCTGGATGCTCAATGGCATGGGCAAGGCCAGCCGCATGGCGCGGATCGCGCTCAGGGCGCAGGCGCTGAAGCGCTCTAAGGATCATCGCGCTCTGGTGCTGATCGGCGAGATCGAGGGCGGTGGCGCGGGCCTGCGGCAGGAAATGAAGGAAGCGATCGAAGACAATTTCGGCCTCTTCTCGTTCGAGCAGAACGTTCAGGTCGATCTCTTCCCGATCAGTCTTAAGACTCACTCGCCGTACGCCCACCCGGAGCTGCGGCGACGCGTGGCCGTAGAGGCCGCCGAGGCGCTCGAGCGCTCGGCGGCCGACGTGATCGTCTGGGGCAAGCGCACGCTCACGGGCAGACTCGACCTTCGGGTGACAACGCTGCCCGGCTATGGGCGCACGCACGACGTGCAGGATTTTCAGCTGATCTGGCGCGTGGGCCGGCCGGCCGAGGCCGCGCAACGTGCGCTGGCCTTCGCGCTGGCGCGCAAGGCGCGGCCGGTGCTGCACCGCCCGCAGGATTATAAGCCCGACCGCCTGCAGCCGATCGTCGAAGCGCTCGATCAGATGGTGGAGGCGCGGCCGGAGGAAGTGAGCGACAATCTGCAGCTCGACATTCTCTCCGACTTCGCCTCCGGCGCGCTCAGCCTCGGCGAACGCGGCGGGCACATCAAATGGCTGTCGAAGGCGCTCGATGCGCGGCAGAACTATCTCGACCGGGTCGATCGCACGACCGATCCCAGCGCCTGGGGCGCCGCGCAACAGGAGATCGGACGCGCACTCACCGCGCTTGGCGAACGCGAGGGGGCGCGCGATAAGCTGGAGGAGGGCGCCTCGCGCCTCAGGCTCGCGATGGACGCGTTGCGCTCCACGGATTCGCTGCAGCAGGCGGAAGTGGCGCTGCGCGCCCTGCAGCGCGCTGAACAGACGCTGCAGCAGCGCCGCCGCGTCGGCCTGAGGTGGCCGACCTGAGCCTCTAGTCCGGCTCGTCGAGCGCTTCGCGCACGCGCCGCGCCAGTTCGGCCTTGCGATAGGGCTTGGTCAGCATCAGCGCGTTCGGATCGACTTGGTCGCGGCTCGTCAGCGACTCCAGCGGATAGCCTGACGTGAACAGCACCTTGAGCTCTGGCGCAAGCGTGCGCGCTTCTTCGGCCAGCTGCCAGCCGTTGATGCCGCCCGGCATCACCACGTCGGTGAACAGAAGCGCCGGCCGTGCGCCGGACTGCAGCATGCCGAGGGCTTCGCGGCCGTCGCTCGCGATCATCACGCGATAGCCGAGCGACTCGAGCGAGCTGATGACGTGGCTGCGCACGAACGCATCGTCCTCCACCACCAGCACCGCCTCCTTGCCGCGCGGCGCCATCGGCAGATCGAGCTGGCGCTGCTGCGTCGGCTCCGCCTCCGCGTCGGCGGCGGGCAGATAGAGCCGCACGCTCGTGCCGAGGCCGGGCTCGCTATAGATCGTCACTTGCCCGTTCGATTGTTTGGCAAAGCCGTACACCATCGAGAGTCCGAGGCCCGATCCTTTGCCGACCTCTTTGGTGGTGAAGAACGGCTCGAACGCGCGCGCGAGCGTTTCGGCGTCCATGCCGCTGCCATCGTCCGTGACGCACACCGAGACATAGCGGCCGGCCCGCACATCCACGCCCGGGCCGAGCGAGTCCGGGTCGAGTTCGATTTCCTCGGTCGTCAAGGTGAGCGCGCCGCCCTTGGGCATCGCGTCCTGCGCGTTGAGCGCCAGATTGAGGAGCGCCGATTCCAGCTGGGCGGCGTCGGCGAGCGCGAACACCGGTTGCGGCGCGACGGCGACGCGCAAATCGATGTCCTCTCGGAGCGTGCGCCGCAGCAGCACCTGCATGTTCTCCACCAGCGCGTTGCAGTCGATCGCGGTCGGCTGCAGGATTTGCCGCCGGCTGAACGCGAGCAGGCGCTGCGTCAGCTGCGCGCCGCGTTCGGCGGCGTTGGCGATGTTGTCGGCGAGGTGCCGCAAATCCTCACGCGCTTTCAGCCGGATGCTGAGCGCTTCGGCATTGCCGAGGATGACAGTGAGAAGATTGTTGAAGTCGTGTGCGATGCCGCCGGAGAGCTGGCCCACCGTTTCCATCTTCTGCGCTTGCGCCAGCTGCTCTTCGGTGCGTTTGCGGGCGCTGAGATCGTGGATGACGCCCACAAAAATGGATTCGCCCTCTTGCTTGGCCTCGCCCACGGACAAATCCATGGGGAAGGTCGAGCCATCCTTCCTGAGGGCGGTCACTTCGCGGCCGATGCCGATGATCTTGGCCTCGCCCGTCTTGCGATAATTGGCGATGTAGGCGTCGTGCTCGTCGCGATACGGCGAGGGCATGAGCATGCGCACGTTGTGACCGATCACCTCGCGCGCCTTGTAGCCGAACAGCCGCTCGCAGGCCGGGTTGAACATGAGGATGTTGCCGAACGCGTCGATCAGGATGACGCCGTCGACCGCGGTCTCGACGACGGCGCGCATGCGTTCGGCGCTCTCGCGCAGCGCCTTTTCGGCGGCCTTGCGTTCGGTGAGGTCGCGGATGATGCCGACGAAAATCGGTCTGTCGTCTTCAAACGCCTCGCCGACCGAGAGGTCCATCGGGAAGGTCGCGCCATTCTTCTTGCGGCCGAGCACTTCGCGGCCGATGCCGATGATCTTGCGCTCGCCGCTTTCGCGGTAGTTGCGCAGATAGGCGTCATGCCCGCTTTGATACGGCTCGGGCATCAGCATTTTCACGTTCTGCCCGAGCACATCCTCGGCGCGATACCCGAACATGCGCTCGCAGGCCGGGTTGAACATCAGCACCGCGCCGAACGCGTCAATCACCATGACGCCGTCGACGGCGGTGTCGACGACCGCCTGCAGACGAGACTGCACATGCTGCGAGCGTGCGGGACTCATCGCGCGCGGCGTTCCGTGAGCAGGCGCTCGAGCGCGCCGGCGAGGTCGTGCGCGCGAAAGGGTTTCGCCAACACAGCGTCGGCGCCGCTCTCCCGGGCCAGCTCGGACGCGGCCCGCCCGTCGATAACGCTGGCGCCGGAAATGGCCACGATGGGCAGTTGCGGCCAACGCGCGCGCAGTTCGCCGATCAGCTGCGCGCCGCCCGTGCCGGGCATGCTAAGATCGGTGACAACGGCATCGATGCTCTCCCGCACCGCCAAGTCGAAGCCCGCCGCCGCGCCGGGCGCGGTCAGTACCTCGAACCCCGCATCGCGCAAGCCCAGCGCGAGCGCATCGCGGACGAACACGTCGTCGTCGATCAGGCAGATGCGCGCCGGAGTTCCCATCGGTTGCGCAGACTAGCGCCATCGTTCGGCGCCGTCACGCCGGCGAACGAGCCGGGCGCTCAATCAAGTTTCCTCCGTCGTCCTCGCAGATTTCGAGCAGGCCAAGGAGCGATGTCGGCAATGGATACGACGCTCCGTGTAAATTCGCGCCTGTCAGCTTGCTTGAAGTCCGACAGGACAGCTGACGCCCGTGCCGCCCAGCCCGCAATAGCCGCCGGGATTCTTGGCCAAATACTGTTGGTGATAGTCTTCGGCGTAGTAGAACTCCGACGCCTCGCGCACTTCAGTGGTGATCGGCCCGTAGCCGGCTGCGTGCAGCTTCTCCTCGTATGCGGCGCGGGCGCGCAGCGCCGCCTCCTTCTGCTCGGGAGTCGTCGTGTAGATCGCAGAGCGGTACTGAGTGCCGATATCGCCGCCTTGGCGCATGCCTTGCGTCGGATCGTGGCTCTCGAAAAAGACGCGCAGCAGCTCGCCGTAGCTCACCTGTTTCGGGTCATAGACTACGCGCACGACCTCGGTGTGCCCGGTGCGGCCGCTGCACACTTCTTCGTACGTCGGGTTAGGCGTTGTCCCGCCCGCATATCCGGCGGCTGTCACCCACACGCCCGCTGTCTGCCAGAACTTGCGTTCGGCGCCCCAGAAGCAGCCGAGCCCGAACACCGCCTCCTCGAGCCCTTCAGGGAAGGGCGGCTTCAGCGCAAGGCCGGACACGAAGTGCGTCGCGGCGGTGGGAATGGGCGCGTCGCGTCCGGGCAGCGCCTGGTCGGGGGTGGGCAGGGTGCTGAGCTTGGCCATGGGGTCCTCGTCGCGCGCTCTTATATAGGCGCTCTGGACGCCGCGCGCTGGGGTCGTACGCGTGAGCGTGGGCGCCAGTTGCAAGCGCGCCGCGCCGACCCCATAAACCGCCCCGCGCCGGAGAGGTGGCCGAGTGGTTGAAGGCGCACGCCTGGAACGCGTGTATGGGTGCAAGCCCATCGAGGGTTCGAATCCCTCTCTCTCCGCCAGCCAGTCGGGTGTACGGCCCGGACGCATGGGTGACGGATCGTCCCTAAGACATGGGTGACAACCTCGGGCCGAACGGGTTGTCCAGGGGCTGCGAGGTTTTCTGCTCCAGGTCGACGTAGCCCAGATCATAGCGCATGAAACTGACGAGCCAAATGCCGTCATCGACTTCTTTGATTCCGAGTTTTTGGCCGGACAAGGCGGTTGAGACGCTCCTCCACTACCGAACTCTCTCTCCACGGCATGACGCCCTCCGCCTCAGGGGCGGAAAGTGTTACCCATGTCTCCGGAACGGAATGTCACCCATCTGTCGGGTCGCTCAAGGGCCATTCCCCACCTGAAAGAATGACGACCCTGCAAGCGTCGGTAATTGCCCGGCTTTCTCGGGCAGCGGCGGTCTCTGCATCGCGGCATCGCGCGCGAATGTCCTCGAAAAGGGCCGTTCGTCTCCGTTCGCGAGTAGGCCTAGTGGTTTAGCGCCGTCTCCGGTCCGCGGTCGCTCGCGACTGCGCGCCGCCCAAGCAGTCGCACGTCGCGAACTTAAGGGGGCCTCGCTCGCAGAGACAGGCTGACTGCACGCATGAGCAAGCAGCCGCGCTGGCTCAGCGGATCGCATTCGCAGAGACGAGCCGGCGCTGGGCGGCCCAGTCGAGTGGCAGGTCGGCGCGGCAAAGCTGATCGAGCGAAAGCCCGGGCCGCTGGCGGCCTTCCAGAACCTCGCTGATGAGATCGGAGTACGACGTCGTTAGCGTCGATCGGACCGGCATTTATCATTTGACCGAGACAAAATTCAGGAAGGATGCTCAAACGGGTCGGGACCGACCCGAAGGTCAGGTCCTCTCGAGGGCGCGGACGAAGTGGCCGTGCAGATGATGCCGTGCGCCTTGCCGTTCAGGCCTATTCCCTGATCAATAAGAGATCGCCGAGTACGATGCGAGCGCCAACACCGTGCTGCGCCGCTACGTGCCGGGCGCGGGCGCGGATCAGCCCGTCGCGTACATCGAGTACGTGAGCGGGCCGCAGCTCTACTGTTATCACGAGGACCGTTTGGGAAACATCGTCGCGCTGGCGAGCGCGTCAGGCGCGCTGGCCGAGCGCTACCCCACACGCCCTATGGCGTGGAAGAGCCGCTGGTCTCCACCGGCCAGCCCTTCGGCTACACCGCGCGCCGCTTCGATGCGGAGAGCGTTCTCTCCCACTACCGCGCCCGCATGTACGCGCTGCGGACAGCGCTGCAGAGATCGTTGCAAAAGGGCGCATCCCTGCCCTCACCGGTGGTTGGCTCTCAGAGGTTTGGGAGCGCCGTCTCGCCTAAGTTGAATGGGCTATACGCGCCCAAGTAGAAGATCGGACGTGCGCGCCGCGAAAAAAAGTCACAAACTAGGAGTGATTCGATGGCCATGACCGATCCCCGCTCCGTCACCGAAATAGACGAGGAAATCGGCACCCGGCTGCGCGCGCGCCGCAAGGAGCTCAAACTGCCCATGCATTATGTGGCCGATGCGGTAGGCGTGACGGTGCAGCAGGTGCAGAAATACGAGGCGGGTGGGAACCGGGTTTCGGCAGCCATGCTGACCCGCTTGGCTGAAGTGCTTGAGATTGAAGCCGCAGAATTGCTGCCTGGCGCGCCTCGCAAGGCGCGATCCGCGGCCAAGAGATCGACGAGCCAAGAGGGCATGGCGCTGCAGCTGCAGCACGCCTTTGCGCAGATCAGGTCGAAGCGCGAGCGCCAATTGATCGTCAATCTGGCGCGGCAGCTGGCCGCCAACGAAAACGCCAATGCGCGCAAGAAGGGCCGTCGCTAGGCGGTTTGCGCACAACCTTGGCTGGGCGCTGACGCTCCACAATCAGCCGCAACGCGCTCAGATGAGCAGCCGACAAGGCCCGGACCAGTTCGAGTTGGCTGACGCTAGTACTTTCCGGCAGCGCCGCCGCGGCCCGTCGGGCGAGTTCAATGAGCTCGCCGAGCGCGCGCAGCGACTCTTCGTCGGGGTCAGATTGTCGAGCCTTCATTCGTGTCTCCCCTCGCGAACTCTCACGACAAACAAATGTTCTGACGCTGGCGCGCCTTCCGCAGCGCCACGCAGCGCTCGTCGGCGCTTTCCACCACCCAATCGCGAACGCTTTCACCGATGCGCGCCGTGAAGGCGCGTCCGTCCGCCTCATCGCGCAGGAAGGCGACGCGCGCCTCCGATCGACCAGCGAGCCCGACCAGGCGGAAGCTTTGACCCGGTTGAACTTCTCCGGGCGTCGGCGGGGCGGTAGCGGAACGGAAGAGCGGCGGACCAAAAGTTGGCGCGGCGCCTGCTGCATCGCGGACGCGCGGCCCTTCGCTCGCTGCAACGTCTCCGGTTTCGCGAACGCGGGCTCCATCCGCGTTTGCTGCAGGCGCAGGAGCTTGCGACGAGACCTCTGATCGAAGCGGCGCGGCCGGAGCCTCGCCAAGTGCTTCGAGTTCTGTCCCAGCCCAAGCTAGGAGCGCGGCCAGCGCAATGAGCAGCAGCGGCCATCTCATCGCAGCACTCCATCACGTTGCGCAACGCGTGTTTCATCGCGAGGCGCTGTCCGCACGTTGAGCGAGAAGACAGCGTCCGCCGCCACCCTGTCGCCGCGCTGCAGCGAGAGGCGCTCGACGGCCATTTCGGGAAAGCGCTGCGCCAAACCATGCAGGACTTGCGGGCTCGTTTCGATCGGCTCGCGCCAACGGGCGGTGATGCTGACGCGCGAAATGCTTGACGCGGCGGACGTCTCAACGCTGTCGACGATCGGCGCTTCAGCGCCTAGTTGGATCAGCTCTTCGCGGATAATGCGCGCGGCCGCGGCCGCCGCCGTCTCGCTGTCAGCGGGCGTCACAGGCAAGGCGCCACCGCTCAGGCGCGCAAGATCGGCTTCGATGCGCGCTGCCTCTGTCTCGCTCGCGCGCGCCCGCTCCTCAAGGCGCGTCATAGCTTCGCGATGCCCGGCCAGCTGGGCGAGCCTTGCCCAATGCGCTGCGCCGTTCTCATAAAGCCCGCCCGCCAGTTCGATGCCGCCCCAGACGAGCAGCGCCCTGAGCGACCATTTCGCACTTTGGCGGAAGAGGCTCATGGCGCGTCTCCTAAGCGCTCGGACAAGCGCACTGAAAACGACTGCGGCGCTTCGCCGTCTCCTGGAGCGAACGAGATCGTCTCGCCCTCGAACGCGCGCCGCAGCGCAAGCTCGGCAGCATCGGGCGCGTAGGAGCGGCCCGTAAGGCTGAGGGATCGGGTCTCTAGCGTGGCGCCCATCAACTCGGTCTCGGCCGGAAGATTGACGGCGAGCCGCATCAGCCGCGCACTCGCCTCGCCCAGGGAAGGCCCGCTCGCTTGCAGGAGCGCTGCCCTGGCCGCTTCGCCTTCCGCGGTTCCGCGCTCGGCCAAGCGTATGCGCCGTTCGAGTGCAAGACGATCCGCATCTGCCGCAGCCAGCCTGCGCCCGAGTGCTTCATCGAACGCGCGAGCGGTGTCGCTCAGCGTGACCGCAAGGAGCGCCAAGGCGAGCGCCAGCAAGGCGCGCCGCAGCCGTCGGCGGCGCGCCCCTGCTTCATCGCCAAATGTCAGCGCCAGCTCTGGATGCTGCGGCGGTGTGAACACGAACGCTTCAATCGCGCCCTTGCGCGCGCTCTCTTCGCGGGCGCGCGCAAGCGCCTCCTTACGCGCCACGCCCAGCACAAACGTGCGCTCCGGCCGCGCGCGAGGACGCGCGTCATCTGCAATTGGGCCGACGACATCGAAAACGATCTCGTCTGTCGCCAGCGGCAGCGCACGCTCAGGATCGAGCGCGACGGCTTTGCGCGCCTCGCCCGCATCGCCCGCGTTGAGCGCAATCTCCTGGATCAGCACTTGGGCAGGCTCGAGACGCGCGTAGCGAGAGGAGCGATAGCTCTTGGCGTCGGGCGTGAAGGCGCCTCGCAGCGCCACGCGCGAGAGTGCACGCAGGGCGTCGAAGGCGGCATCGACCACGTCAAGCGCGCGCGAGAGGAGGGCGGATAAGAGCTTCATCGGCACGTCCGCGGGATCGGATCGAAATCGCAGGTGAACGGCGCGTCCGCTGCAAAGGTGAGTGTCGCGAGCGGAAGCCAAGACTCGCTGTGCCGCGTTTCGAGCAGCACGGCGCCCTGGCCTTGGCGAGCGAACCGCATTGGCGCCGCCTCAGCGAAGAGCACGCTCTCATGGGCGAACTGAGTGGCGCGAAAAACGAGCCGGTCTCCCGCGCTTTCTGAAATGATCGACAAGGAGACATTGATCGGCGTGAGCGAGAGGCGCGGGACCAGCGCGCGAAAGCGGAGTTCGCGTTCGCCGATCTGCCTTTGACCAGGGTCGATTGCGCCCGCGGCCAATTCGCTGAGCAGGAGCTGGGTCGGCGCGTTGGCGCGCCAGAACGCGGCCTCGTCGGCGCTTGCCCGGCTGAGCGCCAGCCATGGCCCCAGGTTGGAAAACGCCAACGCCGCGGCAAGCCCCAGGATTGCAAGCGCTGTCATCAGCTCCATCAGGGTCATGGCCGGGAGAAGCTGCGCGGGCGCGCCCAGGCGCTTTCCAGCGTCACGCTCGGACCTTGGCCCCGCCGCGGCCGCACCGTGACCGTGCATTCCACCACGATGAGACGTGGAGATTGCGCTTCGGAGGAGACGGCGCAGCGCAATACCCAAGCGTGCGCGCCGCGCTCGCCGGAATAGGGCCCTGAATCCCAGGTCGTGCGCGCCTCTTCCAGCACTGCGCTCGCCAGCGCGGCTGCTTCGGCGCGTTCGCGCGCGTGCGCCAGGTCGTGTCGCGCATCGCCCAGCACGGCGAGAAAGGCGAGGAGCGCGCCGGCGAGGATGGCGCTCGCGACCAAGACTTCCATCAGCGCCATGGCGGGCAGCACGGCCGGTGATCGGATCGACGATGAAGAGCGCTTCGCCATGTTCGCCTTCCAGACGGAGAGCGCCGGCTTCGAAACGGCCGGCAGGATCGACGCGCAGCGGCGGCGTCGCCATACGCAGCCCGCGCGGCAGCGTGCGCGAGACAACAATTTCTTGGCCGACGCGCACAATATAGCCGCGGTGATCGGCGCTGGCGGCGATCTCGCCATAGGCGCCCGCGCTGCGCGCGCGCATGGCGGCGAGATCCAGATCGGCGGCAAGCCGGCGTGCGGCCTGCGCAGTCTCGAGGCGCGCGATCATGCGTGGCGCCCCGGCTGACACGAGCGCGGCCACCAGCGCCAGGATCGTCAGCACGACCAGGAGTTCCGTGAGCGTGAAGGCAGGGGCGAGCACGGGCCTCATATCGTCGCCAGCTCCGACATGGCGAGGAGCCCCAGAAAGAGCGAGAGCACGATGCCGCCGACCAGCAATCCAAGCAGCAGGGTGACGATGGGTCCAGCGATGGCGCCCAGGCGCTCCAGCCGCTGTTCGGCTTCTGCGGTAAGGAGTACGCCGGCCTGGCGCAGCGTTTCGCCGAGCTTGCCGGTTTCTTCGCCGACGTGCGTCAGGCGCAGGAAGGATTTGGGCGGGTTGGTCCAGCGCTCGAAGGCGTGCGTAGGCCGCTCGCCGATGCGGATCTCGCCCACGGCCTTGATGAGGCGTCGCTGGATCTCTGCGCTACGAACGGCCGAGGCGGCCGCCTCGAACGCAGAAGCTGCGGGAACCCCTGCCTGCAAGGAAAGAGCGGCAAGGCTCGAAAAGGCGGCAAAATCCAAACGCTGCGCAACGCCCAAGCCCAGCGGCGAAACGAGCACACGATCGATCACCTGCGCGAGTGATGCGCGGACTTGAGCACTCGCGGCGATGACGCCAGCTGCGCCGATGACGATCAGCAAGAGGAAGAGCCCATTGGCCCTAAGCCAGGCGCTCAGCTCAAGCAGCGCGCGCGTTGAGCCGGGAAGACGCTCTTCTGCGCCAACGAAGGCCTGACCAAGGGTCGGAACGACCAGCAGCAGAAAGCCGGCGAGCGTCGCCAAGGTCGCGGCAATGACGAAGCTCGGATAGATGAGCGCAGCCCCGATGCGGGCGCGCAAGGCAGCTGTGTGGGCAAAGGACGCAGCCGCCATATCGAGCGCTTCGACGAGGCGCCCGCTGGTTTCACCAGCGCGGACGACGCCGCGCAGGAGACGCGCTTCCGAACCGGTGAAGGCCCCGAGCGCCGAGGAGGCAGGCTCGCCGCGCTCGGCCGCTTCGCGCATGCGCGAGGCCGCGGCCGCCGGCGCTCGCGCCAGCTCCTCGCTGGCAAAACGCAGCGCCTGTCCGAACGAGAGGCCTGCGCGCAGCAATTGCGCCAGCGTGAGCGACAGATCGCGGGCGGCGACCGCATTGAGGCGAGCGCTGCCGTTGGCGCCGGAAGCGGGCGCGAGCGCAAACGGCGTCAGGTTGCGCCGCTTGAGGCGCTCCAGCGCCTCGCGGGCGCTCTCGGCATCGAGCGCGCCGCGTTCGACGCGTCCTGAGGGCCCGCGCGCCTCGTATTTGAACGTGGTCGTCATGCGAGCCTCAGCGCAGTAACTTCCGCGGGCGCAATGCGAGCCGCGGCGGCTTGAACGGCCGCTGCCTGGGTGATGGCGCGAAAGCCTTGCTGTCTCAGCGCAGCCCTGAAGCGCGATCCACTGGGATCGCTCATCGCCTCGCGCAGGGCGTCATCGACCAGAAAGCCTTCACCCACGGCGATGCGACCCGCAGCGCCCGTGTTGCGGCACGCCGTGCAGCCGGGCGCTTCGCCTATGCGGATCTCGGAACGCGAGACGAGCAGCGGTTCGAGCAGCGCGCGTTCGGCGGAGGTGGCCGCCCGCTCGCGCCTGCACTCAAGGCAGAGCCTGCGCACCAGGCGCTGCGAGACCGAGCCCACCAGCGTGGCGGCGATGAGATAGCGGTCGAGCCCCAGGTCCGCCAAGCGCGCGGCGGCGCCGGGCGCATCCGTTGTGTGCAGCGTCGCAAGCACGAGATGGCCCGTGAGCGCAGCCTGGATGGCGATGCGCGCGGTCTCGTTATCGCGAATTTCCCCGATCAGGATGACGTCCGGATCCTGACGTAGAAACGAGCGCAATGCTGTTGGAAAGGTGAGGCCCGCTTCTTCGTTCACCTGCACCTGGGTGATGTCGGGAAAGAAGTATTCGATCGGGTCTTCGATGGAGACGATTTTCAGCGCTTGAGTCCGCAAGCGCTCGATCATGGCGTAGAGCGTTGTCGTCTTGCCGCTGCCAGTGGGACCCGTCAGGAGGAAGAGGCCTCGCCGCAAATTCAGCACGCGCTCGAAGATCGCGAGCAAGGCATCGGAGAAGCCGAGGCGCGCGAGGTCCAGCAGGGAGGACTCGCGCCTCAAGAGGCGAAGCGCGATGGTTTCGCCATAGGCCGAGGGCACGGCCGAAATGCGCACGTCGACGGGCCGGCCCTTGGCGGCAAGCGAGGTGCGCCCATCCTGGGCGCTGCGCCGATCGGCGATGTCCATGTCGGCCAGCACCTTGATGCGCGCGGCGATCGGGGCGGCGAGGTGCGCCGGCTCTTCGCGAACAGTCTTGAGCTCGCCGTCGATCCGGAGGCGCACGCGCACGCGGTCGGGCAGGGGCTCGATGTGAATGTCTGAGGCGTTGGCCTCGAGGGCACTCTCCAGCAGCGCATCGACAATGCGGACCGCAGGGCCAGCGCTCGATTGGTCGCGCATGCGCTGGGTGTCGTCGGGCCAGAGCGCCACCACGGGCGAGGCAGGCTCTGCCGCTTCGGTCTCTTCGCTTGCGCCGTAGAGCGCGTCGAAGGCGTGCTTCTGCGCCGAGACGGACATAAGGCGCGGTTCGGCCGCGCATTGAGCAGCAAACGAGAGCGCCGCCAAGCCGTCGGACTGCTCGGGATCGATAATGCCGACGAGGAGGTTCTCGCCAGACCAGCCCAGCGGCAGCAGCCGCCGGCGGCGCAGGAAAGATGCGCTTACAGATTTGAGTTCGACGGGCGCGGCGGGAACATCCTCCGCCTCAGCCCGCTTCAAGCCAAAACGCTCCGCGAGCACCGCAAGCACGCGCGCGTCATCGCAAAGGGCCAACTGGTGCACGACGGCGACAATCGACTCTCCGCTCGAGGCTGCGACCTGCCGGGCGCGACGCGCCGCCGCCGCGTCGATGAGGCCCGCGCTCGTCAAAGCCTCGGCGATGGCCGCGCCAGGCTCGATCTCGCCAAACAGGGAGGTGGCCGTGGTCACTGGCCCACTTCCCCACAGCCCGGTGGAGCTGCGTCTCGCGGCGCCAGTTCGTGCGCCGCACGATGCGTGAGCACGGGGCGCGTTGGATCGCCCGTCAATCTCACCCAGATCGTGCGCCGTATGACGGCGTGATCGGAAATCGACGCCTCGGCCGTGAGCGCCACAACGCGACCCAGCGGCGCTTGCGCCGCAGTGCGTTCAATGGATGCAAGACTGAGTAAGTCGAGCAGGCGCGGCGGCGCCGCGGCCGGATCGAGATCGGCTTGGCCGCTATAGGTGGTGAGATAAGGCAGAACGCACGGTAGCAGTTCTGGCGTCATGCCCATCACGAGAGATAGCTCGCCTTCGGTCTCGAAACGCCGATTGGCGGGCGGCGAAAGGCCTGCACTCAGATAATCGGCGCTTTCGGCGCCATTCGCCCGCCGCAGATCATCTTCATCGCGCCAATCGGCGATGTGGTCGGCAAGCTGGGCGGCCCTGTCTCTGGCCACGCCGACTCCGACGAGCAGGGCCGCCAGGCGTTCGGGCGGAGCGGCGTTGGCGTCGATGAGGCCAGAAGCGTCCTGTCGCAGCACGCGCGCGCCGTCTTCGCTTTCGATGAGGACGCCCTGCGCCGGCAAAGGCTCGCCGGAATCGAGACGCACGAGGGCGAGCGCCAAGAGGCGCTCCGCCTCGTGCTCGGCTCTGATGAAACGCGTCGACTCTCCGGAAGCGGCGCGCGCCGCGCGCGTTTCGATAATGAGCAGGCCGGCCGTTGTCGCTAGCAGAGCGGCCGTCAGCGCCGCCGTCAGCATGGCTGAGCCCGGCTCAGTCCATCGTGTGTTCAATGAACCGCGAGCCATGGATTCGCTCCAAACGCTGGCGCAGCTCTGCCGTCGCCGCTTCCGCATCAGGAGCGGCGCGCAGAATGCGCGGGGTGAGAAAGACGACGAGTTCGGTGCGGCGCACCGCCTCGTTGGTGTTGCGGAAGGGCGCGCCCAGAAGCGGCACGGCGCTCAGGAACGGCACGCCCGCGCGTCCGCGCGTGCGGTTCGCGCGGATGAGGCCGCCGAGCGCCACGGTCTGCCCATCGTCGATCGAGACCGTGGACTCAAAGCGCCGCTGCTGAATGGTCGGCGAATCTATGCCCGATGTGGTCGTTGCCGCTACCTCGCTCGCCTCTTGCGCCACCTCCAGCGTCACGGTGTCGTTGGCGCTGACGCGGGGCGTCACGCGCAAGAGGATGCCGGTCTCGCGATACTGCACCGTGTTGACCACGGTGGCGTCGGGCGTTGTGATATTCGCGGCCGATTGGGTGACGATCGGCACCTCATCGCCCACCTGCAGCACCGCTTCCTGGTTGTCGAGCGTCACGATGATCGGCGAGGAGATCACCTCCACGTGCGTGCGCGAAGAAAGCGCGTTGAGCGCGGCCTGCACGTAGGTGCTGCCATAGGTGGCGGCAAAGCCGGGAAAACGCGCCACCACCGCCCCGCCCGAAGCTTCCGAAAGGATCGCGCGCGTGCCGTCACGCAGGTCGAAATTCCACTGCACGCCGAAGCGGAAGTCGTTGTTGAGCGTGACTTCTGCAATGGTGACTTCGATCATCACCTGATCGATCGGCCGGTCGAGTTCGCGCACGAGCGCGGCGACCTCCTCAAAGGTCGCAGGATCGGACTGGATCAGCAGCGCATTGCGCGTGGCGTCCGCGGCGATGCGCGTCTCTGCGGCGCCTTCTCCGAATAGCGCCGTGATGGTCTCGGCGACGCGCTCCGCATCGGCATTATTGATTTGCAGCAGACGAATGCGTCCGCTGGTAGTGAGAGGACGATCGAGCTGCATGATCCAGGTGCGGGCCTGGTCCAGTCGCTCAGGACGTTTGGCCAGCACAAGGATGGCGCGCCGGCCGGGCAGGGGCACGAACTCGACCATGGAGCCGATCGGGCCGTCCGCCCCTCCGAACAGGGTGCGCAGCTCGCCGATCAAGCTTTCGGGGTTGGCGTATTCGAGTGGAACGACGCCAAAGGAGATTCCGTCGAGCCAATCGACATCGAGCAGCTCGATGGTTTGCACGAGGTTTTGGATCTGGTCGGCGGGACCGGAGAGGATGAGCAGCTCTCGGGCGCGCTCTGGCTGAACCGTGACGCCCTGGCGCGCGAACGGCTGTAAGAGGCGCGCCATTTCGCTGGCCGAGACGTAGCGCAGGCCATAGATCACGACACCCGCGCGCACGGTTGCGCCGGGTCGATAGACCTCGGTGCCCTGTTCTTGCCCGCGCGCATCGAGCGGACGCAGCAGGAACGCGTTCGGGGCCTGCTCGACGAGTTCGAGCCCAAGCGCGCCGACCGTATTGCGCAAGAACGCGGGCAATTCGCCCGCGGTGAGCTGGCCTTGGCTGCGGATCGTGATCTCGCCTTCGACGCGCGGATCGATGACGACGCTGGCATTGGCGAAATCCGACAGAAGCGACTGCACCACCATGCCGACCGGCGCCCGCTCGAAGGCGATGTCGAGCCGCGGCGCATCCGGCGGCGGGGTCCGCGGAGCGGGCGGAGGCTCTGGCGGCGGCGCCACGAACGCGCCGCTGCCGCGATGGATGGGAGGCGCTTCCGTCTGCGCGGTGGGGTTGGCGCTCTCCGGCGCGCCTGTCTCTTGCGCGCGCACCGCCGCAGCGCACAGCATCGCAAGCACGACTGCGCCCGTAAGCACAAGCGCAGCCGTACCGCGCGCAGTGCGAAGCGCGTTCTGCGCTTCGGCTTGCCCGTTCTGGCGCGTCTTCATCTCCACCCGCCGGCTGGACTAAAGCCGGTTGTACGGATAGCTTCAAGCACAAGTTGAAAGGGCGATATGAATTCTACAATGCTTGCGGTTTGGTTGGTTATGAGCGCGCCAGCGTGCGCGCTCTACGCTGCGGCGGCCGCCAATCGCGGAGCTGCCACGGCGAACGTTGCAAAATTTTCATGGGCCCTGCTGTTCGCGAGCGCAGCAACGTTCGCCACCATGTTTGCGCCGGGCCTAATGGAAGCCGTCGGCGCGCTCGCGCTCATGTCCATGCTCACCTATCTCGCGGTCTTCGATCTGAAGGCGCTGGCCGTGCCGGTGTGGCCAACCCTGAGCTTCACCCCGCCTGGGCTCGCGCTCGCCCTGATTCAAGGCGACGCGTTGGAGCACGCGCTTTCCGCCGGCGGCGGCTGGTTGGCGTTTCGCGCGCTGGATGGGTTCTATCGCTGGGCGCGCGGCAGGAGCGGCTTGGGCGCTGGCGATGCGCTGATCGCCGCGCTGATCGGCGCCTGGGTTTCCTGGGAGGGGCTTGTTTGGAGCGTCGCCTGCGCGGGCGTGTTGGGGCTTGGTTGGGCGCTGCTGAGCCGTGCGAACCGACACGAAGCGCTGCCTTTCGCCCCGGCGCTCGCGCTGGGCGTCGGCGTATTCCTGATCGCCTCTGGACTGTCTCGATGAGCGGGAAACGCAAATCCAGGCGCGCGCGTCTTGCTGGCGCCTACACCTTGACCGAGATGCTGGTGGTGCTCGTCATCATCGGGCTCTTGGCCGCCATCGTCGGTCCGCGCTTGTTCAATCGGCTCGACGATGCGAAGGCGCGCACGGCCCGTCTGCAGATGACAAGCCTGCAGACGTCCATAGATCTCTTTCGACTCGACGTAGGTCGTCTGCCGACGGCGGAGGAGGGGCTGAACGCGCTCGTGCAAGCGCCGGCGGGAGAGGCAGGCTGGCTCGGGCCTTATCTGGCGCGCGACGGCGTGCCGAACGATCCCTGGGGACGCGCCTACGTCTACGAAACCGATGCGGCCGGCACCCTATATCGCATCGTTTCCTACGGCGCGGATGGGCGTCCCGGCGGCGCTGGCGCGGGCGCGGATATCAGCATGGGCACGGCGTCACGAGACGGCGAGGCTGCTGCGCAGAGCGATTAGCGGCTTACGGTTTGTGAGAAGGTGAGTTCTGCGGGCGCAACGCTTGCGCCGCCGCCCACCCAGATGGTGTAGGTCCCGCTCTCCGCGCGCTCGAACAGCAGCGATGGATTGCCCCCTTGCTCGCCGCTATCGTCGTCGCAATACCAGGCGCCGTCGGGCGCCTGCAGCAGCAGCGTGGTGTCGGCGCTGGACGCAACGGAGACGATCAAGGATGCGTTGGCGCCGGTGTAGGCGAGCCGCACATCGGGCGCGTTATGGATGAGTCCATCGCATGGGGCGCCGATGCTTCCCCCGCCTGCGTTCACGTTGACAATCTGGGGGTCGGGATCAAAGCCCGCCGCCAAAGTGATTGCGCCGTAAGTTGGCATCGCGCCTGCGTTCTGGGCAAGAGCGGGCGCTTGCGCGCAGAGCAGGAGCGCGCATCCGCACACCAAAACACGTTCTGTCTTGGACATTGGGCTGTCTCCTTTACGCCTGCGTGCCGACGATCGTGCCGTTGTTGGTGACCGAGACGGTCTTGCCGTTCTTGCGGATGGCGTAACCCGCGGCCCCGCCCGCGCCGGGCGATTTCACCGTGCCCGTGCCGCTGCCGGCAACGCCGCTGGATCCGTTGACTCCGGCGCCGCCGCCCGCTCCGCCCGCTCCGCCGCCGCTGGTTTCGCCTGCGCCGCCCGCGCCGCCGCCCGAGGTTGTGCCGCCGCTGCCGTTCGCGGCGTTCGTGCTGCCGTCGAACACTGGCTCGCCAGGCGTGCCGCCCTGGCCATTCGGGAATCCGCCGCCGCCGCCGCCGCCGCAGCGATCAAACTCGTACATGGCGCTAGTGCGACCGCCGCCGCCGCCGCCGCCACCGCCACCGGCTTTAATCTCGCCGCCCGCATTGACGAGCACGCTGAGGTTTTCTTGGCAGTACACCGCATCGCCGCCCGCGGTGCCGATCGAGCCGTTGGTCCCGCCTGCGCCTTTGCCGCCGCCCCCGCCGCCGCCATAGATCTTGCCGCTGACTTCGAGCGAGAGCGAGATTGTGTAGCTCCCCGAGGGCCATGTGCCCGTGTCGATCGCGAGCCCACCCGCGGCCGATGTCGAACCGGCCGCGCCCATGACCGTCACGCCGCTGCCGACCTGGAAGACAACGGTCGCGTTCTCTGCGCCATTGTATCCTGCACTATTGGCGAGCGTGCGCAGGTTCACAGGACCCGACCCCGTGACCTGGATGGTTTGGTTGAACCCGCCAGGTGTGACGGTGACGGTCGCCTGCTTGGTCGTCTGCCCGCCGGGACCTGTTAGGGTCATCGTGTACGTGGTGGTCGATGTTGGCGAGACCTGAACCGAGCCGCTCGCGACTGGAGTCACAGGTCCAACCCCATTGTCGATGTTGGCGCTCGTTGCGCCCGAGCTGGTCCAGGAGAGCGTCGCCGTGGCGCCAGAGGCGATGCTGGCCGGGTTGGCCGAGAACGCGCCGCTGGGCGGAGCGTTAACGGTGACTGTCGCCTGTTTTGTGGTTTGTCCGCCTGGGCCGTTCAGAGTGAGAGTATAGGTCGTGGTCGAAGCGGGAGAGACTTGCACCGATCCGCTCGCAACCGGCGTCACCGTCCCGACGCCATTGTCGATCGCTGCGCTGGTCGCGTCCGCGCTTGTCCAAGAGAGCGTGGACGAAGCCCCTTGCGCGATGGAGCTTGGACTGGGCGCAAATGTTCCCGTTGGCGCGGTCGAGCCGGTCGTCTGGCTGACGAGCGTACGATTGCCTGAAGCGTCGTAGCCATAAGCGACCGTGGCACCGTTTTGGTAGGTGACCGATGTGAGGCGCCCGAGGCTGTCATAGGTGTAGGTGGCAGTTTCCGCATGCGCGCTCTTGCCGAGCAGGCAGAGGATGAGCGCGCTCGCGCTCGCTTGGCCCAACAGCAATCGACGGTGCAGCGACATGCTCGCGCCTCCACGCCGACCCGGCAAGCCGCCGCGTCTCGGGTATCGCGCAACATTCAACATCACTGTGAAGGGCTGAGCAAGAGAAATCATTCTTAGATTGCCTCTAAATAATCAACGCACGGTTGACAACGTTCGGTCGACGCTGAAAGCTGAGTTGATCATGCGCCGCTAAGCGGGGGTGTCATCGTGCGTGCTTTGCTTGTCGCGCTTCGGCGCGCTCGGTTCTGGTGGCTTGCCTGCGCGGCGTTGCTTGTTGTCGTCGCGGCCATTTCGCTGAGCTGGCGCGACCAGGCCGTCGCGCAGAGCCAAAATCCGGCTACGATCGTCCCCGAGAACCGCGTCGGCGTTGGGGAGATCGTGCCGATCGCCGCGGCGCTCAGCTACTACGCCTCGATCGCGCCCGCCTCTGATCCTGCTGAAAGCCAACCCGGGACGTGTGCGGGTAATAGCGAAGGGCGTCACGCGCAAGTGCGGGAGCTGGCGCGCGCGCTGCCGCCGGATGCGGATGCGATCTTTGCCTTTGTGCGCGACAACGTCGAGTTCGAGGCGACGTTCGGCTTGAAGAAGGGCGCGGCCGGCGCTGTACTCGACGGCGACGGCAATGCGTTCGATCAGGCGCAGCTTCTGGTCGAGTTGCTGCGCGCCAACAACATCTGCGCGCGTTATGTGTTCGGCACGGCGGAAGCATCGCTTGCGCAATTGCAGAACTGGCTCGGGGTCGCGGACATTGACGCGGCCGAGCGGTATTTCGCCGATGGCGGCATTCCCGTCGAGCGCAACGGCGGCAACCTGCGTTTCGCCCACGTCTGGGTGCAGCTCTACGGCGCTTCGGGTTCGACCGCGTACGACCCCAGCTTCAAGACCCGCCGGCAGGCGCCTGCGGCAGTGGACCTGGCCAACGTCATCGGGCTTAACGCGACAGCGCTGCGTTCGGCGCTCGGCGGGACGGGCAGCGTCACGGCCAGCCGTACCTATGCGGCGACGACCTCATTCGACAGCTATCTCACCTCCGAAGCCCAGGAGCTTTCGGCGCTGCTCTATTCCAACACGGCCCCTGCGGGCATGCCGGCGCAGTACAACGGCATCGATTTCACGTCCCGTTCGCTCAACGATCTATTCGGCATCGGCGAGATCGAGCCGCTCGCGAACGCCGCGCTGAGCGCGGCGATGCGCATGCCGCTCACCGCGTACCCTGCGCAGCATCTCACTTGGTACGACGTGCCGGATCGCTTTCGCACGTTCGTCTCTATCCGGCTCGGATTGCTAGACGGAACCGCGACAGAGCCAAATTGGCATATTGAGCAGTTCGTTCCCCTCGACGTCGCGGCGAACACGAGGCTTTGGATCAACACAACGTTCCAAGGGCATGCGTCACCTTCGCAGTTCTCCACGGGCCGGCTCCGCCTGATGATGGACCAGGCGGTCGTCGACGAAACGCCGGATCTAAGCTCAGATGAAGAGACCGAGCACTGGTTTGTGTCGATCGACGTAGCGCAGCCCTATGCGGCCAACTCAGGCTCCTATCTCGACACGCACTCCATTGGACGTATCGACGCGCGCTCAACGAGCGTGATCTTTCTTTCCTCTGGCCGATCCAGCACTCGGCGGAATGACGAACTCTCACGCACTCCGCTGCCGGATATTCCGCTGCAGCGGAATATTTGGATAGGCGGCAATCAAGCGGTCAACAGTCAACTTTGCTTCGTACCCCAAACAACCGTTAGGTGGTTTTCCACTTATCGCGAAGTGGAAGCTTGCGTCACGATCACTACAACCTGGTCTGGCGATTCAATGCAGATGGGGGAGTCTAGTGGGACCTATTGCACTACTTTGCCAGAGTGGTCATCGTGGGGGTCATTTTCCGACTTCTATTCCACTCTTCAACCGTGCTCCCAGGCGCAAATCGGTGCGGACGCAAGCGTCGAAGGAACACCGCAGCCGCTTTTTAGCGGACAGCTGATCACAAAGCTCCGCGCAGCTAATTCGTGGCTCTATCAAGCTGGGCGGGCTCGAGCGGTGACTGCCGGGGTCGCTCATGGTTTGTCACAAAACCACACGACCGTTGGTATCGTCACCTCATCACTACAGGTCGAGCCCTACCATAATTCGGTCACAGGCGATCAGCTGCGCATTAATGCGGAATCCACGCTGAGCTTCAACCGCCGCGCCGGTGCAGTCGATCCGACCGCACGTGCGGCGATGGGGGGGGCCTATGCGGCAGCTGCTAACGCGCTCGAGGGCTTCGTACTGCAGAACGCTGTGGGCTCGCCAATTGGCGGATCTGTCGCCAGTCGCTTCCGCTGGTCGATTGCCTTCGACGACCCTGGCTCTGGACTCAACTTTCGCAATGTCGCGACGGGCCCCGACGGCGCCTTCCGCCAAATCACAGCAGCCGATCTCGCTGCTCAAGGCGCCGCGATCTGGAACGGGACGGTGCAATACGAGCTGGCCCGCCAGATCATCGAGAGACAGCTCGACGAAGGCTACATCGCCTTCATTCCGACCTGGGGCTCGCTGGGTCCGGAAGTGGCTACCGAGCAGCGCCGGGAAAGACCGCCGAATATCAGCGAACTCGACTGGTACAACAATGTCTATCGCAGGGGTTCGGCCGCAATCATCCTCTACAATCCAACCACCGGGTCAATTGCACACCTGCTGTTTGATCCGGTGCTCGGCGCATTCAAGGGCGGGGGCGTCACGCCTGAACTCAGAGGGTCGGAGATCCGCCGTCCGACGCCGGACGATCTCGACAATTCCGCCGATCCATGGTCGCGGCTGATCGCGGTCGACGATCGAGAAGGGCGGCTCACGCTGACGCCGCCGCCCGACATCAGTTTCGGGGGCTCACCACTCGTTTACCAGCGCACCTACCAAAGCGAACTTGCGGCTACGCGGCACTTCGCGTCCGGCTGGCGCGACAACCACTTCAACGAACTCAACGTGAGCGGCGGCGCGGCGGCGCAATTCGGCGACGAGCGGCCCGCGCATGCGGCGGCCATGTTGGTGGCGATCATGAGCGCACTCAAGCTGCACGAGGGCGCCCTCGACATCGATACGGTGGTGGGCTCGCAGCTGGCGGCCGGCTGGTGGACGGACGGCATGCTGATGTCAGCCGTTACGGCTACGCATGGGGTCGAGCAGACGAGCTACTATCGCGCACCGAACGGAACATGGCTCGGAGAAACGCCGCGGGCCGGAACGCTGACGCAGACTGGGCAAATCGTTCCGGTGCGGCGCGCGACCATCTTCGACGATCCGCTCATTCCAAGCATTTCGGGCCCGCACCCCGACAACGCCGTGCGCATTTCATTCGACTTCGACATAACCGGCGCCGCCTTCGTCGAGCGCGCGCCGGACGGACGCGTGCGGCGTTGGACGCCGCAGCAGAGCTGGAGTCCCGGGCCATCAGCGGCAGAGATGCAAGACCTCAACAGTATGCCGCCCCAACAGCCGAACGGCGGCGTCGGCCTCACCTTCTGCGACGAGACCATCGGCAACGCGCCTTGCGGTGTGCCGCCTTATTCTTGGTTCGCTTTGACGCAGGTGCAGGAGGGCTGCCCGCCCGGCGGCGTGGCCGACCCGTCGCTGTGCCGCGGCGTGACGCTGACCTACGATCTGCAGAACAACACCGTCTCCGACAATCTCGGCAACTGGATCAACCTCGCGAGTCTGACGGCGAGCAGCGGCGTGTCGTTGCAGGCCACCTGGCAAGCGCCGCCCGCAGGTTATCAGGGCGGCGCCGCGCTCACGTCCATGCAGTATCGCCAGAACGGCGCGACCTTGTGGGAGCAGCGCTATCAGTATGAGAACGCGCACGGCGCATCGAGCACCATCTCCTATCAGCCGCTGCTCAACCGCGTGTTCCTGCCGGCCGATCACACCAACCCGTACCTGCAGATCGCTTACACGGCCGACGACCGAATCGATTTCGTCACCCGCGCCAATGGGCAGACCTGGAATTACTTCGCCACCGGCCGGCGCAGCGAAGTGCGCGACCCCACGGGCGCGGCGGCGATCCAATGGTTCGACCGCTACGGCCGCCAGATCGTCAGTCGCGACCGCGCCGGGCGCGTGTCGCTCACCACCAACGACGGCGCAGGTCGCGTCATTTCCGTGCGCAGCCGCTCGGCGAGCACCGCTGTCGGTTCGCACGACGAAGCCTTCGACTATGCCTACGACCGCTTCGACAATGTCACGGTGCAGCAGCAACTGGCGCGCACGGGCTTCAGCGATCCCGCGATCGAGGTTCGCACCGCTTACGAACTGGCGGATTATCCGACGCTGCCAACGACCGTCACACAGGAGATGGGGGCGCTGTCGGATCGCGTCACGGTGAACACGTACGACCCCTATGGCCGCCTGAAGCAAGTAGACGGTCCCGCTGGCGAGCGCAGCGACTACTTCTATGACACGCTGGGTTTTCCCACGGAGACGCGGCTCTGGGTGGATCAAACCAATTATCGCCGCACGCAATTCGATTACACTCATGACAGTCAGCCGCACCGTGGCCTCATCCGCCGCGTCACGGTAACGCCCGCGCCGCCGGATGCGTCCGCGCCCATCGTCTCCACCTTCGGCTGGAATGCACACGGCGATCTCACCGGCGTCACCGACCCGCGCGGCAATTTTACAGCCGCGAGCTACGACGGCGCACGTCGCATGATCCAACTCGACCGGCGCATGGGCGGCTCGGGCGCGGCGTTGGCCGCGCGCACGACGTTCGAGTACGATCTCAACAGCCGTCTGCGTTTC
>Ga0073934_10004287_pt1 | contig 24084 bp, 20 predicted proteins | sample LarsenN4metaG_FD_76834 | JGI IMG/M metagenome (GOLD analysis project Ga0073934, IMG submission 76834) | Hot spring sediment bacterial and archeal communities from British Columbia, Canada, to study Microbial Dark Matter (Phase II) - Larsen... ... | reverse complement strand
TGAATCCGGTAGTTCTGCCCAGTCTTCGGACACTAAACCCGCGCCCGCGCTGAGCTCACACGACGCAGCAGAGGCGTTGCTGGACGGCCTGAGCGTGGCGCCCGTTGTCCCGCCTGCGCCGCCCACGCCGCCTGTTCAGCTTACGGTCGTGCAATTGATCGCCGCGCCTGATGCCGCGGTCCCAGCGGCTGACCTGACCCAGCCCGTCGCCGCCGCGCCTTCGCTGACGCCCGATGCGCCTTTGCCAACAAGCGGCGCGTCTGCGCCGGGGCCGAGCGCGCCGACCATGCCCAGCGCCGCTCAACCCACGCCGTCCGATGCGAGGATGCAGCAAGCGCCGCCGAGCAGCGTACAGAATAATGGCGCGCGCGAACACAGCGCGTCCTCATGGGAAGCGACGGCGAATACTGTCCTGCCGGCAGCGCCGACGACAAGCCCCGCCATGCCGGCCTCATCGACCGCGTCGAACGGCGCGCCGCCTGTGCTCACGCTTGCTATCAACTCCAGCGGACAGGCGCCGCCCAGCGCGCTGACGAAGCCGTCTAATCCGATCGAACCGGCCCGCGCCGCAAGAGCCGCGTTCGACCGCGAGGCAATTAAGACCGACTCCCCTCCGCCGGATCAATCGTTGCGCAATCCGACGCCAACCGCCGCTCCGAAAGCGAGCGTCAAGTCGCCCACCCTGTCCAACGCAATTGCGGAGTCGGCCACGCCCTTGAGGGCCGATGCGCCAGACGCCGCACAGCCCCAGCCACAACCGTCGGCGCCGCCGGCGCCGCCGGCGCACGCACAGCAAACGCAAGCGGACCTACAGAACGCCCGCACCGCGCCTGCCGTACACCAGGTCTCGCGCGAAATCGTGCGCCGTTTCGAGGGCGGCGGAACACGCTTCGAGCTCAGGCTCGATCCGCCCGAACTGGGCCGCGTCGAAGTGCGGCTCGATGTCTCGCGCGATCACCGCGTAACCGCTGTGATCGCCGCCGACAATGCGCAGGCGTTGACGGAGCTGGCGCGCAACGCGCGCGAACTCGAGCAGATGCTGGAACGCGCCGGGCTCGAACTCAGCGACAGCGGCCTTTCGTTCGATCTGCGGCAGCGCGCAGAGGCCGCAGGCGCGTTCGATCTCAACGGCGTCCTTCACGAAGACACCGCGCCGATCGAGGAAGTGGCCGCCCTGGCTCGACCGCTTGGCTATGAGCGCTGGCGCGGACTGCGCGTGGACATGATGGTGTAAAATGCCGATCGATCCTGTTTCCATCGCAACGAGCGCGGCGCAAGAAACGAATGCGCGCACGCGGCTGTCGGACAATTACGACACATTCCTGGTCCTGCTGACGGCGCAGCTGCAAAACCAGGATCCGCTCGCGCCCATGGATTCGACGCAGTTCACGCAGCAGCTAGTGCAGTTCAGCCAGGTCGAACAGCAGATTCGCACAAACGAGCAGCTGACGGGTCTCGTTGCGCAATATCAGGCCGCATCGGCTGGCGCGGCCCTCTCTTATCTCGGCAAGGACGCGATTATCGAAGCCGACGAGACCTATCTCGCGAATGGCGCCGCCAACTGGGCGTATAGGCTGCCGGAAGCGGCGACATCGCTCACCATCAGCGTGCGCGATGCGAGCGGACGCACAGTTTACGAGACCACGTCAGCGGGGCGCAGCGCCGGGGAGCATCTGTTCACGTGGGACGGCGAGAAGGCCGACGGCACGACAGCGCCAGACGGCGTCTACACGATCGTCGTCGAAGCGGACGGCGCTGAGGGCGACATCACGCCGACAGTGACGGTTCGCGAAAGAATCATGGGCGTCGATTTCTCTGGATCGACGCCCGTCGTCATCACGCCGGCCGGCACGCGCGAATTGGGATCGATTCGTTCCGTGCTCGATAACGGCTGAGCATAAGCGCTGGCCGAACGCCGGCGCGCACGCGCAGAAGCGCTCCAGGATGAACCTTTTTTGCCGCGGCGGGGGACGCTCGCGGCGATGGAGCTGGGACTATGTCAATCTACACTGCCCTGCGCGCAGGCGTTTCAGGCCTCACGGCCAATTCCAGCGCGCTTGCCGTCATTTCCGACAACATCGCCAACGTCAACACGGTGGGCTACAAGCGCTCCGGCGTCGACTTCAGCGCGCTCGTCAACGCGCAGAACTCGAACACCACGTACAACGCTGGCGGCGTTCTGCCGTTGACGCGCCAGCAGATCTCGCTACAGGGCTCTCTCGAGCAATCGCGTTCGACCACGGACATGGCGATTTCGGGGGACGGCTTCTTCATCGTCTCCACTAACAACCAGCAGCTCTCGAACGGCGGCAGCGTGCTGTTCACGCGCGCCGGCTCCTTCACTATAGACGCCGACGGGTACATGGTGAACGCGCAAGGGCTGTTCCTGCAAGGCTGGCCCGTGGCGGCCGACGGGAGCGTGACCTCCTCGCCGACCTCGCTGTCGGCGATCGAACCGGTGAACATCTCCGGCGTTGGCGGCCTGGCGGAGCCGACTGCCAATGTCGGCCTCAACGCCAACCTCAATTCCGGCCAAGCCGATTATGCCGGCGCGCAAGGCGTCTACGACGTGGGCGACCTTGCCACCGGCACGATCACGCCGCACTTCGAAAGTTCGCTGGAAATATATGACAGCCTCGGCGCCCCGCGCACGATTGCATTCGGCTTCTTGAAGATCGGACCTAACACCTGGCGTGTCGAGGCTTATGCCCGGCCCAACTCTAACATCACAGGAGGCGCCGGCACAGGGGGCCTACTGGCGGCGGGCATCCTGACCTTCAACACCGACGGCACCGTGGCGAGCGTCGCCGGTCACGGCACGGCCTCCCCGGCGCAGGATATCGACGCGACCTTCACCGTGAACTGGGCCGCCGTAACGGGCGCCGCGGCGCAGGACGTCACGCTGGATCTCGCAACAGGCATGACCCAGTTCGCCAACAATTTCGGCGTCACCAGCGTCACGGCCGATGGCGTGCCGCCGGGCGATCTTGTCGGCCTTGTGCTTGAGGGCGACGGCATGTTGACGGCGCAATTCTCTAACGGGCGAGCGCGCGCGCTTTATCAGATTCCCCTCGCGACGTTTCTCAACCCGAACGGCCTCAAGCCGGATGTAGGGGGCGCTTTCCGCACGACGTTGGAGTCAGGGCTTTACAACATCAACTCGTCCAATGCGGGGGGCGCAGGCCGGATCGTTTCGGGGGCGCTCGAAGCCTCCAACGTCGATCTGGCGGCGGAGTTCACGAACCTCATCACCACACAACGCGCCTATTCGGCGTCTTCGCGCATCATCACGACGGCGGATGAAATGCTGGAAGAACTTCTGCGAGTGAAGCGTTAGTCGAGTAGACGCGGGGTAAGAAACGAGTAAGAGAAAGCATGTTCTAATTCGGAACAGGCGCGTGTGCGCGATTCGACCTTCGTCTTAGTCGTTTCTTAGCCCGTCCGATCTATGATGCTCCTCAAGAACGAGGAGAAAGGCGCTATGCAGAAGCAACGCCGATACGATGGGGTGGTGATGGGTCCCGACGGGAATCCCCTCACGCTTGACGATTTGCCGCCGCCCGGCACGACCCGCTGGGTCATCCGCCGCAAGGCCGAAGTGGTCGCCGCCGTGCGCGGCGGACTCCTGACGCTCGAAGATGCGTGCGCGCGCTATGGACTGTCGGAAGAAGAATTCGACGGCTGGCGCAAGGCGATCGAGAAGCACGGTCTTCCAGGCCTGCGCACCACCCGCATTCAGCACTATCGCGCGGCCGGCGTCTAACGGCGCCGCGCCGTCGCGACGGCGCTTCAGAGCACGCAAACAGCCCCTGCCGTCAGTGGCGGGGGCTTTTGCGCGTCCGTCATGATTAACGCTTGTTTCACGTCCGGCCCGGCAATTTCTGCCCACCGGTGAGATTTGCCCAGTGATTCTGGGCGCGCTCGCCGTGTGCGTAGAGGCGACAAGGCGTGAACGCGTTCACACAATTGCTGCTGAAGGCCGGCCCGACGAGGCTGTTCGCGGCGCTCGGCATCGCTGCGGTCGTCGCGGCGCTGCTCTTCACGCTCGTCTTCCGAATGGGCGGAGAGGAGAAAGCGCTGCTGTTCGCCGGCGTGGACATGCGCGAAGCGGGCGAGATCACCCAGCGTCTGGAGGCGGCCGACATTCCGTTCGAGCTGCGCGGAGACGGCTCCTCCATCTTTGTCGCCCGTTCGCGTGTGCTCGAGGCCCGCATGATGCTGTCCGCCGAGGGCCTGCCCTCGCGCGGCTCGATCGGTTACGAAATCTTCGACGAGCCGGACGCCCTGGGCCAAACGCAGTTCCAGCAAAACATCAACCGACTGCGCGCCCTCGAAGGCGAACTCGCGCGCACCATAGCCTCCCTTGAGGGCATCGCTTCGGCGCGCGTTCACCTGGTGCTGCCCGAGCGGCAGCTTTTCGCACGTGAAAGCGAGCAGCCATCTGCTTCGATCGTGCTGCAGCTGCGGCGCGATGCGCTGACCCCCGATCAGGTCCGCGCGATCCGCAACCTGGTGGCAAGCGCCACGCCAGGCCTCAGCGCAAATCGGGTGACCATTCTAGATGAAACCGGAAGGCTGCTGGCCGCAGCGCAGACCGAAGACGGTGCGGTCGCCGAAGGCATCGATGCACGTCAGGCCGCGGTGGAAGAGCGCATCCGCCGCACGGTGACCGACATCGTCGAGGGCGTAGTCGGTGCGGGCAATGCGCGGGTGCAGGTAACGGCGGAAATGGACTTCAGCCGCATCAGCGAGACCTCCGAGCGTTTCGATCCGGAGGGGCGCGTCGTGCGCTCGACTTCGACTACAGAAGAGACGAGTGCCGAGGGAGGAGAAGGCGGCGCAGCAAGCGCGGGCGTCAATGTGCCTGATGCAACGGCGGCCGCCGCATCCAGCGCGGGCGGCCCCGAAAGCTCCTCGAGCCAGGAAACGGTGAATTACGAAATCTCGCGGACAACGCGCACCGAAGTGAGTGAGGGCGGGCGCATACGCCGGCTCTCCGTAGCCGTGGCCGTGGACGGCGTGACGACGCCGGGCGAAGGCGAAAACGCACAACCTCAGTATCAGCCGCGCAGCGAAGAAGAGATGCAGCGGCTGACAGCGCTTGTGCGCTCTGCGGTCGGCTACAATGCGGAACGCGGCGACGTCGTCGAAGTCGTCAACACCCAGTTCGCGCGCGCGCCGGTCGAGGCGGGCCCGCCGGCGCCCGGCATGTTGTCCGTCCTTGGCGAGCTCGATGTCATGCGCATCATTGAGATCGTCGCCGCGCTGATCGCATCGCTGGCGTTCGTGTTCTTTGTGTTGCGGCCGCTGATCGGCGGGCTGATGCGGGGCGGCGCAACTACGGGCGGCAATGGCCCCGTCCCTACCCTGCCAGGCACAGGCGGCGCGACCGCCGCGCTACCTCCGCCGGATGGAACTTCGCTGGCGGCTAATGACGAGAACAGCATCAATGTCGCCGAGATCGGCGGACGCGTGAAGCAGTCCTCCGTGAAAAAAATGGCCGAAGTCGTCAACCAGCACCCGGATGAATCGGCGCAGATCATCCGCGGTTGGCTCAACAATGCGTTGTAAGGCATGAACGCGCTGGCGCGCCCCTCGGACATGCGCCCCGAACCGGCGGCGAACGTTGACATCGCGCGCTATTCAGGCGCGGAGAAAGCGGCAATCGTGCTGATGAGCCTTGGCGACGAAGCCAAGAAGCTGTGGAGCATGCTCGACGAAGAGGAGATCAAGGAAGTCTCGCAGGCAATGGCCTCGCTCGGCGTCGTGCCGGCGCAGGTGGTCGAGGCGGTGGTGCATGAATTCGTGCAGCGCATGTCGGGCGCCGGCTCTGTGCTCGGATCGCTGGATCAAACCCAGCGCATCCTCGCTAACATTCTGCCAAAGGAAAAGCTCGACGGGCTGATGGAGGAGATCCGCGGGCCCGCCGGCCGCAACATTTGGGACAAGCTTGCCAATGTGAACGAAGCGGTGTTGGCGAGCTATCTGAAAAACGAATACCCGCAAACGGTAGCGGTTGTGCTGGCGAAGGTGCGCCCCGAGCACGCGGCCAAGGTGCTCGCAGAACTGCCTGAGGATTTCGCCGCGGAGTGTATGCTTCGCATGCTGGCGATGGAGCCGGTGCAGCGCGAGATCCTGGAGAAGATCGAAACTACGCTGCGCACGGAGTTCATGTCCAACCTAGCGCGCACCTCAAAGCGCGACAGCCACGAACTGATGGCGGAAATCTTCAACAACTTCGATCGCCAAACTGAGTCGCGCTTCCTGGCGGCCCTGGAAGGCAAGAACCGCGACAGCGCCGACCGCATCAAGGCGCTGATGTTCGTGTTTGAAGACCTCGGCAAGCTCGACTCCGGGGGCGTGCAGACACTGTTGCGAGCGGTCGATAAGTCCGATCTCGCCCTCGCGCTCAAAGGGGCCTCGGATTCGCTGCGCAACCTCTTCTTCTCGAACATGTCCGAGCGCGGCGGCAAACTGTTGAAGGAAGAGATGGCGGCGATGGGCCCCGTGCGGCTGAAGGACGTCGACGCCGCGCAGACGCGCATGGTTGCAACCGCAAAGGAGCTGTCGGCGCGCGGTGAGATCGTCCTCTCCGACGGCAAATCCGACGATGAGCTGATCTACTGATGGCGCTGGTCCGCAAATACGGGTTCGATGTTGAATTCGCGCCGGACGGGGCGGTCCTAAGCGAGACGCCCAAGCGGCTGTCGCCTGAGGAAGTCGCCGCTGAGTGCGCTGCCGCGTACGAACGCGGCAAGCAGGATGCAGTAGCGCAGGCCGAACGCAAGGCGGCGACGGCGCTGGAAGCGCTGGCGGATGCAGCCTCGGCCGTGCTGACGAGACTCGAGACGGAAAGCGCAGCGATGCGCGAGGAAGCGGCGCGAGTCGCGCTCGCCGCGGCTCAGAAGATTTCCGGGGCGGCGCTGGATGCATTTGGCGTCGAGCGGGCGGCGGCGGCGATCGAGGCGGCGATGGACGCACTGCGGCATCAGCCGCGTTTGGTTGTGAAGCTGCCGGCCAGGGATATCGACGCGCTGCAGCCCCGCATCGCCACGATGTGCGAGACACATGCCTACGCCGGCGCAGTGCTGATACGGCCGGATGCAAAGCTGCAGACCGGAGAAGTGGTCATCGATTGGTCCGATGGGGTGGTGACGCTGTCCCCGAGCGAGGCCGCCGAACGCATCAATGCATTGGTCGCGGCCGCGCTTGCGGCGCCGACATCATCGTGAGGCCGACATGAGTTCTGATCTGAAGCTCGACGAATTCACGCCGCAAGCGCCGGAGGGCCTTGTCGCCGAGCCGATGGAGCGGACGGCGGCCGAACTCGCGCCTGTTTACGACGTGCCGGTCAACATCCAGGCCGTGCTGGGGCGCGCGAACATGGAGGTCGCCTCCCTGCTCCGCCTGACGCGCGGCTCGGTGATCGAGCTCGACCGCAAGGTCGGCGAGGCCATCGACATCTATGTCAACAACCGGCTCGTCGCGCGCGGGGAAGTCGTCGTCGTGGATGAACGGCTGGGTGTGACGATGACGGAAATCATCAAGGACGGCGACGTCGCATGAGGTGTCAAGTGTCTGTTGTCTGTCAGCACGCGATCTCTAAGAACAGCTTTCGCGCTGCTCCCCGAAACGCGCGCGGCTTTTGGATCGGGCAGCTTCCTGACACCTGGCGCCTGACACCTGACACCTGGAGCACGCCATGCGCCTCTTAATCGTCGGCCCGCTCGGCGGGCAAATCTCGGCCGCAACAAAGATCGCCATGGAGCATGGCGCCAAGGTCGCGCATGTCGATACGATCGAACAAGCGACTGCCGCCTTGCGCGCGGGGCGCGGCGCCGATTTGCTTATGGTGGACGCGCGGCTGGACATCGCCGCGCTGATCAGGGCGAACGAAGCCGAACACATCGTCGTGCCCGTCGTCGCGGCCGGGGTCGGCATAGAGCCGGCGCTCGCGGCGAAGGCCATTCGCGCGGGCGCGAAGGAATATATTTCGCTGCCGCCCGAACCTGAGCTGATCGCGGCGGTGCTGGCCGCGGTGTGCGACGACGAACGGCCCCTGATCGCCGAAGACCCGGTCATGAAGCAGGTCATCCAGCTCGCCGACCAGGTGGCGGCGTCGGACGCTTCGATCCTGATTACCGGCGAAAGCGGCGTCGGCAAGGAAGTGATCGCGCGCTACGTGCACAAGAAATCCAGGCGTGCCGACAAGCCATTCATCGCCGTCAATTGCGCAGCGATCCCCGAACAATTGCTGGAAAGCGAATTGTTCGGGCATGAAAAAGGCGCGTTCACCGGCGCGGTGGCGCGGCGCATTGGCAAATTCGAGGAGGCCGATGGCGGCACGCTCCTGCTCGACGAAATCAGCGAGATGGACTTGCGGCTGCAATCCAAACTGCTGCGGGCGCTGCAGGAACGGGTGATCGACCGGGTCGGCGGGGGAAAACCGGTGCCGGTCAACATCCGCGTGCTGGCCACCTCGAACCGCGACCTGGCCGCGCTGGTGCGCGCCGGTGATTTTCGCGAAGACCTGCTCTATCGGCTAAACGTGGTGAACCTGCGCATCCCGCCGCTGCGGGATCGCAAGGACGATCTGGCCGCATTGGCGCGCTTCTTCATCGAGAAATATGCGCGCGCCAATGGCCGTCCTGCCCGCAAACTTTCAAAGGATGCGCTGACGCAAGTGCTGGCGCATGCCTGGCCCGGCAATGTGCGGGAGCTTGAAAACGCCATGCACCGCGCGGTGCTGCTGGCGAATGGCGAGGAAGTCGACGCCGAAGCGATCCGCGCGCCAGACGGCGCGCCGGTTGGCGCGCGGCGCGACGATTTAGGCGCTGCGATCGAAGCGGGGCAAGCCGCCGCACGCGCGCTGGTGGGACGCACCGTGGCAGACGTTGAACAGGATCTCATTCTGGAAACGCTGACGCATTGCCTCGGCAACCGCACGCACGCGGCGCACATCCTCGGCATTTCCATCCGCACCCTGCGCAACAAGCTGAAGCAATACTCAGACGAAGGGGTGCGCATTCCCCCGCCGCCCACGGGACAGGCGGCTTAGCTCCAATGAACATTCGCAACCATCTCCCCCTCCCCGCGAGGGGAGGGGCTTGGGGGGTGGCGAGAAACGCCACGGCCAGCAATTGCGTGCTGCCGAAGGACATAAGCCCCGCGGCGTCGGAGTTCGCCCCACCCCCTGCCCCCTCCCCTCACGGGGAGGGGGAGCGTGAAACATGACCGACGCAGCTCAACCTACACGTCCGTCCTTCGCGCTCAGCGATCTGCGCGCCGCGCTGATGCGCGGCGAGATCGCGCTGGCCGGCGGCGTGCTGGGCATTCTCGCCATCATGCTGGTGCCGCTGCCGGCTGTGCTGCTCGACATGCTGCTGGCGGTGTCGCTGATCTTGTCGATCCTCGTGCTGATGACGGCGCTGATGATCAAGAAGCCGCTGGAGTTCACGGCGTTTCCCTCCGTGCTCCTGTTGGCGACGCTGCTGCGCCTGGCGCTCAATATCGCTTCGACGCGTCTGATCCTGGCCAATGGGCAGACCGGTGAGCACGCCGCGGGCGAAGTCATTTTCGCCTTCGCGCAATTCGTGATGGGCGGCGATTTTGTGATCGGCGTCATCGTGTTCGCGATCCTCGTCATCGTGAACTTCGTCGTCATCACGCGCGGCTCGACGCGCATCGCCGAAGTCGCAGCGCGGTTCACATTGGACGCCATGCCCGGCAAGCAGATGGCGATCGACGCCGATCTCTCCGCCGGCCTTATCAATGAAAACGAAGCGCGCGCGCGTCGCAAGGCCCTGGAAGAAGAGAGCTCCTTCTTCGGCGCGATGGACGGCGCGTCCAAGTTCGTGCGTGGCGACGCGATCGCAGGCTTGCTCATCGTTTTCATCAACATCATCGGCGGCATCGTCATCGGCGTCGTCTCGCACGGCATGGAGTTCGCGGAAGCCGGCCGCGCCTACACGCTGCTCACCGTCGGCGACGGCCTCGTGACGCAAATTCCGGCGTTGATCATTTCGGTGGCGGCGGGCCTGCTGGTAACTAAGGCCGGCGTGGACGGCGCAGCGGACAAGGCGCTCGCCAAACAGCTCGCCTCCTATCCTGTCGCGCTTGGCGTCGTCGCCGCCTGCGCGTTCGGCGTGGGGCTCTTGCCGGGCATGCCGCTCATTCCGTTCTGGATTCTCGCCTTCACCGCGGGACTGCTGGCGTGGCGCTTGCGGCAATCGAACCGGGCGGCGCTGGCTGCAAGCGAGGCGGCCGCGGCGGCTCCGGCGCCGGTCGCGGAAGAAACGCCGGCGGCGTCGTTGGCGATGGATGACGTGCGCATCGAGCTCGGCTTTGCGCTTTTGCCGCTGATCAACGATGTCGCGGGCCGCCGTCTCACCGATCAGATCAAGGCGCTGCGCAAGACGCTTGCGCAGGACTACGGCTTCGTCATGCCGAGCGTGCGCATTCTCGACAACGTGCAGCTGGCGGCAGATGCGTACGCCATCCGCGTGCGCGAAATGGACGTCGGCGAAGGCAAGCTCAAAATGGGCGCGCTGCTCGCGATGGATCCGACAGGCGCAGGCGTTGCGCTGCCGGGCGAGCCGGTGAAGGAGCCCGCGTTCGGCCTCGACGCCATGTGGATTGATGAGCGCGCGCGCGAGGAAGCGAGTTTCCGGGGCTATACAGTGGTCGATCCGGCGACCGTGCTGGCCACGCACCTGACCGAGATCATCAAAGAGCACATGAGCGAGCTCTTGACCTTCGCCGAGGTCAAGAAGTTGATCAAGGACCTGCCGAAGGACACGCAGACGCTGCTAGACGACGTCGCGCCAGCCCACATTTCCTGGTCCGGCGTTCAGCGCGTTCTGCAGAATTTGCTGAAAGAACGCGTTTCGATACGCGATCTGGCGTCCATCGTCGAAGCCATCGCCGAGGCTGCGCCGGCTATGCACGACCTCGTGCTGATCACCGAGCACGTGCGCGGACGCCTCGCGCGGCAAATCTGCTACCAACACCGCAACGCCGCGGGCTCGCTGCCGATCGTGACGCTGTCGCCGGCCTGGGAGCAGGCGTTCGCCGAAGCGCTGATCGGCGAAGGCCAGCATCGCCAGCTCGCGCTCGCGCCGTCCAAGCTGCACGATTTTGTCGCCGACGTGCGCGCTGCGTTCGAGAAAGCCGCCCAGCTTGGCGAAACGCCCGTGCTGCTCACCTCGCCCGCGATCCGCCCCTTCGTGCGCTCGCTGATCGAACGCTTCCGGCCGTCGACGGCAGTGCTCTCGCAAGCCGAAGTGCACGCCAAGGTGCGGCTAAAGGCGATGGGGCAGGTTTAGGTTGGAGCGCCCGCTTCAGTTCGCCCTCGCTACGGTGAGGTTCTAAGCGAGCTAAAGCTGGCGTTCCAAGCTTCACGTTCACCCCTTGTTAACCAAAACCACCACTCCCGCTAACCGCTCCGAAATGAGTCAGGCGCTTAATCGCGGCCATGTCAGGCGCGAACGCCTTGTCGCACGAGCCGCTGCCGCGCACGCGGGCGGCGCCGATTTTCGCCGTCGCCTCGGGCAAGGGCGGCGTCGGCAAGACGTGGCTGTCGACCATGCTCTCCATCGCGTTCGGCCGCGCCGGTCAGCGCGCGCTCTTGGTGGATTGCGACCTGGGCCTCGCCAATGTCGACGTGCAGCTGGGCGTTCGGCCCACCGCCGACGTGCATTCCGTCGTGCGCGGCTTTCTGGAGCTCGATGCGGCGGTGACGCCAGTGCTGGGCGGCCCAGGGCGCAATGGCGGCTTCGATCTGATCGCTGGCCATTCAGGATCGGGCGCGCTCGGATCGGTGAAGCTCGAAGAAGTCGGGCGCATTGCCCAGGGCCTCACCAAGCTCGCGCCGCACTACGATCGCATCATCCTGGATCTCGCCGCCGGCATCGATCCCACCGTGCTGCGTTTCGCACGCGCCGCCGATCGGCTCATCCTCGTCACCACCGAAGAGCCGACGGCGCTCACCGACGCGTACGCGATGGTGAAGATGCTGCGCCTGCAGGGCCACGACATCACGCCCTGGATCATCGTCAACATGGCCGAGAACCGCGTCAAAGGACGCAAGGTGTTCGATCAGTTTGCGATGGCCTGCAACGAGTATCTGGGCTTTCGTCCACGCTTCGCCGGCGCCATCTGCCGCGACCCGCGCGTGCCGGACTCAATTCGCGCGCAGACGCCCCTGCCCGTACGCCATCCGCAGAGTCAGGCGTACGAAGACGTGATCCGCATCGTCGAAACGCTGAATGCGAATTAGGCGCATTACTCGCCGGGGAGCCCACTGACGCGCGCGACCGCATCGCCGTAGCTTTCAAGCACCTCGACGTTGGGCAGATCCAACGCGCCCATCTGGCTCAACACAGCGTGCGCGCGCGTGTTGAGCCCGGTGATCAGCACGCGCGTGCCCTGGGTCTGGCACCTCTTTAGGAAACGGCTAAGCGCGCCAACGCCGGAAACGTCCACGATCGGCACCGCGTCGAAACGGAGGATGAACACCTTCGGCGACGGGAACGCCGCTTCAAACGCGTCGTTGAGCCGGCTGGCGGCGCCAAAGAACAAGGGCCCGCGCAGTTCAAACAGTTCGACGTCCTTGGGCAATTCGCGGCGCGCCGTGTAGGCGGCGCGCGCAGGGCCGGAAAGATCGTCTTGGTCGCGCTGGAGCAGCGACACGCCCTTCTCGATGGCCGTGGCTTCCGCCATGCGATGCATGAATATGATGGCAGCCAGCACAATGCCGACTTCGATAGCGACCGTCAGGTCGACCAGCACCGTCAGGCCAAACGTGGCGAGCAACACCACGCGGTCGCCAACCGGGCCGCCGAGAATTTGCCGGAAGCGCTCCCGTTCGCTCATGTTCCAGGCGACCACGACGAGAACTGCCGCCAGTGTCGCCAGCGGCACGAACGACATGAGGGGACCTAATGCGAGCATGGTCGCCAGCACAAACAGGGCATGCAGCATGCCCGCGACCGGCGTTTTGGCGCCGGCGCGAATATTGGTTGCGGTTCGCGCGATGGCGCCCGTCGCCGAGATACCGCCGAACATGCCTGAGGCCATGTTCGCCACGCCTTGCGCCACCAGTTCACAATTGGAGCGATGGCGCCGCCCCGACATGCCGTCGGCGACCGTTGCAGAGAGCAAGCTCTCGACCCCGGCGAGGAAGGCAATCGTGAAAGCCGGTTGAAAAAGCTCGCGCAGACGCTCCCACGTCACTTCGGGCAAATGCGGCGAGGGCAACGTCGACGGCACGCCTCCAAAGCGTGAGCCGATGGTCTCGACATCGAGGCTCAGAAGCGCGGCGATGATAGCGCCGCCGACAACGACGAGGAGAAATCCCGGCAGACGGGGTGCATACCTTCGTAGAGCGAAGATAACGGCAAGCGCTGCACCGGCCACAATCACAGTCATTGTCGACGCCGTATCGCGCGCGGCCCAGAACGCTTGCAGCTTGGCGACGAACTCCGCCGGCGCGTCTTCCATCTGAAGGCCCAGCAGGTCGCGAATTTGACTGGTGAAGATGATCACCGCGATCCCCGCGGTGAATCCTGTCACCACGGGCTCGGGAATGTATTTGATCCAATCGCCGAACCGCAGCAGCCCCGCGATCACCAGCATGACGCCCGCCATGATGGTGGCGAGCACGAGGCCGTCATAGCCGTGTGTTTGGATGACGCCGTAAACGACGACAATGAACGCCCCCGTGGGACCGCCAATCTGGAAGCGCGAGCCACCCAACGCTGAAATAAGGAAACCGGCGATGACGGCAGTGACGAGACCCCTATCGGGCGTGGTTCCGGACGCGATGGCGATCGCCATGGCCAAGGGCAACGCCACGATCGCGACGGTCATGCCCGCGAGCGCATCTGCGCGGAAGTCGGCGAGCCGATAGCCCTCCTGCGCGATCACGGTGACCGACTTCGGGATGTAAATCCGCCAGTCGAGCTTCGGTCGCTCCGGTGCGCCTTCCTGCGCCGCCATGTCAGCCTATAGGTGTTGACGCGGCCCGCAGCGTCGCGAACTCATCCAGTTCGGCGTTCTCACGCTTCTCGCGCGCCGCCTTCTCACGCGCCTCCTCAAGTTCGATCAAACGCTCGAACTTGCGCGCTTCCACTAGCGCTTCGCTAATCAGAGCGCGGAGGCGATCGATTTCGGTGGCGACAATGTCGCGTTCGGACTCGAGCGCGCGGCGCGCGGCGACTGCTGCGAGAGCGTAGCCGCCATAGGCGCGGGCGGATTCATAATCCTTGAGCGCGGCCTGCTGCTCGGCGCGAACGGTGGCTTCGTGGCCGAGGATGCTTCGGTCAAGTGTTGTTTGGCGTTGAAGTTGGTCCGCGAGCGCGCGCCGCAGCGTTTCCACGTCGCGGCGCGCGAGTTTCAGGAGCGTGCGGAGGGATTTCACTATTCCCCTCTCCCTCTAGGTGAGGGGGAGGATTTAGGACGCGCTTCGCACAATCTCACCTCAGCGCCTCCGCCAGCATCGCAAAGCTGTCCTGGATGGTGGTGCGCTCGTCGCGGTGCTGCGCCAGCAGCGCGTCGAGCGCGGGCCGGACACGTACCGCCTCGTCCACTTGCGCGTCTGCGCCCGGCTTGTACGCCCCGATGCGAATGAGCTCTTCCATCTCGCCGTATAGCGCGAGCAGCTCCTTGGCGCGCGCGACCAGCGTGTTCTCCTCAGCCGTGTGACACATCGGCATGAGGCGCGAGATGGATTTGAGCACGTTGATCGCCGGATAGCGCCCACGCTCGGCGATGGCGCGCTCCATGACGATATGGCCGTCGAGAATGCCGCGCACCGCATCGGCGATCGGTTCGTTGTGATCGTCCCCGTCAACGAGCACGGTGAAGAGCGCGGTGATCGAGCCTTGCTCGCCCTCGCGGCCAGGACCGGCGCGTTCCAAAAGCTTCGGCAATTCGGCGAATACGGAGGGCGTGTAACCCTTAGTCGTTGGCGGCTCGCCGACGGACAGGCCGATCTCGCGCTGCGCCATCGCGAAGCGCGTGACGGAGTCAACCAGCAGCAGCACGTCGAGCCCTTCGTCACGGAAGTGTTCGGCGACGGCGCACGCCATGTGCGGCGCAAGGCGCCGGCGCGCGGCGCTTTCGTCCGAGGTGGCGACGACGACGACGCTGCGGCGCCGCCCTTCTTCGCCCAGCGTGTCTTCGATGAACTCCTTGACCTCCCGGCCGCGTTCGCCGACGAGGCCGATCACGATCACGTCCGCCGCGGCGCCGCGGGCGAGCATGGACATCAGCACCGACTTGCCGACGCCGGAGCCGGAGAACACGCCCATCCGCTGACCGCGGCAAATGGCGGCGAACAGGTTTAGCGCGCGCACGCCGACATCGAGCCGCCCGCCCACACGCGCGCGTTCGTGGGCGGAAACCGGCGCGGCGCGCACAAGGTGTGGGCGAAGGCCTAGGGGCAGCGGTCCCAACCCATCCACCGGCTGGCCGAAGCAGTCGATGATGCGCCCGAGCCAGGCGCGCGATGGGCGCACGCTCTGCGCGCCGCCCTCGAGCGCGACGCGCATGCCGGGGCGGATCGCTTCGATCGCGTCGTAAGGCGCGAGCAAGGCTCGATCACCGCGGAAGCCGACGATCTCCGCGCGCGTCGGACGTTGGGCCAGCACCGTCGCGCGCGCGCCCAGCGCCAAAGCCTCCATAGGGCCGCTGGCTTCGATCAACGCGCCGGAGAGTCCTGTGACACGCCCCTCGAAGCGGCGCGGATCGAGCGCTTCGATTTCAGCGGCGAGAGCGGAAAGAATAGAGGTCATCGACCCATCCAGAAGTGCAGCGAGATGGTTAAGCGACGTTTACGAACTGCTAAGTCTCAAAAAGATTCGGCTGCGGAATCTCAGCAGCGGCGCGCAGCAACATGCTTAACGAACGCTTGACGCTGACTCCTGCAAGATTCACAAACGGACTCGTCAGTGATTTGCTTCGCTTCTTAACCTTGATGAAAGGATGTGAAGCGAAAACTGTGAATTAACTGGGCCGGGGCGCGGCTGATGCCGTCGTGGAGAGGGTCTCAATGCGAGTTCTGCTGATCGAGGATGATAGCGCCACGGCGCAAGGCATCGAGCTGATGCTCAAATCCGAGGGCTTCAACATCTACTCGACCGATCTCGGCGAGGAAGGCATCGACCTCGGCAAGCTCTACGATTACGACATCATCGTCCTGGACCTCTCGCTGCCGGATATGCACGGCTACGACGTGCTGAAGCAGCTTCGGGTCGCCCGCGTGAACACGCCGATCCTGATCCTTTCCGGCACCGCCGACATCGACACCAAGGTGCGCGGCCTGGGCTACGGCGCCGACGACTACATGACCAAGCCCTTCAACAAGGACGAGCTGATCGCGCGCATCAATGCGATCGTGCGCCGCTCCAAGGGCCACGCTCATTCCGTCATCAAAACGGGCGACGTCACCGTCAATCTGGACGCCAAGACGGTCGAGGTATCCGGCCAGCGCGTCCACCTCACGGGCAAAGAATACCAGATGCTGGAGCTCTTATCGCTCCGGAAAGGCACCACGCTCACCAAGGAGATGTTCCTCAATCATCTCTATGGCGGCATGGACGAGCCCGAACTGAAGATCATCGACGTCTTCATCTGCAAGCTCCGCAAAAAGCTGGCGGCCGCGACCGGGGGCGAGCACTACATCGAAACGGTGTGGGGCCGCGGCTATGTGCTGCGCGATCCGCAGGAGCAAGGCGCGGCGGTGACGCCGACGAGCGGCGTCGCGGCGTAGGGCCGGCGCGCTTCCTATAAACCATAGGCGCTGCGTTGCCGTGCACGCTGGCGTACTCTCGCGCCGGATGCACAACCATGCTTAACCGGCGCACGCTGCTGGCGGCCGGCGCAGGCGCGCTTGCGGGATGCGCGAGCACGCCGGCCGCACCCGATCCAGCGACCGATGCACAGTTCCGCGATTTGGTCGATCGCCTGGCCCAACGCCCGCGGCGGGCGCGCGCCTTCCTGCTGCGCACCTTCAACCCGGCGCGGCTGACGGGCGAAGGCCGCGTTCTCTATGAAGCGCTGCTGCCCGGAGCGGAGGCGGACGAAGCGCTGGCGCGGCGCAACTGGGGCAGCAACGGCCTTCCCTATGCGGTGACCCATCGGTACGGCGCATTTCGCCACGCAGTCGAGATGCGCGAGGACGAGGATCCGGATCGTCGGGCGGTTCAGATCCATGACGACACCAACAGGATGCTCGGCGATGCAGAACGCGGCGTCATTGCGCCGGACTTCCTGCTCGACGTAACGATCGCAGCCGTCGATGCCACGGCGTCGCGCGTGCGGACGGAGGGCGACCGTTACGAGGCGGTGGGAGATGCGCTGGCGCGGCAGCTGGAGGTCCTGCGGGAATTACGTTCGCGTGCGCCCGCAGAGGCCGGCGTCTGGCAGTTTCCAGGCGGGGACGAGTTCTACGCACAGACGCTGCAGTTCCACTATGGCGCGCCGGTCGAGGCGAGCGCCGCGCACGAGTTGGCGCTTGAGCGGTGCCGCGAACTGCGATCGGAAGCCGATGCAATGATGCGATCGCTAGGCTCTACGCGAGGCACGGTGGCCGAGCGTCTGCGCGAGCTGATGGGCGATCCACGCTATCGCTATGCTCAGAACGATTCGGGCAAAGCGTCGGCCCTCGATGATATGAGATCGGCCCTGGAGCGTGTGCGCACGTTGGTCGCGCCCGCGATCGAGGGCGTCGAAGACGCTCCCGCCGAGGTGCGCCGCCTGCCAGCTTCGCGAGAGGCGAATGGAGGGGCGGGCGCTCGCAGCGGCTCGATTTACTATGTCGACCTCGGCGCGCCTCGCCCGCGCTGGACGCTGCCCAGCGTTGTGCATCACGAACTGATTCCGGGACACATTTTGCAAAGGACCGTACGAGACAGCCGCCTCGGCGCCGGCGCTGCAGCTGCGATACGCGGCCAGCTACAACGAGGGCTGGGCGATCTATGCCGAGCAGCTGGCCGACGCGCTGGGCGCTCGCAGACGATCCACTGGCGCGCATTGGCTACCTGCAATGGATGTTGTTCCGCATGGCCCGCGTCGTGGCCGACACTGGCATTCACGCGATGCGCTGGTCGCGCCAGCGTGCGGTTCACGAGATGCGCGCCCTGCAGGGCGAGAGCATCGCCTTCGTCAGCATCGAGGACGATGTCGTTCGGTTCTGCGCCCAACCCGGCGCGCATGCTGCGCAAGGTCTGGCAGCCTTGCACATGGCGCAGCTGCGGGCGCGCACAGAACGAGCGGCAGGCGCCGTTTTCGACATGAAACGGTTCCACCACGCAATGCTGCATTATGGACCACTCGCGCCGCCTGGATTGGATCAAGCCGCGCGCGTTGCGTTCGGCGCGTAAGTTGTTCGCTTCATTGGCATTGCTATCGGCAACCGGTGTGATCGCTGTCGTCGAGAGGTCGGCCATAGAAGCTAAGAAGTTGGCGAGGCTCATCTTTCGATGGCAGGCAGCATCGATGCGCGCGTGTCCGCGGCGCCTCGGCCTAGAGGGCGCTATGGGTGATAACTCCACCGGCCACGGTGAGAACCGCCTCGGCGACAGGAATTGCGTCTGGCTCGTCTCGCATGAGATCGGCGGAGAATGCGCTGATATCGGCCACCCTGCCCGCTTCAAGCGTGCCGCGCCGCTGCTCTTCAAACACTGAATAAGCGGGCGCAGCGGTTAGCATGCGGAGCGCTTCCTCCCGGCGCACAGCTTGACCCGCGTTCCAGTCGGACCCCGCGAAGCCGGAGAGGTCGTGCCGATGGAAGGCCGCGTAGAACTCGATCAATGGATCGCCCTTCTCCACAGGGGCGTCGCTGCCCGCCGCGATCACCGCTCCGGAGTCCAGTAGCGCCCGCCACGCATAAGCCCCGGCGAGGCGATCCGGGCCCAGCCGCGCTGGCGCGAAGTGAAGATCGCTGATTGCGTGCGAGGGCTGCATGGAGGCGATGACGCCCATCGCGCCAAATCGCGGAATATCCTCGGGCGCGATCACCTGGGCATGCTCGATGCGCCATCGAGCAGCGCGCAGCGCAGCGGCATCGCCGGCGAATGTGTCATGATACGCGTCGAGCACAAGACGGTTGCCGCGGTCGCCGATCGCGTGGGTCGCGGCTTGGTAGCCAGCCTCGCGCGCGCGGCGTAAGTGCGCGCGCAACTCCTCCAATGGCGTAACCAAGAGACCTCTGCTTGAGGGCGCATCGCTGTACGGCGCGAGCAACGCCGCGCCGCGCGAGCCTAGCGCGCCATCCATATAGAGCTTCACCCCACGGATGTGGACTTTAGCAATGTTAAGCTCACCCGCGTCCGCGGCGAGCTGCGCGTCTTGCGGCTGAAGGTAGAGGTCAGCGCGCAATGGCAGTTCGCCCGCCTCGGCCAAATCGCGAAAGTGTGCGGCCTCCTGTCCGCTCGTGCTCATGTTGCAAATGCCGACCCAACCGCGCGAAGCGTAAAGCTGCGCGCCTCGGCGGAGCGCATCGCGCACCATTTGCGACGTGGGCGCCGGCAGCGCGCGCTCCACAAGGCCCGTAGCGTTATCGATCAACATCCCGGTGGCTGCGCCGCTCGCATCGCGTTCAATATGGCCGCCGGCGGGATCGGGCGTGTCGTCGCCGATTCCGGCTAGCGCGAGGGCGGCCGAATTCACCACCGCGGCGTGCCCATCGATTCGCTCCAAAAAGACCGGGCGTTCGCTGACGACGGCATCGAGATCGGCGCGGGTTGGAAAACGCCGCTCGGGCCAATGCGTCTCGATCCAACCCCGCCCGACGATGGCGCCGTTGGGATGCTCGACCGAATAGGCGCGCAGGCTCTCCTGGAGCGATGCGATCGAGCCCACGCCGGTCAAGTCGAGCCGCATGGAGGTCATGCCCACGCCAGCCAGGTGAACGTGCGCATCCGTGAGGCCTGGAAACGCGGCAGCGCCATTGAGATCAATCTCACGAGCGCCCCGCGCGTTCGAGCGGGCCTCGTCAAGAGGGCCGGCGAAGACGATGAGTCCGTTCTCGATGCGCAGCGCTTGCACCAGCGGGCGTGCGGCGACGCCGGTGTAGATCGGGCCGCCGTGAATAATGACGCTTTCGCCCGCGCGAGACCGGCATCCCGCGAGCGCGGCTGCGAGCGCTGCTTGGCCGAAGCCGCGGCGGCTGAAGTTCATGACGTCCTCCCCTGCCGCTCATCCAGCGAGCGGCCAAAGTGCAAGCCGCTAAACCTCGCTGCTAAGCACGCACGGTGTGTGCTGGTGGAGCCAAGGGGAGTCGAACCCCTGACCTCTTGAATGCCATTCAAGCGCTCTCCCAACTGAGCTATGGCCCCGATCAGCGCCGCCGTTTGGGAGCGGCGGCTCGGTTTGGGAAGGCGGAACCTAGGCCCGGCGCCGCTTCGGTTCAAGTTGCGTCAGCGGTTGCTGTCGTCGTCTTCGTCTTCACCGGAGATTTCACCGAGCTCGTCCTCGGGGAACTCCTCCTCGTCCTCCAGGAGCGGCACTGAATCGTCGTCGGCGTCCTCGACCAAATCGGCCTCGTCGTCCTCGGAGAAGCCTTCGGGCAGCTCGTCTCCCGAGGCAGGCACGACCGCGTCCTCGTCGTCCTCGTCCGTCACCAGGGGCTCGGCTTCAGCCTCGGCGTCGACTTCGGCAGTTTCCTCAACCTCGGCCTCTTCGTCCTCGTCTTCGTCACCCTCGTCCTTTGCCTTGGCCTCTTCGAGTTCCTCATCGTCCTCGTAATCTGGATCGTGCGCGGCGATGCGCGAGCGGCCGCGGCGAACGCGCGTGCCTTCGTCGCTTGGGTCGAAACTCGTCGTGCACTTCGGGCAGATCGCCGGCCGGCGACGCAGGTCATAGAACTTCGCCCCGCAATTGGGGCAGACTTGTTTTTCGCCCAAGTCTGGTTTGGCCAACGCCCGGCTCCTTCGGCATGGGTTTTCGCGCGGGGCGCTCGCTTGCCACCATCGGAGGCCCCTGTCAAAAGCTTTGTCGGCTCCCATCATCATTGGCCGAAACGAGTGACGTCATGCGTCTGAGAGCGCGATTTGCGGGGCCCCTGAGCGGCCGCGCGCGCCCGCCGGGCGACAAGTCGATCTCGCATCGTGCGCTGATTATGGGCGCGCTTGCCAATGGCCGCACGGAGATCGAAGGCCTGCTCGAAGCGGACGACGTGCGCGCGACCGCTGAAGCCGTTCGGCTGTTCGGCGCCAGAGTGGAGCAGACCGGAGAGCGGAGCTGGGCGGTCGAGGGCGCCAGCGGCTTCAGGCAGCCCCCCGAGACAATCGACTGCGGCAATTCCGGCACCGCCGCGCGGCTGCTGATGGGCGCTGCCTCGCCCTATCCGCTGAGCGCGCGATTCGACGGCGATCAGTCGCTGCGCAAGCGCCCGATGAACCGGGTGATTGCGCCCCTGACGCAGATGGGCGCGCGATTCGACGCCGCCAACGGACGCCTGCCGCTCAACATGCATGGCGGCAAGCTGAAGGGCATCACGTATCGCTCCCCCGTGTCTTCCGCCCAGGTGAAATCCGCGGTGCTGCTCGCTGGGCTGCGCGCCGAAGGCGAAACTGTGCTGATCGAACCGGAGCGCTCGCGCGACCACACCGAGCGCATGCTGAAGGTTTTCGGCGCCAACTTCGATGAAATCGACATCGACGGCGCGCGCCATCCGCGCGTGCGGCCAAGCGCGCTTTCCGGCGCGCACATTTACGTGCCCGGCGATCCTTCCTCGGCGGCTTTTCCCGTCGCTGCGGCGCTGATCCTCGGCAAGTCGGAGGTGCGCATCGAAGACGTGCTCGTCAATCCGCTGCGGCTCGGCTTCTTCGAGACCATGCTCGAAATGGGCGGCAAGATCGCTTACGAGGAGCGGCGCGACCCGATCGGCGAGCCGATCGCGGACCTTGTGGTCAAAGCCAGCAAACTGCATGGCGTAGCGCCCCCGGCGCGGCGCGCGCCGGCGATGATCGACGAGTTTCCAATTCTTGCGGTCGTAGGAGCATTCGCGCAGGGCGAAACCCGGATTGTCGGCGCGGCCGAATTGCGCGTGAAGGAGAGCGATCGCATCACCATGATGGTCGAAGGACTTCGCGCCTGCGGCGTGGAGGCGGAGGAGCTGGAAGATGGCCTTGTCGTACGCGGCAACGGCCCGAGGAGCGTGCGCGGCGGGGCGCATATTCGCACGCTGGGCGATCATCGGGTGGCGATGTCGTTTCTCGTGTTGGGCATGGCGTCCAAAGAGCCCGTCACTGTCGATGACGCCGACATGATCGCCACTTCGTTCCCAGGCTTTGCCGAATGCATGCGCTCGCTCGGCGGCGATATCGAGACCGTCTGAGGCTGCATGCTTCCCTCGCCCGCTAGCGCACATCTGAAGGATCGGCCGCAACGCTAATCTCGCGCGGCTGGCCGCGCGCGAGGATGGACGTCGCGGCCAGGTCGCCGGTGACGTTGCCGAGCGTTCGGAAAATGTCGGGGATGACTTCAACGGCGATGAGAATGCCGAGCACTTCGGTCGGCACGCCGAGCGCGATGCAGATGGGCGCGATCGAGGCGATGAAGGAGACTTGGCCGGGAAGACCCACCGCGGCGATGCTCACCGCGTAGGCGACCAACACAGCGCCGACGATCTGCATTACGCTGGGCTCAATGCCGTAGAGATGCGCCACGAAAAAGCAGACGGCGAGATTGCCGACCGGGCTGGTGAAGCGAAAAACGGCGACAGCCAGAGGCAGCGCCACGTCGGCTATGCGCGCTGGGATCTGCAAACCGCGCAACGCCGCTTCGAGCATCGCGGGGAGCGAGGCGAGCGATGACTGGGTTGAGGCGGCGATCGCCCATACTGGCGTAGCGGCGGTCGTAAAGCGTCCGATCGGCTGGCCGCCCCAGGTCACGGCGATAATCCAGGCGATGACGGTGCTGCCCGCCAGCACGCCGGTGACGATCACGACGTACTGCGCCAGCACGCCGGCGACGCTGAAGCCCGCATGCAGGCCGACGCCGAGCGCCAGCGCGAACACGCCGATGGGCCCCGCCAGCAGCACCCAATGTACGATCACGATCATCGCTTCCGACACGCCGCGAAAGAAAGTGACGATTGGCTCGCGCAGCTGCGGCGTCAGCTGCGTGGTGGCGAAGGCGAAGAAGATCGCGAACACGACAAGCGCAAGGATATTGTCGTTCGCCGCAGCCGCGACCGGATTGGTCGGCGCCAAACCTTGCAGCCAAGAGGCGAAGGTCGGCGGCTCGCGGATGGCGACCGCCTGATCGCCGATGCCGGCGATGAACGCATCGGCCGCGGCGCGATCGAGCGGCCAGGCGCTCAACCAGCCCTGCGTCGCCAGCACGGCGTAGGTCGCCGAAAAGAAAATGAGCGCCGTGAACAGGATCACGGCGCGCAGCACGAGGCCGCCGGTTTTGGCCGTGTCGGCGACGGAGGCAATGCCGGTGATGAGCAGCGATACGACGAGCGGCACCACCGTCATGCGCAGCGTGTTGAGCCACAACCCGCCAAAGGCCTCGATGACGCTTGCGGGGCCGGCAAGCTGGGGCGCGTAGCCGCGCACGAGCGCGCCGGCGATGAGGCCCGCGAGCAGCGCGAACAGGACGATGATGCTGATCCATTTCATGGGCGACACGGCAATAGGGCAATAGGGCGAGAGGGCAAGGGGCGAATGGTCGACGCCAAGTCGCCAAATCGCCAGATCGCCAATCGAGACGCGTGCGCGAACGCATCGGTCGGTGCGCGCCTTCCGATTGGCGATCTGGCGACCTGGCGATCTGGCGCCAGGAGGCGGGGCGCGTCGGACGCGCCGAGTTAGTCTCTAAAGTGACGCCGCGGATCGCTCCGCAACGCCGCGCGTCGAACGCGCCCCGAGATCGGCCGTTCTTCCCGGATTGGCGAGCCAGGAGTTTTTGGCTCAGCTGCAGTGCGCACCAGAGGTGCGGCCCACAGCGGCCTTAGCTCCTTATGACCACGAGCCGGTTCAGCGCGTCAGCAGAGTCCGACCTCTGCTGGACCTCGCGGTTTCATGCCCCGCGAGCAGTGCAAGCGCCGTTCGCTTCGCCGGACGGAGTGTA
>Ga0073934_10004286_pt1 | contig 24101 bp, 18 predicted proteins | sample LarsenN4metaG_FD_76834 | JGI IMG/M metagenome (GOLD analysis project Ga0073934, IMG submission 76834) | Hot spring sediment bacterial and archeal communities from British Columbia, Canada, to study Microbial Dark Matter (Phase II) - Larsen... ... | reverse complement strand
CCGCAGCCGCAGCCGGCCTGCCGCTCGGCATCGCTGGGGAGCGGATCGCCATCCTGCCGGCGACCTACGAGGACGACGAGCTGCGCAGGACCCTGACGGAGTTCGACACCGTCGTACTGATGAAGGTGAGCCGGGTCTTCGACCGGGTCTACGCCGTCCTGCAGGAGCTGGGTCTGACGGACCGCGGCGTCTTCGTCCGCCGCGTCGGCTCCGGCCAGGAAGAGGTAGTCTTCGACCTCTCCTCACTGCTCGGGCGGGACCTGGACTATCTCTCCATGCTGATCATCAGGAAATAATCCCCGGGAGCAACCTGTGGCAGACACTATCGTGCATTTCATCGGCGCCGGCCCCGGCGATGCCGAGCTGATTACCGTCAAGGGGGCGCGGCTCCTTCGTGAAGCCGATGTCGTGGTTTACGCCGGCAGCCTGGTTGACCGGGAACTGGTGAACATCCATGCCCCCGATGCCGAGGTGTGGGACTCCGCCGGCATGAACCTGGAGGAGACTACCCGGGTGCTGGCCGCGGCTGTGGCGGAAGGGAAGCGGGCGGTGCGGCTGCACACCGGCGACCCGGCCATCTACGGCGCCATCCAGGAGCAGATGGCGGAGCTGGACCGGCTCGGCATCGGCTATGCCGTTGTCCCCGGCGTCTCAAGCGCCTTTGCCGCCGCGGCGGCCCTTCGCCAAGAGCTGACCCTGCCGGAGGTCACCCAGACGGTCATTCTCACGCGTCTTGCCGGACGGACGCCGGTACCGGAGCGGGAGCGGCTGGCAAAGATCGCCGAAATCGGCGCAACGATGGTGATCTACCTCTCCGTGGGGATGATCGAACAGGTAGTGGACGAGCTGCTCCAGGGGGCCTACAACCGCGAGACCCCGGTGGCGGTGGTGGCGAAAGCCACCTGGCCCGACGAGGAGATCCTCCACGGAACGCTGGCGGATATCGCCGGGAAGGTAACCGAGGCCGGCATCGGCAAGCAGGCGCTGATCATCGTCGGCGACGTGTTAAGCGCCCGGGAGCGGGGGCTTGCGGCGCTGTCCAAGCTGTACGACAAGGGGTTCAGTCACGGCTGCCGGGAGAGGCGAATAATTACCTGACCCTCCTTTTGATTTTTCGCTGTTCTTCCGCCCATTCCCGTGAACCAAAGGTTTTCATGCCCATCGCCATCATCGCCATAACCGGAAACGGTGCCCGGCTCGGTACCCGGATGAGGGAACAGCTCAGCAGTGCCGAACTGTACGTCCTGGCAAAGCACCACGGCAAGGCCGGCAAGGGTGCGATCCCGCTGCATGGGGAGCTGCGGGAACTGGTGGCCACGCTCTGGCCGCAGACGGACGGGTTCATCTTCATCATGGCCACCGGCATTGTGGTGCGCATGATCGCCTCGCTTCTGGTTGCTAAGGACGTGGATCCGGCGGTGGTGGTCATGGACGATGCGGGGAAATTTGCCATTTCGCTCCTCTCCGGCCACCTCGGCGGCGGGAACGAGCTGGCGGAGCGGGCCGCCTTCATCACCGGCGCCCGGGCGGTGATCACCACGGCCACCGATGCGGGCGGCCTCCCCTCCTTCGACATGCTCGCCAAGGAGAACGGCTGGGCCATCGACGACCTCTCCCGGGTGAAAATCCTCAACAGCCTCCTCCTGGAGAACGGCAAAATCGCCGTGGCAGACACCACCGGCCTGGTCAGGCCCTACTTCCACGGCCGGGGGAACCTCGTCTTCGTCGACTCCTTCGTTGCCGCCTTCCGCTCCGACGCCGCGGGGCTCCTCTTCGTCACCAACTCCCTCGTCCCCCCCCAGCTGCAGGCGGACAGACTGCTGGTCCTGCGGCCGAAGAACCTCTTCCTCGGCGTCGGCTGCAACAGCGGCACAACAGGGGAGGAGATCGAAGGGGTCATCCTCTCGGGGCTGCGCCGTCTGCTCCTCTCCCCGGCCAGCGTGGCGGCCATTGCCACCGCCGAGGCGAAGCGGGGCGAGCCGGGGCTGGTTGCCTGCGCGGAAAAGCTCGGTGTGCCGCTTCTCTGTTACTCCAGCGAGGAGTTGAACAATGTTGCGGTCCTATCCCCGCCGTCGGAGCATGCCCTGGCCGCCATCGGCGCAACCGGCGTCGCCGAACCGGCCGCCCTGCTCGCCTCGGGGGGCGGGGTGCTGCTGCTGAAGAAGGTGAAGAGCGGCAATGTGACGCTGGCAATTGCTGAAAAGAATTAACTAACGAGGCTTTACATGTCAAAACTATTCGTCGTCGGCATCGGTCCCGGCGGCCTGAACCATATGACCTTCGAGGCCAACGAGGCCATCGAGTTCAGCCAGGTGGTCGTCGGCTACCAGACTTACCTGGAGTTCATCGAGCCGCTCCTCGCCGGCAAGGAGATCGTCTCCTCCGGCATGATGCGCGAGGTGGAGCGCTGCCGCGAGGCCCTGGCCATCGCCGTCTCGGGGAAGAACGTCGCCCTGGTCTCCAGCGGCGATGCCGGGGTCTACGGCATGGCAGGGCTGGTGCTGGAGCTGGCGGAGCAGAACGATCCCCCCTGTGCCGGTGTGGAGATCGTCGTCGTCCCGGGCGTCTCGGCGGTGCAGGCGGCCGCCTCGGTTCTGGGGGCGCCGCTGATGCACGACTTCGCCGTGATCTCCCTCTCCGACCTCCTCACCCCCTGGGGGGTCATCACCCGGCGGCTGCGGGCCGCTGCGGATGCCGATTTCGTCGTCGCCCTCTACAACCCGAAGAGCAAGGGGCGGACAACCCAGATCGGCGAGGCCCGCGCCATCCTCCTCGCCTCCCGCCCGGCATCGACGCCGGTGGGGATCGTGCGCCACGCCTGCCGCGAGGGGGAGGAGAAGACCGTCACCACCCTTGGGGAGATGCTGGAGCATGACATCGACATGTTCAGCATCGTCATCATCGGCAACCGGGCCACCTTCGTCGACGGCAGGGGGCGGATGGTGACGCCGCGCGGCTACGCCGCGAAGGCTCAGGGCTCAGGGCTCGGGGCTCGGGGCCAAGCAGATTCGACCCCGAACCCCGAACCCCCAGCCCCCAGCTCCAGCGCGTCTCGCGCCGTGATGGTCTGCGGCACCGGTTCCGACGTGGGGAAATCGGTCATCACCGCCGGCCTCTGCCGGGTCCTGGCCAACCGGGGTCTGCGGGTGGCGCCGTTCAAGTCGCAGAACATGGCCCTCAACTCGGCGGTCACCCCCCAGGGGGGGGAGATCGGCCGAGCCCAGGCGGTGCAGGCGGCGGCCTGCCGCATCCCGCCACACACGGACATGAACCCGGTGCTTTTAAAGCCCACGACGGACCTGGGGAGCCAGGTGATCGTCCAGGGGACCCCGGTGGGGAACATGCGGGTGGCCGAGTACAACAGCTACAAACCCCGGGCCTTCGAGAAGGTGGAGGAGAGCTACGCCCGCCTGTCGGCGGCCCACGACTTCGTCGTCATCGAGGGGGCGGGGAGCATCGCCGAGATCAACCTGAAAGAGCACGACATCGCCAACCTGCGGGTGGCGAGGATGGCCGGCTGCCCGGTGATCCTGGTGGCGGACATCGACCGGGGCGGGGTCTTCGCCCAGATCGTCGGCACCCTGGAGCTCCTCGACCCCGAGGAGCGGGGGATGATTGCCGGGGTGATCATCAACAAGTTCCGCGGCGACGCGTCGCTTCTCAAGCCGGGGATCGACTGGGTTGAGCAGCGGACCGGCGTGCCGGTCCTGGGGGTGGTGCCGGTGTTCAGCGGCTTCCGCATACCGGAGGAGGACAGCGTTGCGTTGGAAAAGCGGGGAACGGGGAGCGAGGAGCGGGGAACGGAAAAGATCCGGGTCGGCGTGGTGAAGCTGCCGCGCATCTCCAACTACACCGACTTCGACCCACTGGAGCTGGAGCCGGACGTCTCCCTCTCCTACATCGACGACCCGTCCCTCATCAAGGGGCTGGACCTCCTGGTCCTCCCCGGCAGCAAGGCGACGGTTGCCGATCTGGAGTTCCTCCGCTCCCGGGGCTTTGTCCCGGCCATCAATAATTTCGGCGGGAGCATCCTCGGCATCTGCGGCGGGTTCCAGATGCTCGGTCGCCGGGTGAGCGACCCGGACGGGGTGGAGGGGAAGCCGGGGAGCGAGACGGAGGGGCTCGGGCTCCTCGACGTGGTAACGGTGATGCTCACCCACAAGGAGACCCATCAGGCAGAGGCAGAACTCCTCCCCTCCGGTTACCTGGCGGCGCCGAAGAGCTGCCGCACGGTGTCCGGCTACGAGATCCACATGGGGGAGACCATCCTCGGCCCTGTGGCGCTCCCCTTCGCCCGCATTGTCAGCCGCTCCGGCGAGGAGGTGGAGGTGCAGGACGGGGCGGTCACGAAAGACGGCCGGGTCTGCGGCACCTATCTGCACGGCATCTTCCAGAATCCCGGCTTCCGCGCCGCCTTCCTGAACCGTCTGCGGCGGGGGAAGGGGCTCCCCGAGCGGGCGGCGGCGACAGCCGACGACCCCTTCGACAAGCTGGCGGCCCACCTGGAGCAGCACCTGGACATGGAGCGGTTGCTGGATATCTGCGGCGTCGGGAACGGCTGAATTAAGGGATATTCAGGATTTTCAGGATTAAAAGGCTTGATTCACAAGGATGGGCAGGATTCGAGAGAAGTAGATGCTTTTATTGCCCCCTCTCCCGAGGGAGAGGGTCGGGGTGAGGGGGGCTCTCCATTCGGGACAACACCCCGCATGGAATATTATCGTCCAATAAAAGCTGCCTGATTTCAACCGGTGGGTTTTGATGTGAAAGATGGGATATTGGCCGGGGGCTCACTAATAAGTGGCTGGAAATATTTTTATCCAAAGTTGACCGGGAACCGGTGAAAGTAGTTGTGAATTATATCGACTATTATGCCTTGCAAATTCGGATTGACGCTCCGATTTTGTCATGATAAGTTTTTATCCATGATACCACGCCCTTTTTATCATGAAGCCGTTTCACGAGCGCTGCTGCGCTCTCCTGTCACCGCCCTGCTCGGCCCGCGGCAATGCGGAAAAACAACGCTGGCGCGGCAGATCGGCCAGGAGCAGGAAGGGCACTATTTTGACATGGAGTCACCCGTTGACCGACAGCGCCTCCAGAACCCCGAACTCGCTCTCGGCTCGTTGTCGGGGCTGGTAATTATCGATGAAATCCAACTTGCCCCCGAACTGTTCGGCATTCTGCGGGTGCTGGCGGACCGCCCGAATCAGGCTGTCCGCTATCTGGTACTGGGGAGCGCGTCTCCACATATCATCAAGAAGATTTCGGAAACCCTTGCCGGCCGGATCGAGTTTGTTGACTTGTCCGGGTTCAATCTTGCGGAAATATCGCCGGAAGAGCGGGACCGTCTCTGGCTGCGCGGCGGGTTTCCCCGTTCGTTTCTCGCCGGTAGCGAGGCTGACAGCCTTGCCTGGAGGGAGGGATTCATCCGTACCTTTCTGGAACGCGACATCCCACAACTGGGGATAACCATTCCCGCCACTGCCATGCGCCGGTTCTGGACCATGCTGTCGCATCTCCACGGCCAGATATGGAACGCCTCCGACCTGGGCCGCTCCATGGGACTGTCGGACAAAACCGTGCGCCATTACCTGGATATCCTCACCGGCACCTATATGGTCAGGCAGTTGCAGCCTTGGCATGAAAACCTGAAAAAGCGTCAGATAAAGTCACCCAAGGTTTACCTGCGCGATACCGGTTTGCTGCACAGCCTGCTGAATATTCCCGGCAAGGAAGAACTCTGGGCACATCCACGGCTCGGTGCATCATGGGAAGGGTTTTGCCTGGAACAGGTGGTGACGGCTTTGAACACGCAGGAGGTGTATTTCTGGGCTACACAGGGGGGAGCAGAGTTGGATCTGCTTTTCTTCTCAGGGGGGAGACGGTTTGGTGTGGAGTGCAAATTCAACGAAGCGCCGAAAATCACCAAGTCCATGCAGAGCGCTTTGGCGGACCTCTCCCTGGACCATCTCTGGGTGGTGTATCCCGGTGCGGTGCGCTACGCTGCTCATGAGAAAATCACCATGCTGCCGCTGGCGGAGGTCGCCTGCTTGCCTGCGGATATGTCGCAATAGAAATGTTCCATCTGGGGGGATTACCAGTTCACCGCGCGTGCACGTGAACCGCTCGAATGCCGCTCCCGACCGGCCGGTAAGGATTTTGGCGTTATCCTGAATATCCCTGTTAATTATCAGGTGTTTTTATCCTGTTTATCCTGCCCATCCTTGTTAATAAAAGGTTCTTTCTTTGCACCATGACCTCACCATCATCATCCCCGCCGCCGTACTCCTCGACTGGCTCCTCGGCGACCCCCGCCGGTTCCCCCACCCGGTGGTGGGGATCGGCCGTCTGATCTCCTTCCTGGAGCCGCGGTTGCGGCAAACGGTGCGCAGTGAACTCCTCGGCGGGGGGGGGCTTCTGGTGCTGACCGTCGGGATCACTGCCGGTGTGGCAGCGGTCCTGCTCAGGGGGGCCTATGCCGTAAGCCCCTCCGTGGGGATTGCCGTGGCGACCATCCTCTCCTGGACCTGCCTGGCGGCCCGTTCCCTTCATGGTGAGTCGGGGCTGGTGGCAGAGGCGCTGGATGCCGGTGACCTCCCCCGGGCGCGGCAGATGCTCGGCCGCATCGTCGGCCGGGACACGGCGGAGCTGGAGGAGGGGGATATCTGGCGCGGCGCGGTGGAGACGGTGGCGGAGAATGCTTCCGACGGGGTCATTGCCCCGCTCCTTTTCCTCATGATCGGCGGGCCGGTGCTGGGGTTGGCCTACAAGGCGGTCAATACCCTCGACTCCATGGTGGGGTACAAAAACGACAAGTACCTTCTCTTCGGCCGGGCCTCGGCCCGGTTCGACGACCTGGCCAACTGGATACCGGCCCGGCTGACCGGCCTCTTCATGACCCTGGCCGCGCCGCTGGCCGGGCTCTCCATGGCCGGCGCCTGGCGGATCATGCTCCGGGACGGGGGGAACCACTCTTCACCCAACAGCGGGGTTCCCGAGGCGGCCGCCGCCGGCGCCCTGGGGGTGCGGCTCGGGGGGACGAACTTCTACTTCGGCAGACCGGTGGCAAAGCCGACCATCGGCGATCCGCTGCGCCCACTGGACCGGCGGGCGTGGAGCGGGGCGGTGAAGCTGATGTACGGAGCGGAGATGCTGCTGGTGGCGTGGGCAGGGATACTATGGCTCTGTACGAGCTAAAACTCGCCACAGAGGCACAGAGACGCAGAGAACGGCAGGATCGAAGCCGATGCCGTCATGATGAATCCTCTCTTGTACCAGGTATATACTCTGTGCCTCTGTGTCTCTGTGGCAAATGGTTAGCGGGGTAGTGATGAAAGAATCGTTCGAACATGGCGGCACAATCTTCGCCGTTGCCCGGGAGCTGGGAATCCAGCCGGAAGAGCTGCTGGACTTCTCCGCCTCCATCAACCCCTTGGGGCCGCCAACCGGGGTCTGGCCGGCGATTTCGGCCGCATACCGGCGGGTGGGGCACTACCCGGACACGGGCTGCAGCGAGCTGCGCGCCCTGCTGGCCGAGCGGCACGGCCTGCTGCCGGAGCAGGTGACCCTCGGCAACGGTTCCACCGAGCTGATCCACCTCATCCCCCGTCTGGAGCGCTTCAACGGCAGGCGGGCCCTGCTGGTCGCGCCGACCTTTTCCGAGTACGGCCACGGCCTGGAGCTGGCCGGCTGGCGCTACGACCATTTATTCCTCTCCCCCGACGACGGCTTCTCCCTCGACCTGTCGCGAGTGCGGTCGGCGTTGGGGAGCGGCTACGACCTCCTCTTCCTCTGCAACCCGGGCAACCCCACCGGCCGGCTCTATCCCCGGGAAGAGGTCAGGGCACTGCTCGGACTCTGCCGGGAGGCCGGCACCTTCTGCATGCTGGACGAGGCGTTCATGGACTTCTGCCCAGAGGAGTCGGCGTTGCCGCTCCTGGCGGAGATCGGCCGCTTCCTGATTCTGCGTTCCATGACCAAGTTCTACGGTTTCCCTGGCATCCGCCTCGGCTATGTCCTGGGCTCTGCGGAGATCGTTGCGGAGCTGGAGCGGCTTCGACCCCCCTGGAGCGTGGGGACCCTGGCCCAGGCTGCAGGGGGCGCGGCCCTGGCGGACCGTGAGCACGGGGAGAGGACGGTGGCGCTGGTGGCGGGGGAGCGGCAGCGGCTGCAGGATGGATTGGCGGGGGTCGCCGGGCTGCGGGTCTTTCCTGGCGCGGCCAACTACCTGCTGGCGGAGATCCGCACCGGCATGACGGCAGGTGAACTGCGGCTGAAGCTGCTGGGGCAGCGAATCCTCATCCGCGACTGCGGCAACTTCGCCGGCCTGGACGGCAGCTTCTTCCGCGTGGCGGTGCGCAGCCGCGAGGAGAACGAGCGGCTCCTGCAGGTTGTGCGGCAGGTTCTCGGCTAGGAGCCGGTGGCGGCAGGGGGCCAGAACGGGCCGTGGAAGTCGATGACGATTGCCGAGCAGTCGTCTTCCGGCGGTTCGGCCATGCCGAACGCCCCGAGTTCGTCGAAGACGATGTCGAGAAACTCCTGGTAATCGGCGCCGGCATGGCGGCGGAGGAGCTTTTTCAGCCTCTCCTGGCCGAACAGCTCCCCCCAGACGTTGGACGTTTCGGTGATGCCGTCGGTATAGAGGAGCAGCCGGTCCCCCCGTTCGAAGCGGAATGACTGCAGCTGCATCTCCGGGACATCGAAGTAGCCGACCGGCGGCCCGGTGGACTCCAGCTTGCGGACTCTCCCCTTCCGGAGCACGAGGCCAGGCGCATGCCCCGCATTGACGTAGTGCATGGTGAGGGTGTCCGGGTTGATGATGCCGTAGAAGAGGGACGAGGAGAAGTACTGGTCGATGATCCGGGAGCGCCGGGCGAATTCGATCAGGAAGCGGTTGACCTGCTGCACCAGCTCGAAAACGGCGCACTCCTCCAGTGCCGCCCGGTGGATGAAACCGTAGATGAGGGACATGACCACCGAAGCGTGGAGGCCGTGGCCGGTGACATCGCCGATGAACAGGGCCTGGCAGTTGTCGGGCATGGTGATGAAGTCGAAGTAGTCCCCCCCCAGACCCGCCGCCATCCGGTTCTTGATGCCGATGCAGCACCAGTTGCAGGACGGTGAGCTCTTCGGCAGGAGGAGCTGCTGCACATCCACCGCCAGCTCCAGTTCCGGGCCATCGACAACGCCGTTGCCCGCCGGTTTTTCTGCCGATCCGTTTGCCTGAATGTCACCCGCTGTTGCCATGTGGTCCCCTTTCATCTCCCCGCCATGATCTCCCGGTAACAGGCCGCATTCCTGATGGCGTCCAGGTCGGTGTCGTTCTTGATATAGTCCCAGTCCACCTTGCCCCGGGCGATGCTCTCCGCCAGCCAGTGGCAGGCCTCGCCGGTCCTGCCGCCGAGGCTGTGGATGCAGGCGATGTTGTAGCTGGCGCTGTTGTTCTTCGGGTTGAGGCGAATGGCCTCCCGGTAGTCGGCAAGAGCCCGGTCGTATTCCTTCCCCTTCAGGAAGATGGTCCCCCGGTTCAGGTAGTAGGTGTCGTCCCCGGGGGAAAGCTCGATGGCCCGGGAAAAATCCCTCAGCGCCTCGTCCCGCTTGCCGTTTCCGTGGAGGGCGATCCCCCGGTTGTTGAAGGCGATGGCAAGGCTGGCCAGTTCCCCTTCCTCTCCCCGGTAGCGGTCGATGACCCTGGTCCAGAGGGTCGTGCCGTCTTTCCAGACCCCGATCTGCCGGACCGTGGCGAAGGCCATCCCCACCATGAACAGGAGGATGGCGCCCCGTGCCAGGGCACCGGCTGCCGGAGTCTTCCCGGCCCTGCGTAGGAGGGTGGCGACGAGGAGGCCTGCGAGCAGGAAGGGGGCGATGCTCGGCAGGTAGGTGTACCGGTCCGCCATGGACTGCCTGCCGATCTGGACGATGCCGATTACCGGCAGGAGGGTGACGAGGTAATATCCCCAGGCGGCGAGCCAGAACCGCTCCCGTGTGCGGGTTTTTATGCACCAGGCGGTGATTGCGGCAACGACCAGCAGGGAGGTGATGCCCGCCGGGGTGAAGAGGGAGATATGGCGCGGATAGGGGTAAAAGGGGATGAGGTCCATCGGGACGAGCATCTTTCCCAGGTAGGCCGCGGTCGCGGTCAGGGCGGTGATCAGCCGCTCCGGGATGGGGAGCGCCGTCAGGGTGGTAACCGCCTCGCCGGACTTCTGCGCCATGAAGGTGATGATTGACGATGCCCCGGCGAGGAGGATGAACGGGATCTTTTCCAGGAGGATTGCAGTGGGTCTGCGCCCGGGAGCGAACCTCCCCAGGGGGTACCAGTCGAGGATGAGGAGGACAACGGGGAGGGAGACCGCCATCGGCTTGCCGGCAAGGGCCAGGCAGAAGAGGCCGAGGGCCGCCAGGTATGGGCGGCTGCGCAGCGCTGATCCGGTCGTGTCCGCCGAGCCGGCAGCGAGGGCGTAGCGCAGCCAGGCGCCGATGGCGAGGAGGTAGAACAGGGCGCAGAGCAGGTCCTTGCGCTCGGCGACCCAGGCAACCGATTCGACATGGAGCGGATGGAGACCGAAGAGGAGCCCGGTCACGGCCGCCCCCCGCAGGCAGAGGGTTTCGTCCGGCGGCCCGTCGCTCTCCTGCCGGGAAATTACGATGAGCCGGAATGACAGAACGGTTACCAGGCAGGTCACCAGGGCATGGAGGATGACACTGGTCAGGTGATGGCCGACCGGATTCAGTCCCCAGGCGGCGTAGTCGAGTGCGTGGGAGAGCCAGGTGAGGGGGTGCCAGTTGGCGCCGTGGAATTCCAGCAGGGCCCAGCGGAAGAAGTCGACGCCGATCTGCCGGATATAAGGGTTGTCGGTCACGTAGGTGCCGTCATCCCATTCGATGAAGCCGTTTTTCAGGGAGGCGAGGTAGGCGCCAAAGGTAACGAGCGCCACCGCCAGGGCGTACCATGTCAGTTTCCGTGGTGATTTCAAGAGGGTCTCCGCAATGGGACAATCGGGGCCATCCGGGGGTGTCTGCACAAGCGCCCGCGGCTCTCCCCGGATAATAGTATCCTATCATGGTGGCAGATACAAAAACAGTTCTCACCACGGGATGAAAAAACCGGTGCGCTCCCGCCCGCTTGCCTGACCCCCGCTGCTCTGGTATAAATGCTGTACCCCCTTTATTCCCTCCCATGGAGCCTGCCATGTCCCGTCATTATCATGATCCATCCGGCCAGTTTCCCGTCGAGCGGGACGCCTGTGCCATCATTGCCTATGTCAACAAGGTTGCCACCCCGACCCACGGCAATGTGCAGCGGACCATCGATGCCCTCATCAAGATGGGGCACCGCGCCGGGGAGATCGACGGTGAGGGGGACGGCTGCGGCATCCTCACCGATATCCCCCGCCTCCTCTGGCAGGAGACCCTGGAGGAGGAGGGGCATTCCCCTGACCTGGCCCGGGAGCCGGGCTTTGCCGTGGGGCACCTGCTGATCCCCCGGGAGCTCCTTGACGGAATCTCCGACGTGCGCACCACCATCCTGCAGCGCTTCACAGACGCCGGGCTGACCGTGCTGGTGGAGCGGCCGGGCCAGGTGCGCAGCGATGTGCTGGCATCCCGGGCGCGGCAGGGGGAGCCGCTCTTCTGGCAGGTGGCGCTCTTTGCGGATGCATTCCACGATCTGGACTGTCGCCTCTACCGGCTGCAGACCGGCATCGAGGCGGACCTCGGCGTGCACGTGGCCTCACTCTCCACGACCGTTGCCGCCTACAAGGTGCACGGCGCACCGGAGATCCTTGCCCGCTACTACCCGGAGTTGCGCAGCCGGGATTTCCTCTCCTCCATCACCGTCGGCCACAGCCGCTACTCCACCAACACCCTCCCGACGGTGCTGCGCGCCCAGCCATTCAGCCTGCTGGGGCACAACGGCGAGATCAACACCATCGCCCGCCTGCGGGAGGAGTCGCGCATGATGGGGATACCCCTCCCCGGTGATGGCAGCGACTCCCAGGACCTGAACCGGACCATCGAGGGGCTCCTCTGCACCTACGGTTTCACCCTGTTCGAGGCGATGGAGCTGATCTTCCCCCCCATCTTCAGCATCATGGAGAACCTTCCCCCCGAGCAGCAGCTGATGTACACCTGGATGCGCCGCTTTCTCAAGGCGAGCGCCCAGGGCCCGGCGGCGATCATCGCCCGCCACCGGGACCAGTGCGTCTTCAGTGTCGATGCCATGGGGCTGCGCCCCTTGTGGTTCGGCGAGACCGGCAAGGAGTATTTCGCCTCCTCCGAACTGGGGGTTGTTCCCCATGAGGAGATCAGCAGCGACCCGCGCCCCCTGGCGCCGGGGGAGAAGGTTGGCCTGCGGGTCATGGAGGGTCGGCGGGTGCAACTGCTGGAGCAGCGTGAGCTGCGATTCGAAGTCTGGCAGCTCTTCCGCAGGCGGACCAATCTGGCTGGCCAGAGTGCCCGGCTTCTCCGTGCCGCTGCACTCCCCCACGCGCCGGAAGCGGCACCAGAGGGTGGGGTGAACGGGCGGAGACCGTTTTTGCGTGATAACCTTCTCTCCGCCCTGGCCTGGAAAAACAGCGACCTGGAGATCCTGCGGGAGATGGCGAAGAACGCCCAGGATCCCATAGCCTCCCTCGGCTACGATGGTCCCCTGGCCGCCCTGGCCAACAAGCGGCAGAACCTGGCCGACTTTTTCAAGGAGCAGGTGGCGGTGGTGACCAACCCGGCCATCGACCGGGAGCGGGAGGTCGAGCACTTCTCCACACGGGTCTACCTGGGTCGGCGTCCGCAGCTGCGCGGCGGGGTCGAGAAGGGGGTGATCCTGGATGTGCCGCTCCTCCTCGGCGGACGCAGTGAATTCGACTGCAAAGGGGAGCGGACAGCCGCCTCCTCACGGGGCAGCTGCCTCCTGGAGGACCTGGTGGGTCACTTCGGCCCCCGGGGGATGAAGGCGCTTCCCTTGGTCATGCTGAAACACGAGCCGGTGAGCGGCGCCCTGGAGCGGCTGGCCCTGGAGGCGATAACCGCAATTAGCCGGGGGGCGCGCATCCTGATTCTGGACGACCGGTCGGTGTTCACCCCCGGCCGTGATTTCCTCGATCCCTGCCTGGCGGTGGCCTTCCTCCACAAGGCGCTGAAGCAGGAGAAGACCGCGGGGGGGCAGAGCCTGCGGCGCCAGGTCTCCCTGGTGGTTCGCTCCGGCGCCCTGCGCAACCTGCACGATCTCATCTTTGCCCTGGGGATGGGGGCCGATGCCCTCTGCCCCTGGCTCATGTGGCAGCTGGCGAGCGAGGTGAACAACGGCGTCCCTAACCTGCTCGGGGTGCTGTCAAAGGGGTTGGAGAAGGTCATCTCCACCATGGGGACCCACGAGATCGGCGGCTACGGCAAGTATTTCGCCTCCATCGGCCTCTGCCGTCACCTGGCGGAGATTTTCGAAACCCCCAACTTCTGCGGCTCCAGCGTCGGCGGCCTGACCCTGCAGCGTCTGGAATTGCAAGACCGGGAGAGGACCAGGGAGGCGCGCAGCCGCGAGAAACAGCCGGTGCCGGTGCAGTTCCGCATCTACCCCCGCATCTGGAAGATGGTCGGCCAGGTGGCCAAGATGGAGGAGACCTACGCCGACCTCTCCCGGCTGATCCGCCAGCTGGAGACGGAGAACCCCCTGGCGATCCGCCACCTCATCGATTTCCGCTTCCAAGAGGAGCTCTCCGTCGACCCGGACGAGGTGGACACCGGTATCGGCCGCCATGACCTGCCGATCCTCTTCTCCGCCATGAGCTTCGGCTCCCAGGGGGAGACGCCGTTCCGGATCTACGCCGAGGCGGCCCGGCGGTTGAACATCATCTGCATGAACGGCGAAGGGGGCGAAATTCGGGACATGCTCGGCCAGTACCGGGCCAACCGGGGACAGCAGGTCGCGTCCGGCCGTTTCGGCGTCACCATGGAGTACCTCAACTCCGCCGATTACCTGGAGATCAAGGTGGGGCAGGGGGCCAAGCCGGGCGAGGGGGGGCATCTCCCCGGATTCAAGGTGACCCCCAAGATAGCCGCTGCCCGACACGCAACCCCGGGGGTCTCCCTCATATCCCCCTCCAACAACCACGACATCTACTCCATCGAGGACCTGGCCCAGATCATCGAGGAGCTGCGCACCGCCAACCCGGCTGCGAAGATCTCGGTGAAGGTGCCGGCGGTGGCCGGCATCGGCACGATCGCTCTCGGGGTGGCCAAGGCCGGCGCTGACATCATCACCATCAGCGGCTATGACGGTGGCACCGGTGCGGCGCGCAAGCATGCCGTCAAGTTCGTCGGCCTGCCGGCGGAGATCGGCGTACGGGAGGCCCACCGGGCCCTGACCGAGGCCGGGCTGCGGCACAAGCTGGAGATCTGGGCCGACGGCGGCGCCCGCACCGGCCGGGATGTGCTCAAGCTGATGCTCCTCGGCGCCAACCGGGTCGGCTTTGGCACCATGGCCATGGTGATCATCGGTTGTACGGTCTGCCGCGGCTGCCACCTGGGGACCTGCCACGTGGGGATCGCCACCCAGATCGAGACTGTCGAGGAGGCGACCGCCCGCGGCATGAAGCGCTTTGTCCCCCGGGTGCTGGAGAACGGGGTCATCTACGAGACCACCTTCTTCCGCGGCATGGCCCGGGAGATCCGCATCCTCACGGCCAAGCTCGGCTTCCGCCGGACCCAGGACCTTGTGGGGCGGGCCGATCTCCTGGTCCAGTCCCACGGAGTGGAGCGGCTCGACATCCATGAACTGCTGGCCCCCATCAACGAGCCCCGGGCGGCGGGCACCGAGCCGCAGGTGCGGATCATCCGCAAGCCGCTGAACTACCTCACCTCCCTGATCTCCTCCATGGTCACGGCCGCCTTCAGCGAGGGGCAGAGCCGGGTCCGCTACGACGACGACAATGCCTCCAGTGCCGACCGGGCCATCGGCACCCACCTGGCCGGGGAGATGACCCGCCGCCTGGGTGACGGCCGGATCACACCGGAACAGACCACTCTGCTCCACTTCCGCCACGACTCCATTCCGGGAAATGGCCTGGGGGCGTTCAACATCCCCGGAATCACCATCAGGGTGGAGGGGGGAGCCCAGGACGGGGTCGGGAAGTCGGCCCAGGGGGGGAGAATCATCATCCTCAAGGGGGAGAACCGCTCGGGGAGCCGGGTCGGCGGCTCGGTCGGCAAGGGGCTGGCCTACGGCGCCCAGGGGGGGCTGTTCCTGGTGCAGGGGAATGCGGACAGTCGCGCCTGCATCAGGCTCTCCGGGGCGGATGTGGTCTTCGGCGGCAGGCTCACCCGGCAGGTGGACGACAGCAGCGGCGTCAACCCCGGCGAGGCAAACATCAAGGGGTTCGCCTTCGAATACATGACCGCCGGACGGGTGGTGGTACTGGGGGACCCGGGGCCGTGGATCTGTTCCGGCATGACCGGCGGGGTGGTCTACTGCCGCCTGGACGACGGGCTCGGCATGGACCGTGAGGCGCTGCGCCGCCGCCTTGCCCGGGGGGCGGGGGTGGAGATCCGCCACCTGGAGGATGGGGACATCGTCGCTATCGAGGAGCTTTTGACCGCCTACCACCGGGAGCTGCTCCGCTCCCACCAGGACGAGGAGGCCGACTGGGTCATGGAGGTGGTCGCCGACTGCCGCGGCAGTTTCGTCAAGATCGTGCCGGAGAAACAGACGGTCATGCCGAAGAGCACGGAGTAGGCCTAAATCCGGCAGATGGAAGGTGCCGGAAGGAGCACGGCAGCGCGAATGCAGGCGGCTTCTGTCTGCCGCATACCATGTTATCAGGAGGGAACCATGTCACTCGAAGGGAAGCAGGCACCGGATTTCACTTTGGCCGGCAGCGACGGTCGCGACCATACCCTGCGGGAGTACCGGGGGAAGACCGTCGTGATCTATTTCTACCCCCGGGACAATACCCCCGGCTGCACCAAGGAGGCGTGCGGCTTCCGCGACCTGGACCAGGAGCTGAAGGGGATGGGGGTGGTGCTGCTCGGCGTCAGCAAGGACAGCCTCAAGTCCCACGACAAGTTCATCAGGGATTTCGGTCTTCCCTTTGTTCTCCTGTCCGACCCCGATGCGGCCATGATGACCGCCTACGGGGCATTCGGCGAAAAGACCCTCTACGGCAAGAAGAGCATGGGGGTGATCCGCTCCACGGTGGTTGTCGGGACGGACGGGGCCGTGCTGCGGCACTGGACCAGGGTTGCCAAGGCGGAGAGTCATCCTGCCGAGGTAGCCGACTTTCTGCGGAAGTCGTGATGGAGGGGACCATGATGAGAGTGACGGGAATCCTGATGGTTCTGCTTCTCTGTGCAACTGCAGTCCGGGCTGAGGTCTGGGGGTCGACCAAATCACGGGCGTACCACCGCAAGCTTTGCCGCTGGATGGGGCAGGTCAAGCCCGCGTACCGGCTCAGTTTCGCCACGCCGCTTGCCGCTCGCAAGGCCGGTTACCAGCCCTGCGCCACCTGCCGGCCACCCGGCGTCGAGCCTGGAGAGATGGTCGTTCGGGAGCGGAAAAGGTGAATCTTTACCGAATCGTATAACAGCTATTGACGAGCCCCGATCTTGCCAATATACTCGTTGAAAAATTGATCTCTTCTTAAAAAAGAGTTGCCTTTGTTACGTAACAGCAGTGCCGGATAAGCGCAGCATTAACGGATCGTGCAACACTGACAGAAAAGGGGGATCTCATGACGCAGAATGTCAACACTCTGGGGAAGAACGGGCATACTCCTCTCATGGATGCAGCCAAAGAGGGGGATCTGGAAGCGGTGACTGACCTCCTCCGCCGGGGGGCGGAGGTCAATTTCCGGAGCGACAAGGGGAAGACCGCACTGCACTATGCGGCAGCCAACGGCCATGTTGAAGTGGTGAAGCAGCTCATTGGCAATGGCGCCGAGATCGATGCCCGTGACCGCGACTGGCATACGCCCCTGATGCTTGCGGCCATCTACGGCTGCAACCATACCATCCAGGCGCTGATCGTGAACGGTGCGGATGTGAATGCCAAGACCCTTACCGGCAATACCCCGGTGGTCTACGCGGAGAACAACAGCCATCCCCTGGCGGCAGCCTTGCTGAAAAAGGCCCAGCGCCCGAAATCGGCTGCGGCCTGACGCCGTCATGTCCTGAAGAGCACGGCAGGGAGGAGGGGAAGCCCTTCTCCCTGTTCATTTTCAAAAAACCAGCCAGTGCGGCCATCTGCCCCTGTCCGAGTGGCAGATGGCGCCACGGAGTTCTCATGCACATAGTCCTGAACGTTTGTCGCTACTCAGCGGTCACCATGCTGCTGGTGCTGCTCCTCTCGCCGGTTGCCCTCTTCGCCGAGGAAGGGACCCGCTCCTGCAGTGTCAAGGAGGTTGTCAAGGGGGGTATGTATGTTTATCTCCGCTGCGAGGAGAAGGGGGCCGACATCTGGCTTGCCACGGTTGCCAGGACGTTCCGGGACGGCGAGCAGATCACCTTTGTCGATGCCCCGCCAATGACCAATTTCTATTCCAAGCAGCTTGACCGGATATTCCCAGAAGTGATCTTCACCGACATCCTCCCTCCGGGGGCAAAGGGGAAATAGGTCGGCAGGGGGGCTGCGTGGGGAAAGTAAACCTTTGACAATGCTTCGACTCTTCCGCTAAGCTCGCTCCATGCACGAAGTTCTCACCTCCTACGGTTACCCCTCCCTCTTTTTCCTCAGTTTCCTGGCATCAACCCTGCTGCCCCTCGGTTCCGAATGGCTGTTGGCAGCCATGCTGTTGCAGCGGCATGACCCGGTGGCGGTTGTGCTGGTGGCCACGGTCGGTAACTATCTCGGTGCGAGCACGAGTTACTGGATCGGCATCTGCGGGGGGAGTCTCCTGGCCGAAAAGCTCCTCCGCATCGATGCGGCTTCACGGGAGCGGGCGGAGCGCTTCTTCGTCCGTTACGGCAGCTGGTCGCTACTCCTCTCCTGGCTTCCGGTGGTTGGCGACCCGCTCTGTCTTGCGGGCGGCCTGCTGCGCATCCCCTATATCCGCTTCTCCGTTCTGGTGGCAACCGGCAAGTTTGTGCGGTATGCGACAGTCGCCTGGCTCACCCTGCAGGGGATGGAGAACATAACGACATGAATGAAGGTGCCGCGCCTATGATCTGCAATTCCAGTATTACCCTCCCGAACGGACTCAAGGTTGTGGCCGTACGGATGCCCCACCTGCACAGTGCCGAACTCGCTCTCTATGTCAAGGTCGGCGGGCGCGACGACCCGCCGGGCAAGTCGGGGCTCTCCCACTTCCTTGAGCATATGCTCTTCAGGGGGACGGCTGAGTTTCCCACCTCCCTGGATATTGAAACCGCGTTCGAGGCGATCGGCGGCAGCATCAATGCCTCTACCGACGAGGAGTGCACCTGTTTCTTCTCGCGGATTCATCCCGACCAGGTCCCCCGCGGCGTGGAGATCCTTTCGTCCATGATGCTGCGTCCGCTCCTCTGTGACCTGGAGATCGAGAAGAGGATCATAACTGAAGAGGCGCTGGATGATCTGAGCGAAAAGGGTGAAGACATCAACCCCCACAACCAGGCCAGCCGTCTCCTCTGGCCCGGTCACCCCCTTGGCGAGCCGACTGTCGGCACACTGGAGACCATCGCCTCGTTCACCCCGGAGGACCTGCGCCGGCACCTCGACCGGTACTACCGCCCCGGGAACGGTGTGCTGGTGGTCGCCGGCAATTTCGACCGGGATGCGCTTTTTGCGGCCGCTGCCGATTTCCTCGGTGTCTGGCAGGCCGGCAGCGTGGGACCTTCGGCCAGCCCGGATGAAGAGCAGCAGGAGCCACAGTCGGTTTTCGTGGCCGATGCGGACAGTCAGGCCCACCTGCAGCTCTCCTTCAGGAGCGTCTCGCGACATGACCCCCGCATCATGGTTCTCAGGCTGCTGCGCCGCATCCTGTGCGGCAGCGGGAGCGCCCGGCTGCACATGAACCTGCGCGAGCGGCTCGGCATTGTCTACTCTGTGGATGCCAACATCGCCGCCTATGAAGAGACCGGCTACTTTTCCATCGAGCTCTCCACCGGGCCGGAAAACCTCGCTACTGCCGTTGCCGAGGTTCTGACGGAGGTCGGGCGGTTGGCGGTTTCCGCCGTGCCGGACCCTGAGTTCGAACGGATCCGCCGGAGCTATTTCTATGAACTGGAGTTCAGTCGCGACTCCTGCTACGAGATGCAGGTGCGCTACGGGTGGGGCGAGCTCATGGGGCATGTGCGGCAGATAGAGGATGACATGGCCGAGGCGTCGGCTGTCACCGTCGAGTCCCTCATGGCGGTTGCCGGCGAACTGTTCCGTCCCTCGAACCTGAACCTTGTTGTGGTCGGGGCATGGCAGGAGAAGGAACGGGCGGCGGTGATGGCAGAGGTGGCCGGCTACGCCTCCGCCTGGCAGGAAAAAGCGGGCTCAGCCCGTTCCTGAGCCGTTTCGTCCGGCACCGCCGGGTGGAGCTCGAAGCTGGGGGGGTGTGGCCGCACGCTTGTAAGGGGGCAATGTTGTCCGGATACGGTTTTTGTGGTATATATAAAGTAGAAGAAGGTTGCGAGAGTCGTGAGACTCTCATTATGCCCTAGTTGACTTACCCTCCTGGTCGCTAGGGTGTTTTTTTGCCCGCCTGGCAATGTTGTGCCAAATGTTGCACAATTGTTTCCGCTTCTATATAATCTCTCCTTATGCAACCAATAACGACAATTACAGACAAATGCAGGAAGTGTTACTCGTGCGTGCGGAGCTGCCCGGTAAAGGCGATCAAGGTGGAAAAAAACTACGCCGAGATCATCTTCGAACGCTGCATCGGATGCGGCAACTGCCTGGCCAACTGTCCGCAGAAGGCAAAGATCATCACCGACAAGGTGGCAATGACCGAGAGCATGCTTGGCGGTCCCTCCCGGGTCGTGGCGGTGCTGGGCTGCTCTTTTCCCGCCTATTTCCATTATCTCAAACCGGAACAGCTGGTGACCGCCCTGAAAAGGCTTGGTTTTGCCGAGGTGCACGAAGGCTCGGCGGGAGCGGAGATGATCGGTGGAGCCTATGCAGAGGCGATCGAGAACGCCAACAAGCCGCTCATCTCTTCCCACTGCCCAGCGGTGGTGGACCTGATCGAGCGGCATTATCCCGAACTCATCGGCGGCCTTGTCCGGGTTGTTTCGCCGATGATCGCCATCGGCAGGTACCTGAAAGCGGTGCACGGGCCGGAGCTCAAGGTCATTTACATCAGCTCCTGCGTGGCCGGCAAGTTCGAAACCCTGGCGCTGGAGAATTCGGCCGTGGATCTGGTGCTGACCTACAGGGAGCTGGATGCCATTTTCAAGGCCAGGGGGATAAGTGCAACGGCCCTGCACGGCGAGCCGTTCGACGGAATTGAACCCCACCTGGGGCGGCTGTTCCCGATAAGCGGCGGTACGTTCAAGGCGTTCTCAATCATGACCGACCCCCTGGACACGGAGGTGGTCGTTGCGGAGGGTGAGGTAAATGTCATGGGGATCATCCACGACCTCGCTTCCGGGAGGATCAGACCGAGAATCGCCGACCTGCGCTTCTGCTATGACGGCTGCATCGGCGGGCCGGGGAGGAACAGCGAACTCACCGGGCTATACAAGAGGAATCTGGTGATCTCCCACTTCAAGATGGGGGCGCAGTACAGATCCTCACCGCTCTATGCCGACATCGGGGCGCTCCCCTCCCTGGAGCGGGGGTTCCAGGACCGCTATGTGGGGCTGCCGGCCCCGAAGGGGGATGACGTCAAGAAGATACTGCAGGCAACCGGCAAGTTTTCCCGGCGGGACGAGCTCAACTGCCGCGCCTGCGGCTACAGCAGCTGCCGCGAGTACGCGGTGGCCGTATTCCAGGGGCTGGCGGATCTTGAAATGTGTCTTCCCCATAACATGCAGCTTATGGAGAAGGAGCATGGCAAGCTCGTGCAGAAGTATGAACTTGCCCGGCGGGAGCTGGCCATGGAGTATGGCGACGAGTTCATCGTCGGCAATGACCGCAAGACGCTGGAGGTGCTCGATCTGATCAAGCAGGTCGGGCCGACGCCGACAACCGTGCTGATCCGGGGTGAGTCCGGAACCGGCAAGGAGTTGACCGCCCGGGCGATTCACCGCTACAGCCAGAGGAACGACAAGCCGCTGGTGACCCTGAACTGTACCACCCTGACCGATTCGCTCCTGGAGAGCGAGCTGTTCGGCCACAAGAAAGGGGCGTTTACGGGGGCCATCGCTGACAAGAAAGGGCTGTTCGAGGCTGCGGACGGCGGCACCATCTTTCTCGACGAGATCGGCGATATCACCCCCAAGCTGCAGGCCGAGCTTCTGCGGGTTCTGGACAGTGGCGAGGTGCGGCCGGTGGGGAGCAACAACAGCCGCAAGGTTGATATCCGCCTGATTGCGGCCACCAACAAGGATCTGGAGGCCGGGGTGCGGGAAGGATGGTTCCGGGAGGATCTCTACTATCGCCTCAATGTCTTTACGGTGACCATGCCCCCCTTGCGGAGCAGGATCGAGTCTGTGCCGACTTTGGCACACCACTTTCTGGAGAAGGCTCGCAAGAAACTGAACAAGAATATCATCGCCATCGAGGACCGGGCCATCAATGCCATGGTCAGCTATCACTGGCCCGGAAATATCCGGGAGATGCAGAATGTTATCGAACGGTCCGCGGTTCTGGCCCTGGACAACGTGATCAGGCTGGAGAACATGCCGGCGGTATTCTCCGATATTGCTACCGAAGCCGCTTTGGGCAAGGAAAATCTCCATTCGTTCCGGGCTGAGCGGGATCCCCATGTTTCCAAGGTGGAGCGGGCGCTCATCAAGCGGTACCTGGCGGAGGCGGGGGGGAACGTTTCCCGGGCAGCCCAGTTGGCGGGCATCCCCAGGCGGACTTTTTACCGGATTCTGGAGAAGCACGGGCTGAAGGGCCGCAGCAGGCAGTATGTCGCAGAGATTGTTGACTGATTTCAGTGTTTAATTTTGGCCACAATGCGCCAAAAGTGGCACAGCAAAGTGATGCTCGTGCGCACAGCTTAAAAAATGCTCTTTGTAAAACAGCGCATAATCAAGTACTTATGTGAAATATAACGTCCAATGAAAGGCTTGGCACAGTAATCGCAATATTGTATTCAACACGATAAAATTCCGGAAGTAATACAATAGGAGGCCGATAATGGGCAAAATGAGAGAGAATCCGCGTTACAATGTGATTTCCATGAGGATCAGCGATGAAGAGCGTGTCGAGCTCGAGGGCCTGATGTCGATGACGGACAAGAGCGTTTCAGACATCATGCGCGAAGCAATGATCCTTTTCAAGTCGAGGTTGCAGTCCCTGCAGCTTGAGCGTAGCGCAGCCTGACACAATGCATGAATCAAAGCAAAAAGGCCGCTGCAGCGGCCTTTTTGCTTTGGACAGAGTCCCCTCTATTTCACCTTCCATTCGGTCCCGCCGGGGCCGTCAAGCAGTTCGATCCCCTTGTCCAGCAACTGGGAGCGAATCTCGTCACTCCGCTTGAAATCCTTTGCCTTGCGGGCAGCGGTCCGCTCCGCCACCAGTGCCTCGATCTCCTCGACCGATATGGGGAGCTGTGAGCTTTTCCTCGCCTTCAGCCGTGCCTGGTACTCGGCGGGGATCGAATTTATTACGCCGAGAACACCGGCAATGACATCAATCTCGCTCTTGACGCGGCTGAGCAGCGCTTTCGTGGCTGCGTGATGCTTTTCGGCCAGGACCCGGTTCAGGGTGCGGATCAGATCGAACAGGTGGGCTATGGCAAGTGCGGTGTTGAAGTCGTCATCCATTGCCTCGCGGAAGCGCTGCTGCAGGGCTGTCACCTTTTCCTGCAGTTCCAGGGCGGCATCGCTTTGCAGCGCGTTATCTGTGCCGGGTGTGGACGGGGTATCCAGAACTTCGTTAAGCGTGGCAAGGGCGCTGTAGATCCTGTCCAGGCCAGCTTCCGCGTCTGCCAGGTTCTGGTCGGAAAAGTCGATGGGTGAGCGGTAGTGGGCCGAGAGGAGGAAGAACCGGAGCACTTCGCTGTCGTAACGGTCGAGCACCTCCCTGATGGTGAAGAAATTCCCCAGGGACTTGCTCATCTTCTCGGCGTTGATGTTGACAAAACCGTTGTGCATCCAGTAGCGGACGAACGGTTGTCCGCTGGCAGCTTCCGACTGGGCGATCTCGTTTTCATGGTGGGGAAAGACCAGGTCCTTGCCGCCGCCGTGGATGTCGAAGGTGTCGCCGAGAAGCTTCATGCTCATGGCGGAGCACTCGATGTGCCACCCCGGACGGCCGTTCCCCCAGGGGGAACTCCAGTAGGGTTCCCCCGGCTTGGCGGACTTCCAGAGGGCAAAGTCCATGGGGTGACGTTTCCGCTCGTCCACATCGATGCGGGCGCCGGCCTGCATCTCCTCCAGGTTCCGCTTGGAGAGTTTCAGGTAGCCGGGGAATTTTTCCACGCAGAAATAGACATCACCTTCGACGGCATAGGCAGCCCCTTTGTCCACAAGGGACTGAACCAGGGCAATGATTTCATCTACGTATTCGGTCGCCTTCGGCTGGTGAGTCGGCAGCGCCAGGCCAAGTCTGGCCATGTCCTCGTCGAAGGACCGGATGTAGCGCTCGGAGATGACATTGAAGGGCACCCCTTCCTTGTTGGCACGATTGATGATCTTGTCGTCAATGTCGGTGTAGTTGCGCACGTAGGTGACATCGTAGCCGCTGTGCAGCAGGTAGCGGTACACGACGTCGAAGGCAACATTGGCCCGTGCATGGCCGATGTGGCAGTTGTCATAGACTGTCACGCCGCATACATACATGCTGACCTTTCCGGGGTGCTTGGGGACGAACTCCTCCTTGGCTGCGGAAAGGGTGTTGTAGATTCTGAGCGCCATCGGATCCTCACTCTATTACAGTGTGTAAAAAAAATACATTTAGCACAGCGCGGTAATGAAGTGAAGAGTTTATCCCTTGAGGACCGTTCGCACACTGCTGACGATCCCCTGGGGGGAGAACGGCTTGCAGATGTAGCCGTCTGCCCCTGCCTCGGCGACAAGAGTTACCAGCT
>Ga0073934_10004285_pt1 | contig 24104 bp, 19 predicted proteins | sample LarsenN4metaG_FD_76834 | JGI IMG/M metagenome (GOLD analysis project Ga0073934, IMG submission 76834) | Hot spring sediment bacterial and archeal communities from British Columbia, Canada, to study Microbial Dark Matter (Phase II) - Larsen... ... | reverse complement strand
GACGCTGACCGACAAGGAATACCAGATCATGCGCGACGCCTCGATCGCGGTGCTGCGCGAGATCGGGGTGGAGACCGGCGGCTCGAACGTGCAGTTCGCGGTCAACCCCGCCGACGGTCGGCTTGTCATCATCGAGATGAACCCGCGCGTGTCGCGTTCGTCCGCGCTCGCCTCCAAGGCCACTGGTTTCCCCATCGCCAAGGTCGCAGCCAAGCTCGCCGTGGGCTACACCCTCGACGAGATCGCCAACGACATCACCGGCGGGGCGACCCCGGCCTCGTTCGAGCCGACCATCGACTACGTCGTCACCAAGATTCCGCGCTTTGCTTTCGAGAAGTTCCCCGGGGCTGAATCGACGCTCACGACCTCGATGAAGTCGGTGGGCGAGGTCATGGCGATCGGCCGCACCTTCCAGGAATCGCTGCAAAAGGCCTTGCGCTCGCTCGAGACCGGGCTGACCGGCCTCGACGAAATCGTGTTCGAAGGCGTGGGCCAGGGCGACGACAAGAACGCAATCCGTGCCGCCCTCGGCTCGCCCACCCAGGACGGCATCCTCAAGATCGCGCAGGCCATCCGGCACGGCTTCAGCGACGCCGACATCCACGCCGCCTGTAAGGTCGATCCGTGGTTCATCGCGCAGCTGCGCGGCCTGGTCGACACAGAAGCCGAGGTGCGCAAGCGGGGACTGCCGGCGACCGCCGGGGCGTTCCGCAGGCTCAAGGCGATGGGTTTCTCCGACGCCCGCCTGGCCAAGCTTGCGGGGCTGAGCACGGAGGAGGTCACGCGGCGACGCCGCGCGCTCGGCGTGCAGCCGGTGTTCAAGCGGATCGATACCTGCGCGGCCGAATTCGCCTCGCCCACCGCCTACATGTATTCGACCTACGAGGCGCCGTTTGCAGGCAGGCCCGCGAACGAGGCGGCACCGTCCGACCGCACGAAGGTCGTGATCCTCGGCGGCGGCCCGAACCGCATCGGCCAGGGCATCGAGTTCGACTATTGCTGCTGCCATGCCGCCTTCGCATTGAAGGAGGTGGGCTACGAGACCATCATGGTCAACTGCAATCCGGAGACGGTCTCCACCGACTACGACACCTCGGACCGCCTCTATTTCGAGCCGCTCACCCCGGAAGACGTGCTGGAGATCATCGACATCGAGCGATCCAACGGCACGCTGCACGGCGTGATCGTCCAATTCGGCGGTCAGACTCCGCTCAAGCTCGCCGAGCCATTGGAAATGGCCAAGGTGCCCATTCTCGGCACCTCCCCCGACGCAATCGATCTCGCCGAGGACCGCGATCGCTTCAAGACGCTGCTCGACCGGCTCAAGCTCAAGCAGCCGCAGAACGCAATCGCCACCAGCCCGAAGGAGGCGAGCAAGATCGCCGAGAGCATGGGCTACCCGATCGTGATCCGGCCGTCCTACGTGCTCGGCGGCCGCGCCATGGAAATCGTGCACGATGCGGCCCAGCTCGACCGCTACCTGGTGCGGCTGTCGGCCGATCTCGACCGGCCGTCCGAGCTTGCGGTGTCGAAGAAGCGGCCGCTGCTGATCGACCGGTATCTCACCGACGCGATCGAGGTTGACGTCGACTGCCTGTGCGACGGCCGCGATACCTACATCGCGGGCATCATGGAGCACATCGAGGAGGCCGGCATCCATTCCGGCGACAGCGCCTGTTCGTTGCCGCCATACTCGCTCGACGCCCGGCTGATCGCGGAAATCGAGCGCGAAACGCGCGAGCTTGCGCTGGCGCTCAACGTCGGCGGCCTGATGAACGTGCAGTACGCGGTCAAGGACGGCGAGATCTACGTGCTCGAAGTCAATCCGCGTGCATCCCGCACGGTGCCCTTCGTCGCCAAGGTGATCGGGCTGCCGGTTGCCAAGATCGCCGCCCGCATCATGGCCGGCGAGAGTCTCGCCTCGTTCCACCTGCCGCCGCAGAACTTCGATCTCGCCCGCGCGAGCCACGTCGGCGTCAAGGAGGCGGTGTTCCCGTTCGCCCGCTTCGGCGACAAGGTCGATACCGTGCTCGGTCCGGAGATGAAATCGACCGGCGAGGTGATGGGCCTCGACCGCGACTACAACGTGGCCTTCGCCAAGAGCCAGCTCGGCGGGGGGGCGCGCTTGCCCAAGGGGGGCACGGTGTTCGTCTCGGTGCGTGATTCGGACAAGCCGCGCATTCTCGAGGCGGTGCGCACCCTCGGCAACCTGGGCTTCCGGGTGATCGCCACCTCCGGCACCCAGCGCTTCCTCGCCGAGCACGGCATCGCGGCGGACAAGGTCAACAAGGTGGCCGAGGGGCGCCCTAACATCGTTGACGCGATCAAGAACGGCCGGGTCCAGCTCGTTTTCAACACCACCGAGGGGGCGACCGCGCTGGCCGACAGCCGGCCGCTGCGGCGGGCCGCCCTCTTGCATAAAGTGCCGTACTACACCACTCTTTCAGGGGCCGTCGCTGCAGCGCAGGGCATCAAGGCCTATCTTGAGGGCGATCTCGAGGTACGGGCGCTGCAAAGCTATTTCGGCGGTCGGGCGTGAAACCCGGCCACGACGGCCCGAGTTGGGACAGGGTTCGCGGTCGCGGGACGGAGTGAAAATCCGGCCCGCGATTGGAATTTATGTCCCTGGCGATGCGGAGGACGAAGACAATATGGAAAAAATTCCCATGACCGCGGCGGGTTATGCCGTGCTTGAAAACGAGCTCAAGCACCGCCAGCAGGTCGAGCGGCCGCGCATCATTCAGCAGATCACCGATGCCCGCACCCACGGCGATCTCTCCGAGAACGCGGAGTATCACGCCGCCAAGGAGGCGCAGTCGCTCAACGAGGGCGCGATCGCCGAACTTGAGGACAAGCTTGCGCGCGCCGAGGTCATCGATGTTTCCAAGCTGTCCGGCGACACCGTCAAGTTCGGCGCCACCGTGACGCTGGTGGACGAGGATACCGGCAAGAAACAGGTCTGGCAGATCGTGGGCGAGCCCGAGGCCGACGCCAAGGCCGGCCGCATCTCGATCACCTCGCCGATCGCGCGCGCCCTGATCAACAAGAAGAAGGGCGACACGGTCGAGGTCGTCACCCCCGGCGGCGCGAAGTCCTACCAGATCGTCAAGGTCGAGTGGAAATAGCCCTGCCGGGTTTCGCCCGAAGCCGGCCGGCCCCTATTGACGCGCCGTGATCGGTCCTCATGCTGGGACGCCCGCCTTGGCCAAGCGAAGGCGGGCGTCGTGCATGACGCGCGCGACCTCATGGTTTGGAACGGGTCGATCCGCGCCTGGCCATGAGGCGCTCGGCGACTGTGTTCCGGGGGCTGCATGCAATTTGGCATTTTCGACCACATCGACGACGCGGGCGTGCCGCTCGGACAGCTCTATGCCGAGCGGCTTAAGATCGCCGAGGCCTACGACCGCGCAGGCTTCTACGGCTATCACGTCGCCGAGCACCACATGACGCCGCTCGGCGCGGCGGCCTCTCCGAGCCTCATCTTCGCGGCGCTCGCCTACCGTACGTCGCGGCTGCGCTTTGGGCCAATGGTCTACCTTCTGCCGTTCTACCATCCGCTGCGGCTGATCGAAGAGGTCTGCATGCTCGATCAGATGAGCGGCGGACGCTTCCAGCTCGGGGTCGGCCGCGGCGTGTCGATGTACGAGACCGCGGCCTACGGCCTCGACTTCGCCAAGACGCAGGCGATGTACCACGAAGCGTTCCAGGTCCTGCTCAAAGGCTTGACCGCGGACGAACTGTCGTTTGCCGGCGAGTTCTACCGCTACGAGCGCCTGCCGATGGTGCTCAAGCCGGTGCAGAAACCGCATCCGCCGTTATGGTACGGGGTGACCATGCCGGGCAATGCCGCCTGGCCCGCGCAGAACCACGTCAACATCATCGCCCTCGGCCTGCGTGACACGACGCAGGCGATCGTGCAGGCCTATCGCGATGCACGCGTGCGATCCGGCTTCGACCCCGAGGCGACGCTGATCGGCGTCAGTCGCCATGTCGTGGTTGCGGACAGCGACGAGGCGGCGCTCGCCATTGCCCGCCGCGCCTATCCGCGCTGGCGCGCAAGTTTTCGCTGGCTGTTCGCTCGCCACGGCGCCGAGCCGCGCGTCATCGGCATCTATCCGCCGAGCTTCGACGAATTGCTTGGCCTCGACAACGGCATCGCCGGATCGCCGGATACGGTGCGCCGGGCGATCGCGGCCGAGATCGCGGCCAGCGGCTGCAACTATTTCGTGCCGCAGATGGTGTTCGGCGACATCACGCTCAGCGAAGCGCTGCGCTCGATCGCGCTGTTCGAAAAAGAAGTGATGCCTGCCTTCGCAAAATAGGGCGGCCGGGTCGTTCCCCGCCCCGCTTCAGAGCCTGGGCGGCAGTTCCATCGGCACCATCGCCGCATCCTTGGAATTGCGCAGCACGAGCGAGGTCTTGATGTTGCGCACATGCGGCGCGGCCGTCAGCTCTGCCACGAACGCCTGGAAGGTCTTCAGGTCCGGCGCCACGCACTTGAGCAGGAAGTCGATCTCGCCCGAGAGCATCCAGCACTCGCGCACCAGCGGCTCCTTGCGCACAAACTCCTCGAACGCCTTCAGGTCCGCCTCCGCCTGGCTCGACAGGTGCACCATGGCAAACACGGTGACCTCGTAGCCGAGAAGCTTCTCGTCGAGGAGCGCACGGTAGCCGCGGATGAAGCCCGCCTGCTCCAGCGCGCGCACCCGGCGCAGGCACGGCGGCGCCGAGATGCCGACGCGGCGCGCAAGCTCCACGTTGGTGATGCGGCCGTTCTCCTGGAGCTCCTTGAGGATCTTCCAGTCGATGGCGTCGAGACGGGCGGACACGGATCTGGCCTCGGGTTGCGGTCGGCCACTCCTTATCGCAAGGCGCGCCGCGGCGAAACATTATTGCGTCAGACGTCCGCTGCGGTCGGTTCGCCCCCGATCGAGGGTTGCGTCTCTTGCATAGCTATGGCGATTGCCTAAATTGAGCCCTGGGGGATGCCGCCGCCGAGCCGCCCGCATCGGCGCACTTCCCCTCGCACGCGACCGCCCGGCCCATTCTCCGCGGGGGAAGGATGTCCAAGACCACGCACGCCAAGATCGTCATCATCGGATCGGGCCCGGCGGGCTATACCGCCGCGATCTATGCCGCGCGGGCAATGCTCGAGCCGATCCTGATCCAGGGCATTCAGCCCGGCGGGCAGCTCACCATCACCACCGACGTGGAGAACTACCCGGGCTTTGCCGACGTCATCCAGGGCCCTTGGCTGATGGAGCAGATGCAGAAGCAGGCCGCGCATGTGGGCACGCGGATTGTCGCCGACCACGTTACCGGGATCGAACTCGGCAGCCGCCCGTTCCGGCTCGATTGCGATTCGGGCGACGTCTATCTTGCCGAAACGGTCGTGCTTGCGACCGGCGCCCAGGCGCGCTGGCTCGAACTGCCGTCGGAACAGAAGTTCAGGGGCTACGGCGTGTCCGCCTGCGCCACCTGCGACGGCTTCTTCTACCGCAACAAGGACGTGCTCGTGATCGGCGGCGGCAACACCGCGGTCGAGGAGGCGCTGTTTCTCACCAATTTTGCCGCCAAGGTCACGGTGGTGCATCGCCGCGATAGTTTCCGCGCCGAGAAGATCCTGCAGGATCGCCTGTTCAAGAACCCGAAAATTTCGGTGATCTGGGACAGCGTGGTGGAGGAGATCACCGGCGACGAGAATCCGCTCAAGGTCAGAGGTGCAGTCCTGCGCAACGTCAAGACCGGCGCGCTGACGCGTGTCACCGCCGACGGCGTGTTCATCGCCATCGGCCATGCGCCGGCAACCGAACTCGTCACCGGCAAGATCCAAATGAAGCCGAACGGCTATGTGTGGACCGCCCCCCACTCGACGGCGACTTCGGTCCCCGGCCTGTTTGCCGCCGGCGACGTCACCGACGATGTGTACCGGCAGGCGGTGACTGCCGCGGGGCTCGGCTGCATGGCGGCGCTTGAGGCCGAGCGTTTTCTCGCCGCGCATTCCGGGCAGCGGGCTGCTGCCGAATAGCCACGATGGGAGCCCGTCGTTCGGGCCAGACACCATGGATTGGGACAAGCTGAAAGTGTTTCACGCCGCCGCCGAGGCGGGCAGTTTCACGCACGCGGGCGAGCAGCTCGGACTCTCGCAGTCGGCCGTCTCGCGTCAGGTCAGCGCGCTCGAACAGGAGCTGTCAGTCGCGCTGTTCCACCGCCACGCGCGCGGCCTCATTCTCACCGAACAAGGTGAACTCCTTTACCGCACCGCCCATGACGTCTTCATGAAGCTGGAGGCGGCCCGCGCCAAGCTGACCGACAGCCGCGAGAAGCCGCATGGCGAACTAAAGGTCACCACCACCCCGGGCATGGGCATTCACTGGCTGACGCCGCGCCTCGGCGAATTCTTCGACCTCTATCCCGACATCCGCATTTCGCTCATCACCACGGATGAGGAACTCGACCTCGCCATGCGCGAGGCGGACGTGGCGATCCGCCTGCGCCAGCCCACCCAGCCCGACCTGATCCAGCGCAAGCTGTTCTCGGTCCACTTCCACGCCTATGCCACGCCCGAGTATCTTAAGCGCTTCGGCACACCGACCACGTTCGAGCAGCTTGACAGTCACCGCATCATCCTGCTCGGCGGATCGAGCATTCCCATCTACCTGCAGAACCGCAACTTCCTGATCGAGGTGGGCCGTAACGGCAAACCGCCGCGCACGCCGCATTTGACAATCAACAACGTGCTTGGCCTTCTACGCGCCTGCCAGCGCGGGCTCGGCATTGCGTTGTTGCCGGACTACCTGGTCGAGGAAAACGGCGGGCTTGTTCAGCTCTTCGCCGAGGAAGACGCCCCCGCACTCGATGCGTACTTTGTCTATCCCGAGGAGCTCAAGACGGTCGCGCGGGTGCAGGCCTTCCGCGATTTCCTCGTGAGCAACGCCCAACGCTGGAGCTTCTGAGCGCCGTTGCGCGCGGGCCGTCCGCGGCGCCGCAAGAAGGCGTGGGTATCCGGAGCCGCAGCTCTTGCGGCGCAGGCGGCATCTTCCTCCGATCCATCCCGGTGTGATCGCGTTCGGCCTTGGCAATTTCGCCAATGCGTCGGTGTGTTTTATTCGGCCGGAATCGGCATGTGCGCCATGCGGCAAGCGCCGAGCATGGCTGGCATGCGGCGCATTGCGTTGTGGGGCGCTGCTGCACGTCCCATTATTCGCGGGCGTTGGCGGTGCCCGGTTGTCGCATCCCCCCAGATTAAGCGACCAGGTGCTGCCAGCTGTTCCCCTCTGGAAGGTGATTGCCGGCCTTCCCGCGCCGGCATGACTGAGCCGGGTCCGCAAGGACCCGGCTTCTTCATTTGCAAGGACCATGGGCGAACGCCGCTCGCCGCCCGTTCCCTCGCAGCGGAACGCCTGCGGACCCGTTACCGTCCGACACCGTACGACGTTACCACTGCCGGCTTGCAGACGCCCGGCACGGCCCGTCGATGCGAATCACCGCCACGGCCGCGGCGAGCCCGCTGCCGTCGTGGCGCACGCGATCCCGCGACGCGGGTTCGCGTGCCGGGCGTCGCGCCAAGGTCGGCGCGTGCGGCCGAGCGGCGGCACCCCGCCGCGGCGTCAGCGATGCCGGCGAGGGCAGCGGCATGCCGCATAGGGCAACGCGCTATGCCCACAGCCGCTCGTTTTCGAGGCCTTTGTAGAGGTGGGCGACGTATTCGCCATAGCCGTTGAACAGAAGCGTCGGGCGGCGCTCGCCGGTGCCGATCAGCTCTTCGGTTGCCTGGCTCCAGCGCGGATGCGCAACCTCGGGATTTACGTTGGCCCAGAAGCCGTATTCGGAGGATTGCAGTTCCTCCCAATAGCCCTTCGGGCGCTTGTCGGTGAACGAGAACCGCACGATCGACTTGATGTGCTTGAAGCCGTACTTCCACGGCACCGCCAGCCGAATCGGTGCGCCATGCTGTTTGGCAACCGGCTTGCCGTAGGCGCCGGTGACAAGGAACGTCAGTTCGTTCGTCGCCTCCGCCATGGTCAGGCCCTCCACATAGGGCCATGGGAACCAGGTCTGGCGCTGACCCGGCGCGATCGATTTGTCGAGGAAGGTTTCCATGCGCACGTATGTCGCCGATGACAGGGGCCTTGCCAGATCGACCAGCTTGGCCATGGGGAAACCGGACCACGGCACCGCCATGCTCCAGGCCTCGACGCAGCGATGACGGTAGAGCCGTTCCTCGACGCCGAACTTGCGGATCAGATCGTCGATGCCGATCTCGAACGGCTTTTCCACCATGCCGTCGATCTTGATCGTCCAGGGCCTGATCTTCAGCGCCTGCGCCGCGCGCGCGATGGTCTTGGACGAGCCGAATTCGTAGAAATTGTTGTAGTTGCCGTTGATCTTCTCGTCCGTGATCGGACGGTCGAGCGTGTACTTTTCGTTGCGCTTGGCCGGATAGAGGTCGATCGTCGGATCGGGCTGGTCGGTCAAGCGCTGGGCGTCCGCAGGCCCGGGCACAAGGCCCGCGGCAGCGGCTCCGGCCGCGACCGACAGGAATGCGCGGCGGCTGAAGAATAGGTGCTCGGGCGTGGCGCAGCGTTCGGGCAGCTCCCAGCCGCGGCGACGGATCACGTGCATGGGCGTCTTCCCTCCGGATCGGTGGCCTTGGCAGCAGTAAGACCGCCGCGGATCACAGGCAAGTCACGGTTGTGGGAGCGGGGCACAGGCTGCGCCGATGAAGGCGCGATGCCGGCGGTCTTTGCCGCGGCGCACCGGCCATCCCGCCGGCACCGCCCGCTGCCGCGATCGGCTCCACCAGCGACGCGCGCAGGCTCACTCCGCGGCCCGCCGCGCGGCGATGATCTGGTCGGCGGTCTTTCCGGTCAGCTCGGCCATGTGGTCGAACTTGAAGGTGAAGGTGCCGACCCCGGCGGTGGCCGAGCGCACTTCGATGATGAGGTCGCCGATCTCCGATTCCGGCATCTTGGCCCGCACCACGTCCCAGCCGTCCCAACCCTCGCGGGTGTCGAAGCCGAGAATCTGACCGCGCCGGCCGGACAAGATCGCGTTGATCTTGGCGGTGGCATCGCTCGGGCAGACGATCTCGACGAGGTGGATCGGCTCCAGCAGCACCGGCGAGCATTGCGGCAGCCCCTCCTGGATGCCGATGCGGCCCGCGGTCTGAAACGCCATGTCGGACGAATCCACCGTGTGGTAGGAGCCGTCGATCAGCGCCACTTGCACGTCGACCACCGGAAAACCGAGCGGACCGTGCTTGAGCCCCTCCTTCACGCCCTCCTCGACCGAGGGGATGTAGTTGCGCGGCACCACGCCGCCGGTAATCTTGTCTTCGAATTTGAAGCCGGAACCGCGCGGCAGCGGCTTGATGTCGAGCACCACGTCGCCGTACTGGCCATGGCCCCCGGATTGCTTCTTGTGCCGGCCGCGCTGGACCACACCTTTGCGGATGGTCTCGCGATAACCGACGCTCGGGCGACGCGTGGTGATGGCGACGCCGTAGCGGTCGGCCAAACGCTCGGTTGCCACCCGCAAATGCATCTCGCCCTGGCCCCAGAGCACCACCTCCTGCGCCTCGGCGTTGTGCACGACCAATATCGAGGGGTCCTCGTCAAGCAGCTTGTGCAACGCTTGGCCGAGCTTAACGTCGTCCTTGCGTTCCTTGGCCGCGACCGCGATCGCCAGCACCGGCGGCAGCGGCTCGACCTTGGCCACGGCCGGATGCGGCTGCTTGCCGGCCGAGAGCGTGTCGCCGGTCTTGGCGTTGTCGAGCTTGGCGAAGGCCACCGTTTCGCCCGCCGTCGCCGGTCCGCGCTTCTCGGTACCGGCCCCGAGAAGCTTGAATGTGCCGGAGACGCGGCCCGCCTCGCGGTCGGGCGTGTTCAGCGTCATGCCGTCGCCGATCTGGCCTGCGAGCACGCGCACGATGGACATCTTGCCGGCATGCGCCGTGTTCACGGTCTTGAGCACATAGCCCACGGCATCGCCGCCCTCTACGCCGAGCCGCTTGGCGGTGGTTTCGACACTTGGAGACTCGTGCCGCAACGCCTTGAGCAGCCGCAGCACGCCGTTCGCGCGGGTGGCCACGCCCATCAGCACCGGCACGACGTGCCCTTCGCGCAGGTCCTTGGCAAGATCGTCGAACACCTTGTCGCGCGGCGGCGGGATGTCCTCGAGCAGTTGCTCCATCAGCGCATCGTCATGGTCGGCAAGCTTCTCCAGCATGGAGAAGCGCGCCTCCTTGCTGCGGTCCAGACTCTCGCCCTCGAGCGGGACAACCTCGGACGGGGCGTGTTCGCGGTAGATATGGGCGCGTTCCAGCGCGAGATCGATGAAACCCGTGATGATCTCGTTCTTCCAGATCGGTATCTGCCGCAACACCAGCGGCTTGCGCGAGGCAGGCTGCAGGATCGCCAACGCCTCGGTGACCTTGGCATCGGCCTTGTCAATCTTGTTGAGGAACAGGAAGCGGGGAATGTTGAGATCTTCCAGCTCGCGCAGGATCAGTTGGAGCTGCGGCACCTTCTTCTCGTCGGCCTCGCAGACGACGACGGCGGCGTCCACCGCGGGCAGCGCGGCGCGCATCTCATGCACGAATTCGACCGAGCCCGGGCAATCGAGAAAAGTGTAGCTGTCTCCCATGAAGGTCGTGGTTGCGACCGTCAGTTCGACGCTCATCTTGTGATGACGGGCTTCGTTCGACGAGTCGCCGACGGTGTTGCCTGCATCGACCGTGCCTTGCCGCTGAATGGCGCCGGTGCGGGCGAGAATCGCTTCAAGCAGCGTGGTCTTGCCGCTCTGGAACGGGCCCACCAGTGCAATGCACCGGGGACCCGCGGCTCTTGTGCCGCCATTGCCGTTTGCAGCCGCCATCGAAGCCTCCATCTGGCGCCGCACGGCCGATCGCGCCCGGCCGTGGATGATGACGCCGGAATGTCATCGTCTCAGGGGAAGGCGGCGCTGGCAAGGGGCGCAGGCGTCGGCAATTGGTCTCAAGCGAGCGCCGGCGCCGCGGTTCCGGTCGCGCGCGGCGCGCCGGCATCGGCAAAGGCGGGCATGAGCTCGCGCGCAAAGCGCTGCAGCTGCTCCTTGCCGCCGAGGATTGTCAGCAGCACATAGCTCACGCCGCACCGCTGCAGGTCCCGCAGGCGTTCGGCAATGTCGTCCGGCGTGCCGAAAAGCCCGTGCGCCTCGGTGCCGCCGGCGCCGTCGGCGTAGGCCAGCACATGCGAGCCGCGCGCCTGGCCGGGGGCGCGCGAAACGTCGACCGTGCGCTGGGTGTGCCGCGCCGCCCGTTCGCGCGCGGCCGCGGCCTCGTTTGCGTCGAAGGCGACGTAGAGCTGGCGGGCGACCGCCACCTGCATCGGCGCAAACGAAAGACCCCGCCCCTGGCGCTCGGCGCGAAAGAGCGCGATCCGCCGGCCAAGCTCCTCCGGCGCGGCATACTGGTCAAGGATGAGATTGAATCCGCGCTGCGCCGCGCGGCGGATCGATGCGTCGCTGCCCGCCGCAACCCACAGTGGCGGGTGCGGTCGCTGCGCCGGCGGCGGCTCGACCACGATATCCTCGAAACACCAGAATCGGCCGTGGTGCGAGAAGCGTGCGGGCTCGGTCCACGACCGGATCATCACTGCAAGCGCTTCTTCGAAGCGCGCGTCGGCCTCCTCCGGCGGAATGCAGAAGCCCTTGAATTCGCTGTGGCGGTAGCCTCTGCCGATGCCGAAATCGAGCCGCCCGCCGGAGATCAGATCGAGCGTCGCCGCCTGCTCTGCGAGCAGCACCGGGTTGTGCCAGGGCAGCACGATCACCGCCGTACCGAGGCGCAGGCGCGTGGTCCGCATGGCGAGCGCGGTCTGCAACATCAGCGTCGCCGAAACCTGCTGCCAGCCCGTGAAATGATGCTCGACCAGGAAGCTGGAATGAAAGCCCAGCGCCTCGGCCTCGCAGGCATAGTCGAGGTAGTCGCGAAACCCCTGCCCGGTCTCCGGGCCAAGCTCGCCCGCACCGGCCTGCGCAGAACCGAAGATGCCGAACTGCATGTGCCTCATCCACTTCTGGTGCAAGTGCGGCCGGACGCGAGCCGCTTCCGATTGTCCCGCGATTTTCGCGACAATCAACGCCGCATCGTCCCTCGGGTGGGCCGCCCGCCGGTGCGTCGCGGCCGCCTGCGGCCTAGAACCTCGGAATGTCGGGAAACCGCAGCCGGCCCGCATGCACGTGCAGGCGGCCAAGTTCGGCGCAGCGGCAGAGTGTCGGAAACACCTTGCCCGGATTGAGCAGGCCGCCGTCGTCGAACGCGCACTTGAGCCGCTGCTGCTGCTGCAGGTCGATCTCGGAGAACATCGCCGGCATCAGATCGCGCTTCTCGACGCCGACGCCGTGCTCGCCCGTAAGCACGCCGCCGACCTCGACGCAGAGTTTCAGGATTTCGGCGCCGAACTCCTCGGTCTTCTCCAGTTCCCCGGGGGCGTTGGCGTCGTAGAGAATGAGCGGATGCAGGTTGCCGTCGCCGGCATGGAACACGTTGGCCACGCGCAGCCCGTAATGCGCCGACAGTTCGCGGATGCGGCGCAGGACCTGCGGCAGCCTGGCGCGCGGAATGGTTCCGTCCATGCAGTAGTAGTCCGGCGAGATGCGGCCGACGGCGGGAAAGGCGGCCTTGCGCCCGGCCCAGAACAGCAGCCGTTCCGCCTCCGACCTCGAGCTCTTGAGCGTGGTTGCGCCGCAATCCTTGGCGATCGCCACCACGCGCTCGATCAAGTGATCGACCTCCGCCTGGGGCCCATCCAATTCAACGATCAGCAAAGCCTCCACGTCGAGCGGATAACCCGCGTGAACGAATTCTTCGGCGGCGTGGATCGCGGGCCGGTCCATCATTTCCATGCCGCCAGGGATGATGCCCGCGCCGATGATGCGCGAGACGCACTCCCCCGCCTGTTCAGTGCTGGCAAAGCCGACGACCACCGCGCGCGCGGTCTCCGGCTTCTTCAGGATTCGCACGGTCACCTCGGTCACCACGCCCAGAAGACCTTCCGAGCCGATGACGACGCCGAGCAGGTCATAACCACCGGCATCGAGATGCTTGCCGCCGAGCCGCAGGACCTCGCCGGTCATCAACACCATTTCCAGCCCGAGAATGTTGTTGGCGGTCATGCCGTATTTCAGGCAATGCACGCCGCCGGAATTCTCCGCCACGTTGCCGCCGATGGTGCAGGCGATCTGCGACGAGGGATCGGGCGCGTAATAGAAGCCGGCGTGCTCGACCGCCTGCGAGATGGCGAGATTGGTCACTCCCGGCTCCGCCACCACCGCCCGGTTGTCCAAGTCGATCTCGCGGATGCGGTTGAACTTGGCCATGCCGAGCAGCACACCGTCGGCGAGCGGCAACGCTCCCCCGGACAGCGAGGTGCCGGCCCCCCGCGGAACGACCTTGATGCCGCTCTCGTGGCAATAGCGCAGCACCTCGGCCACCTGGTCGGTGGTCTCGGGCAGCACCACCACCATCGGCAGTTGCCGATAGGCGGTGAGTCCGTCCGATTCGTAGGGGCGAAGCTCCTGTTCGGAGGCGATCACGCCCTCGCCCGGGACGATGGCGGACAGCGCCGTCACGATCTCGCTGCGGCGCGCGAGCACGGCCTCATCGATGGCGGGCATGACAACGGGCATGACGGCTCCGAGCTAGCGACGCAATCGTCGCGGTCGAACGTTGAACTATCGGCGCCAATGATAGTAAAAGCGCTCGGCCTTGTGGTCGATGATGCCAGGGATGGAAGGGAGCTAGCAACATGCGGGTGTTGATCTTCGCCGCGGCGGCGCTTGCCGCGGGAATGGGCGCGGTGCAAGCGCAGGACTTGGAAGCGGGCGAACGGTCATTCCGCAAATGCCTGCCGTGCCATTCCGTTGGCCCGGACGCGCGCAACAAGGTCGGCCCCGTCCTGAACGGCCTTGAAGGACGCAAGTCGGGAACCATCCCCGGCTACAATTACAGCGAAGCCAACAAGAACGCTGCCATCATCTGGGACGAGGAGACGTTCAAGGACTACATCAAGAACCCGACGGCCAAGGTGCCGGGCACCAAAATGGTGTTCGCCGGCATCAGGAACGAGAAAGAAATCGCCGACCTCTGGGCCTATCTCAGGCAGTTCAAGGCCGACGGCTCGAAGTAGCGAGCCGCCGCCCCGCGGCGGCAGAGGCCGCCCTTTTTCTGCGACCGGGCGGAACTTTTCCGCGGCTTGCGCGTCTTAGCCGGATGGCGGCGTTGCCGCGCGACAATTTGCCTGCCGCTGCGCGGCCGCAATGCCGCTACCGTCGCCTGCATCGGGCGGCGGAGCGCGTCCTTTCGCCAGGATGCGGCCGCGCGCGGCCGGTGTCCGTCCGAAACCATCGCCAGTGCAACTTTGTCTGAGCGTGCTCTCGAATTCAATCGAAGGCGGGTTTGGCCATGCCGGACACATACAGGATCGGGATCGAAGAGGAATACTTCCTCGTCGACGCGGCCACCAAATCGGCGATGCGCGCGATGCCGGAGGCGTTCCTGGCCGCCGCCAAAGCGGCGACCAACGACCAGGTGGTGGGCGAGTTCCTGCAATCGCAGATCGAGGTCAAGACGCTGGCGCATGCCGACATCAAGACCGCAGCCGCCGAATTGCGCCATCTGCGACAGGTTCTCGCCAGGATCGCGGCCGAGCACGATCTAGCGATTCTGGCCGCCGGTACGCATCCGACCGCCGACTGGGACCGCTCACAGCAGTCCGAAGGTGCTCGCTACGACGCGGTGATGGACGACCTGCAAATGATCGGCCAGCGCAACATGCTGTGCGGGCTGCACGTGCATGTCGAGCTGCCGGATCCGGACGACCGTGTCGACGTGATGACGCGAATGCTGCCGTACCTGCCGCTGTTCATCGCGCTCGGCACCTCTTCGCCGTTCTGGCGCTCGCGGCCGACCGGCCTCAAGGGGTACCGGCTCGCTGCCTATGACGAGCTGCCGCGGACCGGAGTTCCGGAACTTCTGCGCAGCAGGGAGGAGTTCGATGCTTACGTCGAGGCGCTGGTCAGGGCGGGCGTGATGCAGGATGCAAGTTACGTGTGGTGGTCGATGCGGCCCTCGCTCAAGCATCCAACGCTCGAACTGCGCGCGCCTGACTGTCCGACGCTGGTCGACGACTCGATTGCGATTGCAGCGCTCTATCGCGCGCTGGCGCGACGACTTGTGCGCAACCCGCACATCAACCGCGGTATCAATGCGGTCACCCGCGCCATCGTGGTGGAAAACAAGTGGCGCGCCCAGCGCTACGGCGTGCGCGGCACCTTCGTTGCCGACAATGGCGCGGTCAGCGTCGCCGACTTTGTCGAACAGGTGCTGGAGGAGACCGCAGCCGACGCCGGGGCACTCGGCTGTCTCGCCGAGATGCAGCGCTGTCGCGCCATTGTCGGTGCCGGCACCTCGGCCGACGCGCAGATTGCGGTGTACGAGGCACACAACCGGTCAGCCAACCGCACGCGCGCCCTTAATGCGGTGACCGACTGGATCGCCGCAGCGACGCTGCAATAGGCGCCGCCCCGCTCAATCGTCCTGCGGCCAGGCGGTCTGCAGCACGAGGCCGCGGGCGCGCGCGTCGGCGATGCCGAGCCCGCGCAGGGCAAGCAGCGCCACGGCGTGCACCGCTGCCCGCGCCACGGCAGGCTCCTCGATCCGTTCCGGCGCAAGCGGCCCGACGAGCGATTCGATCACGCCGCCGACCAGGGCGCGCGCGGCAAGGCCTGCGTCCTGAGCCGGCAGGTGGCCGGCTGCGACCGCCGCGTCGATGCACCGTTCGATTTCGCTTGTGAGCGCAGCCCGATAGTCGCGCCGGCGGCGCTCGATGTCGGCATCGGACGGCTCGGCGAGGAGGGCAAAGGCCAGACGGCGGTGGCGCAGGGCGCGCGCGGCGAAGGTGACGATGACGGCTGCAAGTGCCGAGAGCGGCCCCGGGGCGCGCGCAGCCGCGCTGCGCATGGCTGCGATCTCGTGTTCGCACTCGATCGCGATCAGGGCTCCGACGAGATCGCTCTTGCCGAGGAAATATCGGTAGACGGTTCCCGCTGCGATGCCGGCGCGGGCCGCGATCGGGGCGATCCGCACCTCGCCCATGCCGCCTTCACTGGCCGCCCGCCGCGCCGCCGCGACGATCGCGTCGTGGCGAGCGGAAAGGCGACGAACCGCGTTCTCGCTGCGCCGGTAGACCATGACTGAACCCCGATTCGGCCTGCAAGCATCGAATCACGATTCAGCTAGCGAACACGCGTTAACCGCCGGTTAACCGGCGTGGCTGGCCAGCGCACGCGCGCGGATCGCCTCGAGCGTGGTCGTCGGCGTGATCGCGTTGGTGTCTACCTTGACGTGAATGATGGCGGGCTTGCCGGACTGGCGCGCCGCCGCGAAGGCGCGCGGGAAGTCCGCGGTCGTCCGCACGGTCGCGCCGAAGCCGCCGAAGGCATGGGCATAGGCGGCGAAATCCGGGTTGCGCAGTTCGGTGCCGATGACGCGCGTGGGGTATTCGCGCTCCTGGTGCATGCGGATGGTGCCGTAGCTGCCGTTGTCCATGATCACCACCATGATCGGCAGGTCGTATTGCACGGCGGTCATGAACTCCTGCCCGGTCATGAGAAAATCGCCGTCGCCGGCGATGCAGAGCACGTCCCGCTCAGGATGGAGGCGCTTGATGCCAACCGCGGCCGGCAGGCCGTAGCCCATGGAGCCCGCGCAGGGGGCGAAATGCTGGCCGAAACGGCGAAACCGGAAAAAGCGTTGCGCCCAGACGGTGAAATTGCCGGCGCCGTTGCAGAGGATGGCGTCGGGCATGGTTTCGCGCAGCCAGACCACGATCTCGCCGAAGTTGACAGGGCCGGGCTGGGGCGTCGGCTGCTCCGTCCATTCCAGGTAATCGGAGTGCGCCTGCCGCGTCTCGGAGCGCCAGCCGATTTCGTTGGGCGGTTGCAAGCCCTCCAGCGCCGCGGCAAAGGCGGTCGGACTGGCGTGGATCGCAAGATGCGGGCGATAGACGCGGCCGAGCTCCTCGGCGCCGGGATGCACATGTACGAGCGTCTGGCGCGGCCCGGGGATGTCGAGCAGCGTATAACCCTGCGATGGAATCTCGCCGAGGCGACCGCCGACCAGCACGATCAGGTCGGCGCTCCGGATCCGCGCGAGCAGCTTCGGGTTCGGGGCGATGCCGAGGTCGCCGGCATAGCTGGCATGGCGCCAGTCCATCAGCGGGCCTCGCCGGAACGTTGTGGCGACCGGAATGTCGAAGCGCTCGGCAAAGCGCGCCAGCGCCGCACACGCCGCCTGCGACCAGCGGCTGCCGCCGACCAGCACCACCGGGCGCTGCGCCGCCCACAAGAGCTTCTGCAGCCGCGCCATGTCGGCCTGACCGGGCCACGTCTCGACCGGCTCGAAAGGCGGGGCGTCCGCCACCGCCACGCGCTCGCGCAACAGGTCCTCCGGCAACGCCACCACCACCGGCCCCGGCCGACCGTTGCAGGCGGTATGGAACGCGCGCGAGACGATCTCCGGGATGCGCGCCGGATCGTCGATTTCGGTGGCCCATTTGGCCAGCGTGCCGAACACGGCGCGGTAGTCGAGCTCCTGGAACGCCTCGCGCTCGCGCATGCCGCGTCCGACCTGGCCGACGAACACGATCATCGGCGTGGAATCCTGCCGCGCGATATGGACCCCGGGCGAGGCATTGGTGGCGCCGGGGCCGCGGGTGACGAAGCAGATGCCGGGCCGCCCGGTCGCCTTGCCCACCGCTTCCGCCATGATGGCGGCACCGCTCTCGTGGCGACAGACGGTGAGCTTAACCGGCCGGTCGTAAAACGCGTCGAGCGCGGCAAGATAGCTCTCGCCCGGCACGCAAAAGGCGTGGCGCACACCGTGCAGCACGAGCTGGTCGATCAGGATCTCGCCGCCGGTGCGGGTGCCGTCGTTCGCGCGCATGGGCTGGTTGCTCCATTGTTCTTGTCGGCCGCTGTATAGCACGCCCGCGCGGTCATCCGGCGTGCCGCAACGCGCGCGCAGTCCCCCGGGGCAGCCCGCGGCGCGCGCACCAGCGGCGCACGGCCGGCCGGCCGACGTTCACCGCTTGATCGGACAGAACTTCGCCGGGATCATCAGCGATGTCTTCTGCTCGACGAGGTAGCCCGACTCGTTGAGCTTCTTGACATAGACGTGCCAGTCCGGATCGGCCCACATGGCGGCTCTGCGCCTGGCACGATCGCCGGCATCCTCGTAGGCCCACAGGTGAACGATGGTGTTCACGTCGCCGCTCTCGCCGAACAGGTAGGCGATCGGCTGGCCGAGATGCTTGGTCTGCGTGGCAAAACCGTACTGCTCGTAGATCTCCAGATGCGCCTGCGTCATGCCGGGCTTGATGCGATAGGTGCGATGATCGACGAGCACGTTGTCCTCCCAATGCTTGGGCGCCATGCGGCGCGGGCGGCATAGTTTCGGTTGCGACGCCGCGCGGTCAATAGGAATGTAGCGGATGAGGCTCCCTTTCATGCGCATCGACCAGCGCCGCATCGCCATCGCCTTTGCCGCCGCCGGCGCCTTCCTGCACCTCTATGCGCCGCAGGCGGTCTTGCCGCAGATGGCGCGCGAATACGGCGTGGGCGCCGCCGACGCGAGCCTGGTCATCACGGCGGCAACCTTCGCGGTCGCCGCCACCGCTCCGTTCACCGGCGCGCTGTCCGACGTGCTCGGGCGCAAGCGCGTGATCGTCGCCGCCATGCTCCTGCTGCTGCTGCCGACCGTGATGGTGGCGCTCGCCCCGAACTTGCAGCAGCTCATCTTTTGGCGCTTCGTACAGGGGCTTTTGCTGCCGCCGATCTTTGCCGTCACCGTCGCCTATATCGGCGATGAATGGCCGGCCGCGGAAGCCACCGGCGTGGTCGCCACCTACGCCGCAGCCTCGGCCACGGCCGGCTTCCTCGGCCGCTTCGTGCCCGGCATGCTGGCCGACCATATCGGCTGGCGCGGCGGTTTTCTCGCGCTGGCGCTCATGGCCGTGGTCTGCACTGCCGCCGTGATGTGGCTGTTGCCGCGCGAACGCCAGTTCCGTCGCGCAAGCAATCTCAGCGCATCGCTCCTGCAGATGCTCGCGCATCTGCGCAACCCGCGGCTGCTTGCCATCTACGCGGTCGGATTCGGCGTGCTGTTCAACTTCATCGGCACCTTCACCTACATCAGCTTCCATCTCGCCGCGCCGCCGTTCGAGCGCTCGCCGGCCTTCATCGGCTCGATCTTCGTCGTCTATCTGATCGGCGCGCTGTTTGCGCTGGCGACCGGCCGCGCCATCGCTGCCGTCGGCCGGCGCGCCTTCGTACTCGCGATCATGGCGCTGTGGGCCTGCGGCATCCTGGTGACACTGTTGCCGTCGGTGCTCGCCATCGCGCTTGGGCTCGTGCTCGCCTCGACCTGCGGCATCATCAGCCAGGCCTCTTCAACGAGCTATGTCGCCATTACCGCCAAGGCCGGCACCTCGGCCGCGGTCGGACTTTATGTGACTTCGTTCTACGTCGGCGGAACCTTCGGCGGCTGGCTCGCGGGGCTCGCCTACGAGGCCGGCGGCTGGACCGCCTCCGCTCTCCTGGTGGTCGGCATGATCGGCCTCATGGCGCTGATCGTGACCACCGCCTGGCGGCAGTAGCCGCCGCCTCACAGCACGACGATACCGGTGTGCTTGGCCTTGTCTTCGGGCTCTACGTGAATGGTGACGAACACGTCCGACTGGCCCGCCTGCAGTGCATTCTCGATGCGGTCGCAGATATCGTGCGCCTCCGACACGCTCATGCGGCCCGGCACCACGAGGTGGAACTCGATGAACGTGGCGCGGCCGGCATGGCGCGTGCGCACGTCGTGTGCTTCGAGCGCGCCTTCGCCGTGCGCGGAAATCACCTCGCGGATGCGCGCAAGCGTCGCCCCCGGCACCGCCTCGTCCATCAGCCCGCCGAGTGATCCGCGCAGCACCCGCCAGCCCGACCACAGGATGTTGAGCGCGACCAGAATCGCGAGCATGGGATCAAGCGCGGTCCAGCCGGTGACGACGGCGAGCGTCACCCCGACGATCACGGCGGCCGAGGACAGCACGTCGCTCAACAGGTGCCAGCCGTCGGCGACCAGCGCGGGCGAGCGCGCCTTGCGCCCCTGCACGATCAGCACCCAGCACCAGAGCGCGTTGATGAGGCCGGCGACGCCGTTGACCAGCAGACCCTCGAACGGCGCCTGCATCGGCTTGGGATCGAGGAGGGCGAAGAATGCCGCCCGCGCGATGAGGATTGCCGCGAGCACGATCATGACGCCTTCGGCGACGGCGCTGAAATACTCGATCTTGTAGTGCCCGAACGGATGGCCGGCATCGGCCGGCCGCGCGGCAACACGCACGGCGAGCAGGGCGGCGATTGCGGTCGCCACGTTCACCGTGCTTTCCAATGCGTCCGAATAGAGCGCAACCGACCCGGTCAGGCGGTAGGCCAGATATTTGAGGCCGAGGACGGCAACGCCGACGATCACGCTGCCGACCGCAAGCTTGAGGGTTCTGGTCATGGGCGGGCAGCCGGCCTCGGGTTGGACCGGCGCTGTCTAGCGGAGCCGCCCTGCGCCGGCAACCCATGGCCGATCCGCGCGGCGGGGGTCGCCGGCGCGCCGGAGCGCCGATGCGGCAAAGACCGGCGTTGTGCCGAGCGGCGTCCACAACGCACCTCCCGCAGAGTGGACATGCGCGCTATTGCCGCGGCAACCGCTTCAGGATCAGCACCGAAAAAATGCCTGTGGGCACGAAGTCCCGCTTGCGGATCTCGAACCGGGTCGGACCGATTTTCTTGACGCCCTCGCCGCAGAAACTGACCAGGTTGTCCTTGTCGCCCTTGTCCACCACCAGGCGGAAATCCTTGATCGGACCGGACCAGTTGGCGCCGGTCGCAAGGACGTAGTCGATGCGCTCCTCGCCGTAGGGAGCGGCCTCGTCGGGCTTGCGGCGGGCGCGGTCGAGCGCCCGCAGGATGTCGGGCTCGATGCAATACTTGCGGATCATGGCTTCATGCCAGGGCTCGCCGCGCGCGTAGGCCGCGCCGAGCGAGGTCATCACGCTGCCGCCGACGCTCGGCTTGTAGCGATGTTCGATCACCGTCTCCCGCCTGGCCGGAAACGTCTGCTGCCAGTGGAAGGTGGTGCGCAGCGCCCAGCGCGCCGACAGGTGTTTCTCCATGCCCTTGCCGACGTCGTATTCCTCGATCTCGGCAAGGCCCAGCCGGACAAGCTCATTCCACTTCTCGCGCGGCAGGCGGTCGAGCGCCGCGTTCGTGCTCTGCAGATGCGGGGCGAGCGGCACGCCGAGCCCGCGCAGATAGTCGGTGCGCTCGATGCCGCGCGCAAACACGCGCTGCTCGACCTCCGTCTCGACCGGGCGGCCGTCGGCGCGCGTGACAAAGCCGAGCAGATTGATCGGGTCCTCGGTCGGAACGGCAATATTCTGGTCCTGATGTTCGATGCGCACCTCGGGCATGGGGAAGGCGACCCGCACCGTGATGTCTTCGTTCGCCTTGTTGAAGAAGCGATAGCGCACCCGGATTTCGGATGCCGAGATGAACAGGTCCTCGGCGCGCATCTCGATGTGGTCGTTGCGCACGAACACGAGCCCGCCGGTCGCAAGCTCGGCGGTGGTATCGTTACCGTGCGCCGGCACGGCCGCCATGGCGACGGCAAGAAGCGCGGCCGCGACCCTGATCATGAATTGGCCCTCACGGCTTGACTTCGTCACTGGTTGAAACGCAAGCATAAGATCGAGGCACGAGGACCGTCCATTGATCCTCGTCAAAACGCGGGGATCGCCATGAGCAAGCTGCCGACGCCGGATCAGATGGAGTTCCTGCGGTCGCTCGACACGCCGACCGTGTGCAACCTCTTGGAAGTGGTGGCGCCCGAACGGCGCGGCCTCGGCTACACGGTCCGGCACCTGCATTGTATTTTCCCGGAGCTTCCCCCGATGGTCGGCTTCGCCAAGACCGCCACCATGCGGGCGCAGGATCGCGTGCCGCTGTCCGAGGCGGGGTACATGGCCAAGCGTCTCGACTATCTCGACTATGTCGCCGCGGCGCCGCAGCCCTCGATCGTCGTGATCCAGGACCTCGACGATAGCGTGGGCTATGGCGCCTTCTGGGGCGAGGTGCAGACCAACGTGCACAAGGCGCTCGGCTGCCTCGGCACCATCACCAACGGCTCGGTGCGCGACATCCCGCAAGTGGCCGAAGGCTTTCAGATGCTGGCCGGCTCGATTGCGCCCTCGCACGCCTTCGTGCATGTGGTGGACTTCGGCGTGCACGTGAACGTGCACGGCATGGCGGTGAGAAGCGGCGACCTGATCCACGCCGATCGCCACGGCGCCGTTGTGGTGCCGGTCGAGACCATCGACGGCATGAAGGCGATCGCGCACAAGGTCGCCGACAAGGAAGCGCAGATCATCGCCGCAGCGCGCTCCGGCAAGGGTGTCGAAGCGATCAAGGCGGCGATGAAGGGATAGCTCGAAGGCCGGCGCTCGGATGCCACTGCGGCCGGTAGCCTTGCGCCAGCACGGCGAGGATCGACGGCGGCGTGAGCACATCGACGGTCAAGCCCCGCGGGCGCTTGCGGCGCGCATCGTAGCCCGCAGGCGTCCAGCGCAGCAGCGATGGACCTCGCACGGCGAAGGCCGCTTCATCCAAAGCGACGAATGCGCCGTCCGGCAATTCGTCGACGGTGCGCGCGTGGCGCCGCTTGCCGCGGCCGTCGAGCCGCTCGGCGTGCAGCACGGCGTCGATCGCGGCCGTGCGCGGGCGCCTAGACAGCTTGAAGACCCGGCGCCAGCATTCGGCGAAAATCTCCGCATCCTCGCGGCGGCATTCGAAACAAGGCCGGTGGCCGGCGGAAAGCGCGGTGACTTCGTCGAGGAAGAACAATTCGGTGTAGCCGTTGCCCCAAACATGGCGACGGCGCTCCTTGAATCGAAGCCGGCAGCAGATCCAGGTGCGCGAGACCCAACGCCGCCTGCCCAGCTTGCGCTCGTCGTCGTGCATGCGCCCGCCGCGATTGCCCATGAACAGCCCGCGCGCCGGATCGGCGACAAGCTCGCCAAAGGGCGTGACGCGATTCTGCAGGGGCAAGGCAGAACCTTTCGCCGTCATCGTCGGGCTCGACCCGGCGATCCCGCTTGGGATGGCAGGGCTGCGCCCGAAGAATCGAGATGGCCGGGACAAGCCCGGCCATGACGACAGTGGAGACCGGCGTCTGGCTAGGCCTGCGGTTGCGGCTCCATCGGCCCGGTCTCGGGGCCGGGCCGCGGGCGGCTCTTGCCCGCCGGCGGCACCGCCGACGTGCGCGGTGCCTGCGGCTCGATCACCGACTCGCGGGTCGGCCGCTTGCCGGCCAGAAGATCCTTGATCTCCTCACCCGACAGCGTCTCGAACTCGAGCAGGCCCTTGGCCAGCGTCTCCAGATCGGCGCGCTTGGATTCGAGAATCTGCCGCGCCTCCGCGTGGGCAGCCTCGACCAGCCGCTTGATCTCGGCGTCGATCTTCTGCGCGGTTGCCTCCGACACGTTCTGCTGGCGCGCCACCGACATGCCGAGGAACACCTCGTCCTGGTTCTCGCCGTAGGACACCGTGCCGAGCTCCGGCGAGAAGCCCCAGCGCGTGACCATCATGCGCGCCAGCCGTGTCGCCTGCTCGATGTCGGACTGCGCACCGGACGTGACCTTCTCCTTGCCGAAGATCATCTCCTCCGCCACGCGCCCGCCCATCATGATCGCCAGCCGCGAGGTCATCTGCTCGTAGCTCATCGAGAGCTTGTCGCGCTCGGGCAGCTGCATGACCATGCCGAGCGCCCGGCCGCGCGGGATGATGGTCGCCTTGTGCACCGGATCGGTGGCCTTGACGTTGAGCGCGACGATGGCGTGCCCGCCCTCGTGATAGGCGGTCAGCATCTTCTCTTCCTCGGTCATGACCAGCGACTTGCGCTCGGCGCCCATCATCACCTTGTCCTTGGCATCCTCGAACTCGGCCTGCGTGACCATGCGCTTGTTGCG
>Ga0073934_10004282_pt1 | contig 24109 bp, 17 predicted proteins | sample LarsenN4metaG_FD_76834 | JGI IMG/M metagenome (GOLD analysis project Ga0073934, IMG submission 76834) | Hot spring sediment bacterial and archeal communities from British Columbia, Canada, to study Microbial Dark Matter (Phase II) - Larsen... ... | reverse complement strand
TCAACACCTCCGTGACGTCCTTCTCCGGCTAGAGAGAACTCACGGAAGATGCGCGATGGCCGACTCCGCTGTCTACTCGGGCGGCCTTACTGAATTTCCACCACGTGCTGGGACTCTAACCGTCCCTGCAGGATCTTCAACTCGTGCTGCAGTTTGGCGACCGCCAGTTCGCGCTGGCGCACGTTGACGCGCCGCGCAGCCTCGGTGATGTGCATGCAGATGCCGTAATCGCGGGCAGTGGCGGTGAGCGCCGCCGTGTCCTTCCCGAAGCACGACCCACCCCACCCGAGGCCGGCTGCCAGAAACGCAGGGCCGATACGACGGTCCAGCCCGACGCCGCGGACGACGTGGCCGATATCCGCACCGCTGCGTTCGGCCAACTGCGCCAGCTCGTTCGCAAAGCTGATCTTCGTGGCAAGGAAAGCGTTCGCCGCGTACTTGATCATCTCCGCCGACACGACGCTGGTTTCGAGCAGCTCGACGCGTGTCGGAATGGGCCGAGGGAGAAACGTCGGGGCCGGAAACGATTGTTCGAGCAACGGCCGGTACAGACCCTTCATCACATCGAACGATCGAGCGTCGCTGGCGCCGATGACAATCCGGTCCGGATACAGCGAATCGTGAAGGGCCGAACCTTCGCGCAGGAACTCCGGATTCGAGACGACGCCTACGCGTCCGTTCAACTTTCCGCCGTGATGGTGCGCAAAGCTGTGGCGGATCAGGTTCTCGACCAGACTGGCGCTCCCAATCGGAACCGTCGACTTGTTGACGACCACGCTGTGCCCGCGAGGAAGATATCTGCCTACCGCTTCCGCGGCAGCCCGCACGTACTGCAGATTGGCCCGGCCATCCTCGCTGCTCGGCGTATTGACCGCGACGAAGATCACCTCGGCGGTTCCCAGCGCGTCCGCGGCATCGTCGGTGAAACGGATCCGCTCCCGGACGAGGGAAAGCATCTCTGCTGCAAACGGTTCGTAGAGGGGAAGGCTCCCCCGTTGCAGCGCCACTACCTTCTCGGGATCGATGTCGAGGCAGCAGACCTCATGGCCCGTATAGGCGAGCGTCAGGCCGGTAGTCAGCCCGACGTACCCCGCCCCGATGACGGTCACTTTCATAGCACCCCCGATTCTGCGTCGGCGGGCCGAACGGATGGTCGTGCAGCTCACGGGCGTGTTGGAGGCAACCACGTGTGCACTGCGTCGGTGACGTCGGCCGACCCGTGTCTGAGGCCTCTGCGATCGACCCGAACGCTGCACTCAGGCTGGCTGTTTGACGGGACCGGCGGTCACTGGAGCCGTTTCGGCCTTGAGCGCACCCGAGCAACGTCGGGGCCACACCGGTCGCGGATCGTCGCTCCGGGACGCATGGTGCCCGTCGAACCGGATCTTCAAAGACTTACGGCGGGAGCGATGCGCCGAACGGCCCCGCGCCGGGCGGCGAAACCCTCCCAGGTGGCGCCTTTTGAGTACCGGTGGCGAGAGAACTGCGGGCCGGGCGAATCGGGGCCCGTGGTGCCGCACCGGCGAGAGGTCACGGGCGCCGGCTCACACAGTCCCTTCGGGCCCCAGCTGAACTAAAGTCTGCCGGCTGCGCCCCGACGCCGCCATCGCAGCCGAGAATTGGCGGTTTCACGCGCGAATCGGCTGGCATGCCGACTGCTACCCTCTATCGACGGGGATATACGTGGCGTTTGCGCAAGGGGGAGCTGGTATGACAAGAGTTGGCAGGCTGGTGGATTTCGTGTGGATCTGCGCCGTCGCGGCGGTCATCTGCCTCGTGGCGTGGCGCCTCTGGCCGGTTTTCGGTCTGGTCGCCCCGGTTGGTGCACTGATCGCTATCCTCTTTGCGGCGAACCTCGTCGATGGTCTGTGGTTCGTGATGCGGCATCGACGACGCGCACTCGACGCAGCGGTCCCAGCGCGCTCGACGGGCGCACCGCGTGCGGCGTAGCGTAACTCGCGTCTCGCCAGCGGATTCGGCTCTCAGCGGCACTCGTTGAGCCACGGCGGCGCTGAGTTCCAGCCTGATCGCGCTCGACAGTCCTCATCCCGTTGGCGGCCGCCTGAGCGTGCCCCCCTGCACGAGGGCGTGCGAGCACGCCGTGCGGCGACCGCGTACCTGACACGCATCAGATTGCCCCGTGGAGGCGTTGGCGATCCGCCGCCGACATCCGAGGCCGCCCACGCGCCGCTCTCGGTCGTTACTTTCCAGGCTTCGGACTAGTCGTCGCAGGCGCGAGAACCGTCGCGGTCGTCGTGCACGCCGCGCGCTGTTGTGCAGCATCGATGGCTTGACACGACACGGTCGTCGTGCCGATGCTGAACTGCGAGCCGGAGTCCGGCGTGCAGCTCGTGCTCACCGGCGCCTTTCCCCCGTTCACCGTAGGATTCGCGAACTTCACGACGGCTTTTCCGCTGTTGCCGTTCGCCGTCACAGGCGCAATCGTCGGGCAGGTAATCGTGAGCGGTGGCAGTGACGGTTGCGGTGCTGGCTGCGGTGGCGGAAGCACGACGACACTTGACGTACATGCGGCCCGCTGCGACGCGGAGTCGGTCGCCGTGCACGTGAAGGAGGTGGTTCCGACCGGGAACAACGAGCCCGACGCGGGCGAGCACGTGGTCGTGACTGGCGTCACCCCTCCGCTGACGGTCGGCGTAATCGTGACAGCGACCGACTTGCCATCCGGTGAGGTCAGCACAGGCGATGGGCACGAGATCGTGAGCGCGGGCAGCGCATTCGTTGTGGTCTGACCAGTCACTTCGGAGGAGGGAGGACCGGCGACGCCGCTCGAGTCGTAGGAGTGGACCACGAAGTAGTAGGTAATCCCATCGGCGAGGCCGGTCAGGTTGATCGACGTAACGTACCCTACCTTGACCGTCGTCGTGTACTTTCCGGATTGCGTCCCGTACGCGACCTCGTATCCCGCCACGTTGCCGTCAGAACTATGATCCCACGCCAGCGTCAGTGACGCCGCCTCCGCCTGTGATGCGATGCCGAGTACGCCAAGGAAGGCGAGACGCGCGAGCCCGAGTTTGTGCGCTGCCATGGCGCGGCGTCAGCGCAATCGGAGTGCCTCTTCGATCGTCCACTACGTGTGCGAGTCCAAACATCTGCGCTCGAAAAACTTAGAGCCGCACGACCAGTGGCCGCACGAACGCGATCGATCGCCCCGCGGCCACATATCCGTTCGGACAATTACAGAAGCGGGGCGCTGTGTGATGCTTCATGCGATCGCTCATGATGGTTCACGTGACCGCCGCATGATGATGCTTCGCGCGATCGGAGCATGATGCTTCACGCCATCGTGGATCTCGCCGAGCAGCGAAAAAGTGTAAAGCGCCGTGTAGCGGTCAGCACTGTGACTCCGCGAGGCGAGCCGGGGACTGACGGCCACACACCGAAGCACGCGGAGCTCGCCGGACGTTCCGAGCCGAGTCACTGCCACGCCCGGGGCGGCAACCGCCGTGCCTTCTGACTGCGGCCGCATCGGCTGAGACGATCCACTTGCGGGACCCGTTTTGTCGAGACGCTGTCGTGTCGTGCTTGATTTCTGTCTCTCGTCCTCGGATCGTGCGCTGGTCTCGCGTCGAATGATCCGGTCGAGGATCGAAGGTCATCGCGCCTCGTCGGAGTCGGGAGTGCGGGCGCATGCGTCGAGACCGCCGTTGCGAGTACCTCCGCTCACCACTGACGGGGTCGCACCCATCGCGTGGACGAAAACGGCTCACGAGGTCCGCGCGAGGACGACGCGGTGTCCGTCAGCGAATCCCGTGCGCGGCACTGCGGCCGAGGGTCGAATGCGATAGTCCATGATTTACCAGACTTCCGCGTCGCAGTTGTCTGCCGCAGCAGCACGCCGCCTCGCCAACGCGCTGATCATCAGGCGTGGAGAAAAGTCTGCTTAACCACGGTTCCGCAGACCATCTGCACGACTGCACTGACGTCTCCGGGCAGAAAATGGCCGAATAACGCGCGAGTACCGTCCCCGTTCTCGCGCGGTGTCTGGCTCCGAACTTGCTCCCCTCACGGCTTTGAACGGGCGTCGTACGTGCAACCTTCAGCACAGGTTTCAACAGCTCCGCTGCCGCAACGTTTCTGGCCCGCCGGAGGATGGTGGGCGTTCCTGACCAGAATCATAGAGGCCGGCGCCTCGCGGCGCGTTCCCCTGGTCGTCTCCCTGTCGACGCACCTCGTGCTGGCGGTGTTCTCCAGCACTCTCGCGGTCTGGCTGCGATTCGACGGGATCATTCCGGCCGCGCTGATGGCGGCTTACTTCCAGACGCTGCCCGCGTTGCTGCTGCTCCGCTTCGTCACGTTCTTCGCGTTCGGGCTCTATGGAGGCCTCTGGCGCTACACCGGCGTCTGGGACCTCTCGCGAATCGTGCTGGCTGTACTCGTCAGCAGCGCCGCGATCTACCTGACCCTCTATCGACCGCTCGGGCCGGCAATCTATCCGCGCTCGATCATCATCATCGATTCACTGCTGCTGATCTCGATGATCGGCGGCATCCGTCTGGCGTGGCGCATCCTTCCGTCGGCGGTTCGCGGGCGGCAGGGACGACGCGTGCTGATTGTTGGCGCGGGTGACGCCGGAGAGATGATCGTGCGGGAGATGCGCAAGCGGTCCGGATACGAGCCCGTCGGATTCATCGATCACGACCCCGGGAAGCGGGGGCGGACCATCCATGGCGTGACGGTGCTCGGCACGCCGCACGACCTGCCTCGCGTGCTCGCCATGACAAAGCCGAGCGAGCTGCTCGTGGCGATCCCCAGCGCCAGTCCGGCGACGATCCGAGACCTCGTTCGCTCTCTCGAGCCGTTCAAGCTGCCGATCACCACGCTGCCGAGCCTGCGCGAGCTCGTATGCGGGCAGGCGGGGATCGCACACATTCGGCGCCTCGCGATCGAAGATCTGCTCCCGCGGAGCCCCGTCGTGCTGCGGGCGGAAGAGGCGAAACATCTCATTGCTGGCAAGCGTGTCCTGGTGACGGGGGCCGGAGGGTCAATTGGATCGGAGTTGTGCCGACAGGTCGCCGAGTTCGCACCCGCGAGCCTCGTGCTGTTCGAGCGCTACGAGAACAGCCTGTACGCGATCGCAAACGAGCTCAGTGGCCGGTTTCCCGGCATAGCCATCCAGCCCGTCATCGGCGACGCGACCGACGCCGACCGTGTCGACGGGGTGTTCGCACTTGAACGGCCGCACATCATCTTTCATGCGGCGGCGCACAAGCACGTGCCGCTGATGGAAGCGAATCCGTGCGAAGCCGTGAAGAACAACGTCGCCGGCACGAAGACGTTGGCCGAGGCGGCCCGCCGACACGGCGTGGAGCGGTTCATCCTGATTTCGACCGACAAGGCCGTCAATCCGTCGAGCGTCATGGGCGCGACCAAGCGCGTGGCGGAACTGATCGTCCAGGCGATCGGCGCCCAAACCGAGGGCACCCGCTTCGTCACCGTTCGGTTCGGCAACGTGCTTGGCAGCAACGGCAGCGTCATCCCGCGAATGATGGAACAGATCCGCGCAGGCGGCCCCGTCACCGTCACCCATCCCGAAATTCGCCGCTACTTCATGCTCATTCCCGAGGCGGTACAGCTCGTGTTGCAGGCCGCTGTACTGGCGCGTCAGCGGGAGATCTTCGTGCTCGACATGGGCGAACAGATCAAGGTGCTCGACATCGCCAGGAACCTGATCCGGCTGTCCGGGTTCGTTCCGGAAGACGACATCCCGATCATCTTCGTCGGTCTGCGGCCCGGCGAGAAGCTAGCCGAAGAACTGGTCGGTGAAGGAGAGACTTTGGAACCAGCGGGTGGTGACAGGGTCTTTCGCGTGCGATGGTCCGATTTGACGAATGTCGGCGGCCTCACGGAGGACGTCGAACGCCTGACGCATGCGGCGCGACGAGGCGATTCGCATACAGTGTTGCAGCTCCTGCGCGCCATCGTACCAACCTTCCGGCCCGGTGCCACATCGCCCGAACAGCCGCACCTCGTGCCAGTCGGCGTGGTTGCGGGCGGGCGAGCGTCGATCCGCCCGGCGACGATCGCGGTTTCAGCCTCGGCCCCACCCGTCTGAGACCGCAGCGGCGGGCGCCGCACCGCGGCGAGGCGCCGCCGGGGTCTGGACGATGCGTTCTACCGCGGCGCATGCCGCCCCGAGATCGGCGCTGTCGAGTTCATAGCATCGCACGCATCCCGCGAGCGTCGCAGCGGCATTCAAGCCGTGCCCTTCATGCGCCAGCGGATTCAGCGCGTTCGCCAGCAACTGCGCCGCACCTCGTGCCGGACTGATAGACCAGCACGTCGCCGGCGCGGATCCACTACGACGCAGAAACACGAGGGCAGCAACGGGGAGCGCCTGCTGAGGGTCGATCGCCGGCACGCCATCGAGCGGCACGTACCAATGTCCGCCGGCCTGGAGCGTCCCGTACGGCAACCGGTAAGGCGGCGGAGGAGCGGACTTCAGGCACAACGCGCGCGCATAAGGATGGACCGTCCCGCTCCGCAAATCGACCGGCGACAGCTCGTCGCTCAGCAGGGTGAAGCCATGATCGAGCAACGCGAGCGTCAGCGTCGATTTTCCGCTCCCCGATTCGCCAGGAATGACGGCGACGCGGCCGTTCCGTGCGACAGCAGCCGCGTGGAGAAAGTACAGGTCCGGCCGAGATCGTTGGAGGGCGAGGGTCAGGTGCGTATCGAGGTGGGCGAGGAGGCTACAGCGGTCGCCCAAGTACGCGGAGCCGGACGCCGCGCATTCGACGCGGAAGCCCGAGCCGCACGACTCAATACGGTAGCGTCCTGGCTGCAGGCCGCTCGTTCGCGAGGATCCCGAGAGCAGGCCACCGAACACGGGCAGGAGCAGCGCCGCCGCCTCGCCATCGCATTCGACGAGGAACGTGCATCCGCATGCGGTCAGATGCAGCGTACGCACATGATTCGACTTGCGATGCCGATGTTCGCCCAAACGGTCGCGGCAGCTTCTCTAAGATTAGTTCCCTCGACCGGAGCCGGGGTTCCCTGGACCCGAGTTCCCTGGGCCTGGTCCTGGTCCACCTGACACGGGAGGTGGGCTGCCCCCCAGACCCGGGTTTCCAGAGCCTCCAGGTGTTCCTCGCCCGGGGCCGCCTTGAGGTGGACCTGTCGGCGGCTGGGGCTTGCTGCCTCCAGGGCCGCGATTGCCGGATCCCTGCGATGCGAACGACAATTCCGCCCTCAGGGTCATGATAGCGGGCGCCACGTACGCAAGCCTGGTCACGAAGGTTCTGCGCGGGTGCTCGCCTGTCCATTCGCCAGCACTGCTCATGGGCTAGTCCTTTTCGACAGTCGATTCGACAATAGGGTCCGCTTCCACGAGAAGCCCGAGCTGCTCGAATTGCGAGAGCGTATCGACGACCTCGGCGAGGACCGTCTCGGGCGTGGCTTCGAAGCGCGCAGCCATGCGCGCCGCAATGTCGGCCGCAGACGCCTCGCCGCATTCATTCCAGATGTAGCTTGCCGTCGCGTTCAGCTGGTGCACGTATCCTCGCGCCTTGTCGAGAATGATGACTTCGCCGCCAACGGGGCGACAGCTGAGATCTCGACGTCGGACCAACGGCATCACGTGTCCTCGATTGAGTCGCGCCGCAGCGCCGAGTGCTCCCGGGCCGCAAGTACGAGGCCAACGCGAAGCCGCAGAGTGTAGCCTGATCCTGTGTTCCGACTCGCGATATGCCGTTTCCGTGGCTGCGGCAGTCAGACTAAATTCGACGCCCGTCGCGACGACCGCCTCCGGGAAACAGCTCACCGGCGGGGTCAGGCGCCGGATTGTCGAAGTCCCGAACCGGCTGGCGCCTGGCGCCCGTCGTGCTAAAGGCCATGTCCGTGCGACAGACCCGACGCGGGGACCCGCACCCGTTGCGGCTGTTTCGTGCCGTGGTAACGGGCAGCACCGATCTGTCCGTCTCGAACTTGGGACCCGGGTTTATCGAGGAGGCACTTGGACGCGGCTTCGGGCCCATGCTGGCGCACGTCGGCCGCGGCGTGGACGGCGGTCCCTTCGCGGACCGGATTCGATCGGCCGATCTCACGGCCCGCGTGCTGACCGCGGACAAGCTCACGACAATCGAGGAGGTGCTGGAAGCGGCGCAGGCCGTCGGATGTCGTGTCGCGTTACTGAAAGGGGCTGCGACAGCGCTTCGCTATTACCCGGCGCCGCATCTGCGCACCATGGGTGACGTCGACCTGCTGGTCGACAACGATGCGCGAGAAGCGCTTGCGGAGCGCCTGCGCGGCCGCGGGTTCCGTCAGTGCTTCGTGCCTGCGGCGGCGTTGACCCACATGAAGCACCACGATGTGCCGTTCTGGTACCCGCAATCCGGCGTCTGGATCGACCTGCACACCGGACTGCACCCGCCGACGTCCCTCTCGGCCAGCCTCGCGCGGTTCTCCCCTGCGGTACTTGCCTCTCGGTTCTCGCCGATCGCGGTCGGCAATCAGACCGCGTACGCCATGTGCCATGAGCTGCAGCTCGTCTACACGAGCGCACGATGGTCGGAGGCATTCGATTCGCAGAGAGGTGTCTATCCGATTCTCGATGCCGCACTCCTTCTGCAGAAACATGGACAGGCGCTGGATTGGGATCAGGTCAAGGCGATGGTGTGCGGCTCGTGGGCGGTCACCGCGCTGCGGGTGCTGCTGTCATTGCTCGACGCCTGCCGGCTTGCACGTGTGCCGGGAGACGTCCTTCGCTGGCTTGCCGCGCGCGATCGGCATGCAAACAGGATTTCAATCGGTCTTCTCCACCGTCTCGTTACGCGGTACATGATGGGAAGTCCGCCCGCCGGAGCCGTCATGAGCGAGGGTACGGTTCCTCTCATCTGGTCGGCGCTGCTGCAGCCGGCGCGGCCATACGGCAACATCCTGCGAATTCCCTATTACGTCGCGTTCCCACCAGGCGCAGTCGATCGGTACAGTCCCGGACGCGCGGCCCGCCGCATCCGGACGGTGGTGAGACGGGCGCTCCGCACCGCGAGCTGACACCAACAGCCGCACCAACTGTTTGTGACGGATGGAGAGAAGAGCGGTGCCGCCGGCTGGCGGCTCAGGCGGGGGGCCTATCGTGCGACGCGATGGGACTCCGATTGACCCTCGTCACGTCACTTCCGCACGATGAAGCGATCGAGCACGAGCATGTCGAGCCCGGTCCCGAAGAACACGCGTATGGCATCGCGCGGCGAACAGACGATCGGCTCCGAGAATCCGTTGAACGAGGTGTTGACGAGAACCGGCACGCCTGTGGCCTGGCCGAACGCGCGGTGCAGGAGCAGATAGCGGCGAAACGCGGCGTCATCCTCGGGAATCGTCTGCACGCGCACCGTCGTCGCGCCGTCCGGCAGGAGGTTGCGGAACCGCTCCCGATCGATGACTTCGTACTCGAATTCCATGAACCTTGCACGCGGCGGACCGAGGAACCAGACGCTCGCGTCCGCCTCCGGCACCGACACGCCATAGGTTCGGTGCCGCTCACGCTGCTTCAGGAACACGTTCAGGTTGTCGAGCACGTACGAGGAGAGTGGGCTGGCGAGAATACTGCGATTGCCGAGCGCCCTGTGGCCCCACTCCATGCGGCCCTGAAACCACCCGACGAGCTGTCCGCGCTGTAGTGCGTCGACCGTGGCGGCGATCACCTGCCTTTCGTCGCCATAGTCGTACGACAGCTTGCAATTCTCCAGCGTGCACTTGATCTCGTGCGGGTCGTATTCGGGCCCCAGGAACGGCGACACGGCGAGAGGCGCACGACGGTCGAGCGGCTCGGCCGCCACGAGCGCCGCTCCGCAGGCGAGGCCGGCATTGCCAGGATTCGGCGCGACGAAGACGTCATCGAAGATGCCGCTCTGTCGAATCATCGTGTTGAAGCAGGTGTTGTAGAAGAGCCCGCCCGCCACGCAGAGATGGCGCATGCCGGTGCTCGCCCGCGCGTCCGACACGGTCTCCAACAGCCGGCGTCCCACGTAGGCCTGAAACGCGCTCGCCACCTGCGCGCGATGCCGCAGCGGCTCCTGACCGTTCTGCGCCGCCAGCCACTCGGCGACCAGCGCGAGCAGACCACCCTCCGATCCCGCGGCCCCCTTGCGGACACGGTCGAATCCGTCAGCCTCGCGACCGCGGTCCAGTCGCGCCAGCGCCTCCAGCCGGTGCTCCTGGCCGGCGCCGAAGCCGAACACCCGCGCGCAGTCCGAATACAAGCCCGCCAAGCCTCCGCCGGCCGCGTCGACCGACGCAACATGCTGAAGTCCCGCCCCGTCCGCGACCCAGACGCTCGTACACGGGTTCGAGTGCCGGTCGCAGACCAGCACGGCTGCGCGTTCGAACGGCGACGTGTAGAACGCGCTCGCCGCGTGCGCCTTGTGGTGCTCTACGCGCGCAACGCGCAGTTCGGCGGGGAGGACGGCCGCCTCTTCGGCAACCGCGTAGAGGTGCACCTCCGATGGATGGCGCTCCCCCGCCAACCTCAGGACGGCCTCGACGGCCTCGACCGGCAGCCTGCCCCGCTCGAGCGGCACGCCTCGCATGCGGCTGAGGCGTTCCTGCTCGCACACGGCCACGAGCGTCCCCCGCGAGCACGCCGCGACGGTCGCATTCCGCCGTGCGCCGCTGATGCCGATGACCAACTGGCCCGTGCCCGCCGCAGCGGACGCGCCCGTCTGTGCGCCGCCGATCCGCGCGGCGATCCGCGTATCCGTATGCGCGGGCAGCACAGACAGCTGTGCGAGGCGATGTCGCGCGATCACCGGATTGTCTTCGGGCATTCTCGTGGCATCCGTCTAAGGGCGATCAGGTCGGGCAACGCACACGCCAGATCGCAAATGGCGGAGCGTCATCGGGTCGACTGACGACATCACGCGTCCGCACCACGACGTCCTCCGCGTGGACCGTCAGAAGGCCCGCAGGCCGGCGATACAGAGGCGCGCTGACGACGAACTGCTGAATGGCCGCACCCTCGTCGACGAGTCCGAAGAACAGACGGAGGCCGTGTGAGCACAGGTAGGCTTCGGGACCGGCGGCGAGCAACTCGTCGTTGTAGCGGAAATCGTTCACGAGGCCGTCCATCGGCACGATCTTCAGGTCGGAGTAATAGGCGATCGCGCCCGGCCAGTCGAAGGCGAATAGCCGGGCGTCGGGGGGCAGATGTGCCTTCATCCAGCGTCCAAATTCGTCAGGCCAGCGGTACTCGTTGATCGGAACGTCGACCACTGCCGGACCGAGCTGCAGGGGGTTGAAGGCCTTGAGCCACGTCCGCGCCGTCCCGCCGAGCAACGTCGCCGCGGTCAGCAAGACGACGAGAGGGCGAACCAGAGCGACGGCCCGCTGCCGTTTACCGGCAACCCACCCTGGAAGGTAGGCGGCGGCCAAGCCTGCCGCGAGAAAGCCGGGGACGTAGTACCAGGGCCAGAAGGTGTAGTGATCCGTGAAACCGGCCACGTACAAGGCATGGATGACCACGCCGGCGCCAAGACCGCGCCAGAACACACGCCGGCGACGGCACGGGTCCAGGAACTGTCCGATCACCAGCGAAGCGACGCCAAACACGGCCGCGAGCTGGCCCGCAGGACCGAGGCGGCTCACATCGAGATCGAACAAGGGGAAAGTGCTCTTGATGGCGCCGCTGATCGGCGTTATGTGACCGAACCGGGCCATGTTCCAAGCGACGTACGGCGTCAACACCAGCGCGCCGCCCAGGCCTCCGAGCGCTGCCCTCGTGAGGACGGCTGCACCTTCCCGCCGGCCATGCATCACCCCGAACCCCGCCAGCGCCGCCACGACGAACACATTGTCGAGGCGAGCGAGGATCGCCAGACCGAACATCAAGCCGGTCACAAACCAGCGCCACGGGTGATGGCCGTCGACGGCGCTCCAGAGCGAAACCAGCCCGGCGGTCAGCATCAAGGCGTTCAAATGCGCCTCGGAGCCAAAGATGGTCGTGCCGCCCAGGAAGACGAGGACGAGTGCGAGGCCGAAGAGGCCGGATTCCAGCTCCATCAGTCGGGCGAGGCGATAGAACAGCAGGAGCGTGCCGAGCGTCAGCAGCACCTGCAGTGCGACCGCCACCTGCAGCGCCGCGACCTTCTCGCCCTCGGCCAGCACGAACGCCGCCACCGCCGCCGCCATCCAGAGCGGGTGGTATCCATTGGTCGGCGTGATCTCATGAAACGTCTCCCCTCGCCCCGCGACGATGTTGCTGGCGATCTGCAGATAGAAGTAGGAGTCGTCCTGGAGGAACTGGGCCGGACGGAGGAGCGGCGGCACCAGGTGCAGAATCGATAGCGCCACAATAGTGGCGCGGAGCAGTGCTGGAACGCGAGAGTCGACGGCCAGCGGCCGAACGTCAGGCATCGCCACAGCCCGCTCGACTGTGGCGATACGGAGCGAATCAGCGGGCGACGGACTCAAGGGAGGAGGCCTCTTCGACGGAGCGTCAGATTGTCGGCCGAATGTGATCGGCGAGTCGCAACGCGAGCGCGAGAATGGTCAACGTCGGGTTGGCAAAACCCGCGGTGGGAAACACCGAGCTCCCGGCGACGTAGAGATTGGCAACCCCGTGGACGCGGCAGTTGGCGTCAACGACCCCGAGCTTCGGGTCGTCGCTCATACGCGTTGTCCCCATATGGTGGCCGAACCATGAAAGGTTCCCGCTCCAGCGGTCGTCGTTCTGCAGCAGCAGCTCGTTCAGCCGGACGCGCCCGATCCCGAGCCGACCGAGCTCGGCGGCGAGCAGCATCATCGTCTTCTCGACCGTCACGCGCTCCCGCGCGCCGAGCGACCAGGTGAGGCTCGCGCGGTTCTGGCCGAGCGCGTCGCGCTCGGACGCGAGCCGCACGCGATTCGCCGGATTGGGGGCAGTCTCCGTTCGCGCCGTGAAGGTGAACCCGCGGATGGGAGCATCTGTCGCCCGCAGATATCCCTCCCGGAAGACGTCGTCCAGATTCCGGAGCACGTTGAACGCGTGGGTAGCGCTGCTGGCAGGCCAGTACCCCTCCTCCGCGGCTCGCGCCAGCTTGACGAGCGAATCCCACCCCTCGCTGGGCTCGGAGTGCAGCGCCCCGCCGACCGTGACGCTCGAATTCAGAATGCGGAGCCGCTCCTGCGCCTGACGGCTCGGCCCGAAGCCCAGCACCACCCGCGCGCTCTTCGCGCCGCCGCGGTCGAAGTATGGGCGGAACCGCTCGATGTCGCCGGGAATGAAAACGCCGCCGGCGTCCGGGTGCGGATGCTCCATGAAGAAACGGCCCACGATGTCGTGGCGATTGCCGAGCCCCGGCGCTTCCACCCGGTTCGAGGCGAGCATCAGACGGGCGTTCTCGATGCCGCCGCACGCGAGAATGTAGCTCCGTGCCCGGACGGCCGCGCGGGCGCCGCCGAGGCCGGCCACCCGCACCTCCGAAACGGCCGCTGCGTTCTCGTCGGTGACGAGCTCCGTCGCCGTTGCACGCAGGACCACGCGGATGTTCGTCGCCCGGCGCAGCTCTTCCCGGTAGACCTGACCGAACCGTGTCGGCGGACTGAGATGCCACAGCCTGTGTCCGAGCTTGTCTGGGTCGAGCCTGAGCGCCTTGCCGGAGAGCGACGGCCATTCCGCGAGCTCGTAGCGGTACGGCCCCAGCTCGCACAACGGTTGCGCGCGATGGTAGTACGGCAACAGATCCCGCTTGGTGATCGGCCAGCCGCTGTAGGGCACCCAGGCGCGCCGCTCGAAATCGATGTCGTCGAGCGGAGCGCACCACCCGCCCCAGATGTAGGTGGTACCGCCGACGAGCCGGAACCGGGACGTGTGGAGCGGGAAGTCGCCCCGGCTGTTGTCCCCTCTGCAGAGATCTTGTGCCGAGGGATCGAAATCGAGGCCCCCGCTTTCCAGGACAACGATCGAACGGCTCGCCTCCGCGAGCTCCCGCGCGATCGCAATACCGGCGGGGCCCGCCCCGATCACGCATGCGTCCGCCTGGAGCTGGGTTCCCGCGACCTCTCGGAAGTCGACGAGCATCAGACGGAAAGATCGCGGGAGAGCGACACCAGCCCCAGGAGCCTCGCTTCGGTCCGCGTCAGCACCCACCCGCCGACGACGACGAGATCGTCATTGTGGAAGTCGCGCGCGCGGCCTGCGCGCAGCCGGCGCGTGAGCCGATCGAGAGCAGCGCGATCGAGCTGCTGCGAGAGCTCGCTGCCGAAGAGCGCCTCCGCCAGCCGTGCGGCCGACCGTTCTTCGGGGCGGCCCTCGAGGTAAACAGCGCCGAGATGGGCGGCCAGCGCCGCGTCCGAGAAGAGCCCGCGCACCCACCGGCCCACCGTGCGCAGGCTGGGCCAGTGCGAGGACACCGTCGGCATCCCTGTAAGGGTGAAGATCGCTCCGAGCACCAGTTCGCGACGCGTGATCGCAGGCATTCCTCGCCGCCTCCTACTGGCCCTCGGCCACCGGCGGCCATTCGGCGCCGTTCTCGAGCCATCCGAGGTCGCGCAGCTTCTCGATGACGGCGGACGCGAACACTCGAACACCTTCCGCGTTCAGGTGCGTCGTGTCCTCCGCATGCATCAGGCGCCGAACATCGAGCGCGCGCTCCCGCACCAGCCGCGGCAGCGAGAGGAACTCGTATCCCGCCGTGGCCCCATGCTGGGCGAGCAGCTTCGACACCTTGTCGAAGTCGAACCGGTCGCCATACGCGCTCACCACGCGTCGCCGCATCGCCTCGTCCAGCGCTGGCCGGTAGAGGCCCTCGACGACCAGAAGACGGATCCGCTTCTCGCGCGAGTACGAGGCAAATGCTGCGAGGAGCCGCTCGAACAGCTCCAGCCGCCGATCGTCCTCGGCGTCGTAAGCCTGCTTGAACGGCCTCAGCTCGAAGTGCTCGTCGAGCGGCCCGTCGTCGCGAAAATGAGTCTCCACGCCCAGCAACGAGTACTTCAACGTTCGCAGGGTGAACGAATGCTCGAGCAGCCGGCGCGCGGAGAACCCGCGGCCCGCTTCGCGCGCACGAACCGGCACGCCTTCCAGCCGGATTCCGCCCGGGGCGCTGGAATCGAGCACGAAGTAAGGCTTGAACCCGGTCATCACGTTGATCGCGAAGTTGTTCACGCAAATCAGCAGGACAGCGATGTCCGGCGAAAACTGAACGACCTGGGTCGTGTACCTGATGAACTCCTGATCGGTTCCGGCGCCGCGCAGCGCGAAATTCAGGACCTCGACCTCCCCGTTGAGCATGCGCTCCATCACGTGCTGCGCCCGCTGCTCCCTCTCGACCTCCCAGAACGCGGCGGTGCCATCGCCGAGAAGCGCGATGCGCGGGCGGTTCTTCGCGATCGTCCGATCAATATCGGGAAACCCGTGCGAATTGATGCTCACATGGGTCCTGGTGCCATCCTTGTAGGCGTACCATGCCCCCCGCGCGTGCGGTCGGTGGTCGAGGCCAAGCGCGGGCGAATAGCTGTAAAACCGCTCGGAGCCGTAGCCCACTCGCCGCAGCCCTGCCGCGAAAGCGCCGATATCGATGGCGAGGACCACCGCCATGACCGCGCCAATCAGCAGTGCGCCACGAACGAGAACGCGACGGCTTCGGCGCCAGCGCGACGTTTGGGGAGCGCTCATGCGCAACGAGCGACCTGTCTCATGCGGCGCGTGCGTACGAGGCGAGTGAGCACCAGGCCTGCTGCGGCGATCGAGAGCAGATTCGACAGCGTGGCGTAGGTCGGCCGCACGACACGCAGGCTGACGGCACCGCTCCGCCCTCCCGGCATGAGGAGGATTTCGCCGGCGGCGGTGGCGTATACAGGTGTCGGCGTCCCGTCGATCGTCGCTGCATAGCGCACGTTCCAGTACCGGGGAATGTGGATGCATGTGTCGGCGTCAACGGTTGGAATCGACCAGCGCATCGCTCCCGCTTCGGAGGGAACGGCGCGCCGCACCGCCGGGCAGTCCTGCTCCGGCCGGGGGAGTATCCGCGAATCGGGCAGGTACTCGTCGACGCCGAAGCCTTTCATCTGGCGACTCTCGAGCGCCAGCCGTTCCTGGATCTCGGCGGCCTCTACGCGCCTCATGGACAGAAACGGCGCCGAGTCCCACAGCACCACGACCGCCGCCTGCAGAACCGTCAGCGCGGCCACCGCCGCCAGCGCCCCCTCCGTCCGCCAGCGCGCGGGAAGCGCGCGAAGGTTGCTCGTGACGAAAATGACTGCGAGCAGCGTCAAGGGGAAGAGTACGCGCCAGACCCAGAGCGTGGAAGCGAGTATGGGGAAAGTCGTGTACAGCGGCTCGCTGATCCGCAACGTGAGAAATACGTAGGTGACAATCCCGACGACCAGCGGCCATGCAGGCCGTCGTTCCGGCGCCGCCGGACGCCGATCCAGACCGAGCAGGAGCCCGCCAGCTACGACCATGGCGAGAACGGTCAGCACGAATCCGACGTTCGTGATGCTGATGAACAAGAAGTACCTTCGGACGCCCAGAAACGTCTCGCGCAGCGGAGTCGGCACGCCAGCGGCGCCGAGCACATAGCGTGTTTCGATGACCGCCGGCAGCCAGTAAAAGGCCGTGAGCGCCAGGGCGAGAGCGAAAAGCGGCACGAGGCGGACCACGTTGCGGTACGGGACTCGCCAGCCGATGACGACGTATACGGCATATGCCGCAACGCCCAAGGCGGCATTCATGAAGCTGAGCGGGTGGAACAGGATCATCAGCGCCGTCAGAAGGATGACTGCTGTACCCGCCCCCCTGCGGCCATCGACCAGCGTCCGATGCAGCGCGAGCAGCAGCAGCGGCATCGGCGCCACGCTGAGGAATTCTGCATAGGCCGATCGGACGAAAATCTCGCCGATCACGTAATTCGAGGTCACGAAGACGAGCGTCCCGAACATCGCGGCGTCTCGATCACCATGGAGCCGGAGCAGACGGAAGCAGCCCACACAGGTCACGATCAGACAGATGCAGTAGAGGAGCTTGAGCGCGACGAGCAGGCTCGCTCCGAGCGCCGTCAGCAGCGTCGCCGGCCAGTAGACCCACTGTGAGTAGTAGACCCACACCGGCAGCCCCCTGCCCTCTGCGACGTTGCCTGCGAAGTGAGCGCGGAACTGGCCTCGGCCGAACTGCTCGGTGATGTCCTGCATCCGCTGCAGATGGAAGTACGTGTCGTGGCCCCACGGCTCGAGAAAGAAGACGTAGACGCATGCGGCTGCGACGAACCCGACCAGGAGTGGTCGCGCCACCCGGGACAACCCGAATCGGACCGGTCCCTGAGCCTCACCCACGCGCTGCGGATGGTCCTCGCGCGAAACCCGGGCTGTGTGTGATGCCGATGTCACAACGCCTCTCTGCGGCGCCAGAATCGGTGAGGCATGCGCGGGGTCGCGATGGGCCTCCTCCAGCCTCGACCAAGTCTCGAACTCCAACTGGCGCGACACGTCGATCTACCCTTTTCTTGTACCGTCGCACATCCTGCTGGATGGCGTCGACGCGGTAGGTTCCTCGTTCTCGCACGGATTGACTTGACTGCCGATGAGGTCCGGCATCGGCTCTAACAGCGACCCGGCGAACCAGCTCGTGGCCACCTGGGCCGGAGCGGTGCGGCCGCGCAGGCGATCGATGTCGAGTCCAGCCCGCCGCTGAGAAAGATGCCGACCGGCACGTTGGCCGCGGGGATCGTTCGACGACGTTCCGAACCTGGAGGCGCTTCATCCGGAGTGTGCCTCGTGACGGCCATGGCGATCCGCCTACAGCAGGCGCTGCTCCCGATACCACTCGGCGGTGTTCCGCAGGCCCTCTTCGAGCTCCACGCGAGGCGAGTAGCCGAGCATGCGCCGGGCCTTCTCCGTCGTGAACGCCCGATCCATGGCGAAGAACTCGACGCGGCGCGGGTACAACGGCGGATTGATCCCGAGCGGCCGGCATAGCGTCTCGCACGCGACGGCCGCGGCGTGCACCGGCCAGAGCGGCACGCGCAGCCGCGGCGGCGCCTTCCCGAGGATTCGAGCGATCAGCTCCACCGTCTCGCGGATGCTCGCGTAGCGCGGCCCGGCGATGGTGAAGACTTCGCCGAGGGCCGCGGGCGACTCGGAAGCGAGGAGAAAGCCGTCGATCAGGTCGTCGATGTAGGTCATGTGGTACAGCGTCTCGCCGCTGCCGATCATGACGAACGCCCCCCGCTCGATCGCCTTGAACAGCTTCAGGAACCGCAGGTCGCCCGGGCCATAGATGGGCGCGGGGCGGATCACGACGCCCGCCAGCCCGTTCCGGAAGTGCCTCCGCGCGGCTTCTTCTCCCTGGAGCTTCGTCCGCTGGTAGTGATCGTTCGGCTTGAAGCGGTACTCCTCGTCGGCCGGCGGATCCTCGATATGGCCCTGCACGCCCACGGTCGAGCAATGGACGAACCGCCCGACGCCGACCTGCCCCGCCGCGCTCGCGAGGTGCTCGACCGCGCGCACGTTGATGCGCTCGAACATCTCCCGGTTGACGTCTTCCGTCCTGTAGAGCGCGGCGACGTGGAACACGCGATCCACCGGCCGCATCGCGGCCCGGATGCTGGCCGCGCTCGTGATGTCGACCTCGACGCACCCGATGCCGAGCTCGCGTAGCGGCTCGACCCGTGGCGAGGATCGGACGAAGGCCGTCACCTCCCAGCCGTCGCGCAGCAGCCGCTTGCACAGCGCGAACCCCGTGAAGCCGGTCGCGCCCGTCACGATCGCCTTCATGCGTTCAGCACCGTGGGTGCCGCGTGCGGCCGGCCGACGGCTGCGCTCCCCTGGTCGAGCCCGAGCCAGGAAGCGCCCCGTCCGCCGCTCATGTGGCGGCGCAGGAGCCGGAGGACCAGATCGATCTCCGCCGCGCGCCGCTCGTCGGGCCAGCGGAGCTCGCGCGCCATGTAGTCCGCGCACCATCGCACATGGGCCGGTTCGAGGCGGCCCCGCTCGGCCAGATCCGAGCACCGGAACAGTGCATCGCCGAGGCGCACGGCCAGCTCCTCTCGCACGCCGAACCTGACCCTGGCCCTGAACACCCGCTCGACCGGATCGGCGGCGCTCTCGGCATCGGCAAGCGCCAGGACCTGGTCGCTCCGAGTCCCGTAGACGACGCGCACCCAGGCCCGCTCCCGCTCCCCAGTCTTCGCTGCGGCGGCGGCCGGCTCGAGCCATCCCGGTGCGGCCGGTGCCGAAGGCAGCGGCCTTCCGAAGTCGGCCAGAGACCGAGCGCTCGACAGCCGCCGCAGCACCTTCCGGGCCACCGTTCGAGCCACGGTCGGTGCCGTCGTGTACTTGTTCGCGGTTACTTCGAGATATCCGTCCAGTTCGGCGCGGCGTGTGTAGTCGGCGATAATCGCGCGTCTGGCGCCCTGCCGACCGGTATCCTCCCACGGCGTCAGGCCCATGTGCACGCAGGCGACGTCGTCCAGGCTCAGGCGCCGGCCGGCCACCATCGCTCCCATCTCGTGGAGTAGCCCGTCGACCTCGCTCTCGTCGATCGCCAGCGCGTCCGGATCGCCCCGGTACACGTCATGCGCCGTCCCCACGATCGAGACGTCGTGCCACGGAGTCATGAAGTAGAGCCGGGCAGGTCGGCCCGTGTCTCCGCCGCGCCGCTCGCTCATCACGCCCACCGCTTCGCCCGCGACGAGCGGCTCCTTCAACACGATGTTGACGTTGCGGGTCCACGTTAGCTGCGACGAGGCCGGAGGCGCGATGCCGGAGGCGCGTATCAATCCGGCCGCCCAGGCCCCGAGCGCCCCCACGGTCACGGCGGCGCGCAGCTCGTAGTCACGACCCGTGAGGCGATCGCGCAGCGCCGCACCGGCGATTCGATTCCCGGACCGCAGCAGTCCTACGGCCTCCACATGGTTGAGGACGAGCGCGCCCGCCGCGGCGGCGTCGGCGATGCACTCCGTCATCAGGCGGCCCGAGTCCAAGATCTGCGCGTCGACCCAGGACGCGCAGCCGTTGATGCGCCCCGCTTGAATCTCCGGAAAGCGGCGGCGGAACGACGCACTGCTGCCGAGCGCCATGCGGGGCAGCACGACCCCTCGCGGGAGTCCGCGGTTCCGGTCTCCCGCCAGCAGCCTGTACAGCACCATGCCCGCGCCCAGCGCGAGCGGGCCGCGCACGCCCCAACCCGCCGTCGGGATCGTGAACCGCAGCGGTCGCGTCAGATGCGGCGCCGCCGAAAGCCACGCGCGTTGGGCCCGGACCGACTCGCGGATTCTCGGCACGTCGAGGTGCTGGATGTACCGGAAGCCTCCATGCATGATCTTCAAGGAGTTGCGGGTCGTCTCGCCGCCGAAGTCGCCCCGCTCGACCAGGGCGACGCGGATTCCTGTGCGGGCCAGCAGCCGCGTCAACGCAATGCCAAGCACACCGCCGCCCAGCACGAGTACGTCGACGCGGCCGTCCAGCGACTCGGGATGCCGTGTCATGGGCGGCGCGCCGCGTTACTTCCGGCAGAACGCGAGGAGGTGATAGCCGGTCCTTCGGGTCCAGGAGGGCGGGACCGCGTTGAACGCGCCGACGAAGAGCGTATTGAACACGGCAGCCTTCAGCCCGCCGTGCACCCTGGTCGCGACCGGAAACCGTTCGAATACGATGCGCACGCTCGGAAAGCCGGTCAACATCGCCCTGAACTCAGCGCTCGACAGCCGATGGTAGACGGGCGCGTCCAGGTGATCGATCTCCACATGCATCACAATCCGCAGCAGATTCATCCACGAACGCCGGTTCAACGTCATCATGATCGCGGTGCCACCGGGCTTCAGCACCCGGCGAATCTCGCTGATCATCGCCTGCGGACGCGGCGTGAAGTGGAGGACCGTGTGGCAATAGACCACGTCGAACGTCGCATCGGCGAATTCCATGGCCTCGCCGTTCATCACGAGGAAGTCGCCGCTCAGGCCCCGCTGCGCGAAGTTGGTGCGCGCCAGCTCGACCGCGCACGGCGCCAGATCGATGCCGGTCACGCAGGCGCCGCCGCTCGCGAACCGCGACGAGTCGGTGCCGAGGCCGCATCCGACGTCGAGCACGCGCTTGCCAACGAAGCCGGCGAAGTCCACGAGCCGCGGCAGGTAGTGCAGCTTCTCGAAGCGATAGGCCTCGATCTCCTGGAAGAACTTCGGCGTCCCAACCGGATGCGTCGCGATATTCCAGTCGGCGACCTTCCTGTTCCAGTAGTCGCGCACCGCCTCGAGATCGCGATCGGATGCTGCGCCTCCGCGTAGATCCGGCGGCGGTGTGGCGACGGACCGAGCCTGCGATGTCGAAATCATGTTTCGCGGAGCGGGCTCAGGTCCATTCGAGCCCAGGTGAACAAGCAAGGCCGACGCCAGCGCCGGGCGTCCACACCGCCCAGGCTGCTGGCCCGCGCCAAGGGCGCCCCGAAGCCAGTTCGGCAGTTGTCGGGCCCCCGGCTGACTTTGTTCACGTCAGGCTGCGGCCGTGCGCAGGGCACACTTCGACATGGGCACTCATGCTCGTCTGCGGAGCCGCCTCGACGTAGAGCCTGTGCCACACGGCCAGGTTGAGCAGCGCCCACAGGATGTGGCTATGGTTCGCGCGATGAGCCTGATGATCGGCGACGAGCTGCCCAAGAACCCCGCGGTCGAACAGCTCGTGAATGATGCGGGAGCTCTCGAACGTGTCCAGCATGAACTCGCGCAGCTCCACCCTCAGCCAGTTCTTGATCGGGAGACTGTAGCCTTGCTTGCCCCGACTGAGGATCGCGTCCGGCAGGAGCCCTTGCATGGCCGTGCGGAAGATCGCCTTCGTCCGAAAACCACTGAGCTTGAGGTCCGCGGGAATCGTCGAGCAGGCTTCGACGAACCGGTGATCGAGCAGCGGGACGCGCACCTCCAGCCCATGTGCCATGCTCATCCGATCTACCTTGAATAGCGGATTGGCGATCATCGCGAACCGCGCATCCAGGTACAGCTCGCGCTCGAGAGGATCGACGAACGTCTTTCCGTCGAGCTGGCGCCGAACGGGCTCGAAAGGATCCAGCCGAATCTGCTCGCAAAACTCCGGGCGAAGGAGCCGGCTCTCGAGCGTCGGGTTCATGAAGTACTGCCAGCGCAGGTGCTCGCCGTCATCGGGCAGGAGCCCACCCTCGATGAAGCGTTTCAGAATGTTGGTGGCCCCCTTCTTCTGCGGGCGATCGGAGAGACCGAGCACGACCGGCGCAATGAGACCCCGCCGCAGCCAGCGGGGCAGCGCCGAGTAGTAGCGATTGGCCTTGCTGGCTTTGAAACGATCGTAGCCGGCGAGGATCTCGTCGCCGCCCTCTCCGCTCAGGCAGACCTTTACCTGCGGGCGGACCTTCCGGCACAGGATGTAGAAGGGGACGTTCGAGAGGTCGGCCATTGGTTCGTCGAGAGACCACACGACCTGCTCGATCACGTCCGGCGTCACCGGATCGATGATGAACTCCTGGTGCTCCGTCTCGAATGTGTCCGCCACGAGCCTCGCGTAGTCGAGCTCGCTGTACGAACGATCCGCGTATCCAAGCGAGAACGTGCGGATGCGGTCGACGCCGCATCGACGCATGACGGCGACAATGGCGCTCGAGTCCAGACCGCCGGACAAGAACACCCCGATCGGCAAATCGCTGACGAGATGGCTCCGCACGGCGTCCTGCAGCGCCTCGCGAAGCACCTCCTCGTGACCCGTTCGGGACCGCTCGACCGCGTCGAACTGCAGGTCCCAGTACACACCTGTCTCGAGACGGCCCATGCGGTAGCTGAGCCATCCTCCTGGCAGCAGCTTGAATACGCCCTCGTAGGGCGTCTGGGGCTCTGGCACGCCCTCGTAGCCGAGGAACTCGTACACGGATTGGAGGCGAAGCTGCCTCGGCACGGCGTGACAGTGCAGTAGGGCCTTGAGCTCTGAGGCGAAGACCAGTCCGTCGCGCGTGGGCGCGTAGTACAAGGGCTTGATCCCGATCCGATCACGCGCCAGCAGGAGCGCCTGCGTCCGCTCGTCCCAGATCGCGAAGGCAAACATCCCCCGAAGCCGATCGAGGCACCCCCGGCCGTACTCTTCGTAGGCGTGGATGATGATTTCCGAATCGCTCTGGCTGCGGAAGACGTGGCCGGCGGCCTGCAGCGTGGCGCGAAGCTCGCGAAAGTTGTAGATCTCGCCATTGAACACGAGCCAGACCGAGCCGTCTTCGTTGCAGAGCGGCTGGCGTCCGTCCCGGCTCAGATCGATGATCGACAGGCGACGATGCCCGAGGGACACACGCCGACCCACATAGCATCCGTCGTCGTCGGGCCCGCGGTGCGCCAGCGAGGCGCTCATCCGCGCGACGAGTGCGCGATCAGGCCAGGTAAACCCGACGATCCCGCACATCAGCGGCGCGCCCCCATTCCCATACCTCTCGCGGTTCATGCCGCATCACGCGTCCACCTCCGCACCTCACTTGAGGGCTGCCCCAAATCCCTTCACCACCGCCAGCCCATCCATGATAGCGGAAGGTGGCGGGCCGCCCAGCCGTCGACGCTCCGGCCCGGGTGCTCTGGGCCGTCTAGAGCGTCTTCCTCCCGCGACTTCCGGGGTCAAATTTACTTCGCGATTAAGACATGCGCCCGTAAGTCGTAACCTTGAATCGAGCCGCTGCCGGATATGAACGAACCACGCTCTTGCACGTGCGTTGGACGCTTCGGGGGATGTCGTCCGGGTTCCCCTCGTCCATATCGCGTGCTCGCGCGATCGGTTAATGCTCAGGAAGTCACCCTGAAGATCAGAAAGCGAGCCGGATGGCCGGAATGTCGATGGACAAGCGTCCAGCCCTCGATGGGCTCCAGCTGCGACAGGCCACCTGAATCGTCATACGCGAAGTGTCGTCCGAGTGCCTGATGGCTCGAGACATTCTCCCGATGAACGACAACCGTCGTCACCCCTCTCGACTTCAGAAACGCGGTGAACGCCCCAACGGATTCGTCAGCCATCAACGGAACGTTCCCGGCAGTGGTGATCTCTTTCCCGCGATAGTCTGCGTACCACAAGTACCCGAAGTACCGGGTTGTCGGCGCCATGAACAGTCCGTCCCTCTCGCCGGTACTCTCTCGCAGGTACTGGAACAACTCTTCTTGATCCTGTTCCAGTCCAGCCTGCGCGATCG
>Ga0073934_10004279_pt1 | contig 24133 bp, 24 predicted proteins | sample LarsenN4metaG_FD_76834 | JGI IMG/M metagenome (GOLD analysis project Ga0073934, IMG submission 76834) | Hot spring sediment bacterial and archeal communities from British Columbia, Canada, to study Microbial Dark Matter (Phase II) - Larsen... ... | reverse complement strand
TCAAGAGACGGTACGGCGTCCAGATTGGTGCCACGAATCGTGACGCGGTCGTCTCCGGAGATGTCGCCGTGCTGGCCGTGAAACCGCAGGTCGCGGACGAAGTCCTCACAGAGATCGGGGATGTGTTGGCGAAACGGCTCGTGATCTCGGTGATTGCAGGAGTGCAACTCAGGAAAATCCTCGAGGCTTGTGCTCCGCAGGCTCGTGTCATTCGGGCGATGCCGAATACGCCCGCAATGGTCGGCGAAGGGATGACCGCCATGGCGATCGGTCCCGGGATAGGGGAAAAGGAAGTGACATGTGCGCGGCGGATCTTTGAATCGGTCGGCAGGGTTGTGTCCGTCGACGAACGATTCATGGATGCCGTGACTGGGTTGAGCGGAAGCGGACCGGCCTACGTCTTTCTCATGATCGAAGCGATGGCCGACGGCGGCGTCAAGATGGGTTTGCCGCGGGAGACGGCCAATCTGCTCGCAGCGCAGACCGTTTTGGGCGCGGCACGGATGGTCATAGAAACTGGGCAGCATCCGGCGCGGCTCAAGGATCAGGTAGCGTCCCCTGGAGGAACGACGATTGCGGGTTTGCATCGACTGGAGCAGGGAGGTCTCCGGGGCGTGCTGATTGACGCCGTTGAGGCTGCGACGAAGCGTTCTCAGGAGCTTGGAAACTGATGTTTGTGGTAGGCAATACGTTGTTAGGGGTCGCCACGGTACTTGATTATGCGTTGACGTTCTATACCTGGATCGTCATTGCTCGAGCGCTGATTTCTTGGGTGAATCCAGATCCGTGGAACCCGATCGTTCAATTCCTCACTCGTGCCACTGAACCGGTCTTGGCACCAATCCGACGGCGTTTGGGCTGGGGTATGGGTATTGATTTGTCGCCGTTGGTCGTCATCGTGGCCATCTGGTTTGTACAGATTGCAGTTGTACAGTCGATCAAGGATTTCGCGGTACGGATGAATTGATTCAACCAATGGGGGATGCCATGAAGATCACACCGCTCGACATTCAACAGATGGTCTTTCAAGTCAAGCTTCGTGGCTATGACCGTGAAGAGGTCCACCGCTTTTTAGAAGAGATCGCACGCACCGTGGAATTCCTCAACCGTGACAATGCCATGTTGCGTGACCGAATTCTGTCGCTTGAGCAACAGGTCTCCGAGTTGAAGCGGACGGAGGCGACCTTGTCGACCACGTTGATCTCGGCGCAGTCCTTGGCCGAGGATGTCAAGCGAAGCGCGCAACGCGATGCCGAGTTGATCGTGAAAGAATCGGAATTGAAAGCCAGTGAACTGATCCGACAAGCGCGAATCGAGCTAGGAAACACACAGCGAGACCTGGCTGTGCTGCAGAAGCAGCGGTTGCTCATGGTTGAGCGGATGCGAGCAACGCTTCATACCTTCGAGCGGATGTTGGATGTGGAAGCAAGCGAAGTATATCAGGATCATGGTGTCATGCCGGAAGAAAAGCTCGAAGGGGAATCTAGCCCTACCCGTTGACCGTCTCCTGTTGATAGATCCGTCGCTCCGTAACGCTCGATCGGTTCTCGTGCATGTCTCCATTCGATCATCATCCTGATGCCCAATCGCACAGTTATCCAATCAGCACTCAATCGAGCCGTCACCGACGGGGTCTTCCCGGGGGCCGTACTGGCGGTACGGTGCGGAGATGGACCGGTCTCTCGCTTCCATGCGGGTCACCTTTCAACCGTCCCTCCAGGATCCCCCGTCCGCATCTCCACGATTTATGACTTGGCTTCGTTGACGAAACCATTAGCGACCGTCACCGCCCTCGTTCTATTGATGCAGAAAGGCAATTGTCGACTTGATGACCGTGTGGCCGACCATCTTTCGGAATGTGCCGATGCTTCCATTGGTTCTGCGACGATTCGTCACCTACTGACGCATTCCTCCGGATTGCCCGGTTGGCGTGGATTCTATGAACGGTTAAGTCCGGATGGAACCATTCCTTCATCGGCTGAAGGGAGAGGGCAGGCCAAACAGGCTATGCTCAGCCTCATTCGGTCTGAGGCGCCGGTGTATGAACGGGGCACACGCAGTCTCTACAGCGATCTCGGATTCATATTGCTCGGTCTTATTGTTGAACGGAGCAGCCGACAATCGATGAACGACTACTTTCTTGATCACATTGTGCGCCCGCTGGGAGAGCCACGAATTGGGTTCATCCTGCCAGACCGGCACGGTGTATTTTCTGCTCCCATAGACGGCGATGCCGGTGGCGTGGCACCGACAGAGGTCGATCAATGGCGAGGGCACCTCTTATGTGGAGAAGTGCACGATCAGAACGCCGCCGCTCTCGGTGGTGAAGCCGGTCACGCCGGGTTGTTTGGGACTGCCGACGCGGTGTTGGCGATCTCAGGCGAGTGGTTGCGGGCCTATCATGGCCGAGCGACCATCCTCGATCGGGCGATCGTTCGGGAATTTACCCGACGACAGACACCGGAAGGACTTTCCAGCTGGGCGCTCGGGTGGGATACGCCTTCAGCGCCGTCCTCTGCAGGACGCTATTTCGCAGCCCGATCATTTGGTCACCTCGGCTATACGGGGACTTCCATCTGGATTGATCCAGTGCACGAATTGGAGGTCGTGCTGCTCTCGAATCGCGTGCATCCTTCGAGCAGGAATGAAGCGATCCGGGAATTCCGCCCTGCGATTCATGATTTGGTGTATCAGGAATTCATCGGCTCGATTTAACAGGATGCTGAAAAGGCCGCAAGCGGCATTCTCGCGGGACACTGCCGCCTCGCCATCTCGGCGGCGTTCCGCGCCGCGGACTTCCCTGCGGCCTTGCCTGCGGGGAGGCGCGTCTTGGCGCGCCGGGGACGGGCGGGTGAAAATACCGGCCTTTTTGAGCATCCTGAAGTGATGCTGGTGTTAGCACCGAACGGAAACTTCCGGCCATATTGTGGGCATCAACTGATTTTTCCCGTAGTCCGTTAAGACCGATCTGGGTAGTCGAGCCACGTTTCTTTTTCGGCAAGATAGCGTGTCCCCTTGAAATTGAGCCGCGTTCTCATGCGAGTGAATCCCGCTTCTTGAAGTTTCTCCACTAATTCCTTCACCGCCGCTGCAATCGTCGAATGTGACCGACTCTCAACCACGAAGGCTTCATACGTGATTTTGGCTGTGTATCCTGATTGGATCCGATTGACCAGGATCGTGCGATTGAAATATCGATCACTCGGATCGACGCCTTCAAGCTGATGTTTCTCCACCAATCCTTCTTTCTTAAATAGCAGCGGCAACGTGCTCATGCTCTTTCAACCCTCCGAAACACAATTGACGATAAGTCTAGGTTGACGATTATAGAAGGTCATCTGTTCAGCCTGCAACTCGTTGACAAGCGTAGCTTCGGTTACTATGATGCCTCTCCTCATTCAGTCAGAGGCCTATCCACTTCACTCCATGAACATCCCCAATAGCCTCACGATCCTTCGAATTCTCTTGGTCCCGGTCTACATAGGATTCATGACGTACGGCTCCTATGGGTTCGCCCTTCTGACATTACTCGTCGCAGGACTGACGGATGCCATCGACGGTCATCTCGCACGTAAACTGAATCAGCGGACACGATTGGGGACCTTACTTGACCCACTCGCAGACAAGCTCTTGCTGACCTCGAGCTTCATCTCGCTGGCGATGCTTCATCTGGTGCCATCTTGGCTTGTCATCTTGGTCGTGAGTCGGGACATTATTCTCTTGCTGGGGACTGTGGTGGCTCACGTTACCAGTACACCGATTAATGTGACTCCAACGTTCTTGGGAAAAGGAACGACCCTACTTCAGTTGAGCTACGTCCTTTTGATCGTCTTCTTGACATGGCGAGGGCTCGACCGCTCCGTACTCACTCCCCTCGTCATGCTGATGGTTGGGTTTACCCTTGCGTCAGGGTTACATTACCTCTATAGAGGATATCGCGACACAAATGCGACTCCTCCACTTGCTTAGCGACTTCCATTGTCGCCTACGATCTTGGTAGATAATTCAATTGTTTTTGACAGGTTTTCGACCCACCAGTAGACTCGCTTCGTAGTCCTAGCCTTTTCATAAACCGGCTCTGCAGCCACAACAGGACGAGAAACTATGGCCACGTTTGCATATGTCGGGCGGAGCAAATCAGGGGCGGTCAAGAAAGGTGAACTCGTCGCCAAGTCACGCGATGAAGCCGTGGAACAACTGCGCAAGCAAAGCGTGGTGGTGACCAGCCTCGAAGAGAAAGCGGCTAAGGAAGGGTTCAGCTTTAAGCTGGGAAGCGGGGTAAGCGAAAAAGATTTGGTCGTTTTTACCAGGCAATTCGGGACCATGATCAATGCCGGCTTGCCCTTGATCCAGTGTTTGGAAATCTTGTCGACACAATCGGAGAATGCGGCTCTACGAAAATCTGTGGGCGAGATTAAAGTCCAGGTCGAAGGAGGTTCAACGTTTTCGGACGCCCTCCGCAAACATCCCAAAATCTTCGATGACCTGTACGTCAATATGGTTCACGCAGGTGAAGTCGGAGGGCTATTGGACACCATTCTTGGTCGTCTCTCGAAGCATATCGAGAAGGCGATGAAGTTGAAGGGACAAATCAAAAGCGCATTGGTCTATCCCGCTGCCATCGTCGGCATTGCGGCCATCGTAATCACAGTCCTGATGATTTGGGTTATTCCTGTATTCGAAAAAATGTTCAAAGAGATGTCCGGCGGGAAGATGGCGCTGCCTGGACCGACGCAGCTCGTCATCGACATGAGTAATTTTGCACAGGGAAATTGGTACATCATCTTAGGAGCGATCGTTGCAATTGTGGTCGCAATCAAAAAATATTATGCAACGCCACAGGGAAGGTTGGCGATCGACAAACTCCTGTTGAAACTGCCGGTGTTCGGGGACCTTATCAGGAAGGCTTCGGTGGCGAAATTCACGCGGACACTGGGAACGCTGCTGGCCAGCGGGGTTCCATTGCTCGAAGCGTTGACGATTTGTGCCAAGACCTCAGGCAACAAGGTCGTGGAAGGAGCACTGCTGGATGCAAAAGTCAGCATCAGTGGAGGCAAGACGATCTCTGAACCGCTCGCTAAAAGCGGGACATTCCCCAAGATGGTCACGCACATGATTTCGGTTGGAGAGTCGACTGGAGCGTTGGACAGTATGCTCGGCAAAATCGCGGACTTCTACGAAGATGAAGTCGACCAGGCTGTGACGAATCTCACCGCGCTCTTAGAGCCCATGATGATGGTGTTCTTGGGCGTGACAGTCGGGTTCATCGTCGTCGCCATGTATCTGCCGATTTTTACGATGGCGTCCGCGATTGGCTAAAGCAATGACAGATTGAGCTTAAGAAGCGGCCTCGTGACCGCAAATGAGCGTAATTGTGAGGCTGCCTACATCCTAGAGAGCCGCTTCATCTAAAATGCTGTGACTCCCTTTCTTCGTACCGGTACTCCTTGCCATCCACGGGAATAGGTAAACGCCTAAGCGCCGTGATTGCATTGGGTACCCACTAACAGAGTTTCGCGGCGTGGCAGATATCAAGGCCAGAATCTATTGGTTAATGGGGTGGCGGGTTGTTCTCGTCACTCTATTATTAGGGCTTTCTCTCGCATTTCAGGTTACCAAAGGCGAACGGGTCGAAACATTCTATGCCCTCATCATCTTCACCTATGGGGTGACGATCCTCTATGCCCTCGTATTGCGGCAGCTCACCAATTCTGAAGTTCTGGTGCAGTTCGCCTGGACGCAAATTGCCATCGATTTTTTGCTCGAAACAGTATTGATCGCCAGAACGGGCGGAATCGAGAGTCCGTTCGCCGTGCTCTACGTCATTAGTGTGACAGTCGCAAGTCTAGTTCCGCGTCGTCGTGTCGGCCTCTTGACCGCGAGTCTCTGCATCATCCTGTTTGGGGTTCTCACAAATGTGCAGCTCTACGGACTCGCCGAGGTATGGGGATGGTTACCACACGCCCGCCTCAGTGCTGCTGAAACGCTCCATGCGTTCGGTGTCTACGGTCTGGCGTTCTTGGTCGTTGGATTTTTAAGCGGCGCCCTTGCGGATCAGCTGCGCCTAGCAGATCAATCGCTCCGTGAAAAAGAGCAGGGGCTGAGCCGCCTTCAGGCATTTCATGAGGATATTGTTCACAGCATCAGCAGCGGCGTCTTCACGACCGATGAAAAAGGCCAGATTACTTCCTTCAATCCTGCGGCGCAGGAAGCCACGGGCTACAGCTTTGAGCAAGTACAGGGGCGTCCCTGGCGGGAAGTGTTTAACTGGCATCCCAGTCAGCAAAATGACGATCGCATGCTGAATGTGTCGGCCAATATGCGATTCGAAGTAGAGTGCAAGCGATCCGACGGCAATCGGTTGATCCTCGGTATGACGCTCGCGCCTTTGCACGAGCGAGGAGAGAAAACGGGACTGGTTGGAGTATTCAAAGATCTCACTCAGATTCGTGACCTTGAAGAAGAAATGCGGCGGAAGGAGTGGTTGGCCAGTCTGGGGGAGATGTCGGCGGGGATGGCGCATGAAATCAGGAATCCCTTGGGTGCCCTGGCTGGAGCGATGCAAATGCTTCGAAAAGATCTCCATGCCGATGACACCAGCCAACGCCTGATGGACATCGCAGTTCGGGAAGCGACACGATTGGATACCATCATCACCGAGTTTCTCCAGTATGCCAGGCCGCCTGCACTGAATTTGGCGGAGTACGATTTAAACAAAGTCCTTGCTGAGACTCTTGATCTGGTACAACATGAAGCACGAAACAGAACGAACGTCACCATCGTGGCTGCACCGTGCAGCGGGGCGTTGCCTGCGCAGGTGGATCAGGATCAGATGAAACAGGTGTTCTGGAACCTAGCGGTGAATGCCTTCGATGCCATGCCAAAGGGCGGGCAACTGACGATCACAACAGGATGTAGAAAGGTCGATGTCGCCGGGAGAAAGGCTGAGGTGGTGGAGATCTCATTCCAGGATACCGGAGAGGGTATCCCGAAGAAAAACCTCGACAAAATCTTTCTCCCGTTCTTTACCACCAAAAAACGAGGTTCAGGATTGGGCTTAGCCGCAGTCCATCGCATCGTCGATCTTCACGGAGGGTGGATCAAAGTGGAAAGCCAGGAGGGGCAAGGGACACGATTTGGAGTCTGCTTGCCTCGTACGACAGATTCAGGAGTGCGACTCTGGCACGAGGGTAGAGAACCGTGGAAAAGATCCTAGTCGTTGACGACGAACAAAGTTTGCGCGACGTATTGAGCATCATGCTCAAACGAGCCGGATATGCCGTGACGAGTGCCGTGGACGGCGAAGAAGCCACTGAGCTGTTGAACAGGGAAATCTTTGATCTGGTCATCACCGATTTGCGGATGCCGAAGGTCGATGGAATGGAGGTCCTGAAGGCCGTAAAGTCCGCCTCGCCGGAAACCGTCGTGCTGATCATCACAGCCTTTGCCACGGCGGATTCTGCCGTCGAGGCCATGAAACAAGGTGCGTACGACTATCTGACGAAGCCGTTCCAGGTCGATGAAGTCCAGTTGATCATCCGGAATGCACTGGAAAAGCGGCGCCTCACAACCGAGAACATGCTTCTCAAGAGGGAAATGGCGAGCCAATCGTCATTCGCGCAGCTGGTCGGCCAAAGCGAGGCGATGGAGAAAGTGTTCGACGTCGTGCGAAAAGTCGCTGACTCGAAAAGCAATGTCCTCATCTGCGGCGAAAGTGGAACGGGAAAAGAGTTGGTCGCGCGCGCGATTCATTACAACAGCGCCAGAAGTACCCTTCCGTTTGTGGCTGTGAATTGCAGCGCGGTGCCGGAAACGTTGTTGGAGAGTGAGCTGTTCGGCCACATGAAGGGATCGTTTACCGGAGCGATCTCGAACAAAGCGGGGTTGTTCGAGATCGCCAACGGCGGGACCATTTTTCTCGACGAGATCGGCGACACCACACCGACCATTCAAGTGAAGCTGCTGCGTGTCATCCAGGAACGGGAGTTTCGCCGGGTGGGCGGCAATCAAGACATCAAAGTCGACGTGCGTGTGGTAGCCGCCACTAACAAGGACCTCGAGAAAGCGGTCGCGGAGGGGTCGTTTCGGGAAGACCTTTACTATCGGTTGGATGTAATCCCTATACGGCTCCCACCCTTGCGTATGCGTACCGGTGATATCCCTTTATTGGTCGACCACTTTCTGGAACGGTTTTCGAAGGAAAGCGGGAAGCCCAAACCCGTGATCAGCCCGGAGGCAATGCACGTCTTGCTGGGACATGAATGGCGCGGAAATGTCCGTGAGTTGGAAAATCTGATCGAACGCGTCGTCGCGTTCTCGACTGGAGGACCAGTGACCGACACCGACGTGCGCGGATGGCTTCATCGACCCACGGCGCAGTCGCAGCAATCGGCGATGCCGCTGGATCTGACGGACGATGGATTGGACCTCGAAGGGCTCATCAATGGAATCGAAAAGGATCTGTTGCTGAAGGCTCTTGAACGATCGAACTGGGTCAAGAAGAAAGCCGCGCGAATGCTTCGCCTGAACACCAGATCATTTCGGTATCGCTTGGAGAAGTATGCTATAAAAGGAGGTCGTGACTAACTCTGCTTCCCGATCGACCGTCTTACCTACTTCGCTTACCGTTTTCGCACCTGCCAAGATCAATCTCGTTCTTCGTATTCTCGATCGTCGGTCTGACGGTTATCACAATCTTTGGTCTCTAATGCAGACCGTGCAGTTGGAGGACGAACTCGCGCTTTCCCTTAGCGATAGCCACTCGGGCATCACATTGCGATGCGATGAGCCCTCCTTGAAGACGGATCCTTCCAACCTGGTGTATCGTGCTGCAGCAGCGGTGCTCGAGGGCAGTGGACGAGCTGTTGGATTGGACATGGTCCTAACAAAGCGAATTCCGATGGGTGCGGGGTTAGGAGGAGGGAGCAGCGATGCCGCAGCGACAATCATCGGGTTGAACCGGCTGTTGAATTTGGGATGGTCGAGAGAGAAGATGACCCACATTGGTCAAGCAATCGGAAGTGATGTCCCGTTCTTCTTTTTCGCGCCTTCTGCGATCGTGGAAGGGCGTGGTGAACAGGTGGCACCTGTGCGAATGAAGGGGAGCCGATGGGTCGTGCTGGTTAATCCGGGGTTTTCCGTCGAAACGAGGTGGGCGTATCAGCAACTTTCTGTACATCGAACGGGGGCGCAACCGCTTTCGGCGGTCCATGCGGGGCTGGGGAAAACCTCTGAACTCTTATGGGAGGAGGTGCTCCAAACAGCCGAAAACGATTTTGAAGCCACGGTATTCAAGGCTTACCCCGACCTCCGTAGAATCAAGCAAAAACTTCTCGCTGCAGGGGCCGAGACGGCTCTATTGTCGGGGAGCGGTGCAACGGTCTTCGGGGTGTTTCGTGACGAGATGCCGGCGCGGCAGGCCGAGTTAAGCTTCCAGACCGAACCTCATCTCAAGGTCTATACCGTCTCAGCTTCCACTGTCCTCCGGCAGTAATTCCGGCAGTAATGACGTGATTTGAATATACGTCTCTTCACTCAAGAATGATAATGGCGCATTTGATTTTGACGGAAGGGGACTTCTACAATGCCGCGGTCGAGAGACTCTGGCAATAAGGTTCGGTACATGCCTACGCGACGTTCTTCAAAGAAAAAACGCGGCAAGTCTGTCCTACCCGATCTTTCTGCGAAGCGTCGATTCCAGCGGCGGCTCTTGAAGTGGTATGGGGAACATGGTCGAGAGTTACCCTGGCGGAAGACCTCCGACCCCTATCATATCCTCGTCTCGGAGGTGATGCTTCAGCAGACTCAAGTTGATCGAGTGATCCCCAAGTACCACGAGTTTTTGGAACGCTATCCTAGTTTACAAGACTTGGCGGAAGCTCCGGTTGCCGATGTCAAAAGAACGTGGTATCCCCTTGGGTACAACGTTCGCCCGGAACGGCTGCATGGAATCGCTTGCGAAACGGTGGAACGTTACGGAGGAAAATTACCAAATGATGTCGACGAGCTACTCTCGTTCAAGGGGATCGGCCGGTATACTGCGGGAGCTATTCGCTCCTTCGCGTTTAATGAAGATGCGCCCATTCTAGACACGAATGTGATTCGTGTCTTACACCGGGTATTTGTCGCTGAGGGTGATCCCAAGGCTCAGAAGACGATGCTGTGGGAATTATCGGAAGCCTTGATCCCGGCAGGAAAAGGGTATGACTTCAACCAGGCTATCATGGACTTTGGAGCAATGGTATGCACAGCTCGTGATCCCTATTGTCTTCTGTGCCCGATGAAGTCGTTCTGCAGGACATATCCGTTCAGTCCAGCGACACGTGAACGGTAGTAGGCTGGTCATGCAGGTTATTGAAGTGGCGGCAGGGCTCATTCAACGTGATGGTCGCTATTTGATCGCCCGTCGAAAGCCCGGTTCCCACTTAGCCGGTTTTTGGGAGTTTCCCGGCGGAAAACGGGAAGCGGGCGAATCGTTAACGGAGTGTTTGCAACGGGAGTTATTTGAAGAGCTAAGCATTCGCGTCGACCTTCCTATTCCTTATCGGATCATTCGACACGACTATCTAGATCGAAGCATAGAGTTACATTTTTTTCGATGTGTCATCGAACAGGGGGAACCCGTGCCTATCGGTTGTGAAGAAATCCGATGGGTGTCTCCTCGAGATCTCACGCAGTTTAAGTTTCCGCCGGCAGACTACGCGGTTATCGAAGCCTTGTGTCGCGATACGTTCGGAGTTTCACGATGAAGGTCGTATTGGATATAGAAACGGTTCAAGTTCCACGTGAGGAGTGGGCTCGTCTCGTGGGGAAATCTCCGGCAGATCATGACCCTTCCCTAGCCGAAGCAAGGTACGACCTTTTTTCTGCAGGAGCTGCCGAAGAACAGCGCCGTGCGGAGGATGAATCATATGCCAAATCGGCATTCGATGGGACGTTTAGCCGCATTGTCTGCATCGGCCTGCTGGAATTCTCCGATCAGATGGAAGCCCGCAGCGCCGTCGCCTGGTACGGGGCGAACGAACGCGAGCTGCTCCGCCAATTTTGGACAAGGCTATCCCAGGACCGTCCGACCTTGTTCATCACGCATAACGGGCTTACCTTTGACCTGCCCTTCATCAAGAAGCGGTCGATCATCAATCAAGTCAAACCCAGCTTCGACATCAACCTCGCAAAATTCCGTACCGAACCGGTCTATGACACGATGGCCATCTGGAGTAATTGGGATACGAGGGGTTGGGTCAAACTTGATGTCTTGGCCCGAGCATTACAGGTCGACACGAAGTCGGGCAGTGGGGAACAAGTCGCTGAAATGTGGGAGAAGAGACAAGGTCGTGAGCTGGCACAGTACTGTCTGCAAGATACCTACGTGACCTATGCCTGCTACTGCCGCATGAACTTTCGTCAGCCCCTTTCCAGAGAGGTTGTTCTGCTGCAGCCTGAGCTCTACGACGTCGGTTGATTGATCCGTCGATCAACGGGTCGGATATGCTTCAGCCTGTTTCTTTTTCAGGGCTGGACGGACGGCTGTCTTACTGGCCTTTATGGATTTCACTTCTTCCGCTCGGTGACGGAGCTCTTGCTTCATCCAGACGGCTTCTTTTTTGAGCATCGCGATCTCAGCGTCTTTGAGTTTATTGGCCTCACGCGCTTCGCGGAGCTCATCCAGTTTCCTGTTCAACAGTTCCTCTGTGGCCAATTGAGGCGTTTCTGACTGGCCTCGATTCTGTCCATGAAACTCCTGAGGATCTAAAAGTGACTCTTCCTGTGAACGCGCTATTTTTACGGTTGTTGTGCTCGGGGCCGGTGTAGCAGCCGGTGCAACCGGGGCGGTTTGAGACGCGGGAACCGGCATAGGCTTTAGGATGCCTGCCGCGGTGGGCGAGGTCGACATCGGTGCCTTGGCGAGGGCTTGATAGTCGATGACCAACGTCATAGCTCCATTCCCCAGAGCAACAAAAGAAGCAGCCTTTTCAAGACGGGCTGCAGAACTAGGAATGAATCCCGAGCTCTTTCTGTTTGAAGAAGGAGCGATTGTCAGATAGATCGATCCTTTATGCATATAGAGGGTGCCCGCTGTGGGTTCAGTGCCTGACCCTGCCGATGGAGACACCTTGAAACCGACAATCTGCTCCGGTTTCGCTTGCGATAAACCTTGGGCTAGCAGGGGAGCAAGAAACTCGGCGTCTTCATCGCTGAATACTCTCATCGGCTTGCTGCCACTGGCGGGCATGTTGCCTGACATTTTCTGAACATCGTCGGTCACAACGCCTTTGACTATTCTCAGCATCGTCAGCTGGTCGACGGCGGCTGGATGGCTGGCTTCAAACGACCAATCGGCGATTTCCTTGAGATAGACGGATCCTTTTGCATTTTTGTGGACCTTCGCCTCTCCGGAAAACATTGAACATCCGGTCACGATCAGGCTGAGGGACATCAACGCGCCGACATAATGAGCATTGCGGATAGCGAAGTATGCACGCATATGAATTCTCCTCATCCTTCAGATGTGGTCTTGATCCTGAGAGAACCGCTCTCCTGAAAGTTGATGAAGGATCTCAATCTTCCGGTGGCTGAAATGTTCGACTACCAGATGCCGAGGCCCATGAGCACCATCCCTATTGCCAACCATCCGAGTACCCCCACTGAAATGATCGTTTCGAGTGTAATACCGGAGTCGGACGGTTTTGGATTGGGCTTTGAATCGGAGTCGGCGGACTTCATAACGAGAAGAGAAATCCTGATTGCCGAACAATGAACGCCGACATCCTAAGCAAGGTTCATGCCTTGCAATTTCAAAAGTGACAGATTGTATTGTCGTTCAAGTCGAGGGATGTCCTTAATGACACTCAGTGTTAGAAGATCAGAACCGGTAACTAAACATAGAAGCAAGGATTTAGCAGATGCCTTGGTAATCATGAGGTTAGCGTCGAAAGATTGATCAACGGAGGACAAAACTCGGATCAGAGACATCCAGTCTGATCGTAAACTTAATGGATACAGGGAAAGTCCAGTCGAAGAACCGTGCGACAATGACTGAAAGAGCCGGTCAGAAAATGTTCATTTCAACCATTGAGTGTGCAGAATTGTCCTCAGTGTTGAGTGAGACAGACATCTCAGCAGGGAAGCGATAGACGTGTTTCTGGCCATCATTTTCCATACAGGGTTGCAGCCGAAGCATCAAAGATACGTCTTGTCGTCAGCGTGCCTGGTTCAAAATCGCCGGTGCTCTTATCCCATACCACCGTAATATTTCCATCGGTTTTCCCCATTGTCTGGGTTGACGATCGGGTCGCATCACCTTCCACTAACACTTCTAGTGCCTTACCGATGTACCGTCGATTGCGTTCCAAGGTGATGCGGCGTTGAGTCTCCACGAGTTGCGAAACGCGCATGCCTTTGACTTGGTCGGGAATATCATCGACATATTTCCTCGCTGCGATCGTATTTTTCCGTTCTGAATATTTAAAGATATAGGCTGAGTCGAATTGGACTTGCTTCACCATACGATAGGTGGCTTGGAAGTCGTCTTCAGACTCGGAACAGAAGCCACAGATGATATCTGTGGTTAGAACAACATCAGGGACGGTGTCTCGAATGCGGTCGACTAGCGCAAGGTACTCAGCTCCCGTATAGGTTCGTCCCATCAGCTCGAGGATACGATCGCTCCCGGCCTGAAGCGGCAGATGGATGTGCTTGCAGACTTTCGGGTGTGTGGCGATAGCCTCGATCAGTGCGGGAGGAAAATCCTTGGGGTGCGGAGAGGTAAACCGTACGCGATCGATGCCTGGTGTGTCGGCAACGGCACTGATCAGCCTGGCAAAGTCCCATTCCCCGTGGCGGTAGGAATTCACGTTTTGACCGAGCAACGTGATTTGTTTAAAGCCACGGACGGCAGCGTCACGGGCTTCAAGCAGAATGGACTCCGGATCGCGTGACCGTTCACGTCCCCTGGTATAGGGAACGACACAGAAGGAGCAAAAGTTATCGCAGCCGCGCATCACGGTGATCCAGGCGTTCACCCCGCTGTTGCGGTCCGGCATGATCCCTTCATAGGTTTCATACTCCGACAGATCGAGGGCAAACCCTTTCTTGGAAAGGCCCTGTTCTTGGGCTTCAAGCGCGGTCGTCAGCAACGAGGGAAGTTGACGGTACGCATCCGGCCCCGCCAACACGTCGATGAGCGGTTCTTTTTCCGCCAGAGCACCCCTCAAATTCTGGGCCATACAGCCGAGGACGCCGACGACGAGCGGGCGCTGTTTTTTCAGTACCTTCAACTCGGAGAGATGAGCATAAATCTTGTTGTGTGCGTTCTCCCTTATGGCGCAGGTGTTGACCAGCACCACGTCGGCCCGCTCGCGGTCTTCAGTAAAAACGAATCCTTCACGCTTGAGCATCGACCGAACGAGTTCGCTATCGGACTCGTTCATCTGGCAGCCGAAGGTCTCGATGTGAACCTGATGAAGGGTTTTCAAACTCATAGTCCTGTTGTTGCAGATGTCAGTGAATGAGTCGAGACGACATGGCCGAATGCACAGCGATCTGTGGCGGCGGTAATGGTGACCGGCAAAATCAGATTCTGGCAATGCCCGGAATCCATAATCCCCACCCGTGTGAAGTTCGGGGTCGTGCCGAAGCGATAGGAATCCCGAGTCCCAGCTTCAAAAAGGACCGAGACCGTCTTGCCGATCTGCTTGTTGTGAAATGCCAGTCGTTTGGCACGACCGAGTTCCAGGAGAAGGTCGACGCGTTTCTTCACCGATGCCGACGGAATCCTCGGTTTGAGGCGCATGGCAGCCGTTCCCGGACGAGGGGAGTACGGGAATACGTGGAGATAGGAGAATGGAAGATCGGTTGCGGCGGCCAGCGTATTTTCAAAGGCGGTCTCAGTCTCCCCGGGGAATCCTACCAGGAGATCAGTTCCAAGGCCAAGGTCGGGGACGGTTACGAGCGCCTTTTCGATCAGTTTGATATAGCTCTTGATCGTATGGCGCCGATTCATAGCCTGCAGAATCCGATCGTCCCCGCTTTGCAATGGGATGTGGAGGTAAGGACAGAGTTTTTTTGAGGAGGCGAGCAGATCAAGCAGTTCCTCACCGACTGTTGTGGGTTCAATTGAAGAAATGCGGATGCGTTCAACGTCGGCCGCTTGGTCGAGCCAACGAAGCAACGAACAAAAGTTCCGACCTTGGTTCGCATACTGGCCGATGTTCACTCCGGTCAGGACGATTTCTCGGTATCCTCGAGCGGCTAAGATTTCAACTTCGCGCTGGATGTCCTCAAAGGTTCTACTACGCTCATGACCCCGTGCAAACGGGATGATGCAGAAGCTGCACATCGCACTGCAACCATCTTGTATCTTGAGTAATGCACGAGTCGCGTCCGATTCCGCGAAGTGCGGCAGATCGAAGTCTCCGCGCGCCATCGTTTGTGTATGGCGAATCTCTGCGATGGATCGCTTCCGTAGCTCATGGGCGGGAGGAAGGTAAGCCGGCAGATCGAGCTTGAATTGATGGCCCACGATGAGATCGATCCCTGTTTGTTGCTTGAGGCGTTCCATTCCTGTTTGGGCGTAGCACCCTGTCACGGCGATAAAGGCATGGGGAGAGTGTTTCAGTGTCTTCCGAATCAGATAGCGCGATGTTCGTTCGGCATCTTCCGTAACCGCACAGGTATTGAGCACAAGGAGATCTGTCGGTTGGCCGAACTCGACGAGCTCAAAGCCTTTTCGTCTGAGCCCTTCCCCAAGGATCGAGGTTTCGGCTTGATTCAGCCGGCAGCCAAGCGTATGAAGAGATGCACGGGTCGTCATTGTAGTGATGGCATTATAGGAGGGTCATGCGCAGTCCGGCAAGGCTATGTGTTGCGACCGGAAGTCAGAGGGATGGGTTGCTAATTGCTGGAAAGATCCATGATGGGATCACACCAAGAGTCGTCGAGAAAGGCGTGAAGACCGTGTATCTGCATGTTCTCGCCTTCATTGTCATTACAGGGTTGCTCTGGAGTCATCCCGTGAAGGGGTGGAGTACGGATTCGCTTCCCACCGAGCCCGATCTCAATACTCGCGTCGACGAGCTGTATGACCATGAGGCCCGTCTGTTTATCATGCTGTATTCCCTTCGTGGGAATGGCCAAATCGACTATGTGACGGCCCGACTGGTTCAGGAGTACTCCCGCAGCAGTTATGGCAATCCCGTCTACCAGACCGAAGCCCAACCGCTGTTCTATTGGTGGAACCACACCATGTGGAATGATCCGGAGCAAGACGGAGTCAACGGCAACGAGAAGGTCTATCAAGAAAACACGGACTTCGATATCTCGCGGTATAAACCCTGTTTGTTCAACGGACAGCCCTGTTAACAGGCCGTTGAAAAAGACCGCCAGCGGCGTTCTCGCGTCGCTCAGAGACTCAACGTACGACACAGAGTACGCTTCGCCTCTTCGCTCGCTGCGGCCTTGTTTAAAGGCCTTTTTGAACACCCTGCGGGGTATTCCGATTCGATCCGTGATCTCGAAAGGCCCGGGATTTTCGATGGTCAAAATGGTTTTTCAACAGCCTGCTAAGGTCCTTGTATTGCCACACCGAGAAAGTAGTTTCTCAACATCCTGTCAGTTTCTGTGCTGGCCGTGAGGCTACTCCCGTATGTTTTGTGATTCTGCTGAACAGCTCTGGAAGGCGATGGTATTCTGCCTTGCAGCGGATGATCGCCCCGGTGTGTAAGTGTGACTAATTCGGTTCACGTTGGTACGAGAGAGTCTAGGTGAAACAAGGAGCCTTCGATCTTGCCGGTCTCATGAATCGGCGCATCCTCGTGATGTTGCCGTTGGGATTCATATCCGGCCTTCCGCTCGCGCTCACTTCCGGGACCTTACAGGCCTGGCTGACGGTCGAAGGAGTCGATCTCAAGACCATCGGTATTTTCACACTCGTAGGGCTTCCTTATACGCTCAAGTTCCTCTGGGCTCCGGTGATGGATCGGGTGGTTCCGCCTTGGTTGGGTCGGCGTCGCGGATGGATGATCCTGACACAACTTTGCGTGGCGGTCGCCCTCGGGCTCATGGCCCTGACCAATCCAACGCTTCACCCTGGGTGGCTCGCGGCCTATGCCCTACTGGTCGCATTCCTTGCCGCGTCGCTGGACATTGTCTTCGACGCCTATCGAACGGACACGCTCCACCCTCACGAGCGTGGATTGGGCGCGGCCGTGTGGGTCAATGGCTATCGCATCGCCCTCTTGGCCTCCGGGGCCGGCGCATTGGCGCTCGCCGATTATGTCGGCTGGCATATGACCTATCTGGCAATGGCGGCCATCATGGTCGCGGGGGTGATTATCACCTTGGCCAGCCCTGATCCGACGGTCGTCGCCAATGCTCCAAAGAGTCTGAAGGAAGCAGTCGGTGCGCCGCTGGCAGAGTTTTTTTCCAGACCAACGGCGTGGGGATTCTTGGCCGTGATTGTCCTCTACAAACTTGGAGATGCCTTTGCGTCGGCGCTCCAAACGGCCTTTCTGATCGGAGGACTGGGTTTTTCCGCGACGGAGGTCGGCGCCGTGAAGGGACTCGGGATTTTTGCGACATTGTTGGGCGCCTTTGTCGGTGGACTTCTAATGACCAGATCAGGGCTTGTGCGGTCGCTGCTGTTCTTTGGTGTGTTGCAAGCTGTGTCAAACCTGGGCTTTGTGGCGCTGGCCTTAATTGGGAAAGATGCTGGTGCACTAACGGCTGCGGTTGTGATCGAGAATGTGACGGGAGGCATGGGGACTGCTGCGTTTGTGGCGCTGGTTATGTCGCTCTGTGATCCCCGCTATACGGCGACTCAATTCGCGCTGCTCTCGTCGCTAGAGGCGTTGGGAAGGGTCTTTGCCGGTCGTCCATCGGCGGATGTCGTTACCCTGGTCGGATGGACACAATTTTTTGTCTTGACGGTGGTGGTGGCTCTGCCTGGTCTCTGGGCAGTGTGGCGAGTTCGGCGCTCTATTGAGCCCGAACAGGAAAATAGTGTGCAGGCTCCCGCAATGAAGCCGGCAGTCTCTCCAGTTTCCGAATGATTTCTACGAGTGTCGTTGCAGGAATAGGGCGAAGGGGAAAAAAGGAGTGGCAATGGCAACCTCATGCCGTATTTGCATATCCAGTCAACCGGATCGAGAAAAGCTCGTCGCTGAGATCTTGTTTGGAGATGTGCAGTGGGCTGAGATTGATCAAGAAGCAGATATTTTACAGGCAGAGTTCTATCCTCGCCCAGATGGACAGCCTTGGCGTATGAGTTTTGCCGATGCGATTACGGCATTGAAATGAGGCGAGACGGCGATTGGAAGAGATACAGGTGAAAGGAAGCAAATTCATGATCGGTCAAGATGAAAAATGAACTGCCTGTTCGCGTTTACAGAAGTGAGATTTGAAAAGGGGACAGCTCACGCCGAGGATCACCAGCCTTACGCCAAATTCTTCACCAATGGACTAAGAAGACAATCGCCGCTGCAGGAACAGGACGAAGAGCATAAGGGTGGGCAGTGGAGCCAGGATGAACGGAACCAACCACAACCAAACGTTCTTCCCGCGTACTCGTGCTTGGTCGATCATCCAGACAAACAGCCAGACCAGTAGACAGGCATAGTTCAAGATGATCCACTGAGTGGTGTGAATCTTGAGGACGCTCGTACTCTCCGAAGGGCCTTGGAAGAGGAAGATTCCTAACAGCAGAACAAATATGCTCAACAGGGCTGCGACGAGTTTTTTGCTCCAGACGAACATAGCTCCTCCAGACTCTATAGGACCGTGTGAACTAAATCTGGGCTAAGCTAATTGGCCCGACAATTGTTTGTCAAACTAGGCTGGTTCTTATAACGTCATGAGTCTTCTTCGCTTGAGTGTGATAGTCGTGGCACTGGCCGGGGCGGTCGGTCTGGCCTTGTCGAATCCAACCATGGACGACTATTTGCGTTTCATTGAACAGGAATTGAATAAAGCGATAGACCGAATGGACAAGGGGACGCCGACTCGAGAGCAACAGTTTATTCGACAGGTGTTCCAGTCGCAAAGCAGGAAGCTTCTCGAATCAATCGTGCGGCCGAATACATCGCGACAGAACTGGGGGCTTGTGAGTCAGTATGAAACACGAGTGGCGGATACAAAAGTCGTCGTGCTTGGGCTCGGCGGTCGGTTCATTCCCCTTCAGGGTGTCGAGGAAGCAACGCTGAAGATTGGCCGAATGGCCTTCTAAAAAGAAAAAATGGCAGGGGTAATCTGGCCTGACCGCAATTTCGATGACTTTTTCTGTGGATAAGCTCGTTACTAAGTCCCTCAAATAGGCATTGCTGTTCACGTTGCGACTATTCACAACCTTTCCTCTCATTTCCCAAAGATCCACAATACTTGGTGTTGACAAAAATCTATGATAGCTATATGTAGCTGCCAATGGAATTAATTGAGATCAATTGAGCTTCACGTACCTTGATAAAACCTATAACCGAGACATCGTCACAATTCTTCCTCTCTCAGGAGGCCCACCGTGAAAATTGAACGAAGATTTACCCGTCGCGGCCAGAATCCCTACGAGGGGATCACGTTTGTGAAGCGTTCGTCGGAGATTCGGAATCCCGACGGATCCACCGTATTCAAGCTCGAAAATATCGACGTTCCAGAGGCATGGTCTCAGCTTGCCATCGACATATTGGCCCAGAAGTACTTTCGAAAGGCCGGAGTTCCGCAGCGCGATCAGAATGGGCAGCCGGTCATCGGTCCGGATGGCAAGCCGGTGTTGGGTGGTGAGCGAGATGCCCGTCAAGTCTTCGAGCGCATGGCCGGGTGCTGGACCCATTGGGGGAAGTCCTATGGATATTTCAAGACGCCGGAAGACGCCGAGTCTTTTCACGATGAGATGTGCTACATGCTGGCTCATCAAATGGCCGCGCCGAATTCTCCCCAATGGTTCAACACAGGCCTTCACTATGCTTACGGGTTGTCAGGGCCGGCACAGGGACACTTCTACGTCGATCCCACCACGCGGGAAGTGGTGAAGGCGACCAACGCGTTTGAGCATCCTCAGCCTCATGCCTGTTTCATTCAATCGATCGAGGATGATCTGGTGAACGAAAACGGGATCATGGACCTTTGGGTACGGGAAGCACGGTTGTTCAAGTATGGTTCCGGGACCGGGACGAATTTTTCGAAACTGCGGGGGGATGGCGAAGGGCTTTCCGGCGGCGGGAGGTCTTCGGGCCTTATGTCCTTCCTTAAGATCGGGGATCGAGCCGCCGGAGCGATCAAGTCCGGAGGGACCACGCGCCGCGCCGCCAAGATGGTCTGTTTGGATCTCGATCATCCGGATATCGAAGAATTCATCGATTGGAAAGTCATCGAAGAGCAAAAGGTCGCGGCGATGGTGACGGGTTCAAAGATTTGTGCGCAGCGCCTCAACGCCGTGCTGAAAGCTTGCCATACGGTCGACGGCGAGGGCGTACTCAGGTTGGACCTCGATCAGAAGACGAATCCGGTCTTGCGGGAAGCCCTGACATTGGCCCGTCGCGACATGGTGCCCGAGGCCTATATCCAACGCATGTTTTCCTATGCACAACAAGGCTTCACGCATTTTGTGTTTCACGAATATGATACGAATTGGGATGGAAAGGCCTATCAGACCGTCTCCGGCCAAAACTCAAACAACAGCGTCAGAATTCCCAATGAGTTTTTTGCTGCCCTTGAAGCCGACGGCGACTGGCAACTCAAGCGCCGTACCAACGGCAAGGTTTGTAAGACCATCAAGGCGCGGGAGCTGTGGGACCGGATCGCATGGGCGGCTTGGATTTGCGCTGATCCCGGGACTCAGTACGACACCACCATCAACGAGTGGCATACCTGTCCGGAGGATGGCCGCATCAACGCGTCGAATCCCTGTTCCGAATACATGTTTTTGGACGATACGGCCTGTAATCTTGCCTCCCTCAATCTCACGAAGTTCTACACAGCCGATGGACAATTCGAGCTGGAGAATTTCCGTCATGCCGTTCGGCTGTGGACGATCGCGTTGGAGATCAGCGTGTTGATGGCCTCATTCCCGAGCCGAGCCATCGCCGAAAAGAGTTATCAGTTCCGGACACTCGGGTTGGGTTACGCGAATTTGGGGACTGTGCTCATGCGGCAAGGGATTCCGTATGATTCGCCCAAGGCCATGGCGATTTGTGGAGCCATCACGGCCATCATGACCGGGGAAGCGTACGGGACGTCAGCTGAAATGGCTGCCGAACTGTCGCCGTTCCCAGGGTACGCAAAAAATCGAGAGCACATGCTGCGGGTCATCCGCAATCATCGTCGGGCTGCGTACCAGGTGCCTCACGTGGAATATGAAGGTCTGACGATTCCTCCGATGGGAATCCGTCCCGAGCATTGTCCCCCCGACATGCTCCTCGCTGCCAGACGAGCTTGGGACCATGCGCTTGAACTCGGGACGGCCTATGGGTACCGCAACGCGCAAGTGACGGTGATCGCTCCAACCGGCACGATCGGGTTGGTCATGGACTGTGATACCACGGGGATTGAGCCGGACTTTGCTCTGGTGAAGTTTAAGAAACTGGCCGGTGGAGGGTACTTCAAGATCATCAATCAAAGCTTGCCGATTGCACTGGCCGGTCTCGGATATACAGATCAACAGGTACAGGATGTCGTCCGTTACTGTGTCGGGGCTCAGACGCTCAAGGGGGCGCCGTTCATCAATCACGACACGCTGCGCCAAAAAGGATTCGACGATGCGGCCCTGGGTCGTTTGGAGAGCAGTTTGGGGCAAGCGTTCGAAATTCAGTTCGTCTTCAATAAGTTTACGTTAGGAGAAGCGTTCTGCGTCGAAAAGCTTGGCCTGACCGGCGCTCAACTGAATGAAACGAACTTCAATATGCTGAAGGAGCTCGGTTTTACGCAAGAAGAAATCGCTGCCGCAAACGATTTCTGCTGCGGGACGATGACGGTGGAAGGCGCGCCTCATTTGAAGGCCGAACATCTCGCCGTATTCGACTGTGCCAATCGGTGCGGTCGGATCGGGCAACGCTCCATCGCCGTCGAGGCACATATCCGCATGATGGCCGCGGCCCAGCCGTTCATCAGCGGCGCGATCAGCAAGACCATCAACATGCCGGCCGATGCCACGGTGGAAGACGTCAAGGCGGCCTATTTGCTGGCCTGGAAGAGCATGGTCAAAGCGGTCGCATTGTATCGCGATGGGTCCAAGCTGAGTCAGCCATTGAGTGCCTCGACAGACAGTGGAAAGGCTGTCGAACCGGCCACCAGCGTGATGGAGATGGCGGAGAAAGTCACCGAACGCGTGCTCGTTCGATACCTCGCCAAGCGACGCCCGCTCCCGAGTCGACGAAGCGGGTACACTCAAAAGGCCATTGTCGGGGGACATAAGCTCTACCTGCGCACCGGTGAATATGAGGATGGAACGGTCGGGGAAATCTTTCTGGACATGCACAAGGAGGGGGCGGCGTTCAGAAGCCTCATGAATTGTTTTGCGATCGCCATCTCTCTTGGACTTCAGCATGGCGTCCCGCTGGAAGAATTTGTCGAGGCGTTTGTCTTTACCAGGTTTGAACCGAACGGTCCCGTCAAATTGAATGATCGAATCAAAATGTCAACCTCGATCATCGATTACATCTTCCGTGAGTTGGCCGTGACGTATCTTGATCGGTATGATCTCGCGCAGGTGAACGAAGAAGACCTACGGATGGATTCCATGAAGAAAGACAACATGGATCCTGAATGCTTCGAAGAAGAAGCGGACCTTGATGCATTGGCTAAATCTTCCGTTATTACGGAACATCTTCCCATCCGCAAGAACGGCGGAAAAGGAAACGGCCATGGCAACGGACACAGTGTTGCCAGACAAGTGGAGATCATGCGTGAAACACTCACCCTGACGGAGGTTCAAAGCGCGAAAGAGGCCAGGGTCAAGGGCTACGAAGGCGACCCCTGCCCAGAATGCAAACAATTCACCATGGTTCGCAACGGCACCTGTCTCAAATGTGTGACGTGCGGTGCAACGAGTGGCTGTTCATAAGAGGAGCGTGAGGATGCAAAGCAAGCGGCCGTCATCGTGTCTCAGGTGTAGGAAGCGGCGGTTCCTGCGAGTGAGCTTTGGTGCCAAGATTCTTTCTTTGTTACGTTTAAAGGCTAGAAGGCGTTGCAGCAAACGAGCGTGGTCTCGGACTATGTTCGATCATTACGGATCTTGGTCTCCGTTGCGAGCAGCCCGCTCAGCGAGGCGAAAAAAGTTTTGACATTGGAGAGCTACAGGGAGTGCTGATATGCCGACTACGACGCAGCTTGTCATCAGCGGTCAGAGTAAGCCGGGTGTGCTTGCGAGAGTGACACAGGTTCTCGGTGAAGCGGGGGTCAATATCAAGGCTTTCTCCGCTCCGGAAGTGATGGGGACGGGGAAATTGCGTCTGCTCGTCGCGGACCTGGAAAGTGCTCGCGCGGCCCTTAAGGCGGCGAAGATTAAGTTCGGCGAAGAGACCGCGCTCCTCTTAAGCCTCGAAAATAGACCTGGTGCGTTAAGAAAAGTGGCAGATACCCTGATGAAGAGTCGGATCAACATTAAGTGCGGCTATTGCACCCCTTCACGGGAAGGGAAGCGGGCGATCGTCGTTCTGACCGTTTCCAACACCGATAAAGCCTTGGCTATCCTCCGCAATCAGTCACTCGACGAGTTTTGATCGATGCGGCCGGTGCCGCTCACAAGACTTACTCCTCTGCCCGTAATCGCGATCGGACTGGGTGCCTTCTTCTACCAAAGCTGCACCACAGCTCCCCGTCCTGTTGATCGCTTCCCTGGGTATCCGATTGGATTTGTAGAACGTGGGATGGCCTCGTGGTATGGCCCTGGTTTTCATGGAAACAAGACGGCTAATGGGGAGCGGTATGACATGTACAAACTGACGGCTGCTCATCGGACGCTGCCACTAGGGTCCGTCGTAGTTGTTCATTCGTTGAGCTCGGGTCGCCATATCACGGTCAGAATTAATGATCGGGGGCCATTCGCTAAGGGACGAATTTTAGACCTTTCGTGGGCCGGTGCTCAAGCGCTTGGGATGATTGGTAATGGAACCGATCAGGTCGAACTTCGAGTTGTTGGGTATAATTCTCG